>Ga0187894_10004387_pt1 | contig 15170 bp, 8 predicted proteins | sample GBC1701081metaG_FD_136650 | JGI IMG/M metagenome (GOLD analysis project Ga0187894, IMG submission 136650) | White microbial mat communities from a lava cave in the Kipuka Kanohina Cave System on the Island of Hawaii, USA - GBC170108-1 metaG ... | reverse complement strand
TGTTCTCCTACTCTGGGACACAGAGAAAGTTACGCTTCGGGAGTTATGCATCCCAAAGGGGTGCAGCCCAAGAATCCCCTTGCTTTAGCTAGGGGAGTGTCAATAGCAAGCGATTCTTGAAACCCTGCCGAAAAAAACCATCATCAATAGCGCAAGGTGTAGACATTCGAGGCGGCGCTGTTGGCGCTGATTACCTTGATTGTATTATCGCCTGCTTTGACGCCTAAGGCTTTGGCTTTTGCTTTGAGCGTGATTGACAAATTGTTGCTCTTTTTAATGCGCTCGGTCTGTTCTACATCGTTGATGAAAATTCTGGGTGACGAGCCGAAATTGCTGCCGGAGATAACTAATAGTTTTGTAGTCTGAAAGGCGGCGGCGCTGATTGACGGGACGCCGCCGGAGAGGTCGCGGTTTAATTCATAAATGCCGCGCCCGTAAGTCGCCGCCTGAATCAAGCCGTTTTGCTGCGCTGAAAATGCCGTCACAATAACCGGCGGCATCCCGTCATTAAATAGTTCCCACGATGCGCCGTTATTGGTCGAACGAAATACGCCGATGTCGGTTCCGGCAAATAACACGGTCGCATCAAGCGGGTCAATCAACATCGCATTGACCGGCACATCGGGCAGATTGCTGCTGATATTTGTCCACGTCGCGCCGGTATTGGTCGTCTTGAAGATGTGCGCTGTGCCGAAACCGGAAAGTGTCAGATAAGCGGTTGCCACGTTCGCCGGCTCAACCAGTATTCCGGTGATGGAACGATTCGGCAACCCGGCGGTTATGTCGCCCCAGCTTGCGCCGCCATTGGCGCTGACCATCGCCCGCCCGCCGGTTGAGCCGGTATAGATGACATTGCGATTCGCGCCGTTGACGCCGATTGCCGTCAATACGTCATCGGCATTATTGGTCAAAGACCGTGCGCCTTTGGTTAAATCAACATTGCCACCCGGAGCGTTCCATGATGATCCCAAGTCAGTACTGGTAAAGAGCCGCCACGTTCCGAAATAGAGTGTCGAGTCAACGCCGTTGCTCACAAATGGTGGATAGAAGGCAATGCGAGTGCCGCTATTGGGTTCACTGAAGGTCGAATTGAATGCCACCTGCCGGTCATAATTGGCGGTGTTCTGCGAAAACCGATAGACTGTGCCGCGAATATAGGTGGTGAAAACAATACTGGGGTCTTCGGGGTTGATAACCACTCTGCCGCCGTCGCCGGTGGCAAACTCCTGCCATAAATCGGAGCCGGACAACCGCCGTTGTGTGCCGTTATCCTGTGTGCCGCCGTAACTGAGCGTTTTGTCTGTCGGATGTAAAGAGACGCCGATGAACATGGAAAGCGACAGCGAGGAATTCAAATCCTGAAAGCTAGAGCTGCCATCATTTGATTTGAACAGCCCGCCATCATTGCCTATGTAAATCGTCCCATCCGGCGCAAAGGTGAAAGCGTGTTGGTCGGGATGCGTGTTTGAACCCTGGGGGTTGTAATCCCAGCCGTTCGGTATCTGATAAAAGTTATTTGTCTTGTTCGCCCAGCTTGCGCCGCCATTGGTTGATTTGAAGACATCGCGGGAGCCGAGATAGAGCGTACTCGTGTCCACCGGGTCAACAAAGAGATAGGTGTTATAACCGAATTGCGCCGTATCAACGCCCGGTGCGCCGCGATTCGCCCACGTTATGCCGCCATCGCTGCTGACTTCAACGCGCAGACTTAACGTGCTGCCATTAAAGCCGCCGATGAAGATATAGAGCAGTTGCGGATTTGCCGGAGTCACGGCGACCCGCACATCGGTAGTGCGATTGGCGTCATAAGGAGTCGCATAGATGCGTGTCCAAGTGAGTCCGGCATCGGTGGAACGATAGAGACCGGCGGGCGTCACTTCGGTTTCGGTGGAGCGCACTGCCGCGCCAACATAGAGGGTGCGCGGATTGCTGGCATCCATTACCAAATCTTTCGGCAGACAAGTAAGCGTCTTTGTCCAGTTGACGCCGCCATCGGTTGAATAGTAAAAGCCGCTCGACAAACGGCGGTTATCGGTGTCGAGGCGCAGATATTGACCCAGATAGACGCGGTTCGGGTCAGTCGGGTCAACAACGATTTCCGACACTGAACCGGGCGAAGGTAGCGATGAGTTGCTCACCCGCGTCCAGCTTTGTCCGGCATTGGTCGAGCGCAATATGCCACTGCCGAGATAGCCCTGTTTGTAGTCGCCCATTCCGGCATAAACAATCTGCGGATTGCTCTTTGAAAAGGCGATAGCGCCAACTGCGAGGTCTGCCTGATCGTCGCTTGCTGGCGCAAAGGTCGCGCCGCCGTTGGTGGAGCGAAAGACGCCGCCGGTTGCCGCGCCGACCAGAATGAGTTGCGAATCGGCGGGCGAGATGGCAACCGCATTGATGCGCCCGCTGGTCTTGCCCCAGTTGGTGGGAAAGGCGGAAAAGGTCGGCGTTGGTCCGATGGTTCGCCAGGTTGCTGCCGCCGTTGGTTCAAGCGTCACTTGATCGCGTTGCGTGCGTTCACGGCGCAATTTCTCCCACGCATTGCGGCGCAGATTGACGGGAATTTCGTCGAACGGGTAGGCGCGTTGAAAGGTGAACCAGTCATCGCGTTCTTCGGCTTCTTCGCTGTCGTCGTTAGTAAGTTCTTCTTCTACAGGTTGAACAATGGGTTTTGCATCGGGCAATGATAAAAGAGCTACAGGGAGAGAATTAGAGCCAATAAGAAAAATTCCCAAGATGACGAATACAAATTTATGCTTCACTGCTTCTCTCCAGTAAATAAACTTATGAGCAAATTGATTATACCAGATGTGTGACGAAAGATGTTTAGAGATGAGTGAGGACTTTTTTGCAATCGGCAATCGTATAGGCGAGTAAGAGCTTAAAGAACAGTTCTCTCGTTGGCTGATTTTTCTCAGACTGCTCAAGCCCTTCAATCTCATACATCATTTCGCCGCGTGTCATACGCAAAACAAGTTCTATTGTCTCTCTGAATTTCTTTCTCTCCTGTTGATTGAAGACCGCAAACTCGTTAAAGAGTTCTTCTTCCATTGCAGCGTTTGATTCCGTGCCAAGCACCGCGATTTTCGATTTTATACTTTCTATCATTGCTTGCGGCTTGCTTTCTTGTTCAGCTAATGCCGCTTCAAGGATGTTGATTATTCTTATCAATTGCGTTTTGGTGGCGATTGCCGAAGCTCGCAGATTTGCCGCATCTTCTACATCGCCTTCGTAGGTATGGTCAGTAAAAATCACGGCAGTAATAACAACACTTTGATTCGGCGGATAACTGGAAGCATAGCCGTTGAGTGTCCGGTCTTCATTCTTCGCCATAGCTATCTCAAAGGTATGAATCGCTTGTGGCTCTATTGGCGGCTGTTCGGGTAGGCGCGGTCTGAAGAGGATGCCTTTCTTTTTACCTACATAGACAGTGGCATTCATGCCGATGATTTTCTTTTCCGAGATATTTTTAATTTTAACTCGATATGATGGCAGATATATCTCAACCCTCTCAATTTGAACGGCAGGAACTTTGCTTGTCGCAGACGGGGTTGGCAGATTTACCGGATTTCGGTTTACGACTGCGATTTCAAATGGTTCAACGCCAAATTTCTTCAATTCTTCGGCTACAACTTTTTCGCCTTCACGAAGTAGATAAGCGCCTGCCGATTCTTGTTCGCGCACCGAATCAGATGATGCAAACGATACTGCCACATTAACTCGCACAGTATCGCCTTCTAGCTGCGATATAACAAAGATGTTGCGAACTACTTGAGCATTATTTTCCGGTTTGAAAGCAGTGATGCGCCCGAAACGTTCATACCGGACGGAAGAGTTCGCTAGTTGATAAGTCGGAGGAATGTCTTTCAGATAAGTAACTTCCAGCGCAAGGAAGATTCTTCCCGGCTCTTGAGCGGCGCAGGAAAAAGCACACAGGAGGAGCATTATAAATGCAAAGATGGTTTTGTCTTTAAGCTGCTTCAAATTCACTCCTCCTTTTCCTGCTGACAGATGCGATTATTGCTTTGCAGATGCGGTGACAGGTAATTGTGCCGATTCTGCCATCCATTTTTCAAGTCGTCCCATATCTTTTGTGACGGTGCGCGATGCGCCGTACAGCACAATGAACAACCCGATGCACAGGATTGGTACGAGATACAAAGCTGTGTGCAGCCCGTCACCGGCAAATTGTTTAATGGTGTCCGGCGTAACCGCTTGTCCGGCAGCCGCGATAGCTTGGCGGGTGAAGGTATCGCTCAAATAGCCGGTGACGACCGGACCGAAGGAGCCGCCGACAACATACATCGCAAAGAAATAGATTGCCATTGCCGTACCGCGCAAGGATGGTTCCACCACGTCCTGAATTGCCGAATAGACCGTCGAGTAATAGACATACATTGCCGCAATGCCGATAATCGTGAAGATCATGAAAGTAGAAACGCCGCCTTTCGAGGCGTTGAGTCCGAGAAAGAGAAACGGCACGGAAACGAGCATTGCCAACGCTCCGACAATCAATCTGCCATTCTTGCGCTTTCGCATGACCGCATCGCCGAGATAGCCGCCAATCAGCAAGCCCGGTATGCCCGCCAGTCCGTAAACCGCCATTGAAACCAGTCCCGCATTACCAACATCGAGCGCATGGAAACGCATTAGAAACGGTGTCAGAAATGCGCCGATGGTGTACATATTGAAGTTATGCAATGCGCCGCCGGCAATTAGCCACCACATCGTCGGAATGGAAAGCACCAACAGAAACGGCGAGCCTTCGCGTTGCATTGCGCCGATATTATGGACTTCGGTTGCGCCGCGAGCCGGTTCGCGCATCATATAAGCGGCAATGGCGCACAGCACACCGGGAATCCCCGCGACATAAAAGGTCATGCGCCAGCCGTAAGATTTGGCAATGAGTCCGCTGATGGCGAAACTGAGAGCGATGCCGATGGGCAGACCGAGCATAAAGACCGAAAGGGCTTTGGCGCGTCTGGTTGCCGGGTAGAGGTCGCCAATCATCGAATTGGCGGCAGGCGCACAAGTCGCTTCGCCAACGCCAACGCCAAGCCGCATAATGAACATCTGGAAAAAGTTCTGCGCCAGCCCGGAAACCGCCGTCAACGCGCTCCATGCAAAAACGCCATAGGCGAGAATCGTTTTGCGCGAAAATTTATCCGCCAGTCTGCCAAGCGGCAATCCGACAACGGCATAAATCAATGTGAATGCCGTGCCGAGTGTGCCGAGCGCCGTGTCGCTCAACGTCCATTCATTCTTGATCAATTCTCCGACCGCGCCGAGAATCTGCCGGTCAAAGAAGTTCATGGTGTTGATGGCAAAGATAACTGCCAATGCAAAGCCCGCTTTCGATTTATTGCTCATGCCTTCTCTCTCTATAGGAATTTAATTCAGACTTCCTCTCCACTGTTTGCAACGGCTCAATAAGTCAACTGTCGCGCCAAACAACAGAACGGCTTGGCGACGGGTGTTAGAGTACAAGCTTTAGATACTGTCTTGAAAATCAACCGGAAATTGCCAAGTCGGGGTTAAACGGCGTTCGATGTTTCAAGACCCCAAAAGCGATGTGCAACAACTTTCGCATCGCGGCACAAACGATTTGCATTTGGCTCTTGCCGTTTTGCTCTAAGCGCTTGGCAAACTCTTTGATAAGTTGATTATGCCGCTTGGCGACAAGCGCCGGAAAGTACCAGCCTTGGCGAATTCGTCCATTGCCCAGTTTGCACAGATTCGTCTGTCGCAAGCGGCTACCAGACGGGCGCTTTTTTGCTGTCACCCCGGCGAACGCCGCCACCTCGCGTGCCGAGTGGTAGCCTCCAAAGTCGATGTCGCTCAACCACAACTGGGCGGTCTTAGCGCCGATGCCGGGACTGCTTGGCAACCATTCTTGTTGCTCTTGCAACTCCGGGTTATGGTCAACATGATCGTTGCTCTGGCCTTGCCGGTCGGCAATCTCCTGCTTCAGGGTAGCGATCATCCGTGCGACACTCGCACGGGTGGTCACGGGCGTTGCGTCAAGGCGATGTTGTTCTGCTTGGAGCCTCTCCTCCAAGACCGCGAGGCGGCGGGTAATTGCTTGTAAATCCGCGATTACCGGACTCGTAGGCTGCCATAAGGACGGCTCTTGAGTCAAGCAGAAGTCGGCAATCAAAATGGCATCGGCACGGTCGGTTTTGTGGCCTTGCATCTGGGCTTGGGCATAGCCTTTGATGCGGCTGGGATTGACCCGCGAAACCGCATAACCCGTTTGGTACAAAAACAGTACCACTGCATCGCCATCGGCGCCGGTGGCTTGCAGACAAGCGTGCCGGGCGTCAATCGGGAAAGCTGTGAGCCAAGCGTGCAGGGCGGTGAAGCCTGCGGGCGAATTGGCAAACTGCTGGGTCAGGGTGTTGCCTTGGCGCAGCAGCGCGACATCGAGTTTGAGTTTGGCGACAGCAATACCTAAAAGGCTTTTTGACATCTGTTGAACTCCTTGAAAAAGTTCCTGAGGTCAACCTTGTATCAGGCAGACTCGAATGGTCATGAGATACTGTCCGACCTGTAAGGAACGGGAAAAATCGGAAAAGAGGTGGTTATCTAAAGTGCAGACTGCTAGCGTCCGAGCTTGGTCGCAGACTCATCTTTTCCTCCACAATCAAGCGTCCTTGATCGCGGCTACAATGTCAATTCTCAAGATACAAGCTTGGTCGTAGCTGCAAAAGCCAAGCGATAACGCAGATGGCGAAAACTGATTGTCCCCCCTCTGCGCTTGCAGAGGTTCGCTATAAGCGTAATTACTCGTTTCCTCACTCTACGACCAAGCTGAAGCTTGTACTCTAACGCCCGGTGCCAATTCTCCTTTTATTGCCCAATCGGTTTCACTGATGCGGGATAGATGCCGCTCTCTGCCATCTCTTTCGATACTGCCGACAGCTCAGCAAGCAAGGCGTTGGTTTCCTGAACCGTTTTCTCCAATAACGCCCGCGCCTCCGGTAACTGTCGCGCCTGCGTTTCGGTCGGGCGCGAAGTCGAACTCATAATCGAGCCTTTCAAGCCGCCGACGCGGAAGCGCAGATTTTCGTTGATGCGGTCAAAGTTGCCGGTTTCAAACGGATTGCCCTCGCCAATGCCAAAGCGTCTGCCGACCGGCGCAAACTTCTTCGCCAACTCCTCAACCTTTGCCTTCAAGGGCGCGGGCGCATTGGCGCTCTCTTTGATTGCCTGCTGCATGGCTTTGATTCGGTCATTCAATATCGTCACCTTTTCGGCAGCGTCATTGACCGTCTTCTGCATCTTGTGTAAGTCCATCGAAGCCTCGTACCAGGCGCGGCGCTCTTCCTCACTGATGACAATTTCGGGGTCGCCCTGCACCGTGACATTCTGCGTTGCCGCGTCGCGTCCATCCACCTTCAACATCACCTGATAAGCGCCGGGCATTACAAAAGGTCCGGCAAGTCCACCGCCACCGAAAAAGCCGCCACCGCCCCCTTGTCCGGCGCGTGGTTGCGGCAACGGTTCAACGCGCAAATCCCAGACGAGAGTATTGATTCCGGCAGCCGTTTTGTCCTTCACCTTATCGCCGGAAAATTCGCGCACCACATTTCCCGCCGCATCTTTTACGGTAATCGCCAGATTTTTAGCGGGCGATTTCAAGTAATAAGTAATCGCCGCGCCGACATCAGGATTTTTGCCTAAAAACTGCATATCGCCTTCAAAGTCGCGGGAGCGATCTCCGGCTAAACTCCATTGCAACGCCGGACGCGAGCCGAAGAGGTAAGCGTCCGATTCCCGCGCTTTGGCGAATTGCTGTAACGGTGTCATATCGTCCAAAATCCAGATGCTGCGCCCGTGTGTTGCCAGTATCATGGCATTATCTCGCGGGTGCAGAGTGATTTCATAAATCGGCACGGTCGGCAAATTCCCTTTCACTCGATGCCACTGTTTGCCCCGGTCAAAGCTCGCAAACAGCCCGCTCTCCGTACCGAGATACAGCGCCTCCGGGTTCTGCAAATCTTCGGTAATAGTGCGGGCGACTTGTCCCTTCGGCAAATCACCGGCGATAGATTGCCAGCTTTGCCCGTAATCGCGGCTGACATAGACATAGGTGTTAAAATTATTTAGGCGATGCCCGTCAAAGGTGGCATAAACTGTGCTTTCGTCAAACCGCGACGGCGCGAGTTTTGACACATAAGTATTCGCCGCCAGTCCCGGAATCTTCGCCGTGACATTTGCCCAACTGCCGCCATCATCACGCGACACATTGACTTGTCCATCATCGGAACCAGTATAGTACAATCCGGCTTTCTTCGTTGATTCGGCAAAGGTGACAAGGTTGCCGTAAGAACTGACGCCATCGTGTTTGGCAATGGCAAAATCTTTGGCTTTAACGCCCATCAGTTCAAGCGTTTCGCGGTCAGTATTGGTCGTCAAATCGCCGCTAATCACTTTCCACGAATGCCCCCGGTCGGTTGATTTGAAGAGGCGATTGGCAGCCACAAATATCGTCGCCGGATTGTGCGGCGAAATCAGCATCGGCGTATCCCAGTTCCAGCGATACGGCTTTTCGCCTTCCGGCGCTTCCGGTCTGATGGATTTGCGCTGATTGGTGGTGCGGTCAATGCGGCTCATGCGCCCGTCCTGCGATTCGGCATAGATGATTTTACTGTCGGTCGGGTCAACTAAGGCGACAAAGCCATCACCGCCACTGACAACGAACCATTCGTCATTGCCGATGCCGCTTGCCGAACGCACGGCGCTCGGTCCGCACCATGTATTATTGTCCTGCAAACCGCCGCAAACCGTGAACGGCGTCTTCATATCGTAAGAGACATGATAGAATTGTCCGAGCGGCATATTCTTCAACCAGACGTAGGTTTTGCTCTTGTCATACGAGATGCCGACGCCCCCATCGCCGCCAATGATGACGTGATCGGAGTTCGCCGGATTGATCCACGCAGCGTGAAAGTCTACGTGAATCTTCTGCGCTCCGTCGGCGCGAAAGGTCTTGCCGCCATCGTCCGAAATATGCAGTTGCACGCCGAGAACATAGATACGCAGATCGTTATTCGGGTCAATGCGAATCTGGCTGAAATACATCGGGCGCGGATTCGTTGTACCCATCTTCGTCCAGCTTGCGCCGGCATCATCCGAACGATAGACGCCGCTCTCTTTCGGATGTTCAATGCGGGCATAGAGGATATTCGGATTGCGGCGGAAGACATCCAGCCCGATGCGCCCCAACGCGCCTTCGGGAATGCCTTTGGTCAGCTTCGTCCACGTTCTGCCGGCGTCCGCCGTTTTATAAATCGCGCTGCCTGCGCCGCCGCCAGTAAAGCCCCACGTCGCGCGACGGCGTTGATAAGTCGCGGCGTACATCACCTTGTTATTCGCCGGGTCCATCACCAGTTCCGTCGCCCCGGTGTCGGCATCGGTCTTTAAGATGTTTGACCAACTGAGACCGCCATCCGTCGTCTTGTAAACGCCACGCTCGCCGCCCGCGCCCCACAGACTGCCAAGCGCGGCAACGTAAACAATATCGTTATCCACCGGGTCAACGATGATGCGGGCAATCTGTTGCGAATCCTTCAAGCCCATGTTCTTCCACGATTTGCCGCCGTCAACCGATTTATAAACGCCATCGCCCCACGATGAACTCTGGCGGTTGTTGTTCTCACCGGCGCCGACCCAGACTAAATTGGCGTCGGTCGGCGCAATCACCACATCGCCGATGGATGAGGTGTTTTCATTATCAAAGACCGTTTCAAAGGTCGTTCCCATATTGACGGTCTTCCACAAACCGCCGGTAGCAGTGGCGACATAAAAGACCGCCGGATTGCTTTCCAGCACCGCCAAATCGTCAATTCGTCCGCCGGGCGAAGCCGGACCGATTTCCCGAAAACGCAAACCGTTGAACGGCGAAGGCACAGTCGGCTTGCCTTCCTGCGTGTAGCCAATCTTCGTGCCGATGAGCAGAAACGCCGCAAGACAAAACAGGCAAAAAACGCGAAGCGTAGCGCGTACCTCTGGCATATCTCTTCCTCCTAAATGCAAAGACGATTGAGTTGTTAATGAATCCACTGAACGTCAAGAAAAGTGCGTAGGAAAGTTATCAATCAAACGCGGCATCTGACAAGTGAACCTGCCACACGGTTGTTAAAATAGCTCTGTTTCCGGGATAGATGATCCCGCTGCCGCGTAGCGGCTTTATGACTTTAGCCGTGTGTTTTAACGCACGGAAAGGTGAAAGCAAATTGATTTCACGTCGCGTCAGCGACGATTGATTATGCCAGATTCATTCGTCGCTGACGCGACGAGCAAACAACTTCCATCTGCTTCCGTGCGTTAAAACACACGGCTAAACTCAACGGGTCGCTACGCGACCAAAACCGCCTTCTGTCTGACTATTGTAACTTATTGAATCCTTCCATCAGAGTTTACCTCTATTCGCCTGTGAATCGCGGTTTGCGCTTTTCCAGAAAGGCGGCAATGCCTTCCTGATAATCCTGGCTATCCAGACAACGGCGCACCGCCTCGTGCGCCTCTGTCATATCGCCATGTAACATCGCCTCTTGTATCTCAATCTTATGCGCGGCAAGCGATAGCGGCGCAAGTTCCGCCATCTGTAAGGCGTATTCGCGGGTAAAGGCTTCAAGCTCATCATTCGCCAGCACACGATTCACCATACCGATTCGGTACGCTTCCGGTGCATCAAGTGTACGACTCGAAAAGAGTATATCCGCCGCGTGCGCTGCGCCGACAATCGCCACCAACCGCCGCACCCCCATTTCCGGCGGGTACGCCAGCCCAAGCCGCGCCGCCGGAATCGCAAACTTCGCGTGGTCGGCGGCAAAGCGTAAATCGCAACTGAGCGCCAATAGCACGCCGCCGCCAAAACACGCGCCGTTAATCATGGCAATCACCGGCTGTGGCGCACGGCGCAGGGCTTCCAGAGCCTCGTTCGCAATGCGGTCATACTCGGTGGTCAGTCCGGCATTGGCGCGAAGCAACGGAAATTCGCCAACATCTGCGCCAGAAATAAATGCCTTGTCACCCGCGCCGCGAATGATAAGAACGCGAATGGCGCTATCGCCAGCAAGTTGCGTTGCCGCGTCGGCAAGTTCGCGCCAGACCTCCGAATTGATAGCATTGCGCGATGCCGGACGATTGATAACGAGCCACGCCAGAGGCGGCTCGCGGCTGATGATTAGGGGATTTTCGTTTGCCTCATTCATAGACGGTAGTAAGGATAAAACTTCTCTGCCAGCGGCTCGATGAAGAGAGGTCTGGAGTATCGCATTTATATGAACGGCTTTGCTTCCAATCCCTCTCTTCAGGAACTACGACCCTGCCTTTTTATCTACAACCAAACGATGATCTGCATTGGCGGCTCGCCACGCGACCGCAAAGATCATGCGACTAACGCGCTGCATCTTATCGAAATCTATCTTTTCAACAACATCCGTTGCCTGATGATAGTCGCGGTGCAAGCCGGTGAAGTAAAAGATGATCGGGATACCATGTTTGGCATAGTTGTAATGGTCGGAACGATAGTAGAGTCGTTCCTGATCGTTCGGGTCGTTGTACTTATAATCGAGTCGCAACTTCGCGGTTTCGCCATTGGTCGCTTCGTTCAGTTTATGCAGTTCCGTCGAAAGCCGGTCTGCGCCGATGATGTAGATGGAATCTTTATCGGTCAGATTTTTATCTCGCGGGTCTTTGTTCTCCGGCAGACGACTGCGCCCGACCATATCTAAATTTAGATTGGTAACGATCTTTGCGAGCGGCACAAGCGGCTCGTAATCGGTGTTATATTCGGAACCGAATAAGCCCAACTCTTCGCCGGTGTGAAACATTATGAGTATCGAACGGCGCGGATGCGCCAGCGACAACGCCTCAGCGATTTCCAGTACCGAAACGATACCGCTGCCGTCATCATCCGCGCCGTTATAGATTTCGTTGTTTGTCGTTTCCAGATGGTCAAGATGGGCGCTGACGACGACATACTCATCTTTCAGTCTGGCATCGGTTCCTTCGAGAATAGCCGCGACGTTTTGCGCCGGCGGCGCATCCTTGACCGTAACCTTGACCTTGATTTCTGCCGACAGATTGAGCTTGGCGGGCGGCAGCGCATTTCCGGCAGGCGCAAGCAGCAGGGTGTGTTCTTTATTGAGCGCCGCCGCAATCATCTTGACCAGATTGATGCCGGCGAGAAAGTACGGCGCTTGGGCGTTCGGCGGCAGTCCCAGATTTTCACGCAGCGCAAAGGTTTTGAAGAAGTCCCACGACGGCATCTGCTCGGCGGGGGGCATGATGATTGCGCCAATCGCGCCATGGGCGACAGCCGCCGGAAGCCCGGCTTCGTGCTCATTCAACGCCTTCCCTTGCAGCGATTTCGGAGCGCCGGTAACGCCAACGACGATTTTGCCTTTGACATTGAGTCCGGCGTAATCGTCATGCTGATTGACGGGCGACGAGATGCCATAGCCGACAAAGACCAACTCGCCTTTGATATGAGTATCCTGCGGCGTTTCAGTTACGAAATCGTCGCCGTATTTGAACTCGCTCTTTGACTTTTCTCCCGAAATGGCACAAAGGCTTTGCGCCACGTCTGGTTGGCGATAGGCAAGCGGCACTCGTTGAAAGAAGGAACCGTCACGCGCCGCCGGACGATAGCCGTAAGATTCCAGATGCGTGGCAATATAGCGGGCGGCAATGCGATTGCCTTGCGACAGGGTATAGCGTCCGCCAAGTTCATCCGACGCGATGAAGCGCAAATGCTTTTTCAGGTCGTTTGCGGTAATGCTGTTGCTGGCGGCATCCGGCGGCAACGAACCGTTGAGAGATTGCGCGGTTACGGTGAACACAAATAGTAACGAAACCGCGCATAGTTTTTGTAGAGAACGAAAAATTGTAATCAATGAGAACTCCGATGCTGAGTAGTGGGTTAAGCTGGTGAGAAGAGTTCAGAGTACAGCCTTCAGGCTGCTGCTGCAAACTGGCAGCCTGAAGGCTGTACTCTGAACCTTGCAAACTGGCAGCCTGAAGGCTGTACTCTGAACCTTGCCTCTCTTCATTGCGCCATTGTCCGATTTTGTTCGAGCAGTTTGCCGTTTTCATCAACGGGTCCGACGACAACCGTAGTCAGGGCGTCGGGAGCGAGGTATTGCCGGGTTACGCGGCTGACATCCTCGATGCTGACGGCGCGAATCAGTTCCGGGTAGGCTTTCAGATAATCGAAGCCGAGAGCGTAGATTTCCGCTTCCGCCAAAAACCCGGCGATCTGCGCGTTGGTCTGAAAATCGAAGACGAAATTGCCGGTCAGATAGGCCTTTGCCGAGGCGATTTCACTTTCCGTAACCGGTTCTTCGGTAATGCGGCGGATTTCGTGGCGCAGACCGGCGAGCGCCTTATCGAGATTATCGGGTGATGTGCCGATGAAAGCGGTAAAACGTCCGGCGTCCAATCCGGCGCTCGCTGTCATATTGCTGAAGGTCGTGTATGCCAGCCCCTGCTCATCGCGCAGGATACGCGGAATGCGCGAAGTGAAACCGGGACTCGAACCCAGAATGGTGTCCATCACCAGGAGGGCATAATAATCGGGATTTTTGCGGTCAATGCCTAAGTGTCCGATGTAGATATTGACTTGCTCTTTCTGCGCCGCGATGAAGCGTTCAAGCGGTGCAGTCTGGCGCGACAGCGTTGGCAATTCCGGCGCGTTGAAATCATCGGCGCGTTGCCACTGACCGAACAATTCCGCGACCTGCGTTTTCAAATCCTCGCGGTTGAAATCGCCAACGATGGAGAGCAACGTATTATTCGGCACAAAATAGCGCCGGTAAAACATCGCCGCATCATCGCGGGTCAACTGCGTCAGAGTCGCTTCGTAACCGATAGACGGGCGTTGTTGCGGGTGTCCTTTGAAGACGATTTCATTGAAGATGTCGGATGCCTGAATACGCGGCACATCGAGGCGGCTCTTGATTTGCGCGACGCGGCGCGAAACGTGCAACCGCATCTGGTCTTCGGGAAAGGTCGCATTCATCAGGACATTAGCGGTCATCTCCAGACCGAGCCGAAGGTCTTGCGCCAGAAACGCCGATTGTACGCCGCTGACCTGATAATCGCCAAAACTGCGGAATCTGCCGCCGACTGATTCGACGGCTTCGGCTATCTGTTGCGAGGTGTGCGACTCGGTTCCCTCGTCAAGCAGTTTACCGACAAGCGATGCCAAGCCCGCCTGTTCGTCCGCTTCATAGCGCGACCCGGCAAGCGCCAGAGCGTTGATGGAGACGGCGGGCAGGGCATGATTTTCCGACAACAGCAAGACCAGACCATTCGGCAGTTCCAGACGTTCGACTTCGAGTTGCGGTTGCGTGGCGGCTTTAGACATCGCTTGCTTCTCCTTCGGTTTCATTCACCAGATAACCGACGGTGCGGTTATCTTTGGTGAAGCATTGGCGAGCGATGCGCGTCACCTCTTCGGCGCTGACGGTGCGGACATTTTCCAGCAGGCTGTCGAGATACTGATAGCCGCGTGATTCCGGCGCGATGCGCTCGGCAAAAGCGATGGTTTCGTATTGCCCAAGCAGCATTGCCTGTTGCAAAGGCTGTTCATTGCTGAGTACCAAATCGGCTTCAATCAGGCGTTTGGCTTTATCGAGTTCCGAAGGCGAGACGGTTTGCAAGGCGTCAATCTCTTCGTAAATGGCTTGCTCTACGTCTTCGAGTTTGCAGCCCGGTTTTAGCTCCGCCTGAAAATAGAAGAGCGAACGGTCAATGTGGTCGTTGTAACTGGCGCTTACGGAAGTCACTGTTTGGTCGCGTTCAATCAGACGGCGGTAGAGGCGCGAGGTTTTGCCGCGAGACAGCAAGGTATCAATGACGTGCATGGCGTAAGCGTCCTCTTCGCCAACGGCGGGCGCGTGATAACCGATGAGCAGGCGTTCGACGGGCGTTTCTTTCTTAACCACGACGCGCTTTTCGCCGCGTTGTGGCGGTTCGACAATGTGCATAGCTTTGGCTTCGGGACCGGCGGGGATTGCGCCGAATAGCTCTTCAACTCTCGGCAGAATCTCATCGGTAGTGAAGTCGCCGACCAGAACCAAAGTTGCATTACGCGGATGATACCACTTGTCATAATACGCTTTCATTTCGGCGACGGTAGCGGCTTCGAGGTCATCGAGCCA
>Ga0187894_10004386_pt1 | contig 15171 bp, 17 predicted proteins | sample GBC1701081metaG_FD_136650 | JGI IMG/M metagenome (GOLD analysis project Ga0187894, IMG submission 136650) | White microbial mat communities from a lava cave in the Kipuka Kanohina Cave System on the Island of Hawaii, USA - GBC170108-1 metaG ... | reverse complement strand
TGGTGTTTCCGGTGCTGATGCTGATGCAGATGATGTCGGCGGGCGCGATGGGCGGCGGGATCTCGTCCGCGATCGCCCGCGCGCTCGGCGGGGGCCGCCGGGCCGACGCCGACGCGCTGGTCCTCCATGCGCTCGCCGTCGCCATCGGTTTCGGGCTCCTGTTCATGTTCACCGTGCTCGGCGGCGGCGGGTGGCTCTACCGTGCGATGGGAGGAAGCGGGGCGGCGCTCACCGCGGCATTGACCTACTCAAACGTGGTCTTTTCGGGCGCGATCCTGGTCTGGGTCTTCAATTCGCTCGCGAACGTGATCCGCGGCACCGGCAACATGATCGTGCCGGCCGTGATCACATCGGTCGGCGCCGCGCTGCTGATCCCGCTGTCTCCGTGCCTGATCTTCGGCTGGGGACCATTCCCGCGTATGGGCATCGCCGGCGGCGCCGTCGCGGTGATCGTCTACTACGCCGTCGGCAGCGTGATCCTCGCCGCGTATCTGCGTGGAGGGCGGAGCATCGTGCGCCTTTCGTTCGCGGCCGTCCGTTTCCGCTGGCCGCTCTTCCGCGACATCCTGCAAGTGGGCGCGATCGCCGCCTGATCACGATCCAGACGAATCTGACGATCGCGATCGCGACCGGATTCGTCGGCCGCTTCGGAGCCGCTGCCATCGCGGGCTACGGAACCGGTTCGCGCCTGGAGTACCTGCTGGTCCCTCTCGTGTTCGGGCTCGGGGGGCCGCTCGTCGCCATGGTGGGAACGAACATCGGTGCGGGCCAGCGAGACCGCGCGCTGCGCGCGGCCTGGATCGGCGCCGGGGTCGCTGCCGGCCTCACGGAGATCATTGAAGTTGCTGTACGTGGGGCGGGCGGACGCGAGGACCGGGGCGGAGGGGGCGGGGGCCGAGAACAGGTGTTACGTCAACCAGGGCCGTTGTCCCGTCTACGCTCGCCGGTACGCGTCGCCCACCGACTCGCCCTGTCCTTGGGCCAGCGCGGGCGCCGCCAACAGGAGCGCGAGCGCCAGTGCCACCGTGGGTCGTGCCATCCGGGTCATCGCGTCAGTCCGGCCAGTGCACACGAGCTAGACTCTAGTTCGACCCCGTGGTCTCCGTCAACGCCCGCCTGCTTCAACGGTTCGACTTCGTGCCCGACCGCCACATCCCGCGGTCGACGAAAGGGTTCGGTGCCTAAGATTCGCGATGACGAGAGCGCGACGCCAGCACGGACAGGACATCCATGGCCTGCGGGAGCAGGAGCGGCAGGTATGGCTGGGGGGGTGAGCGCGTCATACCAGCGGACGTGCGCCGAGGTCATCCAGCGGTTCGACGGTCACGTCCGACAATTTCTCGGCGACGCGCTGCTCGTCTATTTCGGCTGGCCGTACGCCCACGAGGATGATGCCCGGCGGGCCGTCCGCTCTGCGCTCGGGATGCTGGACGCCATGAGCACCCTGAACGCGACCCTCGAGCGAGACAAGTCGGTCCGGCTCGCGATTCGCATCGGCATCCACACGGGCCTCGTCGTGGTTGGCGAGATGGGCTCTGGCCGCCACCACGAGCATCTGGCCCTGCGCAATACCCCCAACATCGCGGTGCGGCTCCAAGACCGTGCCGAGCCCGACACCGTGATCATCAGCGAGGCGACGTTCCGGTTGGTCCACGGCCACTTTGCCTTCGAGCCGCTCGGCTCTCAGTCGCTGAGGGGCGTGGCCGAAACCGTGGAGGTCTATCGCGTGATTGGCGAGAGGGTGGACGAGCGGCACGGTCGCATGGAGGTGCCGGGAAGCCGCGGACTCCGACCCCTCGTCGGGCGCGAATCGGAGGTCGCTCTCCTCGTCGAGCGCTGGGCCCAGAGTCGCGATGGGCGCGCAACCTGGCGAGCCAGCTCGACGACCCAGGGAACCTGGTCGAGGCGCATCGGGCGCTGGGCACGGTCCTGTGGAACGAGGGCGAGCTGTTGCGCGTGCACGATCACCTGTCGCTCGGGATCGCCCTGTACGATCCGCGCCAACACCGATCGCTGGCCTTCGTCTACGACGCTGATCCCGGCGTCGTGTGCCGACTCTACGACGGTATCGTCTTGTGGAGCCTCGGCTATCCGGAGCGCGGCCGCGAGCGGATGCGCGAGGCGCTGGCGCTGGCGAGCGAGCTGTCGCATCCCCACAGCGTGGCGTTCGCCTTCGTGTTTGCTGCGCTTCTCGAACGCGTGAGCGGGGACACACCGTCCGCCCGCGAGCATGCACACGCTGCGGTGCTGCTGGCCTCCGAGCACGGGATTGCCCAGTGGCTCGCGGCCGCGACGGTGCTCCTCGGCTCGGTGCTGGCGCTGGAGGGGGAGCAGGGGGCGGGGATTGAACGCATCCATCACGGCATTGCCGCCTGGCGAGCCGCATCGGCGGAGATCCTGCGGCCGTTCTGGCGCGCCCTGCTCGCGGAGGCGTGCCGAGAGTGCGGCGACTACCGGGGCGGCCTGCGCGCACTCGACGAGGCCCTGACACTGATCTCGCGAGCGGGCGAGCACTGGTACGAGCCAGAGGTGCTTCGCCTCAAGGGCGAGTTGATGCTGGCGCTGTCGCCGGCGGATCGCGACGGCGCTCAAGAGTGTTTCGAGCGTGCGCTGACGATCGCGCGTCAACAGGCGGCCAGGTCCTGGGAGCTGGGGATTTCGGTCAGCTTGAGCCGGCTATGGTAGCGCCACGGCGCGGCCGAAGACGCTCGCCGGCTGCTCGTGCCGACGCTCGGCTGGTTCACCGAGGGGTTGAATTCCCCAGATCTCGCCGCCGCCAGGGAGCTGCTCGAGTCGCTGCCCGGGTAGGGAGCCGCCGTATCTGGGGCGACGCGTTGACTGATCGGCACGCCGTCGCTATCGTTGCGGCATGCAGACCCCGGTCACGGTGAGGCGCTGGCGCCGAGCGGAGTACGATCAGCTGAGCGTAGACGGGATAAAGGCCCTGGTTGACGGACCGTCCATTCTCAGACACTCGCCCCTCCGCGCCGCTTCTCGCGTCAGCCCCCCACGTACAGATGGCCTTCGACGGCGACGTCTGGCAGTGGCACCAGGACTTCGGCACCTGGCACAACAACGACCTGATGCCCGAGGCGCGGGCCATGAACGTCGCGATCTTCCTGGACGAGGTGAACGAGTTCAACGGCCCGCTGATGTTCATCCCGGGCAGCCACAAGCTCGGCGTGCTCGACGCCGGCCACGACACCACGACCACCAGCTATCCGCTGTGGACGATCGACCACGAGACGATCGCGAAGCTCGTGGCGCGCGGCGGCCTGGTGGCCCCGAAGGGCCCGGCCGGCTCCATGATCATGTTCCACTCCTGCCTGGTGCACGCCTCGACGTCGAACCTCTCGCCGTGGAACCGCGTGACCGTGTACCTGAGCCTCTGCGCGGTGTCGAACCACATCCGGCGCTTCAAGCGCCCCGAGTACATCGCGCACCGCGACTTCACGCCGATCGAGTGCCTGCCGGACGACTGCCTGCTGCGGGACTATCCGGTGCCGGTGCCGTGGAGGGACGGGACGCCGGAGTCGGCGCTGAAGCCGGGGGTCCCCGCCTGAGCCGACGTGTCGCCGGAAGAGTGTCCACCGTTTCCGGCGTTCTCTCCCCCTTCGATCTCCATCGCATGCACGGGCGGCGGGCGACGCTCGACCGGCGAAGCGAACATGGCTGGGCCGGCCATGGGCTTCCCCCGGCGCGATGGTCAGTTCATCGATGGGCTGAGCACGCGCTGTCTGCGTATGACGACGCCAGGACCTCTGGCCCACCACTGCTCGTCGCGGAATCCCTGGAATTGCCGCTGATGCGATTTCGGCTGGCCAGGAGGGACGGCGACGGCTCGAAGTTCGTGGAGCGACATCTGACGACGAGAGAGCGGAGCAAGCTCGTTCAGGTGCTCGCGGCGGCCGAAGGGCGACCGGCAACCGACCCGGGCGTGCGCGCGACTCGTCTCACCCTTGACGAGGCGATGTACGCAGGTGACCCGAGACACCAGGGGGCGAGGCGTCACAATACCGGCCGGTTCCAGCTCTTCGCCAAGGGCCCGGGCTCGGAGGGCGATAAGTCCCCGTGCGAGACCTTCTTCGCCGCGGCGGCGGCCGCCGCCCACCGGCGGCGTTCGGCGGCAGTATCAGAGGTATGCACATCTCTTGGCTCTCGCTGCTCCTGATCATCAAGATCGCGGTGACCGGCCTCCTGGTCGCTGCGCCGCTCTTACGACTTCCAAAGGCCAGACTCGAACAGCTCACACACATCACGACGCAGACTTCTCTGTTCTTTCGGTTGTATGGCATGGCGATCACCGCACTCCTCGTCGGGTATGCCTTCGGTATCCCCGCTGCGGAGGATGGTCGATTTCCGTGGGGTGTCGTGTGTATGGGCACCGTCTCCAACGGTGGTGCCGCCATCCTGTTGCTGCTGAATCCGCAGAGCACCAACACTCGCGTACTGGCGGCGTTCTTTGCGCTGATCGCGCTGGGGCTCATTGCCGCAATGCTCCTGCCTGCCGGCGCACTGCGAAAAGCGTGGTAGGTCAGCCGGCTGATATCACGCTGGTGCGGCCGGGCCGTGGTCCAGCGCCGAACCGTGTACGAGCCGGACCGTGACCTGTCCGCGATGCGGGGGCACGCCGCGGCACGGCGCCCGGTTCTGCGAACAGTGCGGCGCCGCGCTCGACGCCACGGCCACGATCTACACGCCACGGCACCTCGCCGAGAAGGTCCTCACCACCCGTGCGGCCCTCGAGGGCGAGCGCAAGCGGGTCACCGTCCTCTTCTGCGACATCGCGAGCTCCACGCGGCTCGCCGAGCGGATCGGCGCGGATGCGATGCATGCGCTTCTGAACCGGTTCTTCGAACTGGCGATGGCCGAGGTCCATCGCTACGAAGGCACGATCAACCAGTTCCTCGGCGACGGCTTCATGGCGCTCTTCGGCGCTCCCATCGCGCATGAAGATCATGCCCGCCGCGCGGTGCTCGCCGCGCTCGGCGTCCGCCGAGCGCTGGCCGCCGACCCGCACATGGCCGAGCTCCGCACCCGCATGGGGCTCAACACCGGCGCGGTCGTGGTGGGCGCCATCGGCGACAACCTTCGCATGGACTACACCGCCATCGGCGACACCACGAACCTCGCCGCGCGCCTGCAGCAGATCGCCAACCCCGGCGACATCTACCTGAGCGAGGCGACCTATCGGCTGGTCGACCGCTACGTCGACGGCGCGCGTCTCGGCGGGCGCGCGCTGAAGGGCAAGGCCGACGCCGTGGTGGTCTATGAGCTCGGCGCGGAGCGAAAGCACCCCGCGCGAGGGACGGAGACCAGCCGCTCGATCGCCTCGCCCCTCGTCGGACGCGACAGGGAACTCGCCGAGCTCATCGACGGCCTGGCGCGCCTCGGCGCGGGAGACGGCGGCATCGTCGGCGTCGTGGGCGAACCCGGGCTCGGCAAGTCGCGCCTGATGAGCGAGGTGAGCCGTGTCGCCGCCGATCGCTCCCTCCTGTGGCTCGAGGGCCGCTCGCTCTCGTTCGGCCAGACCCTGAGCTACTGGCCCTTCCTCGAGATCACCCGGCGCTGGGCCGGCATCGGAGAGGACGATGGCGAGGCGGCCGCGCTCGCGAAGCTCGAGGCGGGCACGCGCGCGCTCCTCTCCGCCGAGGCCGACGAGGTCCTGCCATACCTCGCGACGCTGTTGAGTCTCCCCGTCGCGCCGGACTTCGAGCGGAGCGTGAAGCACCTGGACGCACAGGCGATGGGCCGCCAGATCTTCCGGAGCATTCGCCGGCTCGTCGATCGGCTGGCGTCGACGCAGCCGCTCGTCCTCGTGTTCGAGGACCTCCACTGGGCGGACCAGTCGTCGACCGAGCTGATCGAGCACTTGCTCCCGCTGGTGAACACGGCGCCGCTGTTGCTCTGTGGCGTCGCCCGGCCCGAGCGCGACTCTCCGGCCGCCCGCCTGCGCGAGCTCGCGCGTACCGAGTATGCCGGCCGCTATCGCGAGATCGTGCTGACCGCGCTCCCGGCCGACGCGAGCGCGGCCCTCGTGGAGAACATCGTCGCCGAGGATCAGATGCCGCCACCGCTGAAGGCGCTGATCCTGGCGAAGAGCGACGGCAATCCCCTCTTCATCGAGGAAGTCCTGCGCTCGATGATCGCGGCCCGCACGCTCACGTGGGATCCCGCGGCCGAGACCTGGCGCGTCACGCGCGAGGTCGATCGCATCTCGATCCCCGACACGTTGCACGGCGTCATCATGGCGCGGGTCGACCGTCTCGACGACGACGTCAAGGACGTGCTGAAGGTCGCCTCCGTCATCGGGCGCTCCTTCCTCTACCGCGTCCTCCGCGTGGTCAGCGCCGCCGCGCGCAACCTCGACGGGCAGCTCGCGGAGCTCCAGCAGCTCGAGCTCGTTCGCGAGAAGCGCCGCGTCCCCGAGCTCGAATACGTCTTCAAGCACGCGCTGGTGCAGGAAGCGACCTACGAGAGCATCCTGCTCGAGCGGCGGAGGGCGCTCCACCGCCAGATCGCGACGTGCATCGAGGAGCTCTGGGGCGATCGCGTCGAGGCGGCGTACGGGCTGCTCGCGTATCACCACGCGCAGGCGGAGGACTGGGAGAAGGCGCAGAGCTACCTCTTCAAGGCGGCCGATCAGGCGGGCGGCATCGCCGCGGACGCCGAGGCCCTCGCGCTCTACCGGGACGCACTCCGTGCGTACGAGCGCGTCTTCGGTGACCGCTGGACACCCTTCGAGCGGGCGGTGCTCGACCGCAAGATCGGCGAGGCGCTCTACCGTCGTGGTCAACACGACGAGGCCCTCGGCCATCTCGAGCGTGCCGTCGGGACGCTCAGGGGCGCCCCGTATCCGCGTACACGGGCAGGCGTGCGGGGCCTGATCGTTCGCGAGCTCCTCAGGCAGATCGGTCACCGGATCCTTCCCTGGACGGCGGCGCGAACGGGCGGCGCCGCGGTCAGTCCCGTCGCGGAGGAGCTCCTTCACCTGACGGAGTCGCTCGGGTGGATCTATCTTCTGACCGACCAGGAGCGGTTCCTGATGGACACGCTGCACGCGCTCAACTTCTTCGAGCGCCATCACCACCCGCTGGGACTCGCCTACCAGTACACGAGCATCGCGCTGACCTGCGACGTGCTCGGGGCCTTCCGGCTGGGACGGCACTACCACCGTCGCGCGATGGCCCTGGCCGAAACGATCACGGATCCTCGGGGCGAAGCTCTCGCGCATGCGGGCATCGGCCTTCACGAGGAGTCCCTGGCCCACTTCACCGACGCCATCGCCCACTATCGACGTTCGATCACGACGTATCGCACGCTCGGGCACCTGCGCGGGATGGGTACGGCCGCGGGGCGGCTCGGGGTCGTCCTCCAGCTCCTGGGGGACCTCGAGGGCGCACGAGCGCTGGCCGGGGACGTCACCCGCTGGGGCATCGAGGCGTCGGATCGTCAGGTCGTGGCCTGGGGCGTGGCCTTGCTCGGCTGGGTCGATCTGCGCACGGGCCACATTCCCGACGCCATCGACAATCTGGCGCGAGCCGCCGCCATTTCGAAGGAAGTGCCCGACTACGTGGGACTGGCGGGCGCCAGCGCCGGTCTCGGCTGGTGTCGGGTCCGTCACGGCGAGCTCGAGCGAGGAATGGCCGACCTCGAAGAGGCCATGCTGATGAAGACGACGCGGCGGTTGCAGGGGGCCCTCGTCGCCCACGTCACCTTGTTGCACGCGGAAGGCGCCCTCGCGGTGGCCGACCAGGCCACGGCTGACCAGCGGACGGTGACGCTTCGCCGCGCGCGGCGAGCGGTGAAGGCCGCCATGAAGGAGACGAAGCGTTATCGGGGATGGGTGACGATGGGCTTCCGCCTCCGCGGCACGCTCGCGTGGCTCGGCGGCGACCAGGAGGCGGCGAAGCGGGCTTGGCGCGCGAGCCTCTCGGCGGCCAACGAGATGAAGCTCCCCTACGAGGCGGGTTTGACCCGGCTCGAACTCGCCCGCCGCACGCACGACGCGGACGAGCTGAGCCGCGCGGACGCGATCTTCGCCGGAATCGGCGCGCGGCCCCCCTCGCACTGAAGTCGGCGGCCGGCCGAGCGACCGTCAGACCGCCTTGCCGCTCAGCCCTCCGTCCACCACGAGCTGGGCGCCCGTGATGTAGCGCGCCTCGTCCGAGGCCAGGAACAGCGCGGCGTACGCCACGTCCCAGGCGTCGCCCATCGCGCCGGTCGGGCACTGGGCGTCTCGCGCGGCGATCATCTTCGCGACGTCGCCCCCACCATAGGCGCCCGCCCGCGGCTTCACGATCATCGGCGTGTTCATCATCCCGGGCAGGATGCAGTTCGCCCGGATCCCCTTGCGCGCGTACTCGAGCGCGATCGACTGCGTGTAGCCGAGGATGGCCGCCTTGCTCGCCGCGTAGGAGACGTAGGGCACGCCGATCCACCGGATCCCGGACACGGAGGAGATGTTGACGATGGCGCCCTTTCCCTGCCGTTCCATGTGCGGGAGCACGGCCCGGCAGGTGAGGAACATGCTCTTGACGTTGACGTCCATCACCCGGTCCCAGGAGGCCTCGCTCGCCTCGGCGCCGCCGACCTCGACGATCCCGACGGCGTTGTGCAGGATGTCGACGCGCCCGAACACGGAGAGGCACTGGGCGACCAGGGCGTCGACCTGGCGCGCGTCGATGACGTCCGCGACGTACGGCTCGACGCGGTGCCCCTCCCCGCGGATGATGGCGCACGTCTCCTCAGCGGCCTCGCGGTTGACGTCGACCGCCAGGACCCGGCGCCCCTCGCGTGCGAAGAGGACCGCCGTGGCCTTGCCGTTGCCCCAGCCCGGGCCGGACGAGCCGGCGCCGGTGATGATCGCGACCTTGTCCCGAAGGCGTCCTGGCATTCCGTGCCTCCCTCTCGTGGCACAGCATTTCCTGAGAAGGCAAGAATGTTGACACGCCGAAGTGAGGCGGACACGATAGCGAGATCAGCGCGGCGGCCGTGTGGAAGCATCGCCGCGGCGGAACGACCGGGGAGGCCACCTGACGATGCGCTTCGGGATCTTCGACCACATCGAGCCGGTGCCGGGGTGCGACTCGATCGGATCTACCGCGAGCGCCTGCTCCAGGTCGAGCGCCTCGACGCGGCCGGGTTCTACGCCTACCACCTGGCGGAGCACCACACGCCCGCGATCCACAGCATGGCGCCGTCGCAGAACGTGTTCCTGGCCGCCGTGGCCCAGCGCACCACTCGCCTGCGGTTCGGGCCCTGCGTCTACGTGCTGCCGCTGCACCATCCGCTCCGGCTGATCGAGGAGATCAGCATGCTCGATCACATGAGCGACGGGCGACTCGAGATCGGGGTGGGTCGCGGCGGCGTGATGGAGGCCTACTTCTGGGGCCAGAAGGCCGACTCCGAGACGAACTACGCGCGGTACCTGGAGACCCTCGCGATCATCCGGGAAGGGCTGAGCCACGACATGCTCACCTACTCGGGTCGCTTCCACAGCTTCGACCAGCTCCCGATGACATGCGCCCGCTCCAGAAGCCGTACCCGCCGCTGTGGTACATGCGCAACCCGGTGACGGCGGCGATGGAGGGGATGCACACGATCATCGTCGGCTCGATCGACGGCCTGGCGATCGCCGTGCCGCGCTATCGCGCGGCGTGGGAAGAGCATCGGGGCGTGGGCGCGACGACCATCCAGGGCGACGAGCCGATGATCGGCCTCGTCGTCCACCTGGTGCTCGCGGAGCACGACGACGAGGCCCTCGAGATCGCGCGACCGGCGTGGGAGAAGTACCGCTGGAACCTCGCCGCCCCGCACCGGCTCGAGGCGGAGAAGCGCAACCTCACCCAGTTCATGTCGACGAAGGATGGCTCGTTCGGGTTCGTCGGCGAGCGGCCCAAGGGGTTGCCGACCCGCGAGATGCGACGGGACATCGACGCGGAGCTCGAGCGCTTCGACCAGCAGAGCCGCGGGACACATCCCAACCGCCTGGGCGGCGTGGCCCTCGCCGGCTCTCCCGCCGCCGTGCGGGAGTACATGGACGAGTACCTGGAGACCGGCGCGAACTACTTCGTGTGCTCGTTCCAGTGGGGCGACCTGACCCACGAGCACGCGATGCGGTCCATCAAGCTGTTCGCGTCGGAGGTGATGCCGCGGTACGTCTCGCCCGCTCCGGCCACGCTCACCTGAGCCCGCTACAGCGGGTTCGTCCGCAGCCACTCCAGATACGCCGCGATCCCCGTCTCGATCGCGTGCTCGGGCTGGTAGCCGACGTCGGCCTTGATCCATGACAGGTCGGTAGCGGGATTGGTCGCGGCCGTCCGGGCGCGACCCGGCGTCAGCGCCGCGCATCGCGCGCCGGGCATCACCTTCCGCACCGCCTCGACGATGTCCTTGTTTGACGACGCGCGGCCGGAGCCGATGTTGTAGACGCGATGCGAGAGCGCCGGCGCCATGTGCACCTGCTGGATGCCGCGCGCCACGTCGTTGACGTACGTCCAGTCTGCCTGATCGTCCTCCAGGAGCTGCCCCTCGGGCCGGTCAGTGAAGTCGGGCTCGGCGTTCTTGACGGCGGCGTGGCAGATACGGCCGATCGGATTGTGCATGCTGTAATACAGCGGGCCGTAGATGCTGGCGATGCGCAGCGCCACCACGTCGAGCTTCGTCTGCGTGGCGTAGTAGTGGGCGTGCATCTCCATGCCCTTCTTGAAGGCGGAGACCTGGGTGGGAGAGGGCACGGGCAGCGGCAGGTCTTCGCGATAGGGCCCCGCCGGGATCCCGCCGTAGACCGCGACCGAGCTGCCGAGCGACAACCGTCGCAGCCGGAACGTGCGCGTCGCCCTCCAGCACATTCTGCAGCGCGGCCGTGTAGAGATGGTAGTCGGCCTGGGTGGAGCCACTCCGCGCGGGAGGCGCCATCAGGTTCACGATGCTCTCCACGCCGTGGCGGCGCACGACCTCGAAGACCTCGTAGGGGTTGGTCACATCCATCCGCGCGATGACGATTCGCTTGCCGACCTCGGCGTCCAGAACGGCAGGGACGCGGTGCGCGCTGTGCTGCGAGATGACGACCTTCTCGCCAACCTCGAGGAACCGCATCGCGGTGTTCAGGCCGATGAACCCTATGCCGCCGATGATCAGGATCATGGTGCGCCTCCGCGCCGGGTCCAGCCCGGCGCCGGAAGTATAATCGCCGGCCATGGACACCTCACAGCCGTTCCAGCTTCGCAAGCTCGGTCACGTCGTCCTGAACGTCACCGACCTCGACGCCTCGGTGCGCTTCTACACGGAGGTGCTCGGGCTCGAGGTCAGCGACCGCTACCCGCCCACGATGGTGCCCGGCGGCATGGTCTTCATGCGCTACAACACCGACCACCACGGCATCGCGCAGGTCGGCGGCGCGAAGGCGGCCGCTGCGTCCAGCCTGAACCACTTCGCCTTCGAGGTGGGCACGGTCGACGAGGTGTTCCAGGCGCGCGAGTGGCTGCGCAAGCGCGACGTGAAGATCGTCTTCGAGGGACGTCGCCGCGCGGGCTGCCAGGTCGCCATCGAGTTCCAGGATCCCGACGGCAACAACCTGGAGATCTACTGGAACATCGACCAGATCGGGACGAACAGCACCGCGCGCCCGGCGAGCGAGTGGCGTCAGGCGCGCACGCTGGAAGATGCCGTCGCGAACCCGGTCGCGGGGCAGCGGCTGGGGACGGTGACGCGATGACCGCCACGCGCGTCGACCACATCGAGCTGATCGTCAATCGCTTCGAGGAGTACGTGGCGCTGTTCCGGGCCCTCGGCTTTCAGGAGCGCCTGCGGACGAAGCACCACGGGGACTCCATAGAGTTCCAGCTCCCCGGCGAGAACCAGCCCGTCTTCGAGATCCATCGCGTCGGCGGCGAGGAGGCGATCGGCGTCAACCACATCGCGTTCCAGGTGTCGGACGTGGCCGCCGCGAAGCGGGAGCTGGCCGCGCAGGGCATCGACGCGTCGGTGGAGCCGGTCTACGTGCGCGCGACGGGGCGGACGGTGCTGAACCTGAGGGACCCGGACGGCTGGCGGCTACAGCTGGTGGACGCGGCGCGAAAGGCACCGGACACGAGCACGGCGCACTGAGGGGACGGCAGCCGGCGCTGTGATGACCACGCCGAATGCAGCAACGCTGCGCCTGCACCCCCCGCCGTTGAGCTGACACGATGGCCCTGGACCGTGGCGACGCGATCGATCTCCTGGGGCGGTTCGGTATCTTCTGGGCGTTCGTCCTGAAGCGACCGTTTCGGCGGATGGTGCTGAACGCGTGGCGACAGGAATCCCGACCAATGCGGCTTCTCAGCCTTCTCGAAGGCGCCGGAAACGCCTTCATCGGGCTACTTCCGCTCGCGGCCCTTGGACTCGCGCTCTGGTGGGTCGTCTGACGTCTCGATGACGGTGGTGCCGGGGCTACACCCGCAAAGTGATGCGGAACCGCGAGAGCGAGACTACGTCCACCGCGCGAACGCCCAGCCGCCCCCCGTCCCCGCCGGCGTCCGGTATACCGGGACGTACGCCAGCCGCTCCATCTTCAGGCTCGTGCCCTGCATCGCCCCGCCGAGCGTCACCCAGTTCAGGGTCTCGGAGGCGGCGGAGTGCAGGCGATGCCGCGGCACGGCGCACAGCGCCGCTCCGTCCTTGCGCTCCAGCGCGTCGAGGACCGAGCGGTCCAGCTCCTCGTCGACGACGAAGTGGCTCAGCCCCCCGGACGCGACCATCGCGACGGTAGAGGGCTCCTTCCACTCCGCGACCGCGGCGGAGATCGCCTGACCGAGCGCGAAGCAGCGGCGCGGGGTCGGCTGGTTCGGCGGATAGCACGTGTTCTGGAATACCGGGAGGATCACGCCGGGCTGGTTGTCGAACAGCCGCTTGACGATGAACGACACCGCGTGCGGCAGGCCCTGCTCGTGCGGCGGGGTCTCGCGGACGTAGTCCAGCTCTCCCGAGCGGGTCGGGTAGCGCCGCGCCACGCGTCCGCCGTACGGCTGCGTGAGATAGCGCATGTGCGCGACGTCGAACTCGTGGTCGATCAGGTACTCGATCAGGTAGCGCCCGAACCGGCTGGCCACCCGGACGTCCATGGTGACGTCGCCGTAGCCGTGGCGATTGACCGCCTCGGCCATCTCGCGCTCGCGTCCCGACGCCGGCAGCGCGCGCGGGATCAGCGGCGCGCTGTCGCCCCAGTACACCGCGAACGTCGGCATGTTGTCCTCGAAGAACCACTCGTCCTGATCGTCGATGATCGCGATGGTGACGTCCGGGCGAGCGCTCTTCAGCGAATCCGCCAGCTCGTCCAGTGCCCGCTGGCACGTCGCGGCCTGCTCGCGATAGGGCTCGGCGCCCTGGTACTTGGCGCGGCGCTCCGGAGAGACGTGGTCCAGCGCCTCCTTGTAGGGCATGACGACGCCGTCGGGCGGGAACGCGAGCTCGCGGTTGCCCTCGTCGCGCAGGCCCATGCCGGGCCAGAGCTCGGGAGGCAGCGCGAGCATCGGCGAGTGCGACGTACCGATGCCGAGGACGATCTCCGCCATCACCGCACCTCCCGTGCGCGCTCGACGTCGAGGCCCATGGCCTTCCGGAAGGCCGTCCGGACTTCCTCCGGCTGCCCCGCCAGGAACGGGAAGCCCTCGGGCACGACGGGGCCCGGGGTGCCCGAGCGCCGGGGGCCACGAAGCTCTTCCCGGGGAAACCCATTCACGAATCGTTCGCGATCGATGATCGGCAGCCGGATGCATCGATTCAGCTCGGGGTCCCGCACCATCGCCTTCGGCTCACCGCCTTGCGCGATCACCTCGATATCGTCGAGCAGCCTGCGGCGCATCATGATCACGCCGCGATCGCTCTCGCCGAGGTGCTCCTGCGTCCGGTCCGCGACGGCGACCCCGTGCACTTCGAGTGGCTCCACGGCAACTGGTCACGCGCGCTGCGCGACATCGGAGGGCCGAGGCCGCCCACCCATCTGAAGATCGCCTTCGACGAGTTCGAGTACGGCTTCATCCGATGGAGTTCTCCTGCGCCTGGAGCCAGTTGCAGGGAATCTCGGAGAACACGATCTGCACGAACCCGTTCCGCCAGGTGAACGGCTCCCACGTCGGCAGGAGCGGCACGGGCGCCGGTCCCAGATACACCCACAGCAACCCGGCCTTGGCCTCCACCGGATAGGCCGTGAGGCGGATCCGGTCCTTGAAGCGCGCTCCCGGATGGGCCATCTCCTCGAACGGCTGCGCCAGACACTGGCCGGTCTCGCCGTACAGCCAGCCGTGGTAGTTACCGCGCAGGCCGCGGTCCTCGACGATGCCGTAGCAGAGATCCGCCCGGTGGTGCGCGCAGTGCCGGTCGAGGAGCCCGAAGGTCCCGGCCCTGTCCCTGTACAGGACGAGGTCCTCGCCCATCAGGCGGACGGGCTTCGTCGGCGTGTCCTCGAGCTCGGCGACGGCGGCGATCGGCATCCCGTACCGGCGCAGCAGCTGGCCCATCGGCGTGCCGGCGCCCACCTCGGTCAGCGTCCTGTTCTGGCGCTCGCTCAGCATGGCGGGGTTCAGTATAGTGCCGGCCATGAAAATCCGGCTCTTCAGATCGGCATCCACGAGGGGCCGTGCCTCGCGGTCAACCTGAACGATCGGCAGGACTACTTCGGGCAGACTGTCAACATTGCCTCGCGCGTCCAGAACCTTGCTGAGACTCGCGCCATCTTCGCCACCGAGCCGGTGGTCGACAACCCACAGTCGCGGGAAGTCCTCGCCACGGCAGGAGTGATGCCGACTGCGCAGGATATCCACCTCAAAGGCATCGCCGAACGGGTAAGGATATACGAGATCCCGTAAGGGTCTTGCGGTATCGCATTCCTGGAGTGCGATGTCACCGAGGTCTGCGACCCGATTAGGAAGTCGGCGGCTATTCCGGACTCGAGCGTTCAGTTAATCGCCGAGACCTCAGATCTGCAATCTTGTTGCGCCGCTATTCAGGCCGCAGTGATTTCGCGCGTCGCTTCGAGAGGTGGGCCCAAGATCGTCTGAAGGGCATTTGCCTCGGGTCGCTGACCAGGGGATAGATGGATGAAGCCGGCTGGCCTCCCGCTTGACGTGGTGGCATAGACTGCCCCACAAGAGCACCCCGCGGTCAACGCCGCAGAACGGGAGGAGGCCA
>Ga0187894_10004384_pt1 | contig 15172 bp, 14 predicted proteins | sample GBC1701081metaG_FD_136650 | JGI IMG/M metagenome (GOLD analysis project Ga0187894, IMG submission 136650) | White microbial mat communities from a lava cave in the Kipuka Kanohina Cave System on the Island of Hawaii, USA - GBC170108-1 metaG ... | reverse complement strand
TTTGTCGCGCGCGACTTTCGGTTGTTCGTGAGTTACCGGATGCAGTTCTTCCTGCGCATCATTTCGGTGTTGGCTGTCGTCACGACGCTTTTCTTCATCTCCAAGATCTTCGCGGGGTTCACCGATCCGCAATACTCACAATGGCGCGATCCGCTCGCGACGTGGCTTACGGGACTCGCCGTGCTCAACTACTTCATGACCGGATTCTCGAGCCTCGCCAACTCCATTCGCCAGGAGCAGATGCAAGGCACACTCGAAAGCGTGTTGTTAACGCCCATCAATCTGCCGACGGTGATCGTCGCCAGCTCCGCCTGGGACTTTCTCGAAACAACCTTCTTTTCATTTCTCTATCTGTTCTTTGGCCGGGTGTTCTTTGGCGTCCAGTTTCGCGGCAGCTTCTTTCTGGCAGTCATTTTTCTGTTACTAACCACCGTCGTGCTCGCCTGCCTCGGCATCCTCTCGGCAAGCTTCGCGATGGTGTTCAAACGCGGCGATCCGTTTGGCATCTTTCTCGGTGCGGGTTCAGCGCTGTTTTCCGGTGTCTTTTTCCCGACTCAATTACTTAAAGAATACGCCGGCCCAAAACTCGGCAACATCTCGCTGATACTTCCCGCCACGCACGGACTCCAGGGTATTCGCCAAGTGCTGATAGAAGGACACGGACTCAGCCAGGTCACGCAGCCGCTCTTTGTTTTGCTCGGTTTTCTGGTCGTGCTGCTTCCCTTTTCACTCTGGGTTTTCGGCCGCGCCGTGCGACGCGCCAAACGCGAGGGCAGCCTGATTCAGTACTAGTTTGACACTCCTGAAACCCGCAAGCTACCATCGCGCACGAATGTCTCCTGGCATCGCAGAAAGCGTTCTCGATCTCATAGGCCGGACTCCTCTCCTACATCTCTCGCGCTTTGTTCAACCACCTCTAGCCGATGTTTACGCAAAGATTGAATGGCTTAATCCGGGCGGCTCGGTGAAGGATCGCGCAGCGCTGGGCATGATTCTGGACGCCGAGGAAAAAGGCCGGCTGAAACCGGGCGGCACGATCATCGAGCCGACCGCCGGAAACACCGGCATCGGTCTCGCGCTCGTGGGAGTTGCGCGCGGTTACCGTGTTATCCTCTGCGTCCCGCGCGGCTTCGCGGAAGAGAAAATGAAGCTGATCGAAGTGCTTGGCGGCGAGATCGAATACGTACCGTGTGAAGCCGGAATGACGGGCGCGATCGAGCGTTCGCGGGAGTTGGCGGCCAATATCGAGAGCAGTTTCATACCGCAGCAATTTGAGAATACGGCGAACCCATGTTTTCATGAACTGACCACCGGCCGAGAGATCGTCGAACAGATGAACGGCCAAATCGACGCGGTGGTGATTGGTGCAGGAACGTCCGGGACCTTCTGCGGCGTCAGCCGGGCAGTCAAGAAGCACAACCCGAACGTGCTGTGCGTTCTGGTTGAACCGGAAGGATCGATCTACGGAGGTGGGCCACCTGGGCCAAAGAAGGTTGAAGGCATCGGCCAGCGCGATTTTATTCCGAAGATCTTCGACGCTTCGTTGGCTGACGAGATCTTGATGGTGCTGGATGACGAAGTCTGTACCGCTTTGAAGAGTATCGCCCGGCTCGAAGGTTTGCTCGGTGGCTGGTCCACCGGCGCTGCGGCTGCCGCGTCGTATAAGATCGCGGAGCGTTTAGGCCCGGGCAAACGAGTGATCACAGTCTTCCCCGATGGCGCGGAGCGATATCGCAGCCAGGGAATTTTTGATAGTTAGAACAGCTTTACGCAAAAAGTCTCTTTCTGACTTCTTCTCTGTGTCTCTGTGCCTCTGTGGTAAAACAAACCACCGAGACACAGAGACACAAAGGTTCTAAGAAAGCGTTTATGAAATTTTCCACGATCGCCATTCACACCGGTTCAGAACCAGACGAGAGCACGGGCTCGGTCACCGTCCCGATCTATCAGACCTCGACCTACGCTCAGGACGCGCTCGGCAAAAACAAAGGCTACGAATACGCGCGCACGCAAAACCCGACGCGATCCGCCGTCGAGCGCAATGTCGCTGCCCTCGAAGGCGCCCGGTTTGGTTTCGCCTTCGCTTCGGGCATGGCGGCAATCGACGCCACGCTGCGCCTCGTGAAAACGGGCGAACACGTGATCGTTTCTGATAACACCTACGGCGGTACCGCGCGGCTTTTTAATCGTATTCTGAGCAACTATGGCATCGAGTTTGATTACGTTGACACTGCCGAACCGCTGAACGTCGAAGCGGCCATCAAACCAAACACGAAGATGGTTTTTCTCGAGACGCCGACGAATCCGGTGATGATCGTTACGGATCTGAAGGAAGTCAGCGAGATCGCGCATCGCGCGGGCGCACGCGTTGTTTGCGACAACACGTTTCTGTCGCCCTATCTGCAACGCCCGCTGGAGTTTGGCGTCGACATCGTGGTCCACTCGACGACGAAGTATCTCAACGGACATTCGGACGGCGTCGGCGGCATCGTGGTTTTGAACGAAGAGGAGGATGCAAACTGGATCGGGTTTGTGCAGAACAGCGCGGGCGCGATTCTCTCGCCTTTCGACTCCTGGCTGGTGATGCGGGGCACAAAGACCCTGGCGCTCCGCATGGAACAGCACGACAAATCGGGCCGCGCGGTGGCCGCGTTTCTGGAGGAGCATCCAAAAGTACGAAAGGTTTACTATCCGGGGTCCGCTTCGCACCCGCAACACGCGTTAGCAAGAAGACAGCAACGTGGCTTTGGCGGCATGGTCGCGTTTGACGTCGGCTCGCTGGCCGCGGCGAGGAAAGTGCTCGAATCGGTCAAGCTGTGTACGCTGGCGGAAAGTCTCGGCGGCGTAGAGACACTGATTTCACATCCAGCCACGATGACGCATGCTTCCGTTGACGCGGTGAAGCGCGAACGGCTCGGAATTACCGATGGACTCGTGCGCATTTCCGTGGGCATTGAGGACACAGATGACATTATTGCCGACCTGGATCAAGCGCTGGACAAAGTTTAATTTAGGGTTACAATTGGCCGTTCTCAACCTTTAATAAGACTTCCTGTTATACGCTCTCCTTATGATCGTAGAGTTATACGCCAAATCAGATGTTGGCCGGGTGCGACGTGGTAACGAAGACAATTTCCTGGTTCTCGATCTGTCTTCCGAGCAGACTTGGACCGGGGCAGATGGGGCCGCGCCACCTGACAAACTAACTCACTTCACGTTGGGCCAAAAAGGGCTCGTGCTGGTCGTTTCTGACGGCATGGGTGGGGCACTTGCGGGTGATGTGGCCAGCCGGATGGCGGTCGATTCTGTGCGCGAAATGCTGCTCGGCACTGAAGGCGAAGAAGCTTGCGATCCGAATCTTGATTTGGTTGAGTGTCTGAAGAACGCCACGATCTACGCGAATCTTGCTATTCACCTGAAGAGCCAGGAAGACTCACGCTGCGCGGGCATGGGCGCCACGTTCACCGGCGCGGCGATCAGGGGCGACAATCTCGATCTCGTTCAAGTCGGTGACAGCCGAGGTTACGTCATTCGCAAGGACCACATTCGTCTCGCAACCAAGGACCAGTCGCTCGTGCAACAACTCGTCGATGTCGGACAGATCAGTGAGTCGGAAGCCGAGACGCACATGTTTCGCAACGTGATCCTGCAAGCGCTCGGCGCGCAGAGTGAAGTCGCGCCCGTAACGGGGCGGATCCGTTTGCGGCAGGGCGACGTGCTGCTGCTTTGTAGCGATGGCTTATCGGGGAAATTGCGTTCTGAAGATATTCAGCAGATCATCGTAAACAGTCAGGGAGATCTGGCGATGGCGTGTGAAACCCTGATTGACGAGGCTAACAATCGCGGCGGCGAGGACAATATCACCGTAGTCCTGGCCCGTTTTCAAGGTGAGGATCTCGAGGAACCCGCCACCGATCGCATCACGATCGAACTACCACCGCTCGAAGAAGACAAAACTCTCGACGACAACTACGAAGCCGATACCGAACCGCACTAGTCTTAAATCCATCCACAGATTACGCAGAAAACTTGTCTAATGTGTTCCTGGTCTGTGTAATCTGTGGATGGATCTGGAAAGCTATTCCGGCAGGACTTTCTGACGCCAGTCCGGGTCACTCCCGACACGGCGCACGTAGATCGACGCGCCCTCGACACTCTCAACACAAACACGTTCGCCGGCCTCTAACGGAGCCTCCCCGGCCGCGGGATAGGCGGTCCACGTCGAGCCGAAGACTTTCACTGCACCTTCCTGCAACGCTCCCTTGCTTGAAGAAACAACCGTGCCAATCTTTCCCGGCAGTGCGTCGACACCGCTACGCAACGACTCGCCTGATTTTTCCCGCGAGAAGTAGTTGATGAAGATCGTGCGTGAGGCGGCAGTCAGTGCAATTGAGACAACCGCAAAAACCATGAACTGAACGACGAGGCTATCGACACCGAGAAAACCGAGGAAAGCAGCCGCCAGCGCGCCGATGCCGAACCACAGCAGCACGAACCCGGACGTGAAGATTTCGGCGACGATAAGTATCGCGCCGAGAATGCTCCACAAAACCCAATACCATTCACTCATCTGTCCGTGTTATCCGTGAAATCCGTGGCTCAACCTTTGAATACGTTCTTCATCACAAACCAGACGTTTGCCGGACGCTCTGCCAGCCGCCGCATGAAGTAAGGATACCAGTGTTTTCCGTACGGAACATAGATTCTCATGTTGTATCCGTCGCGCGCGAGTTGGCGTTGCAGGTCGCGCCGGATGCCGAACAGCATCTGAAACTCAAACTTCTCTTTCCCGATGCCTTCGCGCGAGGCGAAGTTGATTGTGGCGTCGATCATTTTCGGATCGTGGGTGGCGATACCGTGATACGTACCGCTTGAAAGCAGCAGTTGCATCACCTTGACGTAATTTGCGTCGACGTCTTTCTTGTCGGGAAAAGCGACTTCGGGCGGTTCGTGATAGGCGCCTTTGCAGATGCGAATACGCGCCGGAAGTTTTACCAACTCCTGCGCGTCGGCGTAGGTTCTGCGTAAGTACGACTGCAACACGATCCCGACTGTATTCAGGTCGAATTCAGACCTCAGACGTTTGAAGATGTCGAGGGTGACTTGCGTGACGCTGGAGTCTTCCATGTCAACGCGAACGAAGTTGCCCCGGCCGTGTGCTTCTTCGACAACGCGTCGCGCGTTGCGGTACGCGAGCTCCGGATCGAGACCGAGGCCAAACTGCGTCAGTTTGATCGAAACGTTTGAATCAATGCCCGTCTGAGTGATCTGTTTGAGTATGTTGAGATACTCGACCACTTCCGCTTCTGCTTCCGCGTCGCTCCCGACCGACTCGTTCAAATGATCGAACGAAGCCGTACAGTTTTCCGCATTGACCTCACGAATGTGGGAAACAGCTTCGTCAATGGTCTCGCCGGCTACGAAACGGGTGGTGAGTTTCTTGAAGAACTTAAAACGGGCGGCAAAGTCTTTGAGGCCTTCCTGTCGTGACAGCCAAATCAGCGCGCTTCTAGAGATCATCCGTTAAAGTTTCTGAGCGAGGAGTCCAATTCATAGCCACAAAAAGGCACAAAAGGTACAAATGTGTTCACAAAATCCTTTGTGCTTCTTGTGCCTCTTTGTGGCACGCCTCGTACGGTCCTGCCTTGTGGTATTCTTGGCGGGTTTTTCTCCCACCAATCAAGGGAGGGACATCTTGCACATAACCAAGTTGAGGAACGTTCGCGAATGCGACTGAAGCTTGTATTCGCCGCGTCGGCGCTCGCCGCCGTTGTGGGTGCTGGTTCCTGCATAGCGCTCGTGTTGGGCATATTCTCGGTCGAAGCGTTGTCGCGTCCGCGTCCCGGCTTGCTGGTCGCCTCGACGCTCTTGCTGCCGATCGCGACAATCATCTTTGCCGCCGTTTTCGTTTACCGTCACACCGCCCGCCGTCGCAAGCTACAAGCCCTGCTGACCACCCTCATCGCCACTCTTTTAACCCTCGGGTTTTTTATCCTCGCCTCAGTCTTGACTGCGCGCCGGGTGCCGACTGAACCAACGCAACCCGTTGGACCACACATCGCCGCTTAGCCACTCGCCGCCGTTTCGTTCAATCCGATCTCGCGTTGCACCGGACGCAGCGCATCGATCACAAAACGAATGTGCTCGTCGAGACTGACGCCTAACTCTTCTACGCCCTGACGAATGTCATCGCGGTTCACCGACCGCGCAAAGGCTTTGTCTTTCAATTTCTTTTTGACGGAAGAGACCTCGAGATCGTCAAGACTGCGCGTCGGCCTTACGAGTGCACACGCCACTAAAAAGCCACAGAGCTCGTCTGTGGCGAAGAGTGCGCGGGCCATATCGGTGTCGCGCGGCACGCCGGTGTAGGTCGCATGGCCCATGATCGCGCGGATAATGCGTTCGGAATAACCGCGGCCGCAGAGGATGTTGGCGCCGGTGAAGGGATGCTGGTCGGCCGATGGAAACATCTCGTAGTCGAAATCGTGGAGCAGACCAACCATGCTCCACTCATCTTCATCCGCCGGTCCTTCAGCGTAGCGTTTCGCGCACGCGCGCATGGCGGCCTCGACCGCGAGCGCATGTTTGCGCAGGCTATCGCCCTTCGTGTACTCACACAACAATTCCCAGGCTTCGGCTCGATTGGGCATGAAGCGTCAAACTAGCACGGGCGAGGCGTCGCAGCAAGAGAGGTTGTCAAAGGAACTCCGAAAAACAACGCCGAAGACGTTCGCTAAGTCCAGCCCAGGGTTGGAGCTTGCGACAACCCTGGGAGAGCAATAAACCGTTACCTTTGAAACGCTGAGAGCGTTGGCAAGCCAGGGCGTATCAGTTTGCCAACGCTTTCAGCGTTAGGTTTCTTCTTTCATGTTGTCCCAGGGTGGTGCCAACCCTGGCTGGAACTCGCGAACGCCTTCGGCGTTGTCACTTAGGAGGCCCTTACTAAAACGCCAGGACCAAACTAACGCGCGGCGGTCGCGAGGTAGCCGGGGCGGGCGCGGAGAATGACGTTCTTGCGCGCCGTGGTTACTTTGATTTTGCGATAACGCTCGTCGCGGTCTTTGTTCAATGGGTAGTAACCAAGCAAGTATTGCGTGCGAAGCTCCGCCGCGATTTGCGCAAACGCGTCCGGTAACGAAGCGATCGTATCCGCGCGCAACAGCCTGCCGCCTGATTTTTCAGCCAGCACTTCCAAATACTTATCCGCGGTCGAGTAAGCCATGTCCAACATACGGCCGATATCGTCGTCACTCGATCTGCGTGAAGTTCCGCTCGTGGTCGTGGTACTCCCGGGAGCAGGACGAGAACCCGGAACAGTCGGCACACCTCGCTCCGGAACGCGCGGCGGCGGCTCCGGAAGTTCCGTAGGCGAACCCGGATCAGGCGCCCGGCGGCGCTCTTCCTCACGGCGGCGACGCATAATCTCTTCAGCCGACGGCAAACCGAAGGGACCAGTCTTCGGTTTACTTCCGCTAGTCGGTACCGGATCGCCGCCCGGAAACGTTGGCGGCGTCGTGCCACTCGGCGGCTGTCGAATCACGTCGATCGTGGGCAACTGCGCTCCGGATTGCTCGCGTGCGAGTCGTTCGGTCGTGGCGCGCGTGTCGTATCGAAGCGGATAAACAATCACGCCTTCTTCGTCGAGATAGCGCACCGTGCTATTGAACGTGGCGTTGTCGCTGTGCCAATCCATTCCGTCAGTGAAGATCACAATGGCTTTGCGACCCTGAATGCGGCGAATCGTATTCAACGCCAACTCGATCGCGTCGTAAACCTTGGTTCCCTCACCCGATTTCGTTGCGTAGATCGCCGCTTGCAACGTCTCTCGATTGTTGGTGAACTCATTCAGATCACGGACCTTGTCGTCAAACGAGATCACCTTGACGCGATCCGCCGGTTGCAACTGCTGCACAAACGCAACCGCCGCCTGCTGAATCAAGCGCAACTTGTCCTGCGTGCTCGAACTCGTATCCAGCATCAACACGACGTGAAACGGCAGCGACACCTTGCCGAAGAACGCGATCGGTTGCGCCACACCGTCTTCAGTTAGCGAAAACTCCTCCTGCCGCAGGTCGGCCACGTAAACGCCATTGGCATCCGTTGCCACGACCGGCACCGTAACCAGGTTCGTGTCGATCTTAATCGTTTCGATGTCCTGTGACTGCGTTTGCGCCAAAGACAGCGGCGCACCCAGAACAAGAACCAGAAATAGAGAAAAACCGCTGCGAAATGCAGGCGAGAACATTTCAAATCTCCTGACGGAAGATCGGCGAGTCGGCAGCTACGATGTCAGCCGCAAGTATAGCGTTTGCCCCGGAATCTGGCTTCCACTAAAATCCAACCCTGTACCAGCTTCCCCAATGCGATCCCTGTTGCTCGCAGTTTTAGCGGCCTATCTCATTGCCGCGATCCATTCCATCCTGGCGTTTATTAACAAACGTCGGTCGGTGCAGCGTGTCGCGGAGTGGGCGACTGTCGCCGGTTTCATAATGCACACCGCAGCCCTCGGCGCCGACTGGGTAATCGACGGTCACTATCCATTGTTCTCGCTGCGTGAAGCGCTCTCGTTCCTGGCGTGGGCGCTGGTGCTGGTGTACGCAGTGGTGCTGTATCGCTATCGCGCGCAAGCGGTCGGCGCGTTCACCATGCCGTTGATCTCGATCCTGACGTTCTTCTCGCTGCTGATCGCTCCTGGCCCAACTGACGCTCTGCCGTCGTTCTCAGCCACACGCCTTTTCCCGATTCACACCACGCTGGTGATCTTTGCTTACGCCGCGTTCTTCATCGTCTTCATGGCCAGCGTGATGTACCTGCTTCAGGAACGTGAACTGAAGCTCAAAACGTTTAGCGCCATCTTTTATCGCCTGCCACCGCTGACTACGATCAACGAGATAGCCACGAACGCGGCGGTGGTTGGACTGACACTGCTGACATTCGGCATCGCAACTGGAATGTTCTGGTCGTGGAATCGTTATGGACGCATGTGGCACAACGATCCGAAAGAGATCTTCGCTTTACTGACGTGGTTACTCTATCTCTTTCTGATCATCTATCGTTCGACCGCGAGTTGGCGTGGACGCAGAGCAGCGTGGCTGGGCGTCGTCGGTTTTGCACTCGTCCTGGGCACGTTGTTTGGCGCTCGATATCTCGGTGGTTATCACGTGTTTGGTTAGTTTGAGTTTATGTCGATCATCCTTGTCGGAGTAAATCACAAGACGGCTCCGGTCGAGATCCGCGAGCGACTCGCTTTCAACGACGAAGCGTGCGCGGATGGATTGCGCCGCCTCGTCGATGGCGAAGTGGTGCGCGAAGGATTGATCGTTTCAACTTGTAACCGGGTGGAGATTCTTAGCGCCACTACGGCGGAGCAACTGGAATCAGGCGCAGGCCGTTTGGCCCAGTTTCTTGACGCCGCCGGCCAACTGCCTGCCGGATTCCTGAACAGCTATCTCTACCGTCACACGGATGAAGAGGCGGTTCGTCACCTGTTTCGCGTTGCTTCGTCACTCGATTCGATGGTCGTGGGCGAGCCGCAGGTGCTGGGCCAGGTTCGTCGTGCGTATTCAGTCGCGGTCGAAGCGGGAACTGCCGGACGAGTTTTGAACCGGCTCGTACACCACACTTTTCGGGTGGCGAAGCGAGTCAGAAACGAAACGGGTATTGCTGCGAATGCGGTATCGATCAGTTACATGGCGGTCGAGCTCGGCAAGAAGATTTTTGATTCACTGAAAGGCTGCACAGTGTTGCTGATCGGCGCCGGCGAAATGGCTGAACTCTCGGCGCGGCACCTCGTAAACGCAGGCGCTTCACGCGTGCTGATTGTCAATCGTACCGAGGAAGCCGCGCGTCAGATCGCCGACGAGTTTGGCGCGGTGACTGTGCCATTTGAACGATTGGACCAGGCGTTGGCGGAGGCAGACGTGGTTATCTGTTCGACCGGCGCGCCGACCTATGTATTGACTGAAGCGCAGGCGCGTCAGGCGTTGTCACGGAAGCGCAATCGCCCGACCTGCATGATCGATATCAGCGTGCCGCGTAACATCGATCCCGCTGTCGGCAAAGTGCCAAACGTCTTCCTGTTTGACATCGACGACCTCGAGTCAGTTATCTCGTCCAACATTCGCGAGCGTGAACGCGAGGCTGAACGAGCCGAGCTGATCGTGCAATCGGAAGTGATGCAGTTTCAGCAGTCGTTGCGGCTGATGGACATTGGCCCAACGATCGGCGCGATGCGAGAAAACTTTCAGGAAGTGGCGCGCGCCGAGATGGCCCGCCAGCGCAAACACCTCGGCGTGTTGACGAAAGAACAGGAGACGGCGATTGAGGCGTTGCTCCTGACAACGGTGAACAAGATCTCACACCCCATTCTCAATCAGATGCGCCGGTTCTACGAGAGCACCGAAGCCGAGACGGTTCCCGACGAGCAGGACATCTTCAAACTCGAGGAGTAATGCGCGCATGTCTTCTCGACTCGTAATCGGATCGCGTGGCTCCCGCCTCGCCCTCTGGCAAGCCGAACAAGCAAAAACCCGGTTGCTTGACTTAAATCCGGGTTTAGAAATCCGGATCGACGTGATCAAGACCACGGGCGACGTAAAACCAGATCCCTTATCGGTGATCGGCGGCAAGGGTGTCTTCACCAAAGAGCTGGAAGAAGCCTTACTCGACAAACGCATCGACATCGCAGTTCACTCACTAAAAGACCTCCCGACAATCATTCCCGACCGGCTTTCGATCAGCGCTATTTGCGAACGCGAAGATCCACGCGACGCGCTCGTGTTGCGTGGAGATCAAAAGATCTCCTCGCTGCGTGGGTTGGCCGCTGAGTCTGTTGTTGGAACGTCGAGTCAAAGACGTGTGGCCCAACTCAAAGCTTTGCGTAACGATTTAATTGTCAAGGACCTTCGCGGAAATGTCGACACGCGCGTACGGAAGTTGGATGAAGGTCAGTACGACGCACTTATTCTTGCGTCGGCTGGTTTGATCCGTCTTGGCCTGCAAGATCGAATCAGTGCAGCGATCTCCCTCAGCGAAATCCTGCCGGCAGTCGGACAGGGTGCGATCGCAATTGAGGTTAGAGCAGATGACGTAGTGGCGGTCGAAGCAACCTCCAGGCTGAACCATCATGAAACTGAGCTTGCCTGCCGCGCTGAACGCGCCTTTCTGCGAAGTCTAGGCGGTGGCTGTCAGTTTCCAATCGCCGGCCACGCTACTGTTGCAGGCCAAACACTTCAGCTTGAGGGCTTGGTTGCGAAGCCGGACGGGTCTGAAATCATCCGGGACCGGTTGTCGGGAGCACCGAATCAAGCAGAAGAGATTGGGGCCACACTCGCAGGGCAACTCCTCGAGCGTGGGGCCAATTCGCTTCTGCACGGGCAACCTCATGAGTGAACCGCTCGCCGGCAGGACGATCGTCGTAACGCGCGCGGCTTCGCAAGCAGGTGAGTTTGTAGCCGAACTGGAGCGTTACGGCGCGAAGGTGATCGTTTGTCCCACCATCGAAATCGCCGAACCGGAAAGTTACGAGCGTCTCGACGAAGCGATCGAGCATCTCTACGGCTACGACTGGCTGATCTTCACCAGCGCCAACGCGATCGAATACTTCCTGCGCCGTCTGCAGGCGCGCGGTGTAAAAGCCGAAGAGCTCGACGAGTTAAAAGTCTGCGCCATCGGCCAGACATCGGCTGACAAACTGCGCGACACACACGTCCACGTTGACGTCGTTCCAACACAGTCGAAAGCAGAAGGCGTGTTCGCCGCGTTGAGTGAATTTGTCGGTGGCGCCGAACAGCTTCGCGGACTCAACATCCTGTTGCCACGCGCCGCTGCCGGACGCGATTACCTGCCGAAAGCGCTCGAAGATGCAGGCGCACGTGTCGATGTTGTGACGGCCTATCGCACCGTCGTTCCCGAAAACCTCGATCGCGGACGACTGAGCGCCATGCTCGCCGGCAGTGGCGACTGCATCGCCTTCACAAGCTCATCAACCGTAAAAAACCTGGCCCTGCTTTTCGACACACACGACCTCAGCAAGGTTCTGTCGGGCCTCGCCATCGCCTGCATCGGCGACGTGACCGCTGCAACGGCGGCTGAATACGGTCTGCACACTGACATTCAACCCTTGCGTTTCACTACTTTCGACCTGGTCCGCGCCATTGCTGACTACTACTCAGGAAACCCATCCACAGATCACCCGGAATCTGCGTAATCCGTGGATGTGCTAAACTGACCTGCGATGTCTTCGACCCTCGACCACACCGACGAACTTGAACAGACCAAACGAGAGAACGAGCTACTGAGACGGCAGCTTCAGGAACGTGGCGCGTTTGGCGAACTTGTCGGCAACTCCGATTCGATTCGCCAGATCTACACGCTCATCGAACAGGTCGCGCCTTCGTCCGCTTCCGTGTTGATTACCGGCGAATCGGGCACCGGGAAGGAACTCGTCGCCCGCACGATTCACCAGATGAGCCCGCGTCGCGATCGGCCCTTCATCGCCATCAACTGTTCCGCGATTCCCGAGACCTTGATGGAATCGGAACTCTTCGGACACGAAAAAGGCGCGTTCACCGGCGCAGCTTCCCGCCGCCAGGGTTGTTTTGAGCTTGCCGACACCGGCACCTTGCTGCTCGACGAGATCGGCGAGATGCCGGCGTTGCTGCAAGCCAAACTGCTGCGCGTGATCGAAGAGCGCGCGGTGCGCCGGCTGGGCAGCCGCAAAGAGATCGCCGTGGACGTGCGTCTCCTCGCCGCCACTAATCGCCAGCCGCAACAAGCTGTCGAAGAAGGTAAACTGCGCAGCGATCTGCTCTATCGCCTCAATGTTTTCGGCATTCATCTTCCTTCACTAGGCGAACGCAAAGAAGATCTGCCGCTGTTGTCCCAACATCTCGTCACGCAGCTCGCGGAAAAGCACGGACGGCCCGCTCGCTTTCTCAGTCGTGCGGCAGTTGAAGCACTCCAGTTTCACAACTGGCCCGGCAACATCCGCGAACTTCGCAACGTCATCGAACGCGCAGTGATCATCTGTTCGGGCGAACAGATCGAACGCCACCACTTCGCGCCGTACCCAATCGAACAACGCGAACGACTACGCAACGAAGACACTTTGACACTGCCCGTCGGCACGCCGCTCGAAGAAGTCGAACGGCAAATGATCATGCGCACGCTGCAAAAGACGAAGAACAACAAGACGCGCGCCGCCGAGTTGCTAGGCATCAGTCTCAAGACCCTGCACAACAAGCTGAATCTCTATCGCGAGCGTGGCTTGCTTCATGACGACGAGTGACGCTTCGGTCCTACTGTTCTTCATCGACGGACTGGGCATCGGCACACGCGGCCCATTCAATCCCTTCGACAATCTTCCCGACGCCGCTCCACTAGCAGTTTTCCAAAACGAAACTCCGGAAACGTTTCTTGACGGGATTATCGTACAGACTGATCCGCGGCTCGGTATCGAAGGCCGCCCGCAAAGTGCTTCCGGTCAAACGACGATTCTTACCGGCATCAACGCGCCCGCGGCGATCGGTTATCACAAGCAGGGGTTTCCCAACAAACCATTGCTCGAGATCATCGGCCAGCACTCGATCTTTCGGCAGCTAAGTGCAGCAGGCGTCGAGCCAATCACCTTTGCGAACGCTTACACGAGCCGCTTTTTCACCGAACGTCCGCGCTGGATCTCCGCCACGACCGCCGCCGTTGAAGCAGCGGGCTTGCGTTTCAGGACCGTTGAAGATGTGAGAAACGATGAGGCTGTTTTCATGGACTTCACGAACCGCATTCTCATCGAACGCGGCGAAGAAGTTGCGGAACGAAGCGAACAGGAAGCCGCGACGGTGCTTTCACACGTTGTGGCAAACAACCGATTCACGCTTTACGAGTACTTCATTACCGACAAGGTGGGCCATGCACAGGACATGGTCGCAGCCAGATCGATCCTGACAAGTCTCGCTCTTTTCATCCGTGAGCTATTAATAAAGCTTGATCTGGAAAGAACTACCGTTATACTCACCAGCGACCACGGCAATATCGAAGATCTGTCGTCACGCAATCACACGCTGCATGCAGTACCAACCATTGTTTGGGGTGCTCAACGTGAGCAAATCGCAGCCCGGATCAAAAACCTTGCCGACATAACGCCTGCCATTGTCGCGTTGCTGACTAATGCATGACTGGTGGCTTTGCCCCAAAACTCGGTTCGTACGGCTATGCCGCCGGATGTGAGGCGAGGCAATGACTGACAAAAACAACCCACGCGAGATCTTCGGCTGGAAGATGTACGACTGGGCCAACTCCGCCTTCTACACCACCGTCGTCGGCGCGCTGTTCAGCCCGTACATCACCCGTCTGGCCCAATCGGCGGTTGGTGAAAACGGTGTGGTCCTGAATCTTGGCCCACTCGGCGAAGTAACCGCCAAATCGTTGCCGACTCTTTGCGTCTCGATCTCAGTTGCGCTCCAGGTATTCTTGCTTCCCGTCCTCGGCGCGCTCGGCGACTACTCCGATCTGAAAAAGCGCCTGATGGCGCTGTTCTGTTACATCGCCGTCATCGCGAACTGTTTGATGTTTTTCATTACGGACGGTTGGCACCTGTGGGGTGGCGTGCTGTTCATCATCGCCAATGTCTCCTTCGGGGCTTCGATCGTTTTTTACAATGCGTTTCTGCCGGAGATCGCCACCGACGATCAAACGGATAAGGTGTCGAGTCGCGGATTTGCCTATGGCTATCTTGGCGGCGCGCTGCTGCTCGTATTGAACCTGGTGTTGGTACAGAACGCCGGGTCGTTCGGAATCTCCACAGGCCTTGCAGTGCGGCTGTCACTTTTGTCCGCGGGCGTGTGGTGGGGTGCGTTTGCGCTGATCACTTTTTACCTTCTGCGGTCGCGGCCAAAGAAAAAGAGCTTGCCGCCAGGGATGGGTTACATCGGCGCCGGCTTTACTGAGATCGTCGCGACGTTCAAGGAACTTCGGCGATTGCCCCTAACGTTGCGGTATCTCATCGCTTACCTGATTTATAACGACGGCATTCAAACAGTGATCTTTGCCTCGAGCGCGTTTCTTGAGCAGGAGCTCTTTCCCGGTGGGAATCCCGCTTTCCTGTTGAAGATTTTTCTCCTCGTACAGTTTGTGGCGGTGGTTGGCGCACTGGTATTCGAACGGCTTGCCTACCTGA
>Ga0187894_10004382_pt1 | contig 15175 bp, 15 predicted proteins | sample GBC1701081metaG_FD_136650 | JGI IMG/M metagenome (GOLD analysis project Ga0187894, IMG submission 136650) | White microbial mat communities from a lava cave in the Kipuka Kanohina Cave System on the Island of Hawaii, USA - GBC170108-1 metaG ... | reverse complement strand
TGAATCGTTTACGAAATCGAACGGCGATATCAAAACGACGCTTCGCGCGCTGTTTGGCGATAAGGAATTCTTCGCTCCCGAAAATTACCGTGCGAAGATCAAGACGCCGTTCGAACTGGCGGCTAGCTCCATCCGCGCTCTCGGCGGAACGACCAGCAGCGGCCCGGCGATGGTTGCGATGCTCACAAAGCTCGGCGAGGTTCCCTACGGCTACCAGGCACCCACCGGCTATCCGGACACGGCGGAGGACTGGGTGAACACAGGCGCCTTGCTTGAAAGATTGAATTTCGCCGTCGCCGTAGCTAGTAACCGGATTCCCGGAACGCGCGTCGATCTAAAGGGCTACGACCAGAAGGACAAGGCCAAAATTCTCGACCGTGCGGTTACTGAAATACTAGGCGGCGAGATTTCGCCCGCCACCAGAGCGACTTTGCTGAAACAGATGGGACAGCCGCTGCCCGAAGTAAAGGCGGGCAAAGAGCCCGACGATGAAGCCGACGAAACGTCGAACATGCGTCCTGCGGCGCAGCGAGGCGGCGGCAGGCAGGCGCGGCTTCTGGAGCCGAGCGGAAACGCAGAAGTTTTCAAGGTGGTCAGCCTCGTTCTCGGCACGCCTGAATTCCAGCGGCAATAGTTTTCCCCCTAACCTGAGAAACGCGGCGGCCAGCGAAGTACTCGGCCGCCGCTTTTTTCTGTCCGCTCAAATCGAGATTCACGTGCGTTTGGTTTAATATCAAGATTCGACTAATAGACGCGGATGGGCGATCTCAAAATCACCGAAATACAACCAGGCGGTTCATGGCTCCGGCTCGATCTCAAAGAGATCTGGGCTTACCGCGAGCTACTGTTTTTTCTCACGTGGCGCGATATAAAGGTGCGGTACAAGCAGACGGCGATCGGCGTCGCGTGGGTGATCCTGCAACCCGTTTTGACAACGGCCATCTTCACCATTATCTTCAGCAATTTCGCCCAATTCGACACGCAGGAGGTTCCGTATTCGCTGTTTGCGTTGAGCGGACTGCTTATCTGGCTGTTTGTCCATACATCGGTTTCGATGGCGAGCATGAGTTTCGTGAATAATGTAAACCTCGTTACGAAAGTCTATTTCCCTCGGCTCATTGTTCCGATCGCCGCCACGCTTGCAAGTCTTTTCGATCTGCTTTTCGGGTTTATTTTGCTGCTGGCGATGATGATCTATTTCGGAACTGCTCCGACCCTGAACGTGTTTGCCGCGCCGATATTCGTCGGTCTTGCCGTCATGCTTGCTATCGCTTTTGGAACACTTTTTTCGGCTCTGAACGTCCGCTTCCGCGATGTAAAATTTGCACTTCCGTTTTTGCTCCAGGTTTGGTTCATCGCATCGCCGATATTTTTTCCATTGACCATCCTTCCCGAAAATTGGAAGCCCGTATTTGCGATAAACCCGCTCGTCGGCATTCTGCACGGCTTTCGCAGCGCGCTTTTCGGAACGCCATTCGATTGGAACATGATCGCAATATCCACGACATCGGTTCTTGTTTTGCTTATCGTCTCGTTCGCGATCTTCAAGCGACTGGAGGACGAATTTGCCGATACGATCTAGCGACGCCCTGACTATGCACGCGATCACGGTCGAAAACATTTCGAAACGGTTTATGTACAGCGGCGCAAAGCCGTATTCGGCGCGCGAGTTTTTTGGCGGCTTACTGCGTTCGCGAAGTTTGCCCGCGAAGGAAAACTGGGCCTTGAAAAATATTTCATTCACCGCTGACGACGGCGAGGCTCTTGCGATTATCGGGAACAATGGTGCCGGAAAATCGACGCTGTTGAAAATACTTTCACGCATCACAAAACCTACAACCGGCCGTGCCGCGATTCTCGGCCGCGTCGGCAGTCTGCTCGAGGTCGGCACCGGGTTTCACAGCGAGCTGTCGGGCCGCGAGAATATTTTCCTAAACGGCGCGATTTTGGGAATGAAACGGACCGAGATCGAGCGGCGGTTTGACGAGATCGTCGAATTTTCCGAGGTCGGCGAATATCTCGAAACGCCTGTCAAGCATTATTCCAGCGGAATGTACATGCGGCTGGCGTTCGCCATTGCCGCGCACCTTGAAACCGAAGTGTTGATCGTGGATGAAGTGCTTGCCGTCGGCGACGTCGGCTTTCAGAAAAAATGCCTGAACAAAATGCGCGACGTCGGTCGCGCGGGCCGCACCGTTCTTTTCGTGTCGCACGACATGCAGGCCGTAAGCCGTCTGTGCAGCCGCGTGGTTTGGATCAAGGGCGGCGAACTGATCCGCGACGGCGAAGCCCGCCAGGTGATAAGCGAATACCTGCACGAGCAATCGAAGATCGGCGCCGAGCGCCGATGGGAAAACGCAAGATCGGCGCCCGGCGGCAACGGCGTGAAGCTGCTGGCCGTCCGTGTTGTGAACGACAGCGGCCAAACGACGTCTGCATTCGACGCAAGCGAATCCGTCTTCGTGGAAATGGAATACGCGGTTTCTGAGGCGAGCAAAACGGTCGTGCCATCGATCCGCATAAATAACGAGCAAGGCGTCTGCGTCTTTGTCTCGCATGATTGGCACACCGGTTGGCGCGACCGTGAGCGGCCCGTAAGAAATTTCACGAGCCGGGCTAAAATTCCCGGAAATCTGCTTACGGAAGGCCCGCACTTTATCGGCGTAGCCGCAGCGCGTCACAATCCGCCGCTCACTTACTTTGCGGAGAACGACGTGGTCACATTCAATGTTGCGGAAAGTTCGAAAGGCGCTTCGTCCCGTGGAGATCTGATCGGAATCGTTCCCGGAGTCGTCAGGCCGCTGCTGGAATGGGAAACGAAGTAGAGAGCATTCAAACCTGTCGGCCGAGAGCGAACACCTTTATCAACACCACACCGGCAATGAAGCCGCCGATGTGCGCGGCGTAGGCGACGCCGCCGGTTCCGGCGGGAGTCAGGTAACCGAGAAGTATCTGATAACCGATCCAGAGACCAAGTGCAACAAAGGCTGGAACTTCCGTCAGGAAATGAAAGATGATCGCGCGAACGCGTCGCGTCGGGAAGAGGACGAGATAACCGCCGAGCACGCCCGAGATCGCGCCTGAGGCGCCGAGCATTGGGATGATCGAATCCGAATCCATGAATATCTGCGCGAATGCCGCAGCGAGACCGCAGACAATATAGAACGCCGCAAACCGAATGTGTCCGAGCAAATTTTCGAGATTGTCGCCGAAGACAAAAAGGAACAGCATGTTCCCGAAAATATGCCCGATGCTGCCGTGCATGAACATCGAGCTCAGAAAATTGAAATAGATCGAAAGCGGCGCGGGCTGGTGATCGATCGTCGCGCTTTGTCCGCTCGCCGCGTCTGTGATGACGCGGGCCGACGTAATGTCCACGCCGGACGTCACCTCGGCCGGCACGAGCGATGAGCCATAGGTAAACGCATCGTTGCTCCCAAGCTGCTGCAAAAGCACGAAAACCAGAATGTTGAGACCGATGAATGCGTAGTTCACTACCGGCGTGATCGTGCGGTCAGAATTGTCGTCGCCTATCGGGAACATACTCCACTAGAAAATTATCGAATCGACCTCGAAATTAAGGTCCGGCAAAAGAAAAGATCGAACGCGCTCGCCCGACTTGAAAATTTTGACTTCCTGATAGACGTCAAAGTCCGGCCTTCTGTGAATTTCGACGGCGTTATCGCGCAAATTTACGATCCAGGCCTCTGGGATGCCGGCCTTTGCATACATGGGAAGCTTTACGGCGCGATCATTTCTCAGGCTTGCATCCGCTACCTCCATTACGATAAGCGTTTCAGCCGGCTGTGGATGTCTTTTGCCGTCGTATTTGGCTAAGTCGGCAAGGACGATATCGGGCTCGGGCTCGTCAAAATCTCCGATGCGAAGAGGATTCTGAACGCTAAGCATGATCGATTCTGAAAGTGCTGCCGCCAGCATTCTGTTCAGCCGATTTACGGCCATGGCATGCCTGTCACCAATCGTCATCTTCGGCACCATCTCCCCATCAATGATCTCCGCCTTTTCATAGTCCTCGATCATCCCCATCTCGATCATTTTGTAATAATCGTCGACTGAGAATCTTAGCCGTCTTGGCTGCTGCTGAGCCGGTATCAAAAGGTCGCTGCGAATCATATCGAGACTATTCTACGATGAAAATTACCCTATTCCAACATTTTCCTGCGTCTTCAAAAGCTCGTATCCTTCGCTTCGGGCCACGAATGTTGCGGCGGTCAGGTCGCCAACCACGTTCAGCGTCGTGCGGCACATATCTAAAATTCGATCGACGCCGAGGATGATGGCGATCAGCGCCGGGTCAATGCCGATCATAGCCAAAATGCCGATGATGAAAGGTATTGAACCCGACGGAACGCCGGCCGTGCCGATACCGCCCAGGATCGCGAGATAGACAACCGTTAACTGCGTGGCAAACGTAAGGTCCGCACCGGCGAGCTGCGCCAGAAACAGCACGGTGACGCCTTCGTAAAGCGCGGTGCCGTTTTGGTTTGCGGTCGCGCCGACGGTCAGCACGAAGCTGTTGATCTCACGCGGCACGCCGAGGTTTTCGTGCGAGACGCGAAGCGCCGTCGGCAGCGTCGCGTTCGATGACGACGTGGAAAATGCCGTGACGATGACCGTCCGGACGCGTTTGAAAAATTCGATCGGGTTTATCCTCGACAGGAAATATACAGACAGCGAATATACTCCGAAAAAATGCAGGCTGAGACCGAGCAGAACCGTCGCGACGAACCACGCCAGCGACTGCAGCAGATCGAGCCCGAACTGCGCGATGTTGTTGAAGATCAGACATGCCACGGCGTACGGCGCAAATTTCATTATGATGTCGATGATCTTCGTCGTGATCGCGAAGAGCGATTCCATGAAACCAACAAACGGTGCGGACACCGGCGCGGGCATCAGCGTGATGGCGATGCCGACGATCAGCGCAAAGAACATAATGTGCAGCATGTTCGGGCTGGTGCCGGAGATGGAGTTGAAAACGTTGCTCGGCACGATGGTTTTGACAGCCTGCATAAGCGCCGAATCGGACTTTGCCGCCTCAGCAGCCTGACGCTGCGCGGCCGTCGCCGATGTCGCGCCGCTGCTGAATCTTTGCTCCAATTGCTCCGCCGTTTCGGGGCTTACGCGGTCGCCCGGACGGATTGTGTTCGCCAGGCCCAGACCGATCACGACCGAGATCGCGGAGATTATCAAGCAATAAGCGAAGGATTTCATGCCGATGCGTCCGAGCTTTCGAATGTCGCCGATCCCCGCCACGCCGACGACCAGCGACGAAAACACCAGCGGCACGACGATCATCAACAGCAGGCTCAGAAACAAAGTTCCGATCGGCTGCGTGATGTTTGAGACGAACCAGACCACGTTCGGGTTTGAGCCCCCGAGCGTCCAATTCACCGCTAATCCTCCGAGCACGCCGACCAGCAGACCGATCAGGATCTTCGTGTGCAGCGCCATGCCCTTCGGCTTGTCGCGTGTTTTATCGTCGAGATCGGTATCGAGCTCGCGTTCGTAATCGTCGCTGGGAATCGTGTCTTTTTCGTTTTCGGCCATGTACGTTGCCTCGACTGTTTGTTCAAAAATGAAATTCGCATTATCGCAAAGCCTTTGCGGAGCGAGAGATGCGGGAAAACCAGGCTATCGGCGATTTTTGTGAGAGTTTAGCAGAAGTTTGATTTATTTGGTATTTCGAAACGATTTCACACCAGCGGCCGAAAGGGGTATCATGGACTAATTTCTGAAATCCGAGGCAATTGAGACTTTCTCTAGACAACTAGACAAGGTTCGTTTTCACAACTCTCCATGCCCCCGGCTTCACTAACCGGGGGCAAAGTTTTTCGGAACAGAGTTTTAACACAGTTTTGCGCTTTAATCTTATGAACGTCGCACGCGCATCGTTTCTGCTTTTCTCGCTCAACCTGCTTGACGCGTTGCTGACGATCATCTGGGTGCGAAACGGCGTTGCGACGGAAGGCAACACGCTGATGGCGAAGCTTCTGGAAATGGGTGATATGACGTTTTTGGGCGCAAAGCTCGCGATCGGCACGTTCGCTGCCTTCGTGTTTCTACGCTGGGGCAAGGAACGCCGCCTGGCGAAGCATGGTCTCTCGTTTGCGCTCGCGGTTTACATCAGCGTCATGGGAATCCATTTCATAACGGCCTTGTCGGCGGCCGGGCTCGTTTCCGACGGCACTCTCCAACGCTTCGCTGCCTTCACCCAAGCGATTTTGTAATGAGTCTTGGAAACTACCCGCGCTCTTACAAAAGATTACAAACAACACATGCGGCCGCTGCGTAAGCACACGCAACGCTAATAATGTTTGCGTGCATCAAAACTTATCCATATCATGTTTGGAAATGAGGTAACTATGAACAGCAAGCCAGTGTATCAGCTCTCTGCACGCCAGATATTGCTTCTCGCGCTCGCAACGGCAATGATCGCGGTCGGGGCGACCGCACTTCTTTATTCGCTCTCTTATTATTGGAATGGCAACGGCGAGTTTGCGGCTACGACGTTTGCCGAAACTTCCGCCTCGCCCGCCGGAATTTCGGAGCCGTCACAAGTTTCCGACGAGCAAAACAGCATCGAGGTTTACAAGGCGATGGCCCCCGGCGTCGCTTTCATCAACACTACCTCCGTCAGGCAAAGTGCGTGGGGTGACCAAGAGGGCCGCGGCAGCGGCTCAGGCTCGATCATCGACGCTGACGGGCACATTCTAACCAACAATCACGTGGTTGAAAACGCCCAGACAATGACGGTGAGTTTCGGCGGCGAAAAAACCTATACCGCGCGAAAGATCGGCGGCGACCCCGATACAGACCTTGCGGTGATCAAGATCGATCCGCAGCCCGGAATGGCGATCATTCCGCTCGGCGATTCGGATCGCCTCATCGTCGGGCAAAAGGTTCTGGCCATCGGCAATCCTTTCGGTCTCGACCGCACGCTGACGACCGGCGTTATCTCAGGTCTGCAGCGGCCGATTCGTGCCCGTAACGGTCGGCCGATCGACGCGGCTATCCAAACCGACGCGTCGATCAATCCCGGAAATTCGGGCGGACCGCTGCTTGATAAATTCGGCAAAATGATCGGCATAAATTCTCAGATACTTTCGCCCGCCGGCGGCTCGGTCGGCGTTGGGTTTGCTGTACCGGTGAACACGGCAAAGCGCGTGATCCCGCAGCTTATCCAGTACGGCGAGGTTCGCCGCCCGAAGCTCGGTGCAACGCTGCCGAGTGTTCAAGATCTGAAACGTCAGGGCTACAGAATGCCGGTTGAACAAGGTCTTTTCATTTACCAGGTCGCTCCGGGCGGCCCGGCGGCAACGGCGGGTTTACGCGGACTCAGTAGTGACGGCAGCATCGGCGACATAATCGTTTCGGCCGACGGTCAACCGATGAAGGATCTCGACGATCTGTATCGACTGCTCGACAAGAAACAGTTCGGCGAGACGATCCAGATCGAAGTTTATCGCGACGGCAAAAATATGACCGTTCCGGTGAAACTTGCGCCAATATCCACGTCCGGCACACGCACACGGCGTTTGCAGGAATAAAGATTTTCCTTCCTCCTGTTCTGTGCCTTCCGTGTTTTCAGTGGTCGTAAGAAAGCCACAGAATTCACGGAATGCACAGATTTTTTTGCAAGCAAATGCCTGGACTTAATGATTTTTACAACGACGGCTTTGGATGGATTTGCAGGCATTGCGAGCGCGAGCTTGAAAAAGACCCGGATAAAAAACAGTCGCGCCTTATGACCGAGGGCGAGGCAGAAAGCAAACGGCCGGAGATGTCGAATCGAGCGTTGGCAAAATGGGCTGATGCGGCACAGACAAGATTGATGTGCCCGCGATGCGGCATTAGCGAGACGGTGGATAAGCGATGAAGAGCGGGGGCAAGCCCACCTTCCTAACTGCGTGTTGCTAAGAGGCTTGGTTAGATCAAACAGGTCAACTCAACCTGATGCAGTATGGAAGGCGGGCTTGCCCCCGCTGTCTTGCGATGTATGTTAAATTGTCACTAGATGCTGCAAACTGAACTTGAAACGGCAGTCAATTTGGCCCGTCGCGCTTCCGAATCCATCCTCGACCACTATTCCCGCGAGATAATTGCAGAACAAAAACTCGGCGTCGATGCGTATTACGAACCGGTCACCGTTGCCGACCGCGCTGCGAGCCGCATTATCGTCGATGGCCTGGCCAAAGCGTTTCCCGATGACGCGATCCTTTCTGAAGAAGAAGAGGACGACGCCGAGAGACGTTTGGCATCGGAGCGGGTTTGGATAATCGACCCGATCGACGGCACTGCCGGTTTTGTAAAGAAAGACGGCGATTTTGCCGTCCAGATCGGCTTGGCGGTGAACGGTAAGGCGGTATTAGGCGTCGTGATGCTGCCGCTTCACAGACGGCTTTATCACGCGGTGAAGGGCGAAGGTGCGTTCGTCGAGACGGATGAAAAAGAAAAATTGCAGCTTCGTGTTTCCGTTCTCACAGCCTTCAACAAAATGACGCTTGCGTTTTCACGCAATCATCCGAGCAAAAATATGTCGGCGATCCTTGCGCATTTCGCGTTCGAAAATGCCGTTCAGCGCGGATCTATTGGTTTAAAGATCGGCCTGATCGCCGAGCGGATGGCCGATGCCTACATTCATCTTTCGCCGCGAACGAAATTGTGGGACACCTGCGCGCCGCAGATAATTTTGGAAGAAGCCGGCGGAAAACTCACAGACCTTTTCGGTGAAACTTATCGATACGATGTTCGCGATCTGCAGAACCACGGCGGCATCGTCGCGACCAACGGAGCGTCGCACGACGCAGTGATCGAACGCCTTCAGCCGATACTTAGCGAGATCGGGCGATCAAAAATCAGACGAACGCTCGGCACTAGAAAGACTTAAGCAGCGGCTGCGAGTTTGGCGGCCCTGCGTTCTTCCTTCCTCGCGTTTCGCCACGTTCCGATCCCTTCGCCCGCGAGCTTAAATATTGTCCTGCGATTTTGCAGGAGCAGACGCATCCAAGCCAACTTGCCCAACTGCGGAAAATAAATTCCCCTGAAAAATAGCCGCGCGACGAGATGGCTGATCCGAACCTGTATCGGCGAATGCGCTATCGATTCGATCGCCGCGAAATTTCGTTCAGGCCCGTAGGTTCTCGACCACGCCTCAAAAGTTTCGGCCTTCGCATCGGCAATCGACATCTTCAATGGATCGTGCGCCATAACGAAAGGCGCAAAATCGAGCCAGTGAGTCGGGCGTTTTAGCCGCCCCGCTTTATGCAGGCGCTCGTAAAGCGGCGTTGAAGGAAACGGCGTCAACTGTCCAAAAACCGGAAGTCCGGGAGCCCACCGTTCGATCTCGGCGACCGTGCGGTTGGCCACGCCGACCGTGTCGTTGTCCATTCCGAAAATGAATGACGTGATCGCGTAAATGTTTCGCCTCGCCAGACCGTCGATCACTTTCTTGTAATCCGCCGGTTTGGAAAACTGTTTGTTCACGTCGGCCATATTGGCTGGATCGATCGATTCCATCCCGATGAAAACCCAACGTCCGCCCGACTCCGCGATCAAATCGACAAGTTCCTCATCGCCGAGAAGATTGGCGCTGATCTGCGCTACCCAGGGAAGGATCGCACCTGCGGCGATGATCTCCCGCAATAGGCCTTTCAAACGTTTCTTGTTTATCGCAAGATTGTCGTCTATGAAGAAAACGGCGATCTGGCCTCTTTCCGTTTTCGCACGCTCCTTAAGCCTGAGCAGTTCTTCGACGACGCTCTCGTTCGTACGGAACCTGATGGAATCTCCAAAAAAGCCCGTAACGGTGCAAAATTCACAGCCGTACGGGCAGCCGCGCCCCGTCTCGATGGGAACCACGAAAAACTTGCCCCAGCCCTCGCCGAATTTCGACATTATCGAGCGAAGAAACCGCGGCACCAAACTGAATTGCTCAAGATCAAGTGTTTCCCACGGAATGTGCGGGTAGTTTTGAAGACTGGGTTTTACGTCGTTGCCTTTAGCATCTATCTTTGGCGTGTAGATCTCTTTGAGCGCTCCGCGCGCGGCATCGGCGACTATCAGAGGCCAGGTCTCGTCCGCCTCGCCAAGGGCGACGGCATCGGCGTGCCTCGGACCGCCGTTTCGCCCCAACGCCTCCTCATAGCATTCGGTTACATGTGGGCCGCCCATCACGACCGGTATATCCGCCGCGCGGAGAGCATCGGCCACCAGGTAAGCACGCGCAACCATCCGCGTCATCGAGCCGATCCCAACCAGGCCGACGTCATTTTGCTTGCAAAAGCCGACGAGCTGCTTCTGGGTCATTGCCTTCGCGTTGCCGTCGATCAGCAAAACCTCGTGCTCCGCGGGCGTTAGTGCCTGAAGTAAGAACATCCAGAGGTGAGGCATAAAATTGCGCGTCACCCCGTTGTCAGGGTTATACAGCAAAATTTTCATTACGAAAATAGGAAGGAAAAATGCGCCCGACAAATTTATCGAATCATTCGGCTCTCAGACATGATCCGAATAAAGTTCAGGACTAGAGGAATTGTCTCACCTAACCACGATTTTAGCTATCTAGTAATCAAAGTTCTTATAAGCCGATTAAATATGCGGTCGGGAAGCAGACGTCTTGCGAGCAGCATGCCCTTGGTATTCACGCCATAGCGCAGCCGTTTAGAGCCGTCGGTCACAGCGTCGTAGATCGTCTGTGCGACGACGGAACCGTCCGGCGCTGCGGCTCCGGACTTTTGCATATTCGCCAGTACGCGCGCGACGAAATTATCGTAGGCGGTTAGGCCTTCGCGTTTAGCAATCAACTGCGAGCGGTCGTAAAAATCGCTCTTTATCGGGCCGGGCTCGATTATTTTCACGCGGATGTTAAATTCTTCCAGTTCGTGCTGGAGCGATTCAGAAAAGCCCTCGACCGCCCGTTTCGTCCCGTGATACACGCTGTAAAGCGGAAAAGTCATTCGCCCGCCGACCGACGCGATGTTGACTATATAGCCGCGTCGCTGCTCGCGGAAATAGGGAATGATCTCGCGGCAAACATTTATTAAGCCGATCACGTTCGTCTGAAACTGTCGATCGACCTGCTCCGGCGTCGTTGCCTCGAACGGCCCGACGACGCCGTAGCCCGCGTTGTTCACAACCGCATCGATACGGCCGAGTTTCTCAAGCGTTTCGGAGATCGCCGACTTGATCGAAGCGATGTCCGTAACGTCCAACCTGATGCATTCGACATCCGCGATCCGCTGCAGGTCTTCCGCCTTCTCCGGCATCCGCATCGTCGCGGCAACCTTCCAGTTCTTCGCCTGAAACAGCTTGACCGTTTCCTTGCCGATTCCGGTCGATGCGCCGGTGATCAAAATCACTTTTTCCATAGTTTCGGACTCTACCACACGGCAGGAGCGGGCGAAAACGATTAATACTTGTTCTTAAAATATGATAATATGATAATCAGATTTTAAAATTCAGGTACCGATTATGCCTAAGACGCTTACAATTACTGAGCTTTCGCGAAGCCTTGCTGATTACATTAACCGCGTTTTTTATCGAGGCGAGCGCTTTATCGTGACGCGCGGCAACAAGCCGATGGCTGAGGTTCGGCCTCTGGCGAAAACGGCTAAACTGTCAGATTTGGCCGAATTTTTTTCGAATGGCCCGCATTTGCATCCGGACGATGTCGAACAGTTTGCCAAGGACATCGAAGATGCTCGCAATTCCGCGCCTGTAGAGGATTATGATCCATGGGAACGTTAGTTGACACGAGCGTTTTGGTAGCAGCCGAGCGTGGAAAAATTAATTTAAATGAAATTGTAAATGCTTACGACGACGATGCGTTTATCTCAGTGGTCACGGTAAGCGAAATGCTACACGGACTTCATCGTGCGACGACGGCAGTCGTTAGAACTCGACGATCAGAATTTATCGAACAGTTGCTGGACTTACTGACTGTTATTCCGATTGATATTGAAATCGCCAGAGAACATTCGTGGATTTGGGCGCACCTAGCGATGACAGGCAACATGATCGGAATGAATGACACGTGGTTGGCCGCCACCTGTATAGCTAATGATCTGACGATAGCGACGATAAATGTTAGGGACTTTGAACGAGTTCCAAGTCTTAGCGTAAAAGTCTGGACAAGTCAATAAGACGCAAATGTTCGAATCGATCCATTTTGAATCGGCCGGGCGAAAAACGACGAGCGCTTCGAAGCCCGAGGTGGTTGCGAAGCTACGCTCGATCGTCGGCGAGGAAAATGTCCTCGTCGATCCGGAGAAGGTCGAGCCTTACGGTGCGGATGCGGTGAAGGAGAAGTTTCCGCCCGAGGCTGTGGTGTTTCCGCAAAGCACTGCCGAGATGGTCGCGATATTGAAACTGGCGAATGAATATCTCTTTCCCGTCACCGCGCGGGGTGGCGGCGTTGGATATACTGGCGGAGCGGTTCCGATTGACGGCGGCATTGTGATCGGCACGGACCGGATGAAAAAAATTATTGAGATCAACGTCGATGACCTTTACGCGATTTGTCAGCCGGGAATTAGGACAATTGAACTTCAGCAAGCTGTCGAAGCAAAAGGCTTGATGTTCGCTCCTGATCCGGCGAGTTATAAAGATTCATTCATTGGCGGCAACATCGCCGAGAACGCCGGCGGCATGCGAACTCCGAAATATGGCGTGACAAAACATCACGTTCTCGGACTCGAAGTCGTAACTGCAACTGGCGAGATAATTCGTACCGGCGGAAAAACGGTTAAGAATGTCGTTGGCTTTGACCTCACTGGCCTGATGTGCGGCAGCGAAGGAATGCTCGGCATCATCACCGAAGCGACGCTCAAACTACTCCCGATGCCCGAAGCGACATCGACCGTGCGTGCCAACTTTCATTCGATGGAGGCCGCGTGCCGCGTGCTGACGAAATTTACGCCGGAAGGTTTGCTGCCGATGGCGATGGAGGTGATCGACAAATATTGCGTCGAAGCGGTCGAACAGAATTTTGCATTCGGCCTGTCGAAGGATGCAAACGCGATCTTGCTGGTTGCCGTTGACGGCTCGCGTGAAGAAGTTGAGCGGAACGCAACGCTGATCGAGCGCATAATCGGGGAAAACGACGGTTTCGACATCTTACGCGCCACGTCAAAGGAAGAGGAAAACAAACTTTGGGATGTGCGCCGCGCCATTTCGCCGTCGTTGATGAAATACGGCACGCTAAAGATAAACGAAGACGTCGTCGTGCCGCGCTCGAAGGTGCCCGAGCTCGTTGCAAAGATCGAAGAGATCGGCAAACGGCACTCGACCTTCGTCGCAAACTTCGGCCACGCCGGCGACGGCAATATTCACGTCAATTTCGTCGTCGACCGCGACGATGATGACGCCATTGCCCGCGCCCGTCAGTGCGTCGCCGAAACATTTAAACTTTCGGTCGATCTCGGCGGCACCATCTCCGGCGAACACGGCATCGGCTACGTCAAAGCGCCTTATCTCAATTACGCAATCGACAAACCAACCCTCGAAATAATGAAGGCGATCAAAAAAGTCTTTGATCCGAACGGCATCCTTAATCCGGGCAAGATGTTTGTTTAGCAGCTGTTTGGTGATAAAATTGACCAATGCCCGACGCGATCAGCATTGACAAGGAAGTTCTCAGCGGCACACCCGTATTTAAAGGCACGCGTGTGCCCGTGACGATCTTATTTGATTACCTTGAAGACGATAGGTTGGCTGAGTTTCTGGAGAATTATCCGACAGTATCTCAGGAGCAAGTTGCCGACGTCATAAAACTCGCTGCAAAATTAGTCGGCAATGGCCGGATAGTCAATGAAAATCTTAATTGATGAGAACTTACCCTTAGCGCTCAAAAAACATTTCGGCGACTTTCACGAGACTTATACTGCCCGCGAAATGAAATGGAACGGGAAGAAGAACGGCGAACTTCTCGGGTTGATGACTCTTGCCGGATTCGACGTTTTTGTAACTATGGACAAGGCGCTTCCAGCCCAGCAAAATTTAGAAAAATTTGGAATCGCAGTCTTCATACTACGAGGGCAGAATAATAAGCTGGAGACGCTTAGTGAGTTGATTCCACTGGTTCTCGAGAAGCTTAAAGCTGGCGTGGTGCTCGGCGTGATCGAAATCAGCAGGAGACCCAAAACGTAGCTATATAGCGGTTTGCATTGAAACTTTCGCGTCGTGACCAGTGTACTACAACGCACAAAAATTATGTCCAAATTGTCACAGCGAAAAACTCTTTTCATCGTTGCTCTTCTAGCAGTCGTTTTTGTTTCAAATTCCGACGTATTTGCGCAAGACAAGATCGTCGTCCTCGTTCGCCACGCGGAGAAGATGGATGCAAGTGCGGATCCGGAATTATCGGCTGTGGGGAAAGAACGTGCCGAACGGCTGGTGAAGCGAGCGGGAAAGTACCGTCCGAAGGAGATTTATTCGACGGATTTCAAGCGGACACGCGACACGGTTTTGCCGCTGGCGAACAGGCGGCGCGTGCCGGTACAGACGTACGACGCGCGAAAGCCGCAGGAGCTCGCCGACAAGATAATGCGGAGCAAGATTAAACGCGTGCTCGTTGTTGGCCATTCGAACACCATTCCCGGCCTAGCCAACCTGATCGCGAAAAAAGAAGTGTTCAAAAATCTCGACGACGCTGAGTATTCCGTAATCTGGGTGATACGCATTAAAAAGGGCAAATTCAACAAGATCGAGTTGATCGATTATTAATTCTATTTCTGCGAACTTTGTGTAAGAACTTCGTGAACCCTGACAATTTTTGCGGCGCAGAGAACGCAAACGAAATTGCAAAGTTCGACGAAGAAAAGCGAAATGTCACCGACCGTTGAAAAGAAGTTATGAGTAAGATTAGCGCTTTCGTTTTGTCGATTTTCTGTTTATGCGTCGTGCCGATCGCCGCGCAGACGACAACTTCAACGGAATCGCCGAATGACGTTTTTTGGAAGGAACTGCAAAAGCTGTGCGGAAAAGCCTTTGCCGGAACGGTCGCAGCGGCTCCGGCCGATGATACGACTTTCAAGGACAAGTCACTGATCATGCACGTGCGCGCATGTGAAAAAGATCGCATGCACATTCCGTTCAACGTCGGCGACAATCGCTCGCGGACGTGGATCTTGACGCGAAAAGACGGGCGCATCGAACT
>Ga0187894_10004381_pt1 | contig 15176 bp, 13 predicted proteins | sample GBC1701081metaG_FD_136650 | JGI IMG/M metagenome (GOLD analysis project Ga0187894, IMG submission 136650) | White microbial mat communities from a lava cave in the Kipuka Kanohina Cave System on the Island of Hawaii, USA - GBC170108-1 metaG ... | reverse complement strand
GCGCTGGCGGGTGCCCGGCGCAGATCGAGCAGCGCATTGCGGACGACGGCGAGCGCCGGCTGGTTCTGCTTGTGGCGATGTTCGATCAGCGCCAGGGTGCAGGCCACCGGTGGATCGAGCTTGCGGACGACGACGTTGGGCAGCGGCTCGCTGAGCGCGACATCGGGCACGATCGACATCCCCATGCCCAGGGTGACCATCGTCTTCATCGCCTCGATGGTGCCCATGTGCATGGGCGTGCGCGGCAGCGGCAATTGCTTGGCAAGCCATCGCATGACCAGCGTGTGGATCGCGCCGCGCGTGTGCTCGAAGACCAGCGATTGCCGTGCGGCGTAGTCCGGCGTGACCACATCGGGGATGTCCGCCGTGTCGGCGGGAAGGATGGCCTGCAGCGTTCTGGGCCGCAACGGCGTGACCTGCAGGTGCGTGTCGTCGACCGGCAGCGTCACCAGCGCCAGGTCGATGCGGTTCTGGATGATCGCTTCGACGGCATCGCGCGTGGGCATATTGGTGATCTGCAGCTCGATGTCGGGATGCTCGTTGCGCAGCCGCTGCAGGACCGGCGGCAGGTCGTAGGTCAGCGCCGTCGCGGTCGTGCCGATATGGACGCGACCGAGCCAGCCGCCGCGGTAGCGCTGCATGGCGGCCGTGGCCGTGTCGCACTGCTCCAGGATGCGCCGGGCAAACTCGACCAGTTCGCGACCTGGCGCTGTCACGTGTGTCTTTGTGCCCGTACGCTCGACCAGGGACACGCCGAGGCGACGCTCGAGTTCGCGCACCTGCAGGCTTACCGCCGGCTGCGTCAGATTCAACTGGCGTGCGGCTGCCGAGAAGCTGCCCAGGTCAACCACTGTGATCAACGCCCGCAGCCGGTCAGGATTAAGGCCGTTCATCTCAAAGAATTCCTTATGGCTACGATCAGAAAAAATTTGTCCTCAGCCCTGGTGGGCTGCGCGTGGCAATATTAGCAAAAATGTTGCTATGTGTGGAAGTGCGAGCAGGCCGATGTGTTAATAAATTTGATGGGGTGCTGTGCCGGACTAGGTCGATAGCGCTCGCATTCGGGACTGGGGATGCTGTCATGATGCGGGCTGAGATCGCTTCCGACGCGCTGCGCAACGTCTATGGCGCCGTGCTTGATCGCCTCGATGTCGGCGTCATCCTGCTGGATGGGGCGGGCCGGCCGACCTTCATCAACGGGCGGGCGGCTCGCATTGTGGCCGACAATGACGGGTTTGGCGCCGACCGCGCCGGCGTCACGGCATCGTCGCCAACCGAAACGCGGGCCCTGCGCGCGGCCATTGCCGCGAGCGCGAGCGTAGGCGCGGATGCGGCCGTGACCGGTGCGCCCACGCGTCTGCCGGAGAATGCGGCGCCGAACCGCCTGTACCTGGAACGTCCGTCGGGCCTGACGCCGCTGGTCGTCACCATCATTTCCCTCGATGGGCCAGATGATGGCGGGACGCAGGAACCGCGCGCGGCGCTGTTTGTCGTCGATCCCGCGGCGCCGGTGCGCATCGACACGCGCGGCCTGGGCGCCGCCTACGGCCTGACGCCGCGCGAAGCGTCGATCGCCGCCTTGCTGTCGCGCGGCGCTGATCTCGTGCAGGCCGCCCGCATGCTGGGCATCGGCGTCTCCAGTGCCCGCGAATATCTCAAGCGTGCGCTGGATAAGACCGGTACGCGCCGGCAGGCGAATCTGGTCCGCCTGGTCCTGCGCAGCTTCGCCGTCTCACACTGCTGAAACGCCAGCACCCAGGACAATCAAGCCGTCAGCTGGCGGCAGACTGAAGAAGCTTCGGCTGAACGGATGGCGCCGGTTCGGCCGGCTGCTCGGCGCCCGGGGCGAAAACCGCAACGCCCTCCCTCACCCCGGCGTCATCGTACGTCGTCACGATCTCTTCCGGCATGGGCTCGAAATCCTTCACCCGCCGGAAGTCCCGCAACGACGTTCCGGTGCAGGCGCTGTCCCCGATGGGGGCTCCCCGACGGTCGACCACGTCATCCAGATTGACGGTGCGGAAATCGATGCTCCACCGCGCGCGCCGCGTCTCGTTGGGCACGGTCATGTGCAGGTGCGCCGCGGAGAAGATCATGATCCCGCCGACCGGTACGACCAGACGGACGTTCGGCTCGAGCGCGAGCGGCTCCTCGGCGTGAGGCTGTATCCGGGTGTCGCGTTTCACGTGCTGGGCGGCATTCTTGCGGCCATCGGCATTCCAGCGGTAGTAGTTGAACTGTGCCGACATTCTTGATGTCCCGATTCCAGTAGTGCGGGAGGAACGCCATTCCCTGGTTGGCGTCGAAGTCATAGAGCGGCATCCACCAGTTGAATTGGCAGGCCGGCGCCGAATACCACGTGTCGCGGTGCGGGTGATGGGCATAGGCAATGCCCGTCGTCAGGTAATCGGCCGGATACGCCACGCGCAATCGCGTAACATCTTGATAGGTACGATCCGAATCGCATCCTGCGTCCAGCAGCAGGCGCTGCAGGTAGGTCTTCGTCCGCGGGTCGTGGATGAACTGGGGCTTCAGGCGCGTCAGGATTTCCACCGCCCGCGCGACATCGATCTCTTCATGGGCGCACTGCGGGTGCCGTGGCGCGAACGCCGTCTCGATCATCTCTCGTGCGAACGCGACCAGGGCCAGACTGGCAGGACTGGGCGGTAGAATGAGCACATCGCCTTGATAAATACGCCGTCTACGTTCCTCATCGTCATACTGATGATTGAATAAAACGTCCACGCCGCCTCCTTACCGTGACCAGGGCCGTTTTTGCTTATTGCCCATTATTCAGAATAGCACGAAGAAAAGAAAAGAAAAGAAAAACAACCTAACACCAGCCTGACGGCGAGTGTGTTCCGCTTCGATAGCAGCAGGCGTGCGAGGCCGGTCGATGGGTCAGAGAAGGGAGCGGCGTAGAAGACCGATCAGGCGTCTCTTCCGCGGGTTGCCATGATCTGCCTTTCGACGATCGTGCTCTTGATGGGCACCTGGCTGACGAACTGGGGAATGGTCATGACCAGCTTGTTGAAAATTTTCCCCCTTTGCGCCATCGGCCCGAACCATTCGATGATCTGCTTGCACTGCGTGTCGTTCAGGCCGGCGAGCGAGCTGCCATCATAGGTTCCACCAATGTTCGTAAAGGTCCTTCTGGTCACTTTCCAATACACGTTCTCCCGGCAATGCGCGCTTACCATCAGGAAAAGATAGAGCGTCCAGATTTCATCAAACTCGGAAGAGCTGTACGTGGCCGGCAACGATGGCAGCAGCTCGTGCATCTGACTGACCAGCGTTCCGCCCCGGGGCGGAAGATCATCGACGCGGTTCTCCCATTCCTTTTTCACTGCCGCCTTTGCCTTGATCCATAGGTTCGTTCCGTCTTCGAGTTCCTTGATCAATGACTTGATGGGCCCGCGAGACTCGTGCTTTTTCAACTGCTCCGTGGCGGTCATCACCTCGGTCGGAATCGCTGCAATCTTCTCGATGACCTCCTTGCCTTCCTTGATGTGCCCACCCGCCGTTCCAAACCCTCGTCAAACTGCCCGTAACCTGTTGCACCATCTTGCGCCGTGCGGTCTCGCTGGCCGTCTCGGCCAGTTTGAGCACGTTCTGGGCGCGCGCGTGTTGCTGCTCGATGAACTTGCCCAGGCGGAGCGCCGGCACGGCGGTGCACAGAAGGTCGAATGCCGCCGTGAAGATCGCCAAGGTGTTGTTGCTGGTCGGCGGCAGCTTGAGAAACGAATTGAACTCCTCGATGGCGCCGTTGAGGATGAGGCCGCGCTTCAGAATCTGATTCTGGAGGAGAACGATGTAGCTCGCGGCATGCTCTTTCGCACTGTCATAGTCGACCATGAGTACTTCTGCCGCGGTGCGTGCCATCACTCTCTCCATTTCCAACGGTGTGGCACATCGACGTGTCCGCCTGTTGTTGGCGGGCTCACGTCGCGGCCATGATTTTCCGGCGCCCAGTGCGTGGAGCGGCCTACGTAGGTCATCGCCGCCGCGGCGCGATACTACCGTTTGGGAGTGAAGCCATCGCATGGGCTATCGCATCGATGCCGTCGAAATGACGGCGGCGAATGGCTCATCGTTTCGAGCGTGTGCTGACGCAGCTCATCGCTTGCCGTCGCGTCACGGAGCGCGAGGGCATCCCTGGCTCGGGCTGGTATTACGTGTGTTGGACCAAGCGCCTTGCAGCCGGACACGCAACAACAGGCGGCGCGCCGCATGTCAGGCACATGTCGGCGTTGTTGCTGTAGCGGCCGATGAACCATGATCGAGAAAAAACGGGGATGCCGACGGCGCGAGGCGCCGCTCGACGAGGTAGAAAATATGGTTCGCCGCCATTATCCCCCGAGCGCCGCGGCGCTGGTGATCACCAACACCGCAGGCGCTTTGCCGGACGTGCCGACTTTCCTATGGCCAGGATGCGCTCAGAAATCCATGCCGCCGCCGCCCGGCGGCATTGGCGGCGCCTTCTTCTCCGGCCGTTCCGCCACCATCGCTTCCGTCGTGATCAACAGGCCGGCGATCGAGGCAGCACCCTGCAGGGCGGCGCGCACGACCTTGGCCGGATCGATGATGCCCGCCTTGTACATGTCGCTGTAGTCGCCGGTCTGCGCGTTGTAGCCGAAGGCGTAGTCGCTCTTGTCGAGCACGCGGCCGATCACGACCGAGCTGTCCTCGCCGGCATTGGCGGCAATCTGGCGCGCGGGCGCCTGCAAAGCGCGGCGCACGATGTCGATGCCGGTCTTCTGGTCGTCGTTGGTCGACTTCAGCTTGTCGAGCACCTTGGACGCGCGCAGCAGCGCCACGCCGCCGCCCGGCAGGATGCCTTCCTCGACGGCGGCCTTGGTGGCGTGCATGGCGTCGTCGACGCGATCCTTGCGTTCCTTGACCTCGATCTCGGTGGCGCCGCCGACCCGGATCACCGCCACGCCGCCGGACAGCTTGGCTAGCCGCTCCTGCAGCTTCTCCTTGTCGTAGTCCGAGGTGGTCTCCTCGATCTGCGCCTTGATCTGCTGCACGCGCGCGGCGATTTCCTTCTTGGTGCCGGCGCCGTCGACGATCGTGGTGTTCTCCTTGTCGACCACCAGCCGCTTGGCGCGGCCCAGCATGTCGAGTGTCGCGTTCTCGAGCTTGATGCCGAGATCCTCCGAGATCGCCGTGCCGCCGGTCAGGATGGCGATATCCTCCAGCATCGCCTTGCGGCGATCGCCGAAGCCCGGCGCCTTGACGGCCACCACTTTCAGCCCGCCGCGCAGCTTGTTGACCACCAGGGTCGCCAGCGCCTCGCCCTCGACATCCTCGGCGATGATCAGCAGCGGCTTGCCGGACTGCACCACGGCCTCGAGCACCGGCAGCATCGCCTGCAGGTTCGACAGCTTCTTCTCATGCACCAGGATGTAGACGTCCTCCAGTTCGGTCCGCATCTTGTCGGCATTGGTGACGAAGTAGGGCGAGACATAGCCACGGTCGAACTGCATGCCTTCGACGACCTCGAGCTCGGTCTCCAGGCTCTTGGCTTCCTCGACCGTGATGACCCCCTCGTTGCCGACCTTCTGCATGGCCTGGGCCAGGAACTTGCCGATCTCGGTATCGCCGTTGGCCGAGATGGTGCCGACCTGGGCGATCTCGTCGTTCTTGGTGATCTTGCGCGCGTTCTTCTGCAGGTCGGCCAGCACCGCCTCGACCGCCAGATCGATACCGCGCTTGAGGTCCATCGGGTTCATGCCGGCCGCCACCGCCTTGGCGCCTTCCTTGGCGATGGCCTGCGCCAGCACGGTCGCGGTGGTGGTGCCATCGCCGGCGGCGTCGCTGGTCCTGGACGCCACCTCGCGCACCATCTGGGCGCCCATGTTCTCGAACTTGTCTTCGAGCTCGACTTCCTTGGCGACGGCGACGCCGTCCTTGGTGACGCGCGGCGCGCCGAACGACTTGTCGAGCACGACATTGCGTCCCTTGGGGCCGAGCGTGACCTTCACCGCATTGGCCAGGATGTCGACGCCCCGCAGCATCTTCTCGCGCGCCTCGGTGGAGAATTTGACGTCCTTGGCTGCCATGGTCGTTCTCCCTGATGAAGCATCGCAGGTGGAATGCAGCCGCGAATTTCTTCGCTGGAGCGGCGGCCGCCAGCGTGCATCGTCCGTTGTTCAACATCCTGATGTTAATGCCGCGCCGTGGCGGGGAAAAGCGCCTCGGCACCCGGCCGCGGCGGGTGAATCCTGGCGGGTCGGCCAGGATGTTGATCTCGGGTGCACAAAGGTTGGCCAGACCCGATCGCGCTCCCGCTTATTCCGGGTGTCACGAGAATCTTATGTGGCGCACATCACAAAAGAACCGTCGGCGCACGAAATAAACCACACATGGCGCCGGTCTCACTGGCGAGCGGAGGCAAATCGCTCCCGTCTCCGTCTTTCTTCCAGGAGAGAAGGCCATGCAGAACATGTTTCGCCGGGGCGTCCTGGCTTCGGCCGCCGCCGCCGCGGCCTTCGGCTTGGGCAAGCCACTACGCGTCGTTGCACCGGCGCAGGCCGCGCCGCTCGAGCCGACGACCGGCTTCTACAAGTTCAAGGTTGGCGCCATCGAGGTGACGGCTGTCTATGACGGCATCTGGCGCAAGCCGCACGATCCGACGTTCATCAAGAACGCCTCGGTCGAGGAGACCAAGGCGGCCTTGACCAAGGCGGGCCTGACGACCGAGTTCATGCCGATTCCCCTCACCGTGTTCGTCCTCAAGATGGGCGACCGGCTGATCATGTGCGATTCAGGTTCCGGTGTCGGGCAGTGGCAGGCCAATGCCACCAACCTGCCGGCGAACATGAAGGCAGCGGGCATCGACCACACCAAGATCAGCACGATCATCGTCTCGCATTTTCATCCCGATCACGTTTGGGGTCTCATGGAGAAGGGGACCAACGCTGCGATCTATCCCAATGCCGAGCTCATCGTGAACGCGGTCGAATACAACTGGTGGACCGAACCGGGCCGCGTCGAAAAACTGCCCGAGGGCCGGCGTCCGGCGGGCAAGCGTATCGCCGATGTCTTCCCGACCTGGAAGAACTGGAAGCTGGTCAACGATGGTGCCGAGGTGGCACCCGGCATCCGGATCGTGTTCGCGCCCGGCCATACGCCCGGGCATTCCGCCTATGCCGTGACGTCGGGCAACGAGTCGCTGATGCTGTCGGCCGATGCGATGTATGTGCCGGCGCTGCTGGCGCCGCATCCGGATTGGCAGGGCGCCTACGACCAGGATGGACCCACCGCCATCGAAACCCGACGCAAGCTGATCGATCGCGTCATTGCCGACAGGATGATGGTCTGCGGTTCGCATTTCCCGTTCCCGGGTTTGGGAACGTTCGTCAAGGACGGCAACGCCTACGCATTCACGCCGACCTTGCAATCCTGACGTGACACGTAGTGGAGGCATACATGAGGAAATTCCTGTTTGCGGGTGCTTTTGCGCTGGCTGTTGCCGCGCTGGCCGCGGCGGCGACAGTGACGACACCCGCCCGGGCGGTCGACAACATGACATCGACCGCGCCGGTCGATCTCACGTCAGTGCGCGCCAAGATCAAGGCGCAGAACTACAAGGCGGCGCTCGAGGAGCTGCGCCAGTTGGCCGACGACACCCAGCACGCCGATGTCTACAACCTGCTCGGCTTCACGCTGCGCAAAACCGGCGACTACGCCACGGCGCTGACCTATTACACCAAGGCGCTCGAGATGCAGCCCGACCACAAGGCGGCGCGGGAATATATCGGCGAGCTGTTCGTTGAGACGGGCAAGCTGGACAAGGCCAAGGAGCAGCTTGCCATCCTGGTGAAGCTCTGCCCCACCGGCTGCGAGGAACGCGAAGACCTGGAAAAGGCGATCGCCAAAGCCGGCAAGTGAGGCAGACGAGGAAGGCGGGCCCCCCGTGCCCGCCTTCCTCCGGCATCGCCGCCAATGCCACGGGACTCGGGTCGGACGATGAAACAGATACTGGGGAGGGAGCGCGTGATGAACGACGTGCTCGGCCGCGTCGCCGACCGTCTCTTCGAGCCCGGGTTGCTTGTGGGCCGGCTATTGATGGCGTGGATTTTTATCCATGAAGGGTTCGTGCTTGCCACCAATCTGAGCGCAGCGCTCGCTGCCATGGCCAAGCTTGGTGTCCCCGCACCGCTGGTGATCGCGACCATCGCGCTGCAGCTTGCCGCCGGCGTGGCGATCGCCGTCGGCTGGCAGTGCCGCCTCGCCGCCCTGGGGCTCGGGCTGTTCTGTGTTGCCACGGCCATCCTCTTCCACACCAACTTCGCGATCCGCAACGAGTTGCTGCATTTCGAGAAGGATCTCGCGATTGCCGGCGGCATGTTGGTGCTGGTGGTTCACGGCGCCGGTGCTTGGTCGCTCGACGGTCTGCCAGGGCGCCGTGCCCGTCGGGCATGACGTCGCTGCGCAAGATCAGTCGGTCAATGCCATCACGTCATCGACGAACCGGCGCATCAGGCGCACCAGGTCGCGGAAATCCTGCTCGCTCCAGGTCGCGAAGATGGGTGCAGCCAGCCGCAGCCGCGCGGCATCGAGGGCTTTCGTGAGTACACGTCCCTCGTCGGTGACCACCGCCTGGCGCACGCGACGATCGGTACGGCGGGCTCGACGCGTGATCAGACCGAGGTCTTCGAGCTTGGCGACCTGGCGGCTGACGGTGGTGTGATCGCGCCCGACACCGTCCGCCAGATCGACCACGCCGAGCGGCCCGCGTCGTTCGATCGCGACCAGCAGCGGAAAGAGCGCCCGGTCCAGCGCAATACCGGCTTCCTTGATCAGGCGCTCGTCGTTCTGTGGCCGGTTCATGACCGCGACCAGATCGATCAGGGCGCCGTGCAACTGGCGGACCTCGCTTCTAATCCGTGTATTTTGCACATATCACCTTGACGTCAGCGGGATGGGTAATTATGTGCATAATACACGGATATGGAAGAGGCAATGACGCAGCGTGAGGAAACGGACGTCCTGGTCTGCGGCGCGGGCGCTGCCGGGTTGACCCTGGCCATCGAGCTGGCACGCCGCGGCATTGCTTTCCGGCTGATCGACAAGGCGGCCGGGCCGTTTCTGGGTTCGCGCGGCAAGGGAATCCAGCCGCGCAGCCTGGAGGTGTTCGAGGACCTGGGTGTCGTGAACCGGCTCGCCGCGGCCGGCGGCCTCTACCCGCCACAGCGCGTCTACCGTGATGGCGGTTTCGACGAGTCGCCGTTCATGGAGGATCGCGACCCGGGACCCGATGAACCCTATCGGCGGCCGCTGATGGTGCCGCAATTTCTGACCGAAGCCATTCTGCGCGCGCGCCTGGCGGAGCTCGGCCACCATCCGCGGTTCGGTTGCGCGCTCACGGGCTTCGAGCAGGACCATGACGGCGTGACGGCCCGCATCACGGGAGGCGACGGCGAGACGATTCGGGCGCGCTATCTCGTGGGCACCGACGGCGGCCGGAGCTTCGTGCGCCATGCGCTTGACATCGGATTTCCCGGCGAGACCCTGGGCGTGCGCGCGGTGGTGGCCGATGTCGCGCTCGACGGTTTGGGCACCGACGCCTGGCACCGGTGGTCCGGGAGTCCCACGATGTCACTGTGCCCCCTGCGGGGCACCACGCTCTTTCAGCTGCAGGCGCCCGTCCCGCTGGAAGGCGACGTCGACCTCTCGGCCGACGGCTTGCAGGCGATGATCGAAGCCCGTACCGGCCGCGATGACATCATCATCCATTCGGTCGCATGGGCATCGGCCTACACCATGAACGCGCGCCTGGCCGATCATTACCGCGTCGCGCGCATCTTTCTGGCCGGGGATGCCGCCCATATCCATCCGCCGACCGGCGGCCAGGGCCTGAATACCAGCGTGCAGGACGCGTACAATCTCGGCTGGAAACTGGCGGCCGTGCTGCAGTGTGCACCGGAGGCGCTGCTGGATACCTATGAAGCCGAACGCCGGCCGATCGCGGCTGGCATGCTGGGCCTGGCGGCGAAGCTGCTCGATGAGTCCCGCAGGAGCGCCAGTATGCGCCGCGGCCGTGAAACGCATCAGATGGATCTCGGTTACCCGCAGTCGGCGCTGTCTTTGGAACAGCCGATCCGCACGACAGGCATCCGTGCCGGACACCGGGCACCCGACGCGCCGTGTCGCGGTGCTGCCGGACAGGCGATCCGGTTGTTCGACCTCTTGCGCGGTCCACACTGGACCTTGCTGGGATACGCGGCGGAGCCGGCGTCGGCGCCCGCGGCGCGTCGTGGCCTTCATGTTCATCGAGCAGGGCCCGATGGCGACATTGTCGATGACCAGGACCATATTCGCCGCGCTTACGGTGTTGGACCTGGCGATTGGATTCTGATCCGGCCGGACGGCTATGTCGGTGCTGTCGTCGCTGCCACCGAGACAGCCGCGCTGCGTTCCTATCTCGCGGCTGTCGGTCTGCAGGGGCCGGCGTAGGCCGGCACCTTGCCTGCTCAGGCGTCGCTGCCCGCGCTGCGCAGCGGGATGAAGCGGCGCAGCCGGTCATCGCGCAGGTACAGGCCGCCCCAGGCCATGAGGCCCAGATACAGGCCGAACAGCAGATGGCTGAAGAGGGGGTTGCCGACCCGCAGATGGGTGGCGACGGCGCCGCCGAGATAGCCGGTGAGCAGGATGGCACCGAGAACCGACGTGCGCGGCATGGCGTACAGCAACGTGCACAGCAGCAGGAGAATGCCCAGCCCGCGCGCGAAGGCCTCGCTCGCCGGATAGCCGAGCTCCGTCATGGCTTGCGTGACAGCGCCGATCGGCACCAGCTTGATGCCGCCGTCGAAGATCATGAACAGAATGACGAGCCCGCTGAGGATGCGGCCAGCCCAAAGCTGGCCTCGATGAGTTGTCGTTGTCATGGTCAATGCTCCTTGAGATGCGAAGTGCCTCAAGGACGAACGGTGCGATCGCATCCCGACACGACCGGCGTTTTTGTGATGGCCTCGGATGGCTCACGGCGCATCGGGTGCGGATCGCCGCGGCGTCGCAGCCGGCTGTCTGTCGCCGGGCAGCCATAGTGACAACACGCCAGCCAACGCCAGCAGCGCCACGTTGCAGCCGAGCGCCCAGCTGAAGGCGAACGCGTAGGCAGCGGGATCACGCGCCGCTCCCAGCGCGTCGTAGAAGACGCCGCCGATGATCGCGACACCCAGCGCGGCGCCGATCTGGAAGGTCGAGATCACGACGCCGGAGGCCAGCCCCGCGTGGCGCTGGTCGACACCGCCGATCACGGCCTTGATGACAGACGGCATCACGGTGCCGAAGCCCAATCCGCCGATGGCGAGGCCGATCTCCAGGTAGCCCGGAAGCCTGCCGTCGACGGCGAGGATGACCACGCCGAAGCCGATCACCTGGAGCACGAAACCCAGGGTCAGGGCGCGTGTGGCCAGATGCTGCATGACGTACGACGAGACAAGCGAGGCGACGAAGAAGCCGCCGGCGAAGGGCAGGGTGCTGAGGCCGGCATCGAGCGGCGACAGCAGGAGGCCAGCCTGCAGGTAGATCGAGAAGGTCAGATAGAAGGACGACAGCATGTAGAACGCCAACGCCATCACGATGCCGACGATGAAGCCCCGGTCGCGGAACAGCGAGAGCACCACCAGCGGTGCACCGCCGCGATCGGCCAGTCGCTTCTCGAACGCGACGAAGGCGGCCAGCGCGACGGGCGATGCCGCCAGCATGGCCACCATCCACCACGGCCATCCCCGCTCGCGCCCTTCGATCAGGGGATAGACGAGCAGGCCGAGCGTGAGCGACAGCAAGCCGATCCCGCCGAGATCGATCTTCTGCGCCTGCGGTGCCCGCGAGTCGCCGAGCAGGAACAGGCCGCCCACGAACGTGACCAGCCCGATCGGCACGTTGATCAGGAAGATCGCCTGCCAGGTGAAGCCGAAAGGATGCGCCGTCACCAGCACGCCGCCCAGGATCTGGCCACAGATATTGGCCAGCCCGAATGTGGCGCCGTAAAGCGCCAGCGCGCGGCCTTGCTCGGTGGGCGGAAAGAGGACGCGGATCGAGGCCAGCACCTGCGGCGCCATGATCGTGGCCGTCAGGCCCTGCAGGATGCGGCCGGCGATGAGGATGGTCGGCGACCAGGCGAAAGCGCACAGCACCGAGGCGAGGGTGAAGCCCGCCACGCCCAGCATGAACATCAGCCGGCGGCCGAGCCAGTCGCCCAGCCGCCCGCCGGTGATCAGGAACACCGCGTAGGTCGCGGCGTAGCCTGAGATCACAAACTGCACCTCGCTGGATGTCGCGCCCAGGTCTTGCCGGATGGCCGGCAGCGCCAGGTTGACGACATTGAAGTCGAGGATCGGCAGAAAGGCGCCGGTCAGCAGGACCGGCAGCGCAAACCATCGGCGCGAATCGCCCGTCGGGGCTGCGACGTCGTGGGTGAGGGTGGGGGCTGGCATGGTCATCGGTCGCTCCCGATCGACGGCGCCCTGAGGGCCGCCCGATCGAATCCTGGTGGTGTGGGTCGGCGGCGCGCCGGTCGGTTCACAGCGGCGGGTGGCGCCGGTGCCAGTCGGTCACCTGCTGGTAGGCATGGCCGGCGCGGACCAGCAGCGCCTCGTCGAGATGCCGCCCCACCAGCTGAAACGACAGCGGCAGACCGTGTCGGGTGCATCCGCCGGGCAGAGTGATGGTCGGGCTGCCGGACATGTCGAAGGGCGTGGCGAAGCGCAGGAACGCCGCGAGCCCATCCGACTCGGCGAACAACGCCGCCTCGCGCGCCAGGGTGAAATCGGCGAGTGGCTGCGTGGGAATGAGCAGCAGGTCGATGTGACGGAACAGGACCGCCAGCGCACCGGCAAAGGCGAGGCGGGCGTGATGCGCCTTCATCACGTCGATGCCGCTCACCGTGCGGCCGAGCTCGATCAGTCCGGCGATCGAGCCCGGGTTGGCCGGGCCGTATGCCGCAGCGTGGGCGGGATAGGTCGCTTCGTGGGCGATCGCGGTTTCGGCAGCGCAGTACGGTGCCCAGGCGGCAATCACCGCGTCGGGGTCAGGCACCGTCACGTCCCTGATCGTGGCGCCGAGGTCTTCCAGGACGATGCGCGCCGCGCGCACCGCCGCGATGACCTGCGGATCGCTCCCGGTCTCGTTGTAGGACGCATCGATGCCGATGCGCAGGCCGCGGATCCCGTCGTCGAGACCGGCGAGGTAGTCGGGCACCGGCGCTGCGAGCGTGGTGGGGTCGCTCGCATCCAGGCCGGCGATGGCGCCCAGCACCGCGCCGGCGTCGGCGGCCGATCGCGTCATCGGGCCGATATGATCGAGACTGTCGGCCAACGCGAAGACACCGTGGCGACTGACCCGGCCCCAGGTCGGCTTCAGGCCGGTGACGCCGTTGGCCGCGCACGGGAAGCGGATCGAGCCGCCGGTGTCGCTGCCCAGCGATGCGAAACACAGGCCCGCCGCCGTCGCGACGCCCGACCCGCTCGACGAGGCGCCGGCGTAGTAATCCGCGTGCCAGGGATTGCGTGGCGGCGTGATCGCGGGGTGGTGCGTGGCAAAGGCGCCTTCGGTGAGCTGCAGTTTGCCCAGCAGGACGGCGCCGGCGTCGGCGAGCCGCTTCACGACGGTGGAGTCGATGCTCGGTATGTGATCGGTATGGATCGGCATGCCGGCCGATGTGGCGATCCCGGCCGTGGCGCAGATGTCTTTGACCGCGATGGGAACGCCATGCAGCGGCCCGCGGTAGCGCCCGGCAGCGATCTCGGCCTCGGCCGCCTGGGCCTGTGCCAACGCGTGCTCCGGAGTCACGGTCGCGTAGGCGTGCAGCGACGGCTCGAGCTGGTCGATGCGCGCCAGCATGGCCTCGGTCAATGCCACCGGCGAGACCGCCCGCGTCCGCAGCGTCGATGCCACGTCGAGCAGGCTGGCGTAGTGCAAGTCGGTCTTCATGCTGTCCTTCGTCTCGGCTGTTCGCTTCGACGACCGACATGGGTGGGCCTTGATCATATTGAAACGGCATGTATATGTATTTCAGAGATAACGTTATGGAATGATTGATATGGCGACATGGACGTGGATGCCGTGCAAGCTTTCGTCCTGGTGGCCGACCTGCAGAGCTTCACCAGGGCCGCCGAAGCGCTCGATACGTCACAGGCCGCCATCAGCGTGAAGCTGAAGCGGCTGGAAGACCGGCTGGGCAAGAAGCTGATCGAACGGACACCGCGACTGGTCCGTCTGTCAGCCGGAGGCGCGGCATTTCTTGACGCCGCGCGCGCCTTCATCGCCGCGCACGAGCGCGCCGTTGCCGGGCTTTCCTCGACGCCGCGTCGTCTGGCGCTGGGCATCAGCGACCATGTGGCCGGGCCCGAACTGCCCGTGCTGCTGGCGCGCCTGCACGCCTACGATCCCGCGCTGGTGATCGAGGTGCAGATCGACACCTCGCGCGGTCTGCTGGATGCCTTCGACCGCAGTGTCCTGGATGCGGCGATCATCCGTCGCGAGGACAACCGCCGCGACGGCGAGGTGCTGGCGCAGGAGCGCGTAGGCTGGTTCGCGGCGCCGGGCTTCCAGCATCGGCAGGGCGATGCGCTGCGTCTGGCCTCGCTGGCCGCGTCATGCGGCGTGCGCAACATTGCGACGCGGGCGCTTGATGGCGCCGGCGTCGCGTGGACCGAGGTCTTCGTCGGTGGCGGCACGGCCGCGGTGGCGGCGGCGGTCTCGGCCGGCCTCGCGGTCGCGGCGCTGGCGCACCGCGTGGCGCCGGTCGGCGCCGTCGAGGTGGGGGAGCGGCTGGGACTGCCGTCGCTGCCGGCGTCCGAGATCGTCCTTCACGCAACGCTGTCGGATGCCAGGTCACGCGAGGCGCTGCGAACCCTGGCGGCGGCCTTTCGCGAACACCGGGCGCCCGCCGTGTGAAGGATGCGCTAACTTACGCACGACCTCACCCTGAGGAGCGGCCCACAGGGCCGCGTCTCGAAGGGTGGGCAACAGCGCGGCGCTGCGAACGTGTTTTCCAAGATTCCACTTGCAGCCCATCCTTCGAGACGCCGGCTGCGCCGGCTCCTCAGTCCATATGTCCGGTAGAGGCGACCGGTCCCACGGCATGCGAGAACGAGGGTTGCGCCGGGCGGGCCGGCGCCGAGCCTCAAGCATGGGGGACCGGTCATGGAGAAGGATACGCG
>Ga0187894_10004380_pt1 | contig 15185 bp, 19 predicted proteins | sample GBC1701081metaG_FD_136650 | JGI IMG/M metagenome (GOLD analysis project Ga0187894, IMG submission 136650) | White microbial mat communities from a lava cave in the Kipuka Kanohina Cave System on the Island of Hawaii, USA - GBC170108-1 metaG ... | reverse complement strand
TTTGTCACCGTTGGTGACGGAAAACCTTTCTGCATCCGACGTAGGGTTGCGGCTTGACAGCCTTACCCTACGCTATATTTTCAGTCGCTTTCAGCGACAAAAACAAAAGTGTCCAGACATCAGCTTTTTGGGGCAAAAAGTATTTTACAAACGAAAAGGGAATCCGCATTTTAATAATAGGTCAAGATTCTTTATGCGAAGATGCGATGAGTATTATTCTTTATAGCCATCTTTTTCCTGCCAATGTTAAGGACGTTTATGAACTTCGTGAATATACGGGAAAATCTCCCAGTGAAAAGGGATTCCCTTTTGGGAGTTGGAAAAAAGTGAAGACTACATTAACTGAATGGGGAGTAGATTTTGATTTCTTGTATATGACCGATGCTTCTAAAGTTTACAGAAATGGTTCATGGGAAAAATTTGATACAGCAAAAAGCAAAGAATTGTTAGAGGCGGAAATAGAATTTTGCAACCCGGATTTAATCATCTTGTTGGGTGCGCCTGCATTAAAACTTTTAGATGAGACTAAAGAGTACCGTTCTGCTGTCGAGAGTGGAGAGTTAATTTTTGTTAAAGAGAGAAGGTGTGTAGTTTCTCCTTTCTTTATTGGTAATGGTTGTACCCAACCCAATTTTGAGGAAAGGTTGCAGACGGCAACAAGGTTAATTAAAGAGAGGCTAAAGAAATAATCAGGATTGACGCATTTCACAAACGCTCAATAAAATGCCTGTGACTTTGGGATAGCGCGAATGAGTTTGGACAATTACACAGAACAACATGACGAAGGTTATTGGGTGAGCGGCACGCGGGTTTCGTTGGATTCGTTGGTTTATCGTTTCCGCGAAGGTCTTTCGCCTGAAAGTATTCAAGCCGATTGTTTTCCTACGCTGACTTTAGAACAAATTTACGGCGCACTCACTTTTTACCTTCGCAATAAACCAGAAATTGATGAGTATCTGAAACAGTCTGAAACAGAAGAAGAAGAATTCAAAGAAAATCTCAGAACAAAGTATCCTAACGCATACCGCCGTTTGGATGACATCATCACTAATGCTCGGTTAACGCACCGATGAAAATTCGTTTTCAAGCAGATAACGATTTAGACCAACGCATCGTAACCGCAACGAAGCGGCTTGAATCTGCCATTGATTTTCAAACAGCGTCGTCGCTAGGGTTACACGGAATTCCAGACCCCGAAGTTTTAGCACTAGCCGCGCAAGAAGGACGAATTTTAGTCTCTCACGACAGACGCACATTACCGAATCACCTAGTCGAATTCATAGAATCTCAAACTTCACCCGGTGTTATTATCATCTCGCGCAGAATGTCAATAAGTGATGCGGCTGAAATGTTGCATTTACTTTGGTTCGCAAGCGAAGCCGAAGAATACGAAAACCTGATTTACAATTTGCCTTAGTAAAAAGGAGCAAACACTGCAATATGTTTCGTGGCAAAATTGATTCAATCTACATTGCGTCTGAAAAAGAATCTACAATGCAATCGGTTAAGGAAATCCGTGCCGTTCCGACAAAAGGTTTGGAAGGAGACAGATATTTCAATCAATCGGGAACATTCTGGAAAGACCAACCCGATTACGAAGTAACTTTGATTGAAATCGAAGCGTTTGAAGGGATGCGGCGCGAAAGCGGGCTTGATTTAGACCCAAGCGAAGGACGCAGAAATATCGTTACCCGAGGCGTTCCCCTAAATCATCTTGTCGGCAAAGATTTCAAAATCGGTGATGTAGTGTTTCGCGGAGTTCGACTGTGTGAACCCTGCAAGCATCTTCAAAATCTTGCAAGCAAAAAGAATATCCTGAGCGGTTTGATTCATCGCGGCGGTTTACGTGCACAGGTTTTAAGTGAAGGCGTAATTTGTGTTGGCGACACAGTCGAAGAAATTTCAATTGCAAGTTATCAAGTGCCTAGTCACTAAAGGTTTGCTGTAAATATATCTTTCACGGCGCGGATTGTGTTGCAGTGAATTTCCACAGTGTCTTTGATGTCTTCGGCATATCCGCCCGACATGGTTGTAACGATTGGAATGCCTTGCTGTTTTGATTCGCTTAAAACAAATTCATCGCGTTTTTTTAATCCTTCTTTTGTCAAAGCAAGGCGTCCAAGTTTGTCTTTTTCATATGGGTCTGCGCCACCAAGATAGAAAATTATATCGGGCTTGTGTTCAAAAACACGCGGGAGATTTTCTGCTAGGGTTTGCATGTAATCTTTATCATTTGTCTTATCTGCGAGTTCAATATCAAGCGAAGATTTTTGCTTGAACAAAGGATAGTTTTTCGCACCGTGCATTGAGAAAGTAAAAACACTCTCGTCCTCTGCGAAAATAAACGCAGTTCCGTTGCCTTGATGAACGTCTAAATCCACAATGCCGACGCGGTTTATTAAGCAATCACGTCGCAAAACGCGAATTGCAATTGCAGCGTCATTCAAAACACAAAAGCCTTCGCCACGGTCAGGAAATGAATGATGTGTCCCGCCCGCAAGGTTTGAACCGACTCTATTTTTCAAAGCATGACGTGCCGCTGCGATTGTTCCGCCTGCGGCTAAAAAAGAACGTCTCACCAAACCTTTTGACCATGGCAAACCAAGCCTGCGAATCTCTTTGTCTGTCAATGTTCCCGCTCGCAATCTTGTGACGTAATCTTCCGTATGAACAAGCAAAACATCCTGAAGGGGTGCAGGTTGCGGTTCGGCTAAATCTTTCGATGTAAGAGTACCTTCGCTGTGTAGAATATCGCGCACAAGTTCAAACTTGCGAATAGGAAAAACATGACCTTCGCCAATGTTTGCGTAGTAGTGTGGTGAATAGAAAACACGCATTTTTTTAATATTGAATAAGACTTCCTTCGCGTTTAGCTCTACGCACAGCGCGGCTGAAAACCCACAGGGAGAAGGGAAGCAAGACGATTAAAAATAAGAGCAAAGTTATTAAAGGTTCTTGCACTTCTGAAAGAGTTTGTCCTTGAATAAGTACGCGGCGTATGCCGTCGAGTCCGTGTGTCGAGGGAATCGCAGATGAGATTTTTCCAACTGTCGAACCAAGCATTTCTCTTGGAAAGAAGACGCCCGAAAAAAGAGCAGAACCAGCACCCAATAAAATGCCGAACGGGTCGCCGCGTTTGAAAACCATTGCAAAACTTGCGGATAAAATGCCTATGCAAGCAAGCACAAACGTAGTGAGAAACAGAAAAAACAACGCGAGAAAAACATTACCTTGAAAAGTAACGCCAAAGAAAAGCCAGCCGAAAAACAGATAGAGAAAAGAATAAAAAGTAGCCTGTACAAAATCCCAAGCCGAACTTGAAACTATCATGTTTGGAATGCTGATTGGTGTAAGCAAAACACTTTCTAACGTACCTTGCATTTGTTCTTGTCGTATAGCGTTTGCGAGGCTAGAAAATCCTGACATGAAATAGTTCAAAACCGCCAATCCCGTCAGCCAAGCAGCTAATGGATTCTTCCATTGTTTGTATGATTCAATTACGTTTCCCGCGTAAATCTGTGAGATAAAATAGAGCGTTGCAACCACGCCCAAAATAGAAACAATGCGAAGAACAAATTCGACGCGATAGCTCAAAGCTAAGTGAAAATCTCTGACAATAAAAGCGCGTACACGACGAAGAACAAACGCGATTGTTTGAAGCATAAAAATCAAGCGGCACGTTTACCACGTTTCAAACGTGCTTCAAGAATGTTACAAAGTGTTCCGATAAATTGTTCGTTTTGTAAAAGTTCAGCGTAAGAAATCGGGTTACTATCTCTTTCAAAATTTTGCCTCAGTTCTTTGTTGATTTGCGTCTCAAATGAAGTTCCCGATTTTTCTGCACGCTCCCGAACATTATCAATAATATCGGCTTCTATAAAGATTGATGTTTTGATTTTTGCATCTCTACGGCTCTTTAATATCTTATTTTTTGGTCTTCGTCTGAGAGTATGCTCACCCACTGAAAGCATTTCGTCATCATCTATTCCTTTAGCCTTCATGGCGTTTCGCATCTCATCTGTAACAGTGATAATACGCCCGCCATTTTTATTACTCTTTGAATCTTTCTTGTTCATATTCTTTAACTTCCCAAGTCTCTGCTTCTCGTGCAGAAATTAACCGATAAATTTCGTTGGTGGTGTTTTCGTCTGAAACCGTATAAACGATGAATAAGATACGTTCGTTTGCTTCTCCGATTAAAATAAAACGTTTTTCACTAACTGAAGAATGGTTTGCATCATAAATTTCAACTGCAAATTCATCTTGAAATGCAATAGTAGCCTCTTCAAATGAAACATAATGCTTTTTTTCATTCGACTTGGCTTTCTTATCATCCCAATCAAATTTCATATTCTAAACATTCCATCTGCCACGCAAGGGTTTAGACGGATGTGCGATTGATTGAAAACGCCCAAGCCGAACTCTGTCGCTGTCTTTGAAAGAGAGTAAGGGCATTAAACCTTCCTCTAAAATCTTTTCTGCTGTTTTTAATGTCATAACCGTTTCGGCACAGGGCTTTGGTTTTGTTTCGCCGTCTTCGTTGAAAAAGTGCATTGGCAATCCGTCAATGTCTTGCAAAAGCCCGTTTTCCATATCCCAACCGAACGATGAAAAACTCTGTGCCAGCAACATCCCGCAAACAAACGAAGGATTAGCCCAGCAATAGTTTTCGTGATTATTTCCTTCTGTGAATTCTTCAAAAGAAAAACTCTCTGTCGGGTCTGTATCCGTGCCGTAAGGCAGGCGCGTCAGGAAACGCGGAATTGCCAAACCTAAATAAGCCGATTCGGGCATTGAGCGGAGCGTGTTCCAAAGTTTTGTTTCATTTGAATCTTCGGACAAATTCCATTCATCCGAATCGGAAAGTTTTTCAAACGATTCTGCACCCAAGATGCTGTGACATCCCTTTGCGATAAAAGGTGTACCGGATGCCTGAGCCATTTTGCCCACGCGAATCAACATTGCCACATCATCAACAACGGGTTGAAAACCGTAGTCAGCGCAAACCACAGACCAAGCCGTCGCACCCGGTGTTTCAATTGCGTCTTCAATCAACCATTTATACAAAGCCGTTTTGGATAAATCGCCCGCGCTCTTCAAATCTCTTGCTATTTCGTCTTTCGTTGCGTCAAGCAGGAAAAGTTTTGTGTCTTCATCCGTGTCAACGCGCCTGACAAGAAGATAAACAGCACGCCAAGCTGATTCCAGAGCCTGAAAATGCGGGTGATGCAGAATCTTTCTCATCAATTCGCTTGTTGCTTCGTCAACTGCGGAAACAAGACGCGATTGTTCTGCTTCGTCTGTCTTTACAAGAAACGGCTTTACGGCGTCGCTTATCAACGCGCTGATTTCTGTCATCTCACGCGGTTTTGTTTGTTGCGGTTTGGCGGTTTGTGCTTCGGACAAAAGTTGTGCGAGCAAATCGTCAGCCGGCAGTGCGCGTTCTGCAATCGGTTCCGGTGCTTCTTCTTGCTTTTCAACACCAGCCCAGCCCCGAACTTCTTTAGCTGTTAATTCAAAAGTATTAGGATTGAGCAAACCTCTGCGTGTGTCGCGGAGTTTTGCAAATAAGGGAACTTGTTGAAAAATTCTGTCAGGGTGAAAGTCTTCAAGTTCCGTAAAACGTAAATTCAAAAAGCTGTTGTCGTCAAAATTTAACCAGAGACCGACTTTGAGCTTTTTCATCACGTCGTCGAAACTGTCGCGGTCAATTTCAACGGGGCGGCGTTGGCTCAGACTTGATGACGGAATTTCATCCGCTTTGCTTGTCATTCCGCTGAAATCTCCCAAAAGCAGTACGTGAAAAGGGTCGTCATCCGAAACCTGAACTGAAAATTCTTCTTCCATTGTTGCGATTGATTCGTTTTCGTCGTCGTAATTAAAAGTTCCCATCGGTTTGTCTCCTTAGAAATTATGTTTTGAGTACCGACTTTAATCGGCTTTTATTTAGAGACCAGCCGACTAAAGTCTGTACTCAAAACTTGTACTCAAAACTTTTTGTTGATTCGTGAAATATCCTTCTACATGAAAATAAAGTCAATGCTTTTCTTCATTCTCATAACTTTCCAATACATCAAGAAGAGTTGCGCGTTCGACATCAACACGCAGAATCTTCGCGCCGTTATCGTGAAGCAGTCTTAAAACTTCATCGAGTTTGTCATCATCGCTGGTTCGATTGAATGTCACTAATGATTCTGTTGACCTCGGATTTCGGATTTCGGATTTCTGAGTGTTTATTTTATGACTTTGAAATGTTAAATCCTGAATTTCAAATTGAATTGCATTTTGTAAAGAAGACCAAAACTCATCTGAAATATCGCATATCGTCAATGTTATTTTTTCCGTTTGTTTGTGCAGAAGGCGTAAGTTTTTCGGTGTATCAATCGCACGAATTTCGCCTTTGTGAATAACCGCAACCCGTTCGCAGAGTTCTTCGATTTCCGCCAGGTTATGCGAGGTCAATAGAATGGTTACGGGCGTTTCTGTCTTGGAAAGAGACGCAATAATTGAACGCAGATTTGCGGCTGCAATCGGGTCTAAAGAGCGTGTGGGTTCGTCCAGTAAAAGCACAGGCGGGTTTGGCAATAACGCACGGGCAACGGCAAGACGTTGTTTGTTGCCCGTTGAAAGTTCGGCAAAACGACGCGAAGCGAGTTCTTCAAATTGCAGTTGTTTCAATGTTGTGATGATGCGTTTACGCGCCTCCGTATCGCTCAAACCGTAAAGCCGCGCAAAGAACATAAGGTTTTGTTCTACCGTCAGACGCCAGTAAAAACTTCTCTCCTCAGCAATTGCAAGCCCAATTAAAGAACGCACTCTGGTTTCATCTTTAACGGAATCGAAATTTTTAACTGAGACGCTTCCGCTTGTAGGTTGCACGAGCGTCGCAATGATTTTTGTGAGCGTAGTCTTTCCGGCTCCGTTCTTTCCTATAAGACCGAAAATCTCGCCTTCGTGAATATCAAAAGAAACATCGCTCAAGGCTTCGACAGGCGGTTTTACGGGACGGCGAAAGAACCTCTTCAAACGCTCAAATTGCGTCGGATAAGTTTTTGAAAGATTTGATATTGAGACAGCAAAGACGCTTTTCTCTTTCCGCATTGTTGAGAGACGAATCATCTTTCATTTGAACCTGAATAATTAAAAACGAAAGCGAATGATAAATGGAAAATGAGAAATGACAAATTTAAGGTTGAAAATTTTACAAAGAAAACAAATCTCACCTTGCTATTTAACCTTTGAAATTAGTAATTTGTAATTGACCGTTTCCCTTTGCGGTCTTATTTGCAAAAGCCGCTCTTGAATTTCTAACAAGCTAACTTCAAAAGATTATCAAATGATTTCAAGCATTTTTTTATTCGGAATAGAAACAGACTATTTGCCCTACTTTTTGATTGTAATGTTTATTTTGGGCGCAGTCATCGGCAGTTTTCTAAACGTGGTGATTTACAGGTTGCCGCTCAAACAGTCAATCGTATTCCCCAATTCGCGTTGTCCGAAATGTCAGAAGGCTATAAAGCCTTACGACAACATACCTATATTTAGCTGGCTGATACTTTTGCGCGGAAAATGTCGTGCGTGTAAAGCACCGATTTCAATTCGTTATCCTGCTGTTGAGGCTTTAACGGGTTTGCTCTATGTTGCAGTCTTTTATCACGCGGGATTGTCTTTCGCATTACCATTTGAACTGATTCTCGTTACCGCGCTTGTGCCGCTGATTTTCATTGACGCTGACCATCAGATTCTGCCAAACAAAATTACATATCCGCTTTTTGTTTTTGCGATTGTTTCGCGTGTTGTTCTGCCGCTTTTGATGAATAAGCTTTATTTTGACGATTTGACACCGGGTTTTATCGCAAACTTTTCGACGATGCATTTGTGGGCTGTTTCTTTGATTGGCGGATTGATTGGGGCAATTGCCGGCGGCGGTTTCCTGTGGGTTGTGGGTTTTCTATGGGAGAAACTTCGCGGTATCGAAGCAATGGGCTTGGGCGATGTGAAATTGATGCTGGGACTTGGTGCTTTCATGGGTTGGCGTCTTACTCTGCTGACAATCTTTTTGGGGTGTCTTACAGGCGCGTTAGCAGGATTAATTAAAAAACTTAAAGACGGTGATTTGAACCTTGAAGGCAAACTCCCGTTTGGAATTTTTTTGGGGGCGGGAACAATCATATCGCTGTTGTATGGCATTCAAATTATCAATTGGTACATTTCCAATTTCATCCCGTAAGGTTTTGAGTCCTGCCTAATGGCGGGACTCAAAACAGAAGTTTATGTATGCGTTTCGCAAGTCGTACTCGTTTGTGGCTGGGTTTTTCGAGCGGTGCTTTTTTATTAGCCGTTCTGGTTGGCGTTTTCTTTCTTTTTTACGAACGCGCCAACACACCCGTACAAAAAACGGTTCTTCTTTCGCTTTTGCTTTTCACTCTGGTTTTTACAGTTCTTGGCGAGATGTTGTTATTGCGCTGGATGCTTAGACCTTACAACCAACTTATCGGTGAAGCCGAAAGGGTTTCGACTCTAAACACTCAAAACAAGACAAACGATGAAGCGGAATTTGTTCTTCAGACGTTTCAATCCGTCGTGGCAAAACTCAAAGCGCAGACGAGCGAACTCGAACGATTAAACGCAAAAGAGAGCGAGCGCGCAGCAACTGCGGAAATGCTAAGCGAACGAATTGTTGCGAGCATCCCTTCGGGGCTTTTGGCTTTTGACGCGAAGGGCAAGGCAAAAATGGCAAATGCACCTGCGAAAGATTTGCTCGTTTTTGAAGATACTTTTTTCCTGAAAGATTTACAGAAGAGTGCGCCCGAATTGGTTGAAATGGTTGTGAAATGTTTGATAACAGGCGAAGTCTTTCGTCGCGCTGAAATTAGTATAACGAGCGCAGATGACAGGAAAAAACAGATTGGAGTCACAATTGCACCGATTGATTCCTCGGTGAAGGGAAGCGAACGCGAGGCTCTGTGCATGATGACAGATTTGACTGAAATCGCAGAATTGCGCGAACAACTTGCGTTAAAAAAGAATCTGGAAAGTTTGGGCGAAATGTCTGCGGGGTTGGCTCACGAATTCAAAAACGCGCTGGCAACGCTACACGGTTACGCGCAATTGATGCAGACCGTATCACAGGACGAAAAGAGCAGGATTGCTTCAAAGGCAATGCTTCAAGAGGTAAGAAACCTTACGGATATGGTCACATCATTTTTGGATTTTGCGCGTCCGAAATCCTTTGAGTTTTCAATCATTTCGCTTGATGAAATTCTCAAATCCTGTGCCGATGAATTAAAGCCTTTTTTTGAGGAAACGCAGGTTGGGCTTTTGCTTGACGAAGAATTTCCGATGGTGCGCGGCGATGAAAGAATGTTGCGTCAGGCTTTTCTTAATCTTTTACGAAACGCCGTCGAAGCAATTGATGACAGCAAAGAAACGCGTGCGGTTTCGGTGATGTGTGCGAACGAGAAAGATTTTGTAGCGATTGAGATTATTGATACCGGCGACGGAATTGCAGACGCACACCTGACTAAAATTTTTCTTCCGTTCTTCTCAACAAAACCCAAAGGTCACGGAATCGGTCTGGCACTAACGCACAGGGTAATTACAGAACACGGCGGAAAACTGACAGTAAAAAATGCACAAGGGGGCGGAGCGGTTTTCACTGTTCATTTACCTTTGAAATAAAAGTTTCGAAAGAAGGTTTTGCAATGGATTATTTAGCAAACAGACAAACATCTGACGGTGGCATCAGACCTTTTGACGTAATTGACAGTCTTAACGAAAAAGCTTGGGTTGAAAAATATGCAGACGTTCGCATTTCTCTTGAGACGGCTGTTCGTGCCCTGGAACTCGCAAAAGCAATGGGTTACAAAAAAGGACAGGCATATGCTTTAAGAAACTTGGCGGCGTGTCGCTGGATGTTGGCTGAATATGAATCGGGAATAAGAGACGCCGAACAATCTCTGCGTTTGTTTGAAGAGTTGCATGATTATTTCGGATTGGCTCACGCATTCAATGTATTGGGGAATATAAGTGAGAAGAAAGGCGAGCATGCACAAGCACTTGATTTCTTTTCAAAGAGCCTGGCAATACGCGAAGAGATTGGTGACTATCAGGGCGCGGCTACTACGCTAAACAATATAGGAAATGTCTATTTCAGTTTCGGGCGACTGGCGGATGCGCTTGATTGTTATTTGAAGAGCCTCAGTTTTCACGAAGAGATGAAAGATTTAACTGGAGTGTCGCGTTCGCTCAATAATGTCGGAAACATCTATGCGCGGCTTGGTGAACACAATAAAGCTTTAGAGGCTTTAACCCGTTCACTTGAAATCAAAAAGGAGATTGGTGACAGACTCAATGTGGGAAAAGTCTTGCTCAATATGGGTGATGCTTATGTTTCACGCGGAAGCCTCGGACGCGCTTTGGAATTTTTCACGCAGAGTTATGAAAACTCAAAAGATTCAGGCGACCGCATAACAGAAACGACCGCTTTGGGAAGCATGGGTCAAATCTATCAAAAACTTGGTGACTACGAAAAAGCCTACGAATTTCACATCAAACAGTTTGAATCTGCAAAAGAAATCGGCGTCAGATATAGTCAGGTCGAAGCATTGATAAATTTGGGCTCGGTTCATACGAAACGAAAAGATTTTGATTCGGGTTTTGAATGCCTGGACGAAGCGTTGATGATAACGGATGAACTTCGTGCAAACGAACTCACACAAAAAATACACAAAACGCTTTCGACTGCTTACGAAGAAAAAGGCGAGTTCAATCTGGCACTTCATCATCACAAACTTTTTCATCAAACATTCCGCAGAGTGTTTGGCGAAGAGACGGAACAAAAAGTGAAAAGCCTGTCCGTGCAATTCGATATTGAAAAAGCACAGAACGAAGCCGAAATCCACCGTTTGCGAAATGTCGAACTTGCACAGGCAAACGAAGCATTGATGCTTGCAAATAGGTTTAAGACAGAATTGCTTCATATCGCCGCACACGATTTGAAAAACCCACTGCAATCAATTTTGGGTTTCGCCGATTTGATTTCGCAGGAAGTCCAGCCAAATTCCGAAATTCACGAAATGTCCAAAGATATTTATGAATCTTCGCAAAGAATGTTTGAGTTGATAAACGCGATTTTGGAAGAGGCGGAGTTGGAAAGCGGACAGCTTGAACTTGATAAAAAACAATGCTCAATCGAAATTGTTGCAAGACAAGCCGTAAACCAAAATCAATCTCAGGCTTTGCGTAAAGAGCAAAAAATACTGTTTAGTTCAGAGGCGGGATGTTTTGCCTACGCCGACCCGAAACGCCTGCTTGAGGCGTTTGATAATTTAATAAGCAACGCTGTTAAATATTCGGAAAGAGGCGGGACAATAAAGGTCAGCGTAAAGCAGGAAAAAAATGCAATTCGTATTGAAGTCAAAGACGAAGGACCGGGTTTGACGGACGAAGACAAGAAGAAGCTTTTTCAGAAATTTCAGCGACTCAGCGCAAGTCCTACGGGCGGCGAAACATCCACGCGGCTAGGGCTTTCGATAACGAAACTTTTAGTTGAAAATCACGGCGGTAACATTTGGGCAGAAAGCGAACTCGGCAAAGGAAGCACTTTCATTGTTGAAATCCCGGCATTGATTGGCAAAGATGAAATAAATTTAATTGAAGAAGATTTGGACAAAACAATTATTTGAGTTGTAGAAATCCTTAAAGATTCGTTTCGGACAACCGCGTTAAGAAAAAAAGTTTTATCTGTGCTATCTTGAACTGACTCTGGTTACTGGGAAACATTGCGGATTTAGAAGGTGCAACTATGTTTGAGCTAAGTCTTGGTTTTATTTTGGCGGCGATTTTTGTTGTGGCTTATCTTTTAATTTCAAAACTTTTCAATGATGAAAAGCAAGAACTTCGTGGCAGGGCTTCATCCGTCTTTTTGAATCCCGTCAATTCGGAAAGAGCAATCGGTGGCGGGCAGATGAACAAACCGTTGTTACCTGAAAACGTGGAAAGGAAAGACAGATACTAAGGTGGTGGTGGCTCGTAAATTTCTCATTAGCGGAACTGTTCAGGGCGTAGGCTTTCGTTTTTTCACTCAACGAATAGCTGCAATTCATCAAGTATTCGGCTACGTGATAAATCTAGCGGATGGTCGGGTTGAAGTTGTTGCCGAAGGCAGTTATGAAAAAATGGAGTCGTTCAAGAATGATTTAGCGACAGGCCCTGCCTACTCTCGTGTCGAACAAATTGAAGAAATAAACCTTGAATCCACAGGCTTATACTCATCATTTCGCATTGAATTATGATTACTATTGACGGTTCATTTGGCGAAGGCGGCGGACAAATCATTCGCACATCTTTGGGGTTATCTCTGGTTACGGGAAAACCGTTTCGCATTGATAAGATTCGTGCAAAAAGAAAGAATCCGGGATTACAAAAACAGCACCTGATGTCCGTATTAGCTTCGGCGGAAATCGGAAACGCAGATGTAACGGGCGCAACGCTAAATTCACAGGAAATTACTTTCACTCCAAAAGAGATCAAACACGGCGAGTTTGATTTTGATATTGGAACAGCAGGAAGCACCTCACTTGTTTTTCAAACAGTATTACCTGCATTGATTGTCTCGGACAAAGAAACAAAACTGACAATTCGCGGCGGCACACACAACCCGCTCGCCCCGCCTTTTGATTTTCTAACAAAAACCTTCTTACCCCTACTTGAAAAAATGGGGATAAAAATCGAAGTTGAGTTAATCCGATACGGATTTTATCCTTCGGGCGGGGGTGAAGTTAATTTCAAAATTCCTTCAACAAACAAACTGAGACCGATTCACATAAACGAACGCGGTAAACAAATCTCACAATCCGCTACTGCTTTGATAGCAAATCTTCCGTTACACATTGCAGAAAGAGAATTGAACGTAGTTCGTCGTTCGCTTGATTGGGATGAAAAAGATTTGAAAAGCGAAGTGGTTAAGAATGTCAGAGACAGCGCGAATGTCGTTTCGATTGCAGTTGAGTTTGAAAAATTAACAGAAGTTTTCACAGGCATAGGTAAACGCGGCAAGCCCGCAGAAGAAGTTGCGCGGGATACGGCAAGAGACGTGAAAAACTATCTGAAATCAACCGCACCTGTCGGAGAATATCTTGCAGACCAATTGTTGATTCCTTTTGCGCTAACGGGCAGCGGTTCATACACAACAGGAAAACTTTCAGACCACACAACAACAAACATTGAGGTCATTAAAAAGTTTCTCGATGTTGAAATCAAAAAAATCCAAGTGGATGAAAATCTGTGGCGAATAGAAATCGGTGATTGATTCTGACAGTGCGTTTGCAAGATTCAACGCGCAGTTTCTATACTGAGAGAGCAATAATCAAAATAAACAGAAAGGCAAAACTTTACAGCAGTTTTCAAATTTGCTGGTTTATAGCTTACTGCTGAAAGCTTAACAATGGACGAACTTAAACAACTTGTTCGAGAAGTACCTGATTTCCCGAAAGCAGGCATTAACTTTTACGACATAACAACTTTATTGAAAGACCCTAAGGGTCTGCATGGAACCGTCGAAGCACTTGCAAAAGAATTTGAAGGTACACAGGTTGACACCGTTATCGGTATTGAATCACGCGGATTTATTTTCGCACCTGTGCTGGCTCACAGACTTGGGGCGGGGTTTGTGCCCGTTCGTAAACCAAATAAATTACCTGCCGAAAAAGTTTCGATATCTTATTCGCTGGAATACGGGACAGATACTCTGGAAATGCACAAAGACGCCGTGAGCGAAGGGCATCGCGTCATAATTGCAGACGATTTATTAGCGACGGGGGGAACTGCGAAAGCCGTCGTAGATTTGGTAGAAAAGTGCGGTGGTACAGTCGTGGGTTTAGGCTTTGTTATTGAACTTGAGTTTTTACCAGGACGCGAAAAACTCGCAGGCTATGACGTGCGCTCGTTGTTGAAGTATCAATCGTAGTTTGATAATTTGCTTTCACATTGTGTTCCCGTAGCTCAGGTGGATAGAGCGACTGCCTCCTAAGCAGTAGGCCGCTGGTTCGAGTCCAGCCGGGAACACCACAATGTTTTTTGAAACGACCACGCCGGATTTTGTGGTCGTTTTTTTCATGGACAATCTTGGAAACAAGGAAGACAATAACCATAAAAGTTAAAAGGTTGTCAGGATGATTGTGTTGGACTTATTTTTCTTCATTGTTGCATTGACGATGACGGGCGTCGCAGTTTTTCTCTTTTTCTATTTGATATTCCTTCAATCCGTTATCAAACAACATAAACGTCGTATTGCCGAATTAGAAAGACACTGTAACAGCATCGTTCAATTGCTTGCTGAAAACGAAAGCCAAGTTTCAGTAGCCGATCGAAATGAGATTTTCCTTGAACATGAAATTGCGGAAGAAGAAGCCTGGCCGGAAATGATTGATGACGAAAGAATACGTTAAAGCGAGTCACAGAAGAAATACACCGATTGCGCTTTCTTCTTAATTCACTACACAACTTGAAAATATTGGATTCAAAGTCAATTTACATTATTGAAATAATAAGCAAAGGCACGTAATAGTCATGGTGACTCACGCGCCTTTGAAACAGAGAGAAGTTTGGCAAAAGAAAATCATGCAGTATATGATTTAGAAACATCTTTTACGAGTCCGGCGGTTTCAGATTCAGGTGCTTTGCGGGCAATCTCAGCTTGTGCAACGATGTCACAACATACGCTCTCATCATCAACAACCAAAAGACGACGAATTTTATTCTCTTCCATTACTTTACAACACTCATCCAAACTTGCTTCCGGAGTCAAACTTACAACGGGAAATGTCATAATCTCGGATGCACACATTTCAAGGGGTTTTTTTCCCTGCGCCACAGTGTTACAAGTTACGTCGCGGTCTGTAATAATTCCTACGAGCTTTTTAGTTTCAAAATTTTCTACAATCGGTATCGCACCACAGTCGTTTTCAACCATCAAATGCGCGACTTCCTGTAGATTGGTTTTAGACAGACAGCAGGCAGGTTCTTTTGTCATAATTTCTTTTACATTCATAATTTTTTGTGTGCTTTCGGGAAAATTGCCCGACATGATGGTTTCGGTTCGGGGTTCAAACTCTTTCGGCAAGATGGCGTGATTTCAACAATCTGTTTCGGCTATCTTCTCCAACGGATTTTAACTTTATCTT
>Ga0187894_10004379_pt1 | contig 15189 bp, 15 predicted proteins | sample GBC1701081metaG_FD_136650 | JGI IMG/M metagenome (GOLD analysis project Ga0187894, IMG submission 136650) | White microbial mat communities from a lava cave in the Kipuka Kanohina Cave System on the Island of Hawaii, USA - GBC170108-1 metaG ... | reverse complement strand
GCGAAGATCGTCTTGTACCCGGTGGAGCCGGTGGGCTGGTCGCCGATGCCGGCGAAGCCGATGAACGACGACATGGTCTGGACGCCCTCGCCGGGGTTGAGGGTGAACCGGGGATTGCTGCCGGCGGCCAGCAGCACGATCGTGGTCTCGCCGATGGCGCGGGAGAAGGCCAGGACGGTGGCGGCCACGATCCCTGACAGCGCGGCCGGGAACATGACCTTGGTGCACACCTCGCGCCGGGTGGCCCCCAGTGCCAGTGCACCGTCGCGCAGCGAGCCGGGCACGGCGGCCATGGCGTCTTCGGAGAGCGACGCCATGGTCGGCAGGATCATGATGCCCACGACCAGCCCGGCGGCCAGGGCCGAGAAGGTGCCCACCTCGCCGAAGGGCCAGAACCGCTGCACGATCTGAGGGTTGACGAAGAACAGGGCGAAAAAGCCGAAGACGACCGTCGGGATGCCGGCCAGGACTTCCAGCACCGGCTTCACGACGGCGCGGGTGCGGGGCCGGGCGTACTCACTGAGGTAGAAGGCGGCACCCAGACCGCACGGCACGGCGACGAGCACGGCGATGCCCATGACCAGGAAGGTGCCCGTGATCAACGGCCACACGCCGAACTGAGCCGGCGAGAACAGCGGCGCCCAGGTCGTGCCCGAGAAGAACTCGCCGACGGGAATCTCGGCGAAGAACTCGATCGTGGGCTCGAGCAGGGAGAAGGCGATGGCCACCGTGGTGGCCACCGACACCATGGCGCCGACGAAGAGTGCGCTGCGCACGGCCCGCTCGATCCGCAGGCGCCGCCGGAGGTGGGCCGAGGGGAGCAGCAAGCTCCCCTCGGGACCCACCGGGCGACCGGTCACGGCCGCCGCCACTGCCATCAGCCGCCCGTGATGGCGGCCAGTTCGGCCGTGGCCTTGTTGACCTGGTCGCTGGTCAGCGGCACGAAGAGCGCCTCCTCGGTGATCGCCGCCTGGTTCTTGATGTAGTACTCGGCGAAGGCCTTGACCTCGGGCCGCTGGGCCGACGCCGCCTTGACGTAGATGAACAGGGGGCGGCCGAGAGGCTGGTACTCGCCGGCCTGCACCGTCTCGCTGGAGGGGGCGACGCAGCCGTCGCCGCCGTCGATCTCGACGCCCTTCACCTTGCCCTCGTTCTCCAGGAGGTAGGAGAGGCCGAAGTAGCCCATGGCGCCCTTGTCGCCGGACACGCCCGAGACGGTCACGTTGTCGTCCTCGGACGGGTTGTAGTCGGTCCGGGTCGCCCCCTCCTCGCCGTTGATCTCGGCGGTGAAGTAGTCGAAGGTCCCCGAGTCCGAACCGGCGCCGAACAGCGTCAACTTCTGATCGGGGAACGAAGGGTCGACCTGGTTCCAGTTGCTCACCCTGCTGTCCGGCTCCCAGATCGCCTTGAGCTGGGCGACGGTGAGGCACGTGGCCCAGTCGTTGGCGGTGTTGACCACCACCGACAGGCCGTCGTTGGCCACGATCAGCTCGAGGGGCTCGATGCCCTTGGCCGTGCAGGCCTGGGTCTCCTCGTCCTTGATGGCCCGTGACGCCATCGAGAAGTCGGTCTCGCCGTTGCAGAACTTCTCGAACCCACCGCCGGTGCCCGAGGTGCCGACGGTGACACGCACGCCGGAGTTCTCGGTCTGGAAGTCCTCGGCGGCCAGCGCGATGAGCGGCGTCACCGTGCTGGAGCCGTCGATGCGGATGTCGCCGGAGAGGGCGACGTCGCCCGTCCCGGCGGTGGCACCGTCGCCGTCATCGCCGCCACAAGCCGCGAGCAGCATCCCTCCGGCCATCACCGCGGCCAGCCAACTTCTCTGTGTGCGTCGCACGTGCAGCACCCTCCCCTCGTCTCGTCCCGTGACGCGACCCTACGAAGTTCGCCCGACGGTGAAGCGGTCGGAAGGCGTCGCGCACGCGAAAAGCAGGCGAACAGGAGGTGAACACGGGCTCCCTCAACCGCCCGGTTCGCGGCCCTCGCCGCGGAACGTGCCGCTGACCATGAAGCGAACCCGCAGGCTCACGTTGACGGCATGGTCGGCGATCCGTTCGTAGTACCGGCCCACCAGCGCGACCTGGACGGCGGACTGGAGCGCGGCCTCGTCGGGGGCGCCGGCGGCGAGGACGACCCTGAACAGCGTCTTTTGGAGGTCGTCCATCGTGTCGTCCATGTCGGCCAGGGCGGCGGCCTGGACGGCGTCGCCGTCGCTGAACGCCTCGATGGCCAGGCGAAGCTGGTCACCGGCCTGGGCTCCCATCCGTTCGATGAGACCGCGGACCTTCGGATCGAGGCTGCTCGGGAACAGGCGCCGTGTCGCCTTGGCCACGTTGACCATCAGGTCGCCGCAGCGCTCGATCTCGTGGATCACCCGCAGGATGGCCATGACGGTGCGCAGCTCGCCGGCCACCGGGTTCTCCCGCGCCATCAGGAGGTAGACGTTCTCCTCGATGGCGTGGGTGAGGTCGTCCAGCTCGCCGTCGCGCGCCACCACCTGTCCGGCTGCGGCCAGGTCGGCGTCGAGCAGGGCCTGGGTGCCGAGGGCGACCTGCTCGCCGGCCAGCGCGCCCAGCCGGACGGTGTCGGCCTTCAGCTCGCCGAGCTTCTCGTGGTACAGCCGCCGGGTCTCGACCACGGTGCCATTCTCGCCGATCGCTCAGCCCCCCGCCGGACGCTCGTAGCGGTAGCCGAGACCCCGGATGGTGACGATCCGCTTCGGGTCGGACGGATCGTCCTCCAGCTTGGCCCGGAGCCGCTTGACGTGGACGTCCAGGGTCTTGGTGTCGCCCACGTAGTTCGACCCCCAGACCCGGTCGATGAGCGTCTCCCGGGTCAGCACGCGGCCGGCGTTGTCCAGCAGGATCTCGAGGAGGTCGAACTCCTTGAGCGGCAGCTGGACCTCGTCCCCCCGCAGGCGCACCTCGTGGCGGGCCGGGTCCAGGGCGACCTCGCCGACCTGGACGACCTCCTCGCTGGCCATCTCGCCCTCCCGCGGCGCCCGGCGCAGCACGGCGCGGATGCGGGCGACCAGTTCGCGGAGGCGGTACGGCTTGGTGACGTAGTCGTCGGCGCCCACCTCAAGCCCCACGACGGTGTCGATCTCGGAGCTCTTGGCCGTCACCATCACGATCGGGGTGCGCGAACGGCTGCGGATCTCCCGGCACACGTCGAGGCCCGAGAGGGACGGCAGCATCACGTCGAGGAGCACGAGGTCCGGTCGCACCGCTTCGAAGACGGTGAGGGCCGACACGCCGTCGCGGGCCACGTGAACCAGGAAGCCCTCGCGTTTGAGGCCCACCACCAGCGCCTCGACGAAGGACTCCTCGTCCTCCACGATGAGAACGGTCGGGTTGTCGGGGACGCCGGTCATCTGTGCATGCTCGCGGACCGCGCTCCCGGGCCGATCATCCGGCATCGGCCAGCAGGCCCACCGGGCCCGGCGGGACGGGCAGCCGCAGCGTGAAGACCGACCCCTCGCCCTCGTGCGACGACACCGTCACCTCGCCGGCGTGGTTGGTGGCGACGTGGCGGACGATGGCCAGGCCCAGCCCCGTCCCGCCGGTGTCCCGGCCGCGGCCCCGGTCCACCCGGTAGAACCGCTCGAAGATGCGATCGAGGTCCCGCGACGGGATGCCGATGCCGCGATCCTCGACGAACAGCTCGAACACCTCGCCGTCGGCGCGCGCGCCCAGCGTCACCGTCGAACCCGGATCGGAGTACTTGACCGCGTTCTCCAGCAGGTTGGCCAGCGCCGAGACGAGCTGCCGCCGCTCCCCGAGGACGGCCCAGGTGGCCGGCACACCGGCAACATCCAACGCTACGCCCGCCACCGACGCGGCGGCGCGCACCTGCTCGGCCGCCTGGGTCATCACCACGGCCACGCCGACCCGCTCGTGCTCGCTCGCCGGGCCCGACTCGAGGCGGCTGAGGTCGAGGAGGTCCTCGATGATGCGGGCGACCCGGAACGCCTCGTCGTTCATGCGACCGGCCAGGCGGTGGACGACGGTGAGGTCGTCCTCGGCCACCAGGGTCTCGGCCAGCAGGCCGAGGGCGGCGACCGGGGTCTTCAGCTCGTGGCTGACGTTGGCCACGAAGTCACGTCGCACGGCGTCCAGCCGCTTGCGGTCGGACACGTCCTCGATGACCACCGCGACGGTATCGCGGTCGACCGCGGCCGCCGACAGGGCCAGGGTGCGGCGTGTGGGCCCGAACAGCTCGATGCTCCGCGCCGCGGCGGGGCCACTGCGGGCCGCCCCGACCAACTCGCCGACGGCCTGCGACGTCAGCGCGTCCCGGGTGCCGATCAGCAGCCGGCCCGACTCGTTGCGAAAGATCACGTGGCCGTCGCCGTCCACGACGGCCACCCCCAGCGGCAGGGCCTCGAGGGCGCCGGACAGCGATGCCACCAGCTCCCGCGCCGACGCGGCCTCCTCGGCCACGGCGGCCAGGCGCTGCTCGGCCCGGGCGCGGGCGGCGGCCGCCGCCAGTGCGCCTCGGCGGGAGCGGGCGGTCACCACACCGGCCACGACGAGCGCAGCCAGTGCCATCGCCGACGCGAGCACCACGGGAGGCACTCTAGGAGAACCCCCGGCCCGCGCCAGGCGGCATCGCCAGCTGACGCCGAAACGTTCACCGCTCGTTCACCGTGCGGCTACGGGCCGGCCGTGCCCGCCAACCTTGGTGCCGTATCGTTCGCTCCGGGCACCCCACCATGGACTTCCATCCCAGAGCTGCCTTCGACCTGGCCCTCGACGACCTGCAATCGGAGATCGTCGGGCTGGCGTCGCTCGTGCCCGAGGCCATGGCGGCGGCGATCGAGGCGCTCCTCGGCGCCGACCACGAGCTGGCCGCCACGGTCGTCGGCGGCCACCCGCGCATCGCCACGGCCGCCCTCGGGTGCGAGGCGCGGGCCTACGAGCTGATGGCCCGCCAGCAGCCCACGGCCCGAGACCTCCGGCTGGTGACGACCCTCGTCCGCCTGGCCCACGAGATCGAGCGGTCCAGCAAGCTGGTGCGCCACGTGGCCGAGTTCGCCGCCCGGCCCACGACCATGGTCCAGGGCCCGCGGGTCCGAGGGCTGCTGGACCGTATGGGTGAGGACGCGTGCCGCCTCTACCAGGGGGCCATCAGCGCCTACGTGGACAGGGACCTGGCCCAGGCGGAGGCCCTGGACGTGTGGGACGACCGCATGGACGAACTGCACCGCCAGCTCCTCACCGAGCTGTTCCGGTCAGAGCTCCCCCTGGAGACCACCCTGGAGCTGGCGCTCATCGGTCGCTACATCGAGCGGGTGGCCGATCACGCCGTTCTCATCGGCGACCGGGTGCGCTACCTCATCACCGGCCAGCTCGCTCCGCCCGTGGCACCGGGTTGACGCCGGCCCGCCCCCGCTTCCACGAACGCGTCGCGTCGCTGGAGCGGGCCGCGCTGTCGATCGGCCGCGAAGTGCAGCGCTCGGTCGCCGACGCCACCGACGCCTGGCTCCGGCGAGACGGCGCGGCCGGCGCCGCCGTCGACGCCCGGACGGCCGGGTGGTCGGGGCGGGCCCAGGACCTGGAGCTGTCGGCCTACGAATTGCTGGCCACCCAGCAGCCGATGGCGTCGGACCTGCGCCGGCTCACTGCCCTGGTACGCCTCACCGAGGCGGTGGCCCGCTCGGGCGACCTCGTCGCCCACGTCGGCCGCTCGGCCTGCTTCGAGCGCCAGCCGGCGCTGTTCTCCCCGGCGCTCCGGGGCCTGGTGGTGGAGATGGCGGCCATGGCCGCGCAGCTCTACGGCGCCGCCCTGGGCGCCTACGAGCAGGGTGACGCGGCCGCCGGGGTGGCGGTGGGCGAAGCCGACCTGGAGCTGGACGCCCTGCGCAACGAGCTGCTGGCCACCCTCCTGGAGAACGGCGTGGGCGTCGTGCCCGCCATCGACCTGGCCCTGCTCGGCCGGTTCTACGAGCGGGTCGGCGACCACGCCGCTGACATCGGCGGCCTGGCCAGCTTCGTCGCCACGGGCTGGTCGCCGCGGGCGCGGTGAGCCCGGGGGCCGACGACACCCGCGTGGCTCACGCCGGCTCGACCTCCAGGGCGTAGGCGGTGGCCCGGCCGTCGGCCGAGTACACCGTGACGCGGTGCGCGCCGCTCCGCTTCGCCGTGAACTTCTCCTTGGCGTCGAACCCGAACAACCCTTCGTCCGAGTCGTCGACGAACGTCTCCTCCTCGTCGCCGCGGCGGCCGGGCGCCCGTACGGCGAACCCGACGTCGCCGGTCGCGGAGCTGGCATGGATCTCGACCTCGTCGCCCTCGTCGAGGTCGAGCACGAAGCTGTCGCCGTGCACCTCCAGGCTGTCGAGGACGCCCTCGAGGCGCTGCCCCCTGCGCAGCCGCCGACCCTCGTCGGTGTCGTCGTACCGACCGAGGGGCACCGACGAGACGTAGCGGAGCTTCGTGGCGCCCGGGCGGCGGCTGCCGACGAAGATCAACGCGTACGTCTCCTCCGGCACCTCGAACTCGAAGACGCCGGGCGACACCGGGTCGTCGGCCTCGCCCCCGCTGCCCTCACCAACCTCCTCCAACAGGTCGAGCACCGCCTGGTTCTGGAAGAACACCTCGCCCATCCACCCCACCACCATGAGGGTGGGATCGAGCTCGGCCGGCAGGGTCAGGCGGATCGTCTCGGGCTCGTCGCCGGTGCGCACGGTCAGCACCTGGGGCGCCTCCGGATCGGCGACCTCGAACTCGCCGGATGTGGCGCCGGGGCCGTCGGGGAAGGGGACGTACCCGTCCGCATCGCCGCCGGTGATGCGCTGGATCGACGAGCGGGTGTCGCCGCCCGAGAGCGCCAGCGCGAACTGCTCGGCGAACGAGAAGCCCGAGACGCCCACCACGCGGCCGCGGTCATCGACCAGCGCGCCGCCGCTCTGGCCCCCGCCGATCGACGCGTCGGTCTGGAAGAAGGTGAGGCCGAAGTCCTCGACGGAGCGGGTCCGGGACAAGATGCCCCGCGAGATGGTCGCCTCCGGTTCGTCGTCCACCTCGCCCGGGAAGCCGACGAGGAAGAGGTCGTCGCCCTTCGCCCCCTCGAAGTCGGCGATCGGCAGCGGCCGGCGCTCGGTGTCCACCGGGCCGAGGACGGCGATGTCGGCCACGAGGTCGGCGCCGACGACCGGGAGGTCGTCGTGGCGCTCGCCACCCTCGAACACCACGTCGACGTGGGCGAAGGGCTCGACGACGTGGGCGTTGGTCACCAGGAACCCGCCCTCGACCAGGATGGCGCTCCCCGTGCCCAGCCCCGTCTCGACGAACGCCAGCGAGGGCGCTATGCACTGCAGGACGCGCGTGGCCACCACCGGTCCCGCCGGCACCCGGCCACAGTCGCCCGGACCGCGGCCGTCGGCCAGCCCGAAGACGGCGGTGGCCAGCGAGGCCGAGAGCACCAGGGTGATGGCGACGGCCACCGCGACGACGGAACGGTTCACGACCGGTCTCTCGGCGCGGGGCCGCCGAAGATGAGCGTCGGCTCCTGCGGGCACTGGCACGATGTCGCCATGCCCGCACCCCTGGACCTCCTCGTCGAGCTGCTCGACCTGGAGGCCATCGAGGTCAACCTATTCCGTGGCCGCAGCCCGGTCGAACGGCACCAGCGCGTGTTCGGCGGCCACGTGGCCGGCCAGGCGCTGGTGGCCGCCGGCCGCACGGTGTCGCCCGACCGCCCGGTGCACTCACTCCACGCCTACTTCCTCCGGCCCGGCGACGCGGCCCGCCCCATCTTGTATCAGGTGGACCGCATCCGCGACGGCCGGTCGTTCACCACCCGCCGGGTCGTGGCCATCCAGGACGGCGAGGCCATCTTCAACCTCGCCGCGTCGTTCCACGCGGCCGAGGAGGGGCTCGACCACCAGCTGCCGGCCCCGGTGGCGCCGGCGCCCGGCGGGCTGCCCGGCTTCGCCGAGCGCATGGCGCCGTGGAAGGAGCGGCTCGGCGACTGGTACACCGCGCCCCGGCCCATCGACCTGCGCTACGTCGACGAGCCGCACCTCGCCCACGACCGGGGACGCCGGCCGCCGCGCGAGCAGGTCTGGGTCCGGGCCGACGGCCGCCTGCCGGACGACCCCCTGCTGCACGCCTGCGTCGTGACCTACGCCTCGGACATGACCCTGCTGGACTCGGTGCTGCTGGCCCACAACGTGAGCTGGGGCGACCCCGGGCTCTACGGGGCCAGCCTGGACCACGCCATGTGGTTCCACCGCCCGTTCCGGGCCGACGAGTGGTTGCTCTACGACCAGGAGAGCTCGTCGTCGGCCGGTGCCCGCGGGCTCGGCCAGGGCCGAATCTTCACCGCCGAGGGAGTCCACGTCGTCTCGGTCGTGCAGGAGGGCCTGTTCAGGCTGTCGCATGCCGGCCCGGGCTGAGCGGGCCGTTAGCCTTCACCCCGATGCACCGGGTCGCCGCGCTGCTGCTGGCCGTCGCGGTCGTGGCCGGCGCCTGCGGCGACGGTGGCGGCGACGAGACCGGGCCGGCGCCGACCAGCGCGGCCGGCGCGACGACCACGACCGGGGGCGCCACCACGGTCGCCTCGCCGGCGACCACCTCGTCGGCGACCACCTCGGGCGAGGTGCTCGCCACCTTCGCCAGCGGCGGGGCTCGCCTCCAGGTCGCGTCGGTGGCCACCGGCCTGGACACGGTGTGGTCGCTGGCGTGGGACCCCGAGGGTCGCCTCTGGTTCACCGAGCGGGGCGGTCGCCTGACCCGCCTGGGCGACGCGGCGCGCGTGGTGCGGGGCGTCGAGGAGTCGGGCGAGGCGGGGCTCATGGGGCTCGAGATCGACGGTGACGGCCGGGTCTTCGTGATGTTCACCGGCGTCGACGACAACCGGGTGGTCGAGGTGCGCCCCGACGGGTCGCAGCGGGTGCTGGTCGACGGCATCGCCAAGGCGGCGATCCACGACGGCGGACGCATCCGGTTCGGCGCCGACGGCGCGCTGTACGCCAGCACCGGCGATGCGGGCGACACCGGCCTGGCGCAGCAGCGGGACAGCCTCAACGGCGAGATCCTGCGCATCGACCCCGACTCGGGCGAGCACCGCGCCTTCAGCCTCGGCCACCGCAACGTCCAGGGGCTGTGCGTCGCGGCCGACGGCCGTCTCCTGGCCACCGAGCACGGCCCGGCCGAGGGCGACGACGTGAACGCCCTGTCGGACGGGTTCAACGGCGGATGGCCCGGCCGGGTGGGCAACGGCCTGGCCAACTACACCCCCACCATCGCGCCGGCCGGCTGCGCCGTCTACGGCGCCGAGCTGATCGGCCCGTGGAAGGGTTCGATGCTGTTCGTCACGCTGAAGGACGCCAACCTCCACCGCCTCACCTTCGCCCCGGACGGATCGGTGGCCGACGACGAGGTCCTGCTCGACGGGCGCTTCGGACGGCTGCGGGATGTGGCCGTGGGCCCCGACGGCGCCGTCTACATCGCCACCTCCAATCGCGACGGCCGGGGCGACCCCGCCCCCTCCGACGACCGCATCCTGCGCATCACCCCCGCCCCATGACGGCGGTTCCCCGCGCCGGGGGGCGACGGCGCCGGGGCGGCGCCGTCGTGGTGCTGGCCCTCCTCGCCGGCGCGTGCGGCGATGGCGGGGGCCCGCCGGCGCCTGGGCCGCGAACCACGACCACGATGGCGCCGTCCACCACCACCGCCGCGGCGGTGCCGGCGTCGACGGCACCGACCACGGCGACGACCACATCCACGCCCGCCTCTCCGGCGACGAGGGCCGCGGCCGGCCCGAGTGGCGTGAGCGCACTGCCGGCCGGGGACCTCGCCTCGGTGACCGCGGCGTTGGCCGAAGCGGAGCCGGCGCTGCGCGACCCGGCCACTCCGGCCGCCGACCTGCCCCGCCTCGGCCGGGGGCAGCAGGTGGCCTACCGCCAGCTGGTGGCCAACCCGGCGTGGCTCGACGAGGTGCTCGGCCGGCTGCCGGCCGCCCTGCGCGGCGTCGTGTCGTCCAACGTCCGGGCGGGCGGCGAGCTGCGCGCCCTCACCAAGCCCCGCACCGAGCTGCCGCCGTGGCGCATCGTGGCGCCGGCGCCCGCCGACGAGCTCCTGAGCTATTACAAGGACGCCCAGGCCCAGTCGGGCGTGCCCTGGCCCTACCTGGCCGCCATCCACCTGACCGAGACACGCATGGGCCGGATCCGCGGCACCAGCACCGCCGGCGCCCAGGGGCCGATGCAGTTCCTGCCCGCCACCTGGGCCCAGTACGGCGCCGGCGGCGACATCAACTCGAACCGTGACGCCATCGCCGCCGCCGCCCGCCTGCTCGTTCGGAACGGCGCCCCGGGCGACATGGCCAACGCGCTCTTCAACTACAACCGCAGCCAGCGCTACGTGACGGCGGTGACCGAGTACGCGCAGCAGATGCTGGACCACGAGCGGGCCTACCTCGGCTACTACGAATGGGAGGTCTACTACCGGCTGGTCGACGGCGACCGGCTCCTCGCCGTCGGCTACGGCGGTTGACCCAGGCCGCTCGCACGGTCAGGCGGGATAGACGTCGATCTCGGTGGCCTTGACGGCGACCCACACCTCGGCGCCGGGCACGAGGCCGAGATCGGCCACGGCCGCCGCCGTCACCTCGGCCACCATCGGCCGCGGGCCCCCGACGCGGACGCGGGCCCGGTCGCCCGCCGGCTCGATCTCCTCCACCGGCCCGCGCCACACGTTGCGCGGGCTGCCGTCGGGCCGCACCCGGTGCAGCACCACCGCCCGCGGGTGCACGACGGCCAGCACGTCGCCCGAGGCTCGCGCCGACACCACCAGGCCGGCGCCACCGACGTCGACCCGGTCGCCGTCGGCCCGCCCGCGAAACAGGTTCACGCCGACCAGGTCGGCCACGTAGGCCGACCTGGGTCGGCCGGCCAACTCGGCCGAGGAACCCTCCTGGACGATGCGGCCGGCCTCCAGGACGACCAGATGATCGGCCAGGGCCATGGCGTCGAGTGGATCGTGGGTGACGAGCAGGCGGGCGCCGCCGTGGCCGGCCAGGTGGCGTGCCAGCTCCCGGCGCGTCGTCAGGCGGGTGGTGGCGTCCAGGGCGGCCAGCGGCTCGTCCAGCAGCAGCAACCGCGGCTCCACCGCCAGCGCCCGAGCCAGCGCCACCCGCTGGGCCTCACCGCCCGACAGCTGCCCGGGGCGGGCGTCGGCGCGGTCGGCCAGGCCGAGCCGATCGAGCCGCTCGGCGGCCCGCGTGCGAGCCGCCCGCCGCCCCATCCCCCGGGCCCGCAACCCGAAGGCGACGTTGTCCAGCGCCGACAGGTGCGGGAACAACGCGTGGTCCTGGAACACCATGGCCACCGACCGGTGCTCGGGTGGGGCCCAGGGGCCGCCGGGCGCCTGCTCCAGGACGGCGCCGTCCAGTTCGACGCACCCGCGGTCGAGGGCGACCAGGCCGGCCAGGGCTCGCAGCAGCGTCGTCTTGCCGGCGCCGTTGGGCCCCAGCACGGCGACGGTGGCCCCGGGCGCGACCGCCAGGTGGACCGCCAGCGCCAGCGGGCCGCGCGACAGCTCGAGCTCGGCCACCAGACCTGCGGTCATGCCCGGAGCGGGCCCAGCCAGCTGTCCCGTCGCACCAAGAGCACAGTCACCGAGACGGCGACGAGCACCAGGCTCAAGACGACCGCGTCCTCGAAACGCCCGGACTCCAGCCCGAGATAGACCTCCACGGGGACGGTCGTGGTGCGTCCGGGCGCGCTCCCCGCGAAGGTGATGGTGGCGCCGAACTCGCCGAGGGCCCGGGCCCACGCCAGGACCGCCCCGGCGGCCAGCGCCGGCCACGCCAGCGGGAGGGTCACCCGGCGGAACACCGTCCAGCCGCCGGCCCCGAGAGTGCGGGCGGCGTCCTCGAAGCGGCGGTCGGCGCTGCCGAAGGCACCCTCGGCGGGCAGGACGACGAAGGGCAGGGCGACGAAGGCCTGCGCCACCACCGCACCGGCGGTGGTGAAGGGCAGGCGGATGCCGAGCCACTGGTCGAGCCACTGCCCGACCAGCCCGCGGCGGCCGAGCGCCAGCAACAACGCCACGCCGCCGACCACCGGCGGCAGGACGAGTGGCACCAGGGCCAGAGCCCGGATCACCCGCCGGCCCGGCAGGTCGGCACGGGCCAGTACCCATGCCAGCGGCACGCCCAGCGCGACGGCCACGGCGGTGGCCGAGAGCGACGTCACCAGCGAGAGCCGCAGGGCGCCGGCCACCCCGGGCTGGCCCAGCGAGTGGCCGAGCCCGGACCACGGCGTGCGCCACAGCAACCCGACCAGCGGCAGGGCCAGGAAGCTGGCCGCCAGGGCACCGGCGACCAGCGCCAGCCGGGAGGCGCGGCGGCGACGTTCGGGATGGCTCACGGCGGTAGGAACCCTGCTGCGCCGAAGGACCGCTGCCCGGCGGCCGACCGGCTGAAGGCGACGAAGGCCCGCGCCGCGGTCGCCTGATCGGCGCCGGCGACCTCGGCCATCGGGTAGACGGCCTGGACGGCCGGATCGGCGGCGACGCCGGCGTCGATCGCCACCGCCTCGGCGCGACCGCCCACCGCCCGGACGTCGGTGACGTAGACGACCCCGGCGTCCGCCTCGCCGAGGGTGACCCGGGACAGCACCGCCTTCACGTTCTCCTCCGACGATGCCGGCCGGACGGTGATGCCGGCCGCGCCCAGGGCGGCGCGGGCCAGGCGGCCGCACGGGGCCTCCGGTGCACACAGGACCACGGTCAGGCCGGGCCGGGCCAGGTCGGCCAGACCGGCAACACCGAGCGGGTTGCCCGGGGCGACGGCGATGGTCAGCCGGTTCCGGGCCACGATCGCCGGGTCGTGGACGCGCCCGTCGGCGATCAGCGGCGCCATCGTCGCCTCGTCCGCGGTGGCCAGGACGTCGGCGGGCGCGCCGTCGGCCACCTGGCGGGCCAGGGCTGACGAGCTGCCGAAGGTGAACCGGACCTCGACCCCGGGGTGGACCGCCTCGAACGACGGCGCCAGCGCGGTGAGCGCCTCGGTGAGCGACGCGGCGGCGAACACGTCGAGCGCGGCCCGCCCACCCGTCCCGGCGCCGCCGCAGGCACCGACGACCCCGATGGCCGCGGCCAGCGCGGCGGCCGTCGGCCGGCGCCGGGTCACCGCTCGCCGGGCAGCTCGACGACCACGTTGGTGGCCTTGACGCTGGCCACGGCCCGCGCCCCCGGTACCAGCCCGAGCTCGTCGGCCGCCTCCCGGGTCATCAGCGACACCACCCGGTGCGGCCCGGCCTGCACCTCCACCTGGGCGGTGACCCGGTCCTTGACGACGCGGGTGACGACGCCGGGGAACCGGTTGCGGGCCGAGCGGGCCACCACCGGCGCGGGCGCCGAGGCCGGCGCCATGGCGGCCAGGAAGCGGGCCAGGTCCGGGCCGTCGATGACCCGGCGGCCACCCGACCCGGTGGTCGAGGCCAGCCGGCCGGAGTCGACCCACCGGCGCACCGTATCGACGCTGACCCCCGCCAGCTCGGCCACCTCGCCGGGCCGGAAGCCAGTGGACATCGGGGTGACTCTACCGCAGATGCAAGGCTTTTCGATGACGAATCCCGAATATGCGGCTTCTCACCGGCGCCCGGCCTCGGTCACGTGGCGCTCGCCAGGGACCGCGGCACCACGACGAGCGCGGCGTCGACAGCCGCGGCGGAGAGCCAACGGTCCCAGCAGCGGATCATGTCGTCACCGATGGCTGCTTCCTTCGCAACCCGCTCGGCGCTGATGGCTCCTCCCGGAGAAGAGGGATGTGGAGACGCTGCACGCGTTGGCCAGTCGTGTCAGCGATGAGCTTGAAGTCCTTGTCGACGTGAAGAACGATCAGGTCGGCGAGCTCGGCGGTGGCCGCGACGAGCAGGTCGGGGACGGATGGCCCACGGTGCTGCCCACCCTGCGCGAGAACTGATTGGAGTTCAAGCGCTCGGTCTTCGATCCTCGGTGTGACGTATTCGACGGGCATCGACGCGATCGGTGGCTCAGCGAGGAGCGAGCGGCGGTCGGCCGCCGAACGTGCGGAGTGGCCGACCTCCGATCGCGTGACGGTGCTGATCCGGACGAGGCCGCGCTCGATCCGTCCCGCCCAGTCGTCGGCATCGGAGGTGACGTGCCGTCGAGCGATCGCTGACTTGTCGATGAGCCAGGCGCTCACGACCACGCGCCGGACATGACGTCAGGATCGTCGAGGTCGCTGGCCAACAAGGCGACACGTCGGAGCTGATCGAGCGTGACCTCGTCCAGATCCGGCACTCGCTCGCGCTCGACCGCCCGCCGGAGGTACCCGGCCCGGGAGAGTTCGGCCCGCGCCTCTCGAAACGACAGACCCGCCGGCGCGAAGGCGAAGCCGCGCTCTTCGATCTCGGTCCGGCGGTCGGGTCCGGAGGCAAAGCGTGCCGAGCAGCGCTCGGAAGCAGACGTTCGTGGACGTTCCGAAGCTAGAAATCGGGCCGGCCTCGCAGCATCCGGGGTTACACGGCCTCGATGACCACTCGATCCGCGTAAGCGGCGAGCGCGTCCAGATCATCAGGATCAGAGGTCATGACCGTCGAGCCTGGCTCGGCCAGGGCGACAACCAGCGCGTCGACGGCGGTGCCTCGCCGAGCGCGTGCCCGAAGTTGTCCTGCCCGTCGCGCCTTGGCCTCGGCAACGACTGGATCGACTGCGCAGCCTTTCAGCAGGCGGTTGATGTTCGCGTCCGTGCGCGGCGTGCCTGCCGTCGACTCGGCAAGAACGACCGTCGGCACGATTGGTGGCCACAGCCCCTCCGCTCGCAGCGCTGCAATCAGCGCCGCAGCCCGGCGATTGCGCTGGCTGAGGCGGCTGAGCCCACCCGAATCGAGGACCAGCACTGTGGTTCAACCCGCCTCGCGCACGACCGCGCGATCTCGGATGCGGCGTGCGATGGCATCCGCTCTCGCGCGCTCGCGAGGCGAAGGCTCGCCAACCTCCGCGACGAGCTCCGCCAGATAGGCATCCGCCTGCTCGTTGAGACGCTGGCGTCGGAGTTCGGCTTCGACAGCCACCTGGAGCAGTTCGGATGCGGGAAGCTTGCGCTCCTTCACGGCCGCATAGAGCTCGTCAGGAAGGTACACCTGCATCCTCGGCATACGCCTAACTATACACACCTCACCTCCCCAGGGTGCTGCCGGCACCGAACCGG
>Ga0187894_10004378_pt1 | contig 15189 bp, 11 predicted proteins | sample GBC1701081metaG_FD_136650 | JGI IMG/M metagenome (GOLD analysis project Ga0187894, IMG submission 136650) | White microbial mat communities from a lava cave in the Kipuka Kanohina Cave System on the Island of Hawaii, USA - GBC170108-1 metaG ... | reverse complement strand
GTCGATGGGCGTGCGTATTTTCGTCGGGCACGACGCGACCCAGGTTGCGGGCGCGAGCGTCGTGGTCGTGTCCTCGGCCGTCGCTGCGGACAATCCGGAGCTCGTCGCCGCGCAGTCAGCACGCATCCCGGTCGTGCGGCGCGCCGAGATGCTCGGCGAGCTCATGCGCTTCCGGCAGGGCATCGCGGTCGCCGGCACGCACGGCAAGACGACGACCACGAGCCTGGTCGCCTCGGTGCTCGCCGAGGGCGGCCTCGACCCGACGTTCGTCATCGGCGGCTTGCTGAAGAGCGCCGGCAGCAACGCGAAACTCGGCACCAGCCGCTACCTGGTCGCGGAGGCAGACGAGAGCGATGCCTCGTTCCTGCACCTGCAGCCGGTGATCGCGATCGTCACCAATATCGACAACGACCACCTGGGCACGCACGGCGGCGACTTCGAGAAGCTCAAGCTGAGCTTCGTCGAGTTCCTGCACAACCTGCCGTTCTACGGGCTCGCGGTGATGTGCAGCGACGACGAGGTCGTGCGCGAAATCCTGCCGCAGGTCGGCCGTCCGGCCGTGCTTTACGGGCTCGGCGAGGACGCCGATGTCCGCGCCGCCGGGCTCGTGCGCGAGGGCGCCACGACCTGCTTCGACGTGATCCGTGCCGGCCGCCCGCCGCTGGCGGTTGCACTGAACCTGCCGGGCCTGCACAACGTGCGCAATGCGCTCGCGGCGATCGCGGTCGCGACCGAGCTCGAGGTCGAGGATGCCGCGATCCAGCGCGCGCTCGCCGGCTTCCAGGGCATCGGCCGGCGCCTGGAAGTGATGGGCGAGGTCGCGACCCGCGCCGGCCGCGTGACGCTGGTCGACGACTACGGCCACCACCCGACCGAGATCGAGGCGACGATCGATGCCGTGCGCCAGGCCTGGCCGGGCCGGCGGCTGGTGCTCGCGTTCCAGCCGCACCGCTTCACGCGCACGCGCGACCTCATCGACGATTTCGGTCGCGCGCTGTCGGCGGCCGACGCGCTGCTCGTGACCGAGGTCTACGCAGCGGGCGAGGAGCCGATCGCGAATGCCGACGGGCGCGCGATCTGCCGCGCGGTGCGCGGCCGCGGCCGGCTCGAGCCGGTGTTCGTCGAGGACGTGCGCGAGCTGCCCGCGGCGATCGCCGGCGTCATCGCCGATCGCGACGTCGTGTTGACCATGGGCGCGGGCAGCATCGGCGCGGTGGCGCACGAGCTCGCATCGCGGCTCGGCGTGACCAGCGCGAGGGCCGGGCGATGACCCGGTTCGCGATCGGCCGCGACTTCATGGATCGCGTGCAGCGCGACGAACCCATGTCGCGGCACACGTCCTGGCACGTCGGCGGGCCGGCCGATGCCTGGTTCTCGCCGCGCGACGTCGCGGACCTGTCGGCTTTCCTGCGTGCCCTGCCCAACGAGGTGCCGGTCACCTGGGTCGGCCTCGGCAGCAACCTGCTGGTGCGCGACGGCGGCATCCGCGGCGTCGTGATCTCGGTGCACGGCATCCTGAATTCGCTCGAGCGTGTCGGCGAGGACCGCGTGCGTGCCGAGGCCGGCGTCCCCTGCGCGCGACTCGGGCGGCAGTGCGCCAAGTGGCAGCTCGGGCCCGCGGACTTTTTCGCCGGCATCCCGGGCACGGTTGGCGGTGCGCTCGCGATGAACGCGGGCGCCTGGGGTGGCGAAACCTGGCCGCGAGTGCTCGAAGTCGAGACCATCGACCGCGCCGGCGGGATTTACCGCCGTGCCGCGTCCGCCTATCGCTTCGGCTACCGCAGCGTGACGCCTCCCGTGCCGGGCGAGTGGTACCTGGCAGCGACTTTCCGCTTCGAGCCGCGCCCCGACGCGAGCAGCGACTCGATCAAGCGCCTGCTCGAGAAGCGCCATGCGAGCCAGCCGATCGGCGCCTGGAGCTGCGGTTCGGTATTTGCGAACCCGCCCGAGGGCCACGCGGCCGAGTTGATCGAGCGCGCCGGGCTCAAGGGATTCCGGATCGGCGGCGCGACGGTGTCCGAAAAACACGCGAACTTCATCCTCAACGAGGGCGAGGCGACGGCTGCCGATCTCGAGGCGCTCGTGCGGCACGTCCAGGCGACGGTCGAGCGTGTGCTTGGCGTGAAGCTGGTTCCCGAGGTCCGCGTGATCGGGGAGGCCGCATGACCGCTGGCGCTCCTTTCTGCCGGACGGACAGCGCCGCGCCAGTCGCCGCCGCCGGACTGCGAGTGACCGGGTGTGATGTCGCAGGCGCGCGCGGGATCCGGCGGGGTTTCCCGCTCGCGAACTCCGCCGGAACTTACGAGTTCGCTCCCGGGAACCCCGCCACCTCGCGCGCGCCTGGCGTGCCGCATCCGGTTCGGGCGCGCGACGGCCGGGCGGGTCCCCGAAGCGAGCGCGTAAGTTCCGGCGGCGCGAGCGAGGGGTTCCCGCCCGGCCGAGCGCGCCTGCCACGGAGCGTCACGTCTTGTGCGCGCTGGCTGGAGGAGTGTCCGGAGCGAGCACGATGAGCCGGCTGCGTCACACGGGCGAGGAATACAGGCGCATCGCCGATGCCGGCGAGTTCGGGCGCGTTGCCGTGCTGCTCGGCGGCGACTCGGCCGAGCGCGAGATCTCGCTGATGACGGGCAACGCGGTGACCGAGGCACTGGTCGCGCGCGGTGTCGACGCCACGCCGTTCGACCCGGCCGCGCGTGCGCTCGGTGAGCTCGTCAGCGACGGTTTCGACCGAGCCTTCGTCGCGCTGCACGGGCCGGGCGGCGAGGACGGCGCGCTGCAGGGCGCGCTGGAATGGCTCGGCGTCCCGTACACCGGCAGCGGCGTGCTCGGTTCCGCAATCGGCATGGACAAGCTGCGCACCAAGCGGCTCGCGCAGGCGGCGGGCGTCGCGACGCCGCCGTGGATGGAGCTTGCGGGCGCCGCCGACTTCGAGCGCGCGGTCGCCGAGCTCGGCCTGCCGCTCGCCGTGAAACCCGCGACGCAGGGCTCCAGCGTCGGCATGAGCCGCGTGACGAATGCCGCCGACCTGCCGGCCGCCTGGCGCGCCGCGTCGGCGCTCGACCCGGTGGTGATCGCCGAGCGCTGGATCACCGGCGGTGAATTTACCGTCGGCGTCCTGCAGGGCGAGGCATTGCCGGCGATCCGGATCGAGACGCCGCGGTCGTTCTACGACTACCAGGCCAAGTATTTCGCGGACGACACGCGCTACCTGATCCCCTGCGGCCTGCCGAAGGCCGCGGAGGCGGCCCTGCAGCAGGCGGCGCTCGCGACTTTCGCCGCGACCGGGGCCTCGGGCTGGGGGCGCGTCGACTTCGTGGCTGCAGACGACAGCCGGCCGCTGCTGCTCGAGATCAACACCGTGCCCGGCATGACCAGCCACAGCCTCGTGCCGATGGCGGCGCGCGCGGTCGGCATCGAGTTCCCGGAGCTGTGCTGGGGGATCCTCGAGACCAGCTTTGCGCGGGCGAGGACCTAGGCCATGTCGATCCTGCGCAGGCGCAACCGGAGGAAGAAGGCGGGCGGAACTCGCTTCGAGCTGCCGAAGTTCGAGTGGCCGCGTGCGGGCCGCTACGCCGGCGCGCTCGCGGCCCTGGTTGCGCTCGGCATGCTGCTGGCCGCCGGGCTCGACCAGCCGGTGCGCAGCATCGTGATCGACGGCCCGTTCCAGCGCGTCGCGGCGGTCGAGGTGCAGCAGGCCGCGCTCGGGTCGCTGAAGGGCGGAATCGTCAGCGCCGACCTCGATCGCCTGCGCAAGGCAGTCGAGGCACTCGCCTGGGTGGACCGCGCGCGCGTGCAGCGCCTCTGGCCCGACCGGATCCGCATCGAAATCGTCGAGCAGCAGGCGGCGGCTCGCTGGGGCGAAGACGGCCTCCTCAACACGCGCGGCGAGCTGTTCGCGAGCGGCGTGCGCCTCGTGCCGCCGGAGCTGCCGCGACTCGACGGACCGCCGGGCACCGAAGAGCAGGTCGCGCAGCGCTACCTCGCGATCCAGGACCGGCTCAGCAAGCTCGGCTTCCAGGTCGCGGCGCTGAAGCTCGACGCGCGCGGCGCCTGGGAGTTCGACCTCTCGACCGGTGTCAGCGTGCGCCTCGGGCGCCGCCAGGTCGACGAGCGCATGGACCGCTTCGTGCAGTTCGGCGCGCCCGTGGTCGCGGGCCGCGCCGCGGAAGTCCGCTACGTGGACATGCGCTATTCGAACGGTTTCGCGATCGGCTGGCGCGGGAACCGTCCCAGGAGCGCCGCGCGTCCCGAATTCGTGGCCCACCAGCCGAAGGGAGATCCGGGAATCGATGGCTAAGCGTTCCGACCGCAACCTGATCGTGGGACTCGACATCGGCACGTCGAAGGTCGTGGCCCTGGTCGGCGAGATGCACGCCGACGGCAGCCTCGAGGTCATCGGGCTCGGCTCCTATCCCTCGCGCGGCCTCAAGAAGGGCGTCGTGGTGAACATCGACTCGACGGTCCAGTCGATCCAGCGCGCCGTCGAGGAAGCGGAGCTGATGGCCGGCGTCGAAATCCGCTCGGTGTTCACCGGCATCGCCGGCAGCCACGTGCGCAGCCTCAACTCGCACGGCATCGTCGCGATCAAGGACAAGGAAGTCGCGGGCGGCGACGTCGCCCGCGTCATGGACGCCGCGCAGGCGGTGCCGATCCCCGCGGACCAGAAGATCCTGCACGTGCTGCCGCAGGAATTCATCATCGACGGGCAGGAGGGCATTCGCGAGCCGGTCGGCATGTCGGGTGTGCGGCTCGAGGCGCGCGTGCACATCGTGACCGGCGCCGAGAGCGCGGCGCAGAACATCGTCAAGTGCGTGCTGCGCTGCGGCCTCGAGGTCGAGGACATCGTGCTCGAGCAGCTCGCGTCCTCATTCGCAGTACTGACCGACGACGAGAAGGAGCTCGGCGCCTGCCTCGTGGACGTCGGCGGCGGCACGACCGACATCGCGGTCTTCTCGGGCGGCGCGATCCGCCACACGGCGGTGATCCCGGTCGCGGGCGACCAGGTGACCAACGACATCGCGGTCTCGATGCGCACGCCGACGCCGTATGCGGAGGAGATCAAGATCCGTTACGCCTGCGCGCTCTCGCAGCTGGCGAATCCGGACGAGACCATCGAAGTGCCGTCGGTCGGCGACCGTCCCTCGCGCCGCCTCGCGCGCCAGACCCTCGCTGAGATCGTCGAGCCGCGGTACGAGGAGCTCTTCATGCTGATCCGCGACGAGCTGCGCCGCTCCGGCTTCGAGGAGTCGGTCGCCGCGGGAGTCGTGCTGACCGGCGGCAGCGCCAAGATGGAAGGCGCCGTCGAGCTCGCCGAGGAAATCTTCCATATGCCCGTCCGCCTCGGGAGCCCCGTGGGCGTGACCGGGCTCGGCGACGTGGTGAAAAACCCGATCCACGCCACGGGCGTGGGCTTGCTGCTTTACGGCCGGGCCAATGCCGGCCAGCCGGCGCCGAAGCTCATCGGCGACGGCGTGAAGACGGTGACGGAGCGGATGAAGTCGTGGTTCCAGGGATACTTCTGACTTAGCGGAGGAGAGGACATGTTCGAACTGATGGATTCATTCAGCCAGACGGCTGTGATCAAGGTGGTCGGCGTGGGCGGCGGCGGCGGCAACGCCGTCTCGCACATGGCGAAGTGCGGCATCGAGGGCGTCGATTTCATCTGCGTGAATACCGACGCGCAGGCGCTGAAGCACTCGCAGGTGAAAGCCTCGCTGCAGATCGGCGCCAACATCACCAAGGGGCTCGGCGCGGGCGCCAACCCGGAGGTCGGTCGCCAGGCGGCGATGGAGGACCGTGACCGGATCATCGAGCTGATCGAGGGGTGCGACATGCTGTTCATCACCGCCGGCATGGGCGGCGGCACGGGCACGGGCGCGGCCCCGGTCGTCGCGCAGGTCGCGCGCGAGCTCGGCATCCTGACGGTCGCGGTGGTGACCCGGCCGTTCACGATGGAGGGCAACAAGCGGGCGTCGGTCGCGGAATCCGGCATGGCCGAGCTTTCCCGGCACGTCGATTCGCTGATCACGATCCCGAACCAGAAGCTGCTGCAGGTGCTGGGTGGCCAGACGACGCTGCTCGAGGCGTTCAAGCGCGCCAACGAGGTGCTGCAGGGCGCCGTGCAGGGTATCGCCGAGCTGATCACGCGGCCCGGTCTGATCAACGTCGACTTTGCGGACGTGCGCACCGTGATGTCGGAGACCGGCCTTGCGATGATGGGCTCCGGAATCGGGACCGGCGAGCATCGCGCGCGGGTCGCGGCCGAGATGGCCGTATCGTCGCCGCTGCTCGAGGACATCAACCTTGCGGGCGCGCACGGAATCCTGGTCAACGTCACGGCGGGCCTCGACCTGTCGATCGGCGAGTTCGAGGAAGTCGGCAACACCGTCAAGCAGTTCGCAGCCGAGGACGCGACCGTCGTGGTCGGCACGGTCATCGAGCCCGAGATGCAGGGCGAGCTCCGGGTTACGGTCGTGGCGACCGGCCTCAATCGCAGCACGCCGAAAGCCGTCGCTGCGCCGCAGCAGGCCGCGGCGCCTGCCGTGGCGGCGGGACGTCGTCCCGGCGACGTGAAGCTGGTGGCCCAGCGCACGCGCGCGCCGGCGCCGGACTACCGGCACCTGGACCAGCCGACTGCGCAGCGGCAGACGCAGCGTGCGGTGGGCGACGGACTGCGCGCGAACTTCGGTGGCGAGGACCTGCTCGACATACCGTCGTTCCTGCGCCGCCAGGCGGATTGAGGCGGCGTGTCCCGCCCGCGCAAGGAACGCGACGGCCTGCGCCTCGTGCTGTCGCGCCTCAGGGCGCGGCGCCGCGCGACAGGGCGGCGCGCCGGGCGGGAGCGGGATCCCGATCCGCCGGGGTCCGCGCGTTGAGAACGGGTACTCGGCTGCCGGCTTTCCTCCGCTGGCCGGCAGCCGGTGACCCGTACGATGTGATAACTTCGGACGAGGCAGCGCAATGGCCCAGCAACGCACGATAAAGGACTCGATCCGGTCCACCGGCATCGGCCTGCATACCGGCCGCAAGGTCCTGATGGTGCTCCGGCCTGCGCCGCCCAACACCGGTATCGTTTTCCGGCGCGCCGACCTCGACCCGCCGACCGACATCCCCGCGCGCGCGACGAACGTCACCGAAACAACTCTCGGCACGACGCTCGCCTCCGGCGAGGCGGGCGTCTCGACCGTCGAGCACCTCATGTCTGCGCTCGCGGGGCTCGGCATCGACAACCTTTTCGTCGAACTGACGGCCGGCGAGGTGCCGATCATGGATGGCAGCGCGGGCCCGTTCGTGTTCCTGGTCCAGTCCGCCGGCATCGAGCTGCAGAATTCACCCAAGCGCTTCGTGCGCGTGCGCCAGCCCGTCGAAGTGAAGGAAGGCGACAAGTGGGCGCGCTTCACGCCTTACGAGGGCTTCCGCGTCAACTTCGAGATCGAGTTCGATCACCCGGTCTTCCACCGCCATTCGCAGCGCGCGACGATGGACTTCTCGACCACGAGCTTCCTCAAGGAAGTGAGCCGCGCGCGCACCTTCGGGTTCATGCGCGACATGGAGTACCTCCGAGGGCGCAACCTCGCGCTCGGCGGCACGCTCGACAACGCGATCGTGCTCGATGACTACCGGATCCTGAACGAGGACGGGCTGCGCTTCGAGGACGAGTTCGTGCGGCACAAGATCCTCGATGCGATCGGCGACCTGTACCTGCTCGGTCACTCGTTGATCGGCGAATACACCGCCTACAAGTCGGGCCATGGCCTCAACAACCGCCTGCTGCGCGCGCTGCTGGCCGACCAGGAAGCCTGGGAGGAAGTCACCTTCCGGGACGACGGCGACGCGCCGATCTCGTACGCAGCGGCCACCGCCACCGCGTAGGAGGGGTCAGACCCCTTGATGCTGGAGGGGTCAGACCCCTTGATCACGATGATCATCCCGACTCGCGGGAAAGCTTACCGATCAAGGGGTCTGACCCCTCCAGCATCAAGGGGTCTGACCCCTCCGAGGATTCGCCCGCACCTTCACTTTTATCTCCTCCACCGGCGCCCCAAGCTCCGCGGCGATAGCCGCGGTGAGTTTTGGCACGACATAACGCAGGCGCGTCCCCCAAGTGGCGGTCGAGACGAAGGCAGTCAGGGTGGTCCCGCGCAGGGCCGCGCTCCAGACTTCCCGCGCCAGTTCCGGGGGCAACGCGGCGCGCAGGGCAGCCAGTCCGCGCTCGGCCTCGAGCGTGCCCGAGCGCAACCTCTTGAGCATTCCCTCGCCTTGTTCGAGCAAGTGACTGATGGGGGTCGGCTTTTTCCTGTTGAAAGTCAAATCCGACCCCCGGATAGGTGATCAAAGTACTTGAAGCGCAAGGCTTTTTTTGGCAAGGTGCGCGGATTCTGGAAGGCCCGAGAGGCCACCCGTCATTATGACCAGGAAGCGCCTGCTCGCGTATACGGCCGCTGCGGTCTCCGCCTTTGCCCTGGTGGTTGGCGCCTACGTGGCAGGCGGCCGCTGGAGCCAGGGGGGTCCGCTCGGCGAATTCACGCTCGCGCGCTGGGACGCCGACCTTGCAGCACAGAGCGAACAGCTCGAGCGCATCGAGCAGGACGCGGATGGCCAGGTCGCGGCGCTCGCGACGCGCGTCGGTCGCATGCAAGCGCAGCTGATCCGCCTCGACGCGCTCGGCAAGCAGCTCACGGAAGTCGCAAAGCTGAAGCGCGGCGAGTTCGACTTCGACGAACCGCCGGCGCTCGGCGGCCCCGAGACGGCGGGCGAGGGGCCGGTCGTGCCCGCGCTCGACGCGATGCTCGATTCGATGGACGCACAGATCGACGACCGCCGGCGCCAGCTCACCGCGCTGCAGAGTCTCATCATGACGCGCGAGCTCGCGCGGCAGATCGTCCCGGGCGGGCGCCCGGTCGAGTCCGGCTACATCTCGTCGCTGTACGGCCAGCGCACGGATCCGTTCGACGGCAACCAGGCGATCCACCACGGCATCGATTTCGCGGGCGCCACGGGCACGCAGGTGCTCGCGGTCGCCGACGGCATCGTGAGCCACACCGGCCTCGACGGCGGCTATGGGCGCCTGGTCGAGATCACGCACGGCAACGGCTACGTCACACGCTACGCGCACAACGCGAAGCTGCTCGTGAAGCCGGGTGAAACCGTCAAGCGCGGCGACCCGATCGCGCTCATGGGATCGACCGGCCGTTCGACCGGAACGCACCTGCACTTCGAAGTGCTGCGCAACGGCAAGCCGATGAACCCGCTGTCGTTCGTGCGCCGGTAGCCGCGCCGGCGAACGAAATTTTCGGGTCCCTGTCGTAGTAAACTACCGGCTTTTCCGGCCGGGGGGCCTTGCTTTTGCGCCCCTGCGCCCCGAGGTCCCAGGCCCGTGCTGAACATCTTCACCCGCATCTTCGGCAGCCGTAACCAGCGGCTGCTGCGCCAGTACTCGGATCGCGTGCGGCAGGCGAATACCTTCACGGACGCGCTGTCCGCGGAAACCGACGCAGGGCTCAGGGAACGAACCGACAAGTTGCGCGCGCGCCTGGTCGCCGGCGAGACCCTCGACGACATCCTGCCGGAAGCGTTCGCGACCGCGCGCGAGGCCGCGGCCCGCGCGGTCGGCCTGAGGCCCTTTGACGTGCAGCTGGTCGGCGGCATGGTGCTGCACGACGGCAAGATCTCCGAGATGCGCACCGGCGAAGGCAAGACGCTGGTCGCGACGCTGCCGGTGTACCTCAACGCGCTCGCCGGCAAGGGCGTGCACGTCGTGACGGTCAACGAATACCTCGCGCAGCGCGACGCCGAGTGGATGGGCCCGATCTACCGGCTGCTCGGTCTCTCGGTCGGCGTGATCACGAGCGGCCAGTCGCAGGCCGACAAGCGCGCCGCCTACGCCTGCGACGTGACCTATGGCACGAACAACGAGTTCGGCTTCGACTACCTGCGCGACAACCTCGCGGCGCGCCTCGAGGACCGCGTGCAGCGCGGGCAGCACTTCGCGATCGTGGACGAGGTGGATTCGATCCTGATCGACGAGGCGCGCACGCCGCTCATCATCTCGGGCCCGGCCGAGGAAAGCACCGAACTGTACGTGAAGATCAATGCGCTCGTCCCGCGCTTCAAGCGCCAGACCACCGAGGAGGGCGAGGGCGAATTCTGGGCCGACGAGAAATCCCGCCAGGTGCACCTGTCCGAGTCGGGCTTCGAGAAGGCCGAGGAGTTGATGCAGGAAGCGGGGCTCCTGCGCGAGGGCGAGGGCCTGTACGACCCGGCCAGCATCCGCCTCATGCACCACCTGAATGCCGCCCTGCGCGCCCACGCGCTGTACCACCGGGACGTCGAGTACATCGTGCGCGGCAACGACGTGATCATCGTCGATGAATTCACCGGGCGCACCATGCCGGGCCGGCGCTGGTCGGACGGCTTGCACCAGGCCGTGGAGGCGAAAGAGGGGGTCCGGATCCGCGAGGAAAACCAGACGATCGCCTCGATCACCTTTCAGAACTACTTCAGGCTCTACGGCAAGCTCGCCGGCATGACCGGCACGGCAGACACCGAGGCCTTCGAGTTCCAGCAGATTTACGGGCTCGAGGTGGTCGTCGTGCCGACGCACCGGCCGATGGTCCGCAAGGACATGCCGGACCTCGTGTACCTGAACCAGAAGGACAAGTTCGACGCCATCGTCGAGGACATCCGCGACTGCGTGCAGCGCGGCCAGCCGGCGCTGGTCGGCACGACCTCGATCGAGACCTCGGAGAAGCTGTCGAGCCATTTGAAGGATGCCGGCATCGCGCACCAGGTGCTGAACGCGAAGCAGCACGAACGCGAAGCGCTCGTCATCGCCCAGGCCGGCCGGCCGGGAACGGTGACGATTGCGACCAACATGGCCGGGCGCGGCACCGACATCGTGCTCGGCGGCAATGTCGCCAAGCAGGTGGACCAGTTGCGCAAGGACGGCCTCGCGGACGAGGAGCAGCTCGGCGCGAGCGCGCGCAAGCTCGAGGAAGAGTGGAACGCGCTGCACGGGCAGGTCATAGCCGCCGGTGGACTGCACATCATCGGCACCGAGCGCCACGAGTCGCGGCGCATCGACAACCAGTTGCGCGGCCGCTCGGGCCGCCAGGGCGACCCGGGTTCGAGCCGCTTCTACCTCTCGCTCGAAGACAACCTGATGCGCATCTTCGGCGACCCGGAGCGCACCAAGTCGCTGCTCAGGACCGTGGGCATGAAGGAAGGCGAGGCCATCGAGAGCGGCATGCTGACGCGCCAGATCGAGCGCGCCCAGCGCAAGGTCGAGTCGCACAACTTCGACGCGCGCAAGAACCTGCTCGAGTACGACGACGTCGCGAACGACCAGCGCAAGGTCATCTACCGGCAACGCACGGAGATCATGTCGACGGACGACATCGGCGGCGTGATCCGTGACGTGCGCGCCGAAGTGGTCGGCAACACCGTCGCGCAGTACATGCCGCCGGAGAGCGTCGAGGAACAATGGGACGTGGCCGGGCTCGAGGAGGCCTTGCGCCGCGACTTCGGCGTGGAGACCTTCCTTGCGGCCTGGCTGGCCGAGGATCCGTCGCGTCACGGCACGGAGGCCGCTGCGCGGTTCCTCGCGGCCATCGAGTCGGTCTACGACGACAAGACCGGGCAGGTCGGTGCGCCGGTCATGCGTCACCTCGAGCGCGCCGTGATGCTGCAGCAGCTCGACCTCCACTGGCGCGAGCACCTCGCCGGCATGGACTACCTGCGCCAGGGCATCTACCTGCGGGCCTACGCGCAGAAGAACCCGAAGCAGGAATACAAGCGCGAGGCTTTTCAGCTGTTCACGGCCATGCTGGACCGCATCCGCTCCGACACGGTGATGCTGCTGCAGCGGCTGCAGGTTCGCACCGAAGAGGAGATCGAGCGCGAGGAGGCGGAGCGCCAGCGCCGCCTGCAGGCGCGCATGCAGCTGCAGCACGCCCCGCCGCCGCAACTCGGCGACCAGGCCCAGCCGGCCGCTGCTTCCGCTGCGGAGCGCGCCCCGCCGGCGGAGACGCCGGCCGCGCCTGTCGCGCCATTTGTCCGCGGTGAACGTAAGGTCGGCCGCAACGAGCCCTGCCCCTGCGGGTCAGGCCGCAAGTTCAAGCATTGCCACGGGGCATTGCAGGCCGACGGCGGCTAAACTCCCCCCGGTGAGCTCACCGGAAATCCATGTCGTCGCCGGCGCGATCGCGGACGCGGAAGGCCGCGTCCTCATCGCGCAACGCCCGCGCGGGCGCCACATGGCCGGTCGCTGGGAGTTTCCCGGCGGCAAGCTCGCGGCAGGCGAGGAGCCCTACGCCGGCCTGCAGCGCGAGCTCGCCGAGGAACTCGGCATCACGGTTCGCGCCGCCCGCCCGCTGATCCGCCTGCGCCACCAGTATCCGGACCGGCGCATCTTTCTCGACGTCTGGCAGGTCACGGGTTTCGACGGCGAGCCGCAGGCGCTCGAGTCGCAGGCGCTGGCGTGGGCGCGGCCCGACGAGCTGCCTCAGCACGACCTGATCGAGGCCGACCAGGCGATCGTCACCGCGCTCCGGCTGCCGCGCCTCGCGCGCGTGCTCGCACCCGGCGAGTCGCTGCTAACCATCCGCGGGAGCGCGGCGCAGACACTGCTCTGGCCGCTCGGCGACGACGGCGCCGAGCCGGATCCGGAGGCTGTGGCCGGCGCGCGCGCGATCGGGCATCGCATCTTCGTGCTCGGCACCGACGTCGATACCGTGCGCGTCGCGGCTATGGCCGGTTGCGACGGCGTCGTGCTGCGCTGGTCCGGGCAGAGCCTGCACGTGGACCAGAGCGGCGCATTCCTCATCGGCGTGCACTGCGAGGACGCGGAGGGCGCGACGCAGGCGGTCGGCGAGGGCGCGCACTTCCTCGTGATGGCGCCTGAGGACGGTCCGCTGACCGAGCGCCTGCTCGAAAGGCTCTGCTATGTCCTCGGCCGCCCGGTCTTCGCCGGCTGGTATCCCGATGCGCGGCGACTAGAGCGGATGCAGCAGCTCGGGGCGCATGGCTGCGCCGTGCGGCGCTGAGGTTGCTGGAGGGGTCTGACCCCTTCAAGGCCCCATGAACGCGGTCGCGATGGTGACGTCGGTTCTGATGCTGTCGGTTGCGACGCCAGGCCGCGCATCGTCGACCGCCGAGACGCAGCTCGAGGAGGTCCTGGTCTCGGGCGAGCAGCCGGGCCCGGGCCTGTGGAAGGTGACCCGGCCCTCCAGCGACGGCGACCATGTGCTCTGGATCCTCGGCACCTACGGCCCGCTGCCCAAAAAGATGAAATGGCGCTCGGGCGAGCTCGAATCCGCCCTCGCCGGGTCGCAGGAGTTGCTCGCACAGCCTGAAGTCAACCCGGAAGTCGGCCTGTTCGGCGGCATCGCCCTGCTTCCGTCGCTCGTCGGACTGCGCGACAACCCGGACGACAAGCGCCTGCGGGACGTCGTGCCGGAGGATCTCTACCGGCGCTGGCAGGCGCTCAAGTCCCGCTACATCGGCAAGGACGACAAGGTCGAACAGTGGCGGCCATTGTTCGCGGCCGGTGAGCTGTATCGCAAGGCCATCGAAGAGGCGGGGCTCGAGCGTTCGACCGTCGTCTGGACCTCGGTGCGCAAGCTCGCGCGCCGCCAGGAGCTGCGGATCACGACGCCCCAGGTGGACGTGAAGGTCGAGAACGCGCGTGCCGCCGTCAGGCAGTTCAAGCGCGAACCGCTCGATGACGTCGAATGCTTCGCGAAGACCATCGAGTTCCTCGAGGCCGACCTCGGCCTACTGCGCGAACGCGCGAACGCCTGGGCAAGCGGCGACATCGAGTCACTGCGCGAATCCTGGCCGCGCGCGCTCGGCAGCGCCTGCATCGGCGCGATCATGGGCGCGCAGGTCGTTCAAGACCGGGGGTTCGGCGACATGATCGAGCGCGTGAAGGACGCGTGGCTCGCCGAGGCCGAGCGGGCGCTGCGCGAGAACGAGTCGACGATCGCCGTGCTGTGGCTGAGCGAGATCCTCGACGGCGACGGCTACCTCGCCGCGCTTCGCGAAAAAGGTTATACGGTCGAAGACCCGCAGACTGTGAATCTTTGGAGGGGTCAGACCCCTTGAACGCGCGAGGACCGGTCGACAGATCTGACCTCTGGAGTGTTCAAGGGGTCTGACCCCTCCAAAGTTCTACAGGCTGCGCTCGAAGAAATCGAGGATCGTCTTCCAGCCGTGCACGCCGGTGTCGCGGAAATTGAGCGCGGCGTGCTTGCTGCCGGGGTAGGGGACGAGTTCAAAGGGCTGGCCGCTGCCGACCAGCGCGGGGATGAGCAGCGTCGTGTTCGTGAACAGGACGTTGTCATCCGCCATGCCGTGGATGATCATCAGCCGGTCGCGGATCGCGCCCGCGTAGGTGAGCACGTTCGAGAGCCGGTAGCCCTCCGGGTTTTCCGCTGGCGTACCGAGATAGCGCTCCGTGTAGTGCGTGTCGTAGAGCCGGAAATCCGTGACCGGCGCACCGGCGACACCCGCCTTGAAGGTTCCGGGTGATTGTCCGAGCAGCATGAGCGTCATGTAGCCGCCGTAGCTCCAGCCGAAGACACCTACTCTGGAGGCATCCACGTAGAGCTGCGACTTGAGCCAGGCGACGCCCGCGAGCTGGTCCTCGACCTCGACACCGCCGAGCCGGCGGTAGAGCGCTTCGTCGAACTTTCGCCCGCGTGCGCCCGTGCCGCGATTGTCGAGTTCGAACACGACGAAGCCCCGCTGGGTGAAAAGCTGGTCGGTCGGGTATGAGGACCAGTGCCGCGTCACGCCCTGGCCCATCGGGCCGCCGTACACCATGACTACGGCCGGATAGCGCCGACCGGCCCGATACCCGGCGGGCTTGTTGACCTTGTAATGCAGCTCGGTCCCGTCGGCGGCCGTGATCGTGCCGAATTCCGGCAGCACATGCCGGTCGAGATAAGGCGCGTAGGGATGGTTCGAGTCGATGCGGTTCTCGACCAGCCAGGCCATTCGACGGCCGGTGGCGTCGTGCAGCGAGTACTGGGGCGGTTGCCCAGGGTCGCTGTAGACGCGAAGAAAACGGCGCGCATCCTCGGGCATCGAAATCACGTTCTCGCCCCCGCCCGCGGTGAGCGCGACCGGCTCGTGCACCGGGCCCGCATCAAGGTCGGCGACATAGAGATGCCGTTCGAGCGGCGAGGT
>Ga0187894_10004377_pt1 | contig 15189 bp, 8 predicted proteins | sample GBC1701081metaG_FD_136650 | JGI IMG/M metagenome (GOLD analysis project Ga0187894, IMG submission 136650) | White microbial mat communities from a lava cave in the Kipuka Kanohina Cave System on the Island of Hawaii, USA - GBC170108-1 metaG ... | reverse complement strand
TCCTCCCGAAAGAAATTCACGGACGTTAACGTAACCTTATCCGACACAAAAAAAGTCACGCCATATTCGGTATTGAAAGATTTCTCCGGTTCCAGGTCAATATTACCTCCATAGGGTGTGTGAAGTTGAAATAGCGTTGGAGTTATAAATGACGTAGAAGCTGACGCAAACAATTTAACTCTTGAATTCTCCGATATTTTAAAAAGCCACGAAGGGTTAAAATTATAAATCAACGTAGAGCCATAATCGCTATGATTATTCAGCCGCACACCAGCATGAATATGTAAGCCAGTAGGTAGGCCAAACAACACAGAAAAATAGGGATCAATGATCGTGAAAGAGGTTGTGTCTTTTGAAGTCACTTCCTTTTCATCATAGCTAAGTTGTTGAAAACTTATTCCATCAAGAATGGTCCAGTTTGAGTTTATCTGATGATTGTTGATTATCTCACTAAACCAGTTACTTCCATCATACTCGGTTGGGAAATTGCTTTGTAAATTTCTGTTCACCGAAGCGTGTTGAGCTGAGAGCGAAATGTAACCTTTAGAGTAACTCCAGTCTATTTTAGTTCCTATCCTTTCCTGCCCTTGTACAAGTGTATTATCCCCGTCTGCAAAGGCACCGTTGTCAAATTCCGTGTCAAACCAATCAATGCCACCGAATAAATCAACCTTCAGGGTTTGACTAACCTGATATCCAATCTTTAACAAACCGTTTCGTTGCTTAAATCCATCATCATCAAAATCAATTGCCAGATCTTCATCCTGGGCTGCAGAAAAACCCTTTGATGTGTAGTTGCTTGCCAGTAGCTGAAACGAAAGTTTGTGCTGAACTCCGTTAACATTTATATTTTGTCCAAACGTACTCCAACTGCCAGCCTGAAGACCAAAATCTCCATGAATTCCTGCTTTACCAGAGTTTTTTGTTTGAATGTTGATTACAGAAGCCGATGCGCCAGAGCCATACAGTGTACTTAACCCACCTTGTAGTATTTCAACGTTATCAACCTGGCTTGTAGAAAGAAATCTTAAATCATAGAAAGGATCAATTCCAGAAGGATCATTCATCGGAATTCCATCCAATAGAATCAGCGTTTGCCGGCTTCTTCCTCCGCGCACATAGTAACTGATGTTTGTACCCGGTGAGCCAAAATTCCCATCCATCTGTACTCCTGGAATTCCATTTAAAGCATCGCTCAAATTCATTCCTGATTGTAATTGATCGGAGCCCAGCTTAAAAATAACCTTGCCCGATTTTTCTTTCGCAAGATCAAACTTCGTTCCCGTAACTAGTACTTCATTCAACAATCGGGTTTTAAGAGAATCCTGTGCATGAACAAAACCCGACATGACAATTACACCCAAGAGGGTCAATACATTTTTTTTTCTCATAGCATTTGAGTTTATAGTTAAACACTATGAGCCTTGGAAGAAATGAAAAATAAACGGGAATAAACCCGCCTACTCATCGCCTTTCACCCGAAAGCTCTGATTAAAGATGAATTTGTTGGCAGGTCTCCTGGCTTTCCCTGCCTGCCGGCAGGCAGGCTCTTGTTAACGCCTTCCCGTGGCGCATTGCGCCACAGTGGCTTAGAAAAGTTAACAAGTGCATCTTAGGATGCTGGAGGATTTACAGTTGCGGGGACAGCCCCCGTATTTCACGGGGTTCCCTTTTAATCTCGCAATCCCGAAGTTTCGGGAGTGAGAAAACCAAAAAATCCGCAACAAACATAATCAAAAAAGATTAAACCCAATTGCCCTATACTTGTAATATGAAACGCTCCCTGATCGCTGCTTCCATCATCGTATTTTTTGTCGGGTGCAAGTCGAAAGAATTTCAGCAGGTAAGCAACATAAGTTCCGTCACGTATGCTACGGGGTTTAGGGTTTCGAATGTGGCAAATTCAAAACTGGTAGAAGTCTTATATCCTTATCAGGGCGCAACATCCGGTTACAAATACTTATTAGTGCCCAGCGGTGAGGCAGTACCTGCACATGAGGCTGACACAAGAATTATATACACACCGATTAGCAGCATGGTATGCACTTCTACCACGCACATTCCGTTACTTGATTACCTGGATGAAAGCTCAACACTTGTCGGATTTCCCTCGACAGACTATATCAGTTCAGAAAAAACCAGAAAATTAATTGATGCCGGAAATGTTCGGGAACTCGGCACAGACAAGGGAATGAACATTGAACAATTAGCCGTACTAAAGCCTGATTTGGTAATGGGTTATACCATGACAGCAGATTATGGACAATTCAGAAAAATTGAAGAACTAGGCGTGCCGGTGGTGATCAACGCGGAATATTTAGAAGAGCATCCGCTTGGAAGAGCTGAATGGATCAAGTTTATGGCGCTGTTCTTTGGCAAGGAAAAATTAGCAGATAGTGTTTTTCGGGTGATTGAAGAGAATTACAATCAAACAAAAGCCAAGGCTGAAAACGCAAAACAGAAACCAATTGTACTGTGTGGAGTCGTGTACAGCGATGCCTGGTTCTTACCAGGTGGACAAAATTATGCGGCCAAACTATTACGTGATGCAGGCTGTCAATATTTATGGACATCCGATTCATCGAAAGGGTTTTTGCAACTCAGCTTTGAATCTGTGTATGAAAAGGCACACGCAGCTGATTTGTGGATTGGTGTTGCATCGTATACAACGTTGGAGGAAATGAAAAATGCGGATGAGCGTTATACAAAATTCAAACCTTTCCAGAGTAAGCAAGTGTACACGTACAATGCCCGCAAAGGGGCTAAAGGCGGAAGTGAGTTTCTGGAGTTGGGATACCTAAGGCCTGATATTATTTTGAATGACCTTGTGAAAATTGCTCACCCTGAATTATTGCCAGAGTACGAATTGTATTTTCATAAACGACTCGAATAAAATTCTGGCAGTGGATTTGCTATTAGCCAACAAACCCATCTGCCATGAAAGTTGCTTTTTGGATTTTGAGCATTTCAGTATGCTGTTCCGGCTGTGTGAAATATCAATATGCAACGATCCGTAGCGACCTTCAGACCCATCCTGATCAGGAATTATCGGTTGAGAACGATAGCCTTAAGGTTACATACAATTTCAAAGGATTAAATGGGCCTTTAAGAATTAGTGTTTATAATAAACTGGATATCCCCCTCTACATTGATTGGTCAAAATCATCGTTCATTATTGGCGATCAGCGGGTTAGCTATTGGAGTCCAAATGCCACTATCAATGCCTACATTAACACCAGCGAAATTAAATGGACGAATTCAATTGCAAGTTCGCACGGTACCATCACTGGCACCATCTCTCAAAAAGAACCTCTGAGTTTTATTCCACCAAAATCATTTGTTACTCAGGCTCCTGCTCAGTTGCGAAGGGAATTTTTTATTGTTCCCATGTCAACAAAAAAGAACAGAAAAAAAGTCAACAACCTCATAGTGAAGTCATATTCTTACGATGCACAATCTTCACCTCTGACTTTTCGAGTCTTTCTTGCATTGTCACGATCAGAAGCTTTTGCTGAACCAATTTATTTAGATCACAAATTTTGGGTTTCAGAAGTCATTCAAACCATGGCTAAGCCTGATCTATTTCCTGAAAACGGTAATCAATTCTACCTGAACAAAGGCACCGGCTTTGGAACATTTGTTGGGCTTGCCGCGATCACCGGGTTAGTAATTGTTGCTGCTCACAATGAAGATCAAAACCAGGAGTAGCACTCCTGGCCTGCTATTTTAATTTTGAATCAATAAAAAAGCCATCCTGACTGAATCGTCAGGATGGCTTTCCATATAACTTTTTAGAATTAAACTACACTTTGATCTCCACATCCACACCGCTCGGAAGCTCAAGCTTCATCAACGCATCTACCGTTTTTGCACTGTTTGAGTAGATATCTACCAAGCGCTTGTAGGTGCAAAGCTGGAACTGCTCACGTGCTTTTTTATTTACGTGAGGGGAACGAAGAACTGTGAATACTTCACGTTCCGTTGGCAAAGGAATCGGGCCGCTTACTACAGCGCCTGTTGCTTTTACAGCACGTACGATCTTCTCGGATGACTTGTCAACCAGGCTGTGATCGTAAGATTTCAATTTAATTCTGATTTTCTGATTCATAATCTAAACGTCTTTTAGATATTATTTTGCGGCAACAGCGCCTTTTACTTCGTCAATTACTTTTTCAGCAAGGTTCTTCGGAACCGGTGCATAGTGTGAGAACGTAAGCGTAGCAGAAGCGCGACCTGAAGTGATCGTTCGTAAGTCTGTTACGTATCCGAACAATTCGGCTAACGGTACATCAGCTTTAATTACTTGCGCACCACCTCGCGTATCCATTCCTTTCATGATACCTCTTCTGCGGTTCAGGTCACCGGTTACAGAACCGGTATACTCATCCGGAGAAATAACTTCCACACCCATGATTGGTTCTAACAATTGCGGAGCACATTTTCTTGCAGCTTCTTTGAAACCAATGCGTGCCGCTAATTCAAATGACAATGAATCTGAGTCAACATCATGGTATGAACCGTGGAATAAGCGCACTTTCATATTGTCAATCGGGTATCCGGCTAAAGGACCGTTCACCATTGACTGCTCAAATCCCTTTTCAATAGCAGGTATGAATTCACGGGGAATAACACCACCTACGATGTCATTTTCAAACTCAAGACCTGGCTTATCTTCAGGACCGAGTTCGCGTGGGCCAATTTCGAATACGATATCAGCAAATTTACCACGACCACCAGTCTGCTTCTTGTACACTTCTTTGTGCTCAACCAATTTGGTAAGCGCTTCTTTGTAAGCAACCTGAGGAGCACCCTGGTTGATCTCAACTTTGAATTCGCGCTTTAAGCGGTCGATAATAATTTCAAGGTGCAATTCACCCATTCCGCGCAGGATAACCTGTCCGGTTTCCTGATCCGTATTCACGCGAAGCGTAGGGTCTTCTTCCACCAATTTAGCGATCGCCATACCCAACTTGTCAGCATCGGCCTGCTTCTTAGGCTCAATGGCATATCCTATAACAGGCTCAGGGAACACCATGGACTCAAGAACTACTTTACGCTTCTCATCACAAAGTGTATCACCAGTCTTAATATCTTTAAATCCAACCACCGCACCAATATCACCTACCGGCAGTCGCTCGATTTGATTTTGCTTATTGGCGTGCATTTGGAATACACGGGAAATTCTTTCCTTATTTTCTGTACGCGTATTGTATACGTACGAACCTGACTCTAACACACCTGAGTACGCGCGAATGAAACACAGACGACCTACGAACGGATCGGTTGCGATTTTAAAAGCAAGCGCTACAAATGGCTCTTTCTCGTTAGGACGGATTTCAACCGGTTCGTCAGTATCAGGGTTTGTACCAATGATAATGTCTTTATCCAACGGTGAAGGAAGTAACTCCATCACGTAGTCAAGCATGGTTTGTACACCCTTGTTTTTGAAAGAAGACCCGCACACCATTGGCACAATTTTCATGTCAATAGTAGCCTTGCGAAGGGCTGTTAAAATCTCGGCTTCAGAAATTGAACTTGGGTCATTGAAAAATTTCTCGATCAATGTCTCATCATACTCTGCTACTGCTTCCAATAATTTCTCGCGGTACTCAGCGGCCTCCTCAACCATGTCAGCCGGGATAGGAATTTCCTGGAAGGTCATTCCTTTATCGCTTTCGTTCCAAACGATACCGCGGTTGTTAACCAGGTCAACAACACCTTTGAATTGATCTTCAGCACCAATGGGCAATTGCAATGCCACTGCCTTGCTGCCTAATTTTTCTTTTACTTGCTTACAAACGCCAAGAAAATCTGCGCCTGATCGGTCCATCTTGTTTACGAAACCGATACGAGCAACTTTATAATTATCGGCCAGGCGCCAGTTTGTTTCTGATTGAGGTTCAACACCATCCACCGCGCTGAACAAAAACACGAGACCATCCAATACACGTAATGAACGGTTTACCTCAACGGTAAAGTCAACGTGACCGGGTGTATCGATAATGTTTACGTGATACTCGTTGCTTCTGTATTTCCAGAATACGGTTGTAGCGGCTGAGGTAATGGTGATACCACGCTCCTGCTCTTGCGCCATCCAGTCCATGGTAGCGGCACCATCGTGCACTTCACCAATCTTGTGGGTTACACCGGCATAATAAAGAATACGCTCTGTGGTAGTAGTTTTACCAGCATCAATGTGCGCGGCAATACCGATGTTCCTGGTGTATTTTAAATCTCTTGCCATGTTAGTCCTTAGTCGTGAGTCCTGAGTATTGAGTACTCATTCCTCTGCTTATTTTTATTAATTAAAAATCCTGTGCCTTTCGTCTCAAGACTAAAGACTCAGGACTATTTTTTAGAATCTGAAATGAGAAAAAGCTTTGTTGGCTTCTGCCATGCGGTGGGTATCATCTTTTTTCTTGATGGCGGCACCTTCACCTTTTGAAGCGGCAATTACTTCACTGGCAAGTTTATCCATCATGGTCTTCTCTCCGCGTAATCTGCTATAATCGATTAACCACTTAATGCTAAGGTTTATTTTACGTTCAGGTCTAACCTCAACAGGAACCTGAAAAGTAGCACCCCCCACTCTTCTACTTTTCACCTCCACAGAAGGCATGAGGTTATTCATCGCCCGCTTCCATACTTCCAGTCCACTCTCACTTGTTTTTTTCTCAACAATCTCGATTGCGTCATAAAAAATAGTGTAAGCGGTGCTTTTCTTGCCCTGTTCCATCAGGTAATTCACAAACTTGGTTACCAGGGTATCCTGAAATTTTGGATCAGGAAGTACGTATCTCTTTTTAGGTTTTGACTTTCTCATTGCTTCTGGAAATTATTTTTTAGCTCCTTTTGCCGGTGCAGCGGCTGCTCCCGCTTTGGGTCTCTTAGCTCCGTACTTAGATCTGCTTTGCTTGCGCCCGTTAACACCTGAGGTATCCAGCGCGCCACGGATAATGTGGTAACGTACTCCCGGAAGGTCTTTAACCCTGCCTCCACGAATAAGCACGATTGAGTGCTCCTGAAGATTGTGGCCCTCACCTGGTATATAGGCGTTAACCTCCTTTTGGTTGGTTAAGCGTACACGAGCCACTTTCCGCATAGCTGAATTTGGCTTCTTAGGTGTAGTAGTGTACACGCGTGTACATACTCCCCTGCGCTGAGGGCATGAATCAAGGGCTGGAGACTTTGACTTGGTGGTCAATTTCTTCCTTCCTTTTCTTACAAGTTGTTGAATGGTAGGCATTTATAATATCTATTAGTAACCTTCAAAAATTAGGACTGCAAAGGTATCATAAAGAATAAAGGATACAAAATAGTTATTGGAAGATTTTTGTACCCTTTACCCTTGTTTAAGCCTGTTTTAAAGGCTTTTACCTTAAGCCTCCCCCACCGTACCCCCAAAATTCATGGGGAATTTGGGTGTATCGTGCGTTTGCTTGATTGCCCCGAAAGTGGCCTCATACTTATCAATATTGTCTTTTAATGCCGACAGAAGCCTTTTGGCATGTTCGGGGGTTATAATTACCCTTGACTTGACCCTGGCTTTCGGAACACCGGGCATAAGCCGGATAAAATCGATTACAAACTCACTATTCGAGTGAGCAATCATGGCCAGGTTGGAATATATCCCTTCGGCTATTTCCTCGGAAAGCTCAATATTTATCTGGTTAGGAGCAGGATTTTCTTTCTTCTCGTCTGCCATATGTTTAGTTATTAGTTATTAGTCATTGGACATTAGTCAATGGTAATTTTAAAAGAGAAATAGTCATTAGCCAAAGGATTTCCCAATGACCAATGACTATTGCCTATTGACTTAAATTAGTCTTGTAGCTCTTTCTGCTTATCTTTTTCTTTTGACTCAGGTTGCTCCACAAAAGCATCATACTCATCTTTATGTGTCACAATCATATCATTGAACTTGCGCTGACCAGTACCGGCAGGGATCAGGTGACCTACGATCACATTCTCCTTCATACCCATTAACTGATCCATCTTACCACGGATCGCTGCTTCGCTCAATACCTTGGTAGTTTCCTGGAACGATGCGGCAGACAACCAGCTTTCTGTTTTCAGGGAAGCCTGGGTAATACCCTGAAGCGTTGGTCTTGAAACCGCAGCCAGAGCATCTCTTACTTCAGCCAGTTTTTTATCGTTTCTGCGCAGCTGAGAGTTTTCATCGCGAAGTTCGCGCGCAGTAATAATCTGACCGGGTTTTAATTTCTCAGAATCTCCTGATTCCAAAACCACCTTCTTATCCAGAATCAAATCGTTATCCTCGCGGAACGATAATTTATCAACATATTCTCCGGGAAGGAACGTAGTATCACCCGGATCGATAATCTCGACCTTCTGCATCATCTGACTTACGATACACTCAATATGCTTATCGTTGATCTTCACACCTTGCAGGCGGTACACTTCCTGAATTTCATTCACTAAGTATTCCTGAACCGCTGTGGGTCCTTTAATCGCCAGAATATCACCAGGAGAAATGGAGCCATCTGATAACGGCTGGCCAGCTTTCACAAAGTCATTATCCTGAACCAGAATGTGTTTAGACAATGGCACTAAGTAACGTTTCTGAACGCCATCGCGCGACTCGATGAAAATTTCACGGTTACCGCGCTTGATACCTCCGTATGTTACAACACCGTCAATTTCACTCACTACAGCAGGGTTCGAAGGATTACGTGCTTCAAATAATTCCGTTACACGAGGAAGGCCACCCGTAATATCGCGTGACTTACCAATGGTACGGGGAATCTTCACCAACACCTGACCAGCCTTCAACTTATCACCTTCATCTACCGCTAAGTGCGCACCTACCGGGATGTTGTACGATTTCGTATCGGTCTTACCTTTTACGATGATCGCAGGGTTCTTCGTCTTATCACGAGTCTCCGTAATTACTTTTTCACGGTGACCTGTCTGTTCATCTGACTCTTCCTTGTATGTAATACCTTCGATGATTGCTTCGTATGCGATCTCACCATCAAATTCAGAAAGGATAACTGCGTTGTAAGGATCCCAGAAGCAAAGCTCCTCACCCTTCTCCACCTTCTTGCCATCCTTCACTTTCAGGTATGAACCGTACGGAACGTGGTTAGAAATTAACACGCGTCCTTTTTCTTTATCTAAAATTCTGATCTCACCGGTACGGCCCATTACCACATGAACCTTATTACCTTCTCTGTCAGTCGTTTCGATTGTACGGATTGATTCGAATTCAACCACACCCGGGAATTTCGACTTGATGTTTGCATCCACTGCAATGTTCGAAGCTGTACCACCCACGTGGAACGTACGAAGGGTAAGCTGTGTACCAGGCTCACCAATTGATTGAGCGGCAATTACACCAACCGCTTCACCTGCCTGTACCATCTTACCGGTTGCCAGGTTACGGCCATAACATTTTGCACATCCTCCTATTTTAGATTCACAGGTTAGAATTGATCGTATTTCTACTTCCTCAATCGCTGTTTCTTCAATGCGTTTAGCAATCTCATCGGTAATCTCTTCATTGCCTGCACAAATCAATTCATCCGTCAATGGATCATAGATACCATGTACGGTTACGCGACCTAAGATTCTTTCAGAAAGTGGCTCTACGATATCTTCATTGTCTTTCAGCGCTGTTACTTTCAAGCCACGAAGTGTTCCGCAATCCTCTTCTGTAATTACCAGGTCATGAGCTACGTCAACTAACCTACGTGTTAAGTAACCCGCATCAGCAGTTTTCAACGCTGTATCGGCAAGACCTTTACGTGCACCGTGTGTAGAGATAAAGTACTCTAACACATCCAGTCCTTCTTTGAAATTTGAAAGGATCGGGTTTTCGATGATCGAACCTACTGATCCTGCCAGATTCTTCTGAGGCTTCGCCATCAAACCACGCATACCACCCAACTGACGAATTTGCTCACGGGAACCACGGGCTCCGGAGTGCATCATCATGTAAATCGGGTTGAAGCCTTGTCTGTCATCCTCTAACTGACGCATCAGGGTATTGGTCAACATCGTGTTGGCACGAGTCCAAATATCAATTACCTGGTTGTAGCGCTCGTTATCGGTGATAAGCCCCATCATGTAGTTGTTCCATACGGTATCAACTTCTTTCTGGGCTTCTGTTACATATTTCTGTTTTTCCGCAGGGATTTTCACATCGTTCAGACCCATGGAAAGACCGCCACGATATGCCATTTGGAAACCTAATTCCTTGATATCATCCAAAAACTTAGCCGCCTTTGAAGGACCGGCTGATTTGTAAACATCCGCAATGATGGTTTGAAGTTTCTTCTTTGTAAGAAGTTCATCAACGAAACCATTCTCTTCTGGCACAAACTGGTTAAAAAGAACACGGCCGGCAACTGTTTCAGTAAGTTGATACGTTAACTCTCCGGTTTTCTTATCCTTAACTTTTACTCTCACTTTAATGTTAGCATGCTTCGAAAGTCTGCCTTCATTGTGTGCGATCACCACTTCTTCAGTAGAGTAAAACTTCTTGCCTTCACCTACAATCACTTCTTCTGGTGTGCTCTTCTTACCTTTTGTGAGGTAGTACAATCCAAGAACCATGTCTTGTGAAGGTACTGTTACCGGTGCACCGTTGGCAGGATTCAAGATATTATGAGATGAAAGCATCAGTAACGAAGCTTCCAAAATTGCTTCTTGTCCAAGGGGAACGTGAACAGCCATCTGGTCACCGTCAAAGTCAGCGTTAAACGCGGTACATACTAACGGGTGAAGCTGGATAGCTTTTCCTTCGATCAATTTTGGTTGGAAAGCCTGAATACCTAATCTGTGAAGGGTGGGAGCACGGTTCAAAAGAACGGGATGTCCTTTCAATACATTTTCCAAAATATCCCAAATCACCGGATCTTTTCTGTCAACAATTTTCTTGGCTGACTTCACAGTTTTCACAATACCTCTTTCGATCAGCTTGCGGATAATAAATGGCTTGAACAATTCAGCCGCCATATCCTTGGGCAGACCGCACTCATGCAATTTCAACTCAGGGCCAACCACAATAACCGAACGACCAGAGTAGTCAACACGCTTACCAAGCAAGTTCTGACGGAAACGTCCTTGCTTACCTTTCAACATGTCGCTCAATGATTTCAATGCACGGTTTCCATCGGAACGCACCGCATTCACTTTACGTGAGTTGTCGAACAAGGAGTCAACTGCTTCCTGGAGCATACGCTTCTCGTTACGAAGAATAACTTCCGGGGCTTTAATATCAATCAATCTCTTCAAACGGTTGTTACGGATAATAACACGTCTGTACAGATCATTCAAATCAGATGTTGCGAAACGACCACCATCCAACGGCACAAGGGGACGCAATTCCGGTGGAATTACTGGCACCATCTTGATCACCATCCACTCAGGTTTATTTTCTACGCGTGTGTTCGCATCGCGGAAAGCTTCAACCACTTTCAAGCGCTTTAACGCTTCAGCCTTACGCTGTTGAGAAGTGTCAGTTGCTGCCTGGTGACGTAAATCGTAAGACAGTTGATCTAATGTCAAGCGAGATAATAACATCTCCAATGCATCAGCACCCATCTTCGCGATGAATTTCTTAGGGTCGTTGTCATCCAAAAGCTGGTTCTCACGAGGAAGTTTGTCGATGATATCCAGGTACTCTTCTTCTGTTAAGAAGTCCATGCGGTTTACACCATCTTCTTCTTTCGTACCAGGTTGAATTACCACGTATCTTTCGTAGTAAATGATCTGATCAAGCTTCTTGGTAGGAAGACCTAACAAGTAACCGATTTTATTAGGTAACGAACGGAAGTACCAGATGTGCGCAACAGGCACAACAAGTTCGATGTGACCCATGCGTTCACGTCTTACCTTCTTCTCTGTAACTTCTACACCGCAACGGTCGCAGATGATGCCCTTATAGCGAATTCTCTTATACTTACCGCAATGACATTCCCAGTCTTTTACCGGACCGAAAATACGTTCACAGAACAACCCGCCCATTTCAGGCTTGTAGGTTCTGTAGTTGATGGTTTCCGGCTGGGTAACCTCACCATGGGAGCTTTCCAGTATTGATTCTGGAGAAGCTAAACTGATGGTGATTCTGGAGAAATCGCTGTTAATCCTTTTATTTTTTCTGAAAGACATGTTCTAAAGTTTTCAGTGAATAATTCATTTATAGTCGATAGTCCATAGTCGATAGTCGATGGCTACGGACCATTGACTATTGACCATCGACTATTTAATCCATGGTGATCTCAAGTGCCAAGCCTCTGAGTTCATGTACAAGTACATTGAATGACTCAGGGATATTTGGCTTCCTCATATTTTCACCTTTCACGATTGATTCGTAAGCTTTCGCACGACCAACCACATCGTCAGATTTAATGGTGAGGATTTCTTGCAAAATATGCGATGCACCAAATGCCTCGATCGCCCAAACCTCCATCTCACCAAAGCGCTGACCACCAAATTGTGCTTTACCACCAAGAGGTTGCTGCGTAATGAGTGAGTACGGCCCGATTGAACGTGCGTGCATTTTATCGTCAACCAAGTGACCAAGCTTTAACATATAGGCAACCCCTACCGTTACAGGTTGATCAAATTTTTGACCGGTTAATCCATCGTACAAATAAGTCCTTCCAAATTCAGGCAAGCCTGCTTCTTTCAATTCATTTGCTACTTGCTCAATAGAAGCACCGTCAAAAATTGGAGTAGCGTACTTGCGACCAAGTTTCAATCCGGCCCATGCCAACACGGCTTCGTACAGCTGGCCCAGGTTCATGCGTGATGGTACACCCAGTGGGTTCAGGCAAATATCTACTGGCGTTCCGTCTTCGAGGAATGGCATATCTTGTTCCTGAACAATACGTGCCACCACACCTTTGTTACCGTGGCGACCGGCCATCTTATCACCTACTTTTAGTTTACGCTTCTTCGCCACATAAACTTTTGCAAGCTGAACGATACCTGTTGGTAATTCGTCACCTACTTCCAGTGTAAAACGCTCGCGCTTAAATTCTCCTGCATACGAATTTCTCTTAATCAGATAGTTCTTAACAGTTTGAGCAATCAGATCATTGGTGTGATCATCGTTCGCCCAGTTCTCAAGGCTGATATCCGAAATCAGGTTTACTTCTTCAGGAACACTGTAGTTACTCTCATCGCGATAAATGTTCTTATCCGGGAAGAGGTTATTCTCAATCACCTTAGCAGAGAACTTCACACCTTTGCTGATCAGTTCATCGCCAAATTTATGCTTCACACCATTGCTGGTCTTACCATTCAGAATGGCGGTAAGTTTCTTGACGATCTCGTTACGAAGATCGTTAAGTTGTTTGCTGTATTTATTTTTTAATGCATCCAGCTCTTTCTTCGACTTCGTGCGTACATCTTTGTCACGCTTTGGTCTTGAGAAAAGTTTGGTTTCGATAACTACACCCTTTAAGGATGGAGGCGCCTTCATGGATGCATCCTTCACATCACCTGCTTTATCACCAAAGATGGCTCTCAACAGTTTCTCTTCAGGAGTCGGATCCGTTTCTCCTTTCGGAGTGATCTTACCGATGAGGATGTCTCCTTCTTTTACTTCTGCACCAATACGAATGATACCGTTTTCATCAAGATGCTTGACAGCCTCTTCACTTACGTTCGGAATTTCAGATGTTAATTCTTCTTCACCACGCTTCGTATCACGAACTTCAAGTTCAAACTCTTCCACGTGAATAGATGTGTATACATCATCGCGAACAACGCGTTCAGAAATAACAATCGCATCTTCGAAGTTGTATCCCTGCCATGGCATGTATGCCACCAGCAGGTTTCTTCCAAGTGCAAGTTCACCATTGTTGGTTGCATAGCCTTCAACAAGTGGCTGACCTTTAACCACGCGATCACCTTTGCGAACAAGCGGTGTATGGTTAATACACGTATCCTGGTTTGTTCTTCTGAATTTAATCAGGCTGTACGATTTAAATTCGTTATCGAATGTTATAAGTCTACGCTCTTCATCCGTATCGTATTTAATAACAATTTTCTTCGCATCAACGAAGTCTACCACACCGGCACCTTCGGCTACCATCAAAGCACGTGAGTCAAGCGCCACACGACCCTCAAGACCAGTCCCAACGATTGGCGCCTCGGGGCGAACCAACGGCACAGCTTGCCGTTGCATGTTTGAACCCATCAGGGCACGGTTCGCATCATCATGCTCTAAGAAAGGAATCATAGAAGCCGCAACCGAAACAATTTGGTTAGGCGCGATGTCCATGTATTTCAAATCCTTAGGCTCTACAACCGGGAAATCGCCTTCGAAACGTGCTTTTACTTTTTCTTCGATAAAGTCACCATTCGGCTTCAACTTCACATTCGCCTGTGCGATGTTGTGCGTATCTTCCTCCTCAGCAGTTAAGAAAACGAGCTCCTTCGTTTTAACTTTTCCGTTTTCAACTTTCCGGTAAGGTGTTTCAATAAAGCCCATCTTGTTCACTTTCGCGTGAACACAGAGAGACGAAATCAAACCAATATTCGGACCTTCCGGAGTTTCAATCGTACAAAGACGACCGTAGTGTGTATAGTGTACATCACGAACCTCAAAACCTGCGCGCTCTCTGGAGAGACCACCTGGACCGAGTGCCGACATTCTTCTTTTGTGTGTAATCTCTGCTAATGGATTGGTTTGATCCATGAACTGAGAAAGTTGGTTGGTTCCAAAAAACGAGTTGATCACAGAAGACAATGTCCGGGCGTTGATCAAATCAACAGGTTTGAAATCTTCGTTGTCGCGAACGTTCATTCTTTCCTTGATCGTTCTTGCCATACGCGCAAGACCGACACCAAACTGAGAGTACAATTGTTCACCAACGGTACGCACACGTCTGTTAGAAAGGTGATCGATATCATCGATCAATGCTTTTGAGTTGATCAGACCGATCAGGTATTTCACGATTAAGATGATATCATCTTTCGTTAATACGCGGTGATCGAAACTCAGGTCAAGGCCAAGTTTCTTGTTAATTCTGTAACGACCTACTTCACCAAGATCATAACGCTTTTCGCTGAAGAACAAGCTCTGGATAACATCGCGAGCAGTCTGTTCATCAGGCGCTTCTGTATTTCTAAGTTGACGATAGATTTGCTCTACCGCTTCTTTTTCAGAGTTTGAATTGTCTTTCGACAGGGTATTGAAGATGATCAGAAAGT
>Ga0187894_10004376_pt1 | contig 15192 bp, 9 predicted proteins | sample GBC1701081metaG_FD_136650 | JGI IMG/M metagenome (GOLD analysis project Ga0187894, IMG submission 136650) | White microbial mat communities from a lava cave in the Kipuka Kanohina Cave System on the Island of Hawaii, USA - GBC170108-1 metaG ... | reverse complement strand
TTGTCTTCTTCGATCGCATCGAAAAACTTTTTGATGCTAACCCCTTTGTCAAAGGCCTCCGCCAATACTCCCCCGCGCTCTTTGGTATACTTCACAAAAGATTTCGCGTCGCCTTCCAAAACTCCCAGTTCGCGCAACGAGCCGAAATAATATTGGCCCAGGCCGCCCAGTTTGTTTTTGAAGTACCGCTCTGATGAATCTTTAAGACGTGTGTAGCTTGAAAGGCGGCAGGCCTTTTCTCCGCTTCCATCCAACCCCTTCAACACATTGAGCAGTACGAGACGCCCAACCAACTCTCCGCCATGCCGCCAGCTATCTTCTGGATGGTCATCCTCCAAAAGGCCACCATGCCAAGCGCCGATCAGCGTTAAAAGACAATCCGCACGGCGGAGATTCTCGACAAATTTACTATCGCTCAGCGACTTGTAATGCTGGCCGAAGGCCCAGATGAGCCAGGGGTAGAACGAGTAATACCTGGCGCGATTTGTCACGTTGGTAATGCCAGGGATCAATCTGGCGTATAAGGTTTCGCATGGAACTCTGGCGCCGAGGTGGTCGCGTCCAGTGATTTTTTCGGGTGGTTTCACCCAGGCTGTAACTGTATCCATCTTAAAAACAGGTTAGAGGGACCAATTGGAGCAGGGCCTGGGGGCTACTGCCAGTTGATAGGCGATTTTCGCCGTCCTGCTCAAATATATAGGTGGGCAAGACTACCCGACGACCGGCGCCAACCTGGGGCGATCCGAATCTTAATCAGCATTAGAACCGCGCGCAACAAAAATTTATCGGCGCCTTTCAATGTCAAGTGTTATCCACCGGGTCTTCAATAATGATGTCCGTCATACGCGTACGGCCATTGAACCCGATGAAGTCCAGCCCTACTCCAATCCCGATGCGCGCCTCTGTTCCATCTGCGCGGGTGAGGCGAAGGAACCTGTCGTGCGGCAACGAATGCAGGCTTCTTTCAAGCCGATACTGAATATCCAGGTCCGGGAAGTCGCTTATCAGGCGGGCAAACATCTGCCTCTGCTCAGCCGAGGTTTTGTGGTAAGAAGACTGAAGGGAAAGCTTCACCTCCGCCGCCAGAGTGGAAATGCTTACCTGAGGCCGCATTCCCGGCTGGTCATTGACCAGACTCAGATAAGCCCGCAACCGCTTCTCATGATGGTTTGAGCGCAAGTAACGGTCGCTGATGAGCAGAGATTTCAGTGGGCTGCTAAAAATATCGCCGAACAGATCGGCTTCTGTCACTCGCTCGCCGTCGCGTATATGAAGGACTCGGACATTGGGCGGGAATTCAAGTTCTTCCGGCTTAACTACCCGGCCGGAAATACCGCGCATAGCTTCGGCAATGGCTTCGACGGCGGTCGGTTCGAGCGTGGTCACCATCTCATCAGCGCCTACCTGGCCGTTCAACAATCTGTTGGCCTGATTTATGTAAACAGCGCGGCAGCGAATTCCCGATGGATCGATCACTAGGCTCCATTCGGGTAGCCTCCCATTTTCGGCGACGCGGAGCTGTAGCCCGTAACTCATCAGCAGGGATAGGTGATTCCTCAGTCCTGCCACATCGGGCCGGGCGCGATCCGCAGGAGGCAGTTCCGTCAAGAGCAACGATGCTTTCACTCCGCGCCTCAGTAACTCCTGAATCATCTCCAACCAATTTTGTGTGATCCCCTGAGGACGTTCGCGCGTGACGTTGGTCACGGCGATAAGAACCTCCTGCTCGGCGGCGAGCAATTGCTGTGATAACCATCGAGATTTATCAATCGAGGGCACACGCGCCGCGCCAGAGGCGAGGTGATCCAGATTGGAGGGAAATGTCTCGTGGATCACCGCTTCGAGAAAACGCGCGACCTGGCCTCTTCTCAAATCCTCCCAGTAAATCTGGTTGCCATAATTCCTCAAACAATTGAGGCAACTCGTGTCCTCAGCGCACTCCCCGCAATCGGCGACGTCCAGCGCTCGCTTTAACACCTGCTCAAGTTTTTCAACGATCTGCCGTACATGTCCCGCCCCGCCCGGCACGTTATCAAACAGGACGATCTCCTGAGAGTAGTTTTCTTCCGGATTTGTCGAGGCTCCGATGTTGATTGGTCGCACAACGCCGTCCAGGTCTCTGCGTTCAATTTGCAGCGCCAGGCTGGCGCCTTCTAACAACGCGTAGGTGAGAGTGCGCCAGAAAGACAAATTCCCGCCGGAAGGAAGTGTCATATTCGACGTGTTCTCAAACCGTAAATGCAGCGTGTCGCTTTTGAAGGCATGCCCTAAATGATACTGGGCAGGCACGCCCGCGCACCCCTTTTCGCCCCAGGGAGTCTCGTGCCCCTGAGCGCCCTGGCGACCGCGGCCTCGTCGCTGTCGTGGCGGCGCAACCCGAATCCCGCACTTATCGCAAAGCCAGAAGCCTTCCGGATCCTCGCCACTGTTGACCGAAACAAGTTCGCCGTCGCGGCGGTAGGCGTAATGTATGCGCGGCTGACCGTTGACGTTGAGAGTCTCCTCGGCCACGTTCTGCCCTGTCGCCAGCAGGAAGGAATGCGAGCGATTGACGCCCGTCTCGACTTGCAAGCCGGCTTTTCGCAATGGCGCGGTCAGATCGGTGGTGAATCCGTCAGGATCAACGAAGCGGTAAGGTTTGCCCGCCGATGGATCGCCGCAAACGCTACAAGCGTCGCCGATGGGCAAGCCGCCACGCTCTGCGCATTGCAGGTGGCGGCAGGTATCGCATACTCGGTACTCAAAATCATTGAGTTCTTCACGAATAACCACGCCGACACTCTTCCAGAGGTATTTGTCGGCGACGATCTCAGCGCCGGGAGCGTACTCGACGATCGCGATCTTCTTATCGCGTTCGAGCCGCAGCCAGTCGTTCGCATATCGCTCTTCACGGTATTGGCGTCCTGCGGGCAGGCGCAGCGAGACCAGGTCGATTGGGAATGAGTAGCTGGGCAATACTCCTTCGCGACAGAGGAAGTCTATCAGCGATTCGCCCAGCAATCTGTCGCGCAGCGCGTCGAACCGATCCCACATTTTTTTCGCGGCGTCCCGCTCGTTGGAATCACGACTTTTTCTGGCCGTCTCCATAGCCTCGTCACGCAACCGCTCGTATTCGCCCAACCATCGCTCGAAAGCCTGACTGCGCGCGGTGAAGTCATTGGCAAGGCTATTCAGGCATGCGTCAGGCTCGGCGCGTTTCGCATCAGGGTTCTCATCGAAGAAGTTTTGAATGACTCGCGCCAGTTCCGCGGCGCAATCGTTCCTCCACTGCGGGATGAAATCCACGTGGCGGTCGTCTGGTAGATTCGGCGCGAAGAATGAGCCGCTCTGCAGAACCTCCTGCCGCCCCTGTCGAGTGAGCCATCGCAGGAAATGTCCGAGCAACGTGGCGTTCAGATGACGCCCGATGATGATCCGATTTCCAATCGCGAGATGCGGGACGGCGACCTCTCCGGCGATGATTCGGGTCGGGTTGGAGAAATAGACCCGGTCGTGCGGGCGCTGTGCGGCGTAAGTCAGAATGAACGCCGCTCCGCTCGCCCGGCGTCCGGCGCGTCCGGCGCGCTGGCGGTAGTTAGCGACGCCGGGCGGGACGTTGTTCAAGACGACAGTCTGCAAGTCGCCCACGTCAACCCCCATCTCGAATGTAGTTGAGCAACTGAGCACGTTAATGTCGCCATTGATGAAGCCGTCCTGATACTTGCGCCCGGCTTCGGGTTGAAGCTGGGCCGTATGCTCTTCCACTCGCATGGCGATCGGATTGCGACTGAACAGAGCGAGATAATGGTCTTCCGTGGTCGCCTCATCCGGTTCATAAGCCTCCAACCGGCCTTCGCATCCGTACGCGGGGCAGAGCCGTAAATCTTCCGCCAACAGACGAGGCGACAATCGCAAGCAAGAATTGCAGCGATACCACCGAATCCCCGCAGGGAATATCAAGCGCTCGTGATTGATCTGATAAGTTCCCTCACTCGTCCCAACAAAGACTCGATGATCCTGCGCCCAGTTCCAGACCAATCTCAACGCGTCTTTTATTTCGGCGCCATATGGGCGTTTGCCTGCGGCGGTAAGAATCCGTCGCGCATAATCGAACCGCGTCTGTCGCTGGGCGTATAGATCTTTGGGACTCACCCAATCCCTGACGTACGAACCTTTTGTTTCAGTCGAAGGGCGCGTCAGTTGGTAATAAACCGTCGAGATGGAAAGGCCGAAAACCTCATCGTTGGCTCTGACGCCTTCCGGCATGGTGACGGCTTTATCCAGTCGCATCGTGTCGAGCAATGCCTGAATCGCCGTCATCATCGCTTCAGGCTCGAGTCCGAAGCGGGAGCAGAGCGCCTCGCCGGGGAGCGCGTCCGCCGGGAAGTGAACGTCGCATCCCACCAGTCCCAGCGCCCACAGCGAATGGCGGGGGTCTATGCGCGAACAGAACTCCGCCATGACTCGCTTGGCGGCGTCAACTCTGCGGCGACGTCTTTCGGCGTCCGGCGCGTACTGCGCGTGGGCGCCGTGCAATCCATAACTTTCAGCAAGCCTGACGCACTCTCTCGCAAGCTCTTCCACATCCGGGACTCGCCCTTTCTCGTTCAGATCGGACGCCGCCCGCGCGATCAAATGACGATAAAGCGCGCTTTCAACCGTGGACTGCAAATAAGCCGCATGCCTCGCCGCCCCTTGCCTGCTGTCGGCGAAAGTCAACAGCTTCCTCCCCTCGCCGCTTTTACTCCTGATTTCCGGCTTCGGACTCGGAGGGGACAGCCTGTAAAGCTCTTCTGTCAGTACTGACAGCGGCGCGCTATTGCCCACTCGGATGGGAGTCACGATCTCCCGCCCCGCGGCGCTGCGAGCGCTGCAGCGCGGGCAGGAGGAAAGCGTCTCTCTCGGATTTCCGCGCGCGTCCCGAATTTGATGCAGAGTGATATGGCAGGGATCATTCACACAGTTGCAGTCATCGCCCTGGCGACGGCAGCGCAGACAGATTTCGACAGGTCCGGTCTCGGAGACTTCTGATGAATCAGCGACTTCATCGGCGTCATCCAAAGCCGTCAAGGGCTTCCATGTGAAATACCGTTGACCGCTCGTGTCCCGATCAAAGGTTCCTTCAGTAGCGAACACGCCGTCGCGATTGAATGCGCGAACGTATGGCTGGCCACAGTTGCGACAAGCGGTAAGCTCATAAGCCGCCGCGTTGCAATCGGAGCAACGCTCGCGTTTTTCCAGATAGAGATGACTCCATCCATCGCCTTCCGGGGCTTTGCAATTCGGATTGAGACAGAGCCAGGCGCCCTGCGGCGCGCGAGCGAAAAGATGGTATCGCGCCGGGAGGAGCGGAACGGAATCGGAAGACTCACGCGCCATCGCCCCGATCTCAACGAGCCTGCAAACGGCTTCCGCGCGACGAGGATCGCCCTCGGCGTCGTCCATAGCGCCGTCGCCGCCGAACATCTCTCGCCCTGCCTGGTGTAATTCCACCGGCGTTGCGCTCATCATTGCGCGCAACTGTGCAAGCTGCGGATTCTGTAGGAAGACCGCCCAGAGGAATCTGCCGATGTCGCCATTTCCAGCCTGTGAGTGGGCGGCCTCGATCCGGTCAGCCGGCGCCAACTCGCATTCGAGGAATTCCCGCGCTGCTTCTTCGATCAATTCCGGATTTCGCCGCTGCCCCGCCCCGAACGCCTCTCGCAGCCGTTCGCGCAACCCTTCAGAAAGTTGTAGCCAGGCGGCGACAGACGGAGCCGGATCGGCGACGGCGCTGGTTGCGGTGATGTCGAGGGGCGTTCCGAAGATCACATCTTCTTCCAGGAAGCCCTCGCCGAAAAGACTGGAGGCGAAACGCGCCGCCGCGCCACGATCATTTTCCGTCAGCGTAGCGCTGGTGGCGATGCACTGAATTTCCCCGCGCCGTTTGCCGAGTCGTTGTTTGAGCCTTCGCAGCAGCATCGACACCTCAATGCCCTGCGCGCCCGTGTAAGTGTGAGCCTCGTCGAGGCAGAGGAAGCGCAATCGGCTCGTGTCGAAGATCGGCGAGTCTTCCGGCCTCAAGAGCAGGTATTCGAGCATGGCGTAGTTGGTGATCAGAATCTGAGGCGGGCTGGCCTGGATGCCTCCGCTCGGATTCCCCCTGATCCTGTCGCGTGAAATCACCTCGTTCTCCGGCGCGTCGGGGTTCTTCTTCTTGCCCTGCGATTCTCTTTCTTCGAGTTCGCTCGTGTACCTGCCGAACGTGATGGGCGTCCCCGCAAGCAATTTGCGCAGGCGAAGAAGTTGATCGTTGACGAGGGCGTTCATCGGGTAGATCAGTAGCGCGCGCACGCCTGGGGCCGGATCGGTCAGCAAGTCATGAAGAATGGGGATCAAAAAACATTCCGTCTTTCCGCTGCCAGTCCCTGACGCGACCACAAGGTTTCGCCGTTCATCGAGAACTCTGCGGATAGCTTTCTCCTGGTGCAGGTACAGCGGACGGTCAGGCGGGAGTGGGCGGTCGTGCGGAGGATTAATGTGAGCCTGAAGTTGGCAAATGCTCTTGCTCACCACTCCTCCATCGGCCAATTCACGCAAAGAGCGCCCAGTCGCATACGGGTGGTTCAGTTCCAGGAACGGGCCACGAAACAGAGCTCCGGGCGATTCCAGATTGCGCCGCACAGCGCTGGCGAGAACCGCGTCGCTGCGTTCGACATTGAAGGTCGTAAGCAAGTAACGGATAAAATTGCTTCGCAATGTTTCAGTAATCTGAATCGCATTCATAGAAGTTCTCCGGGTTTACTCAACGCTTCTTCCACCACTGCGCCCTTTGTTCTCTCCCCAACAACGAATGTCCTGATCCGAGCCGGCGAGTCAGGATTGTTGTTTGAGACGACCTGCCTGTAACCATATATCGGCAGACGACGTGTAACCGGGATGAAAAAGCTGACCCCGGGGTAATGATCGAAACGGAATTGGACTGTATTGATGGTTTCCCCGAGGACGGATGTCTCAACGAAGGCCTCGAGAACGCCGGGACCGTAATTTGGGTGAAGCGCCTGTTGTCCGACGCGCAGATATCGAATCGGCTCGCCGTCCGTGAATTCGGAACTGCCGGCGGAACTCTTATTAACCACCAGCGGCAGCAACTGGTGTTCGCGCTGGCCGAACTTCACAAGGATCCTGACTGGAGCCTGCCCGGCTGCGCTTCGCTTTACATAGTCGGTGAGATTGGCCAGCGGTAATTGAAGCCTCCCTTGCGCGTTGAACCGGCCGCTGGTTACAGGAACCTCGCCTGCATAAATCTGGTAAGCCGCTTCCGGCATGCCCTCGACGTCTAGGATGCGAGCGAAAGAGAGATCGTCCAACGCCAGCGCGAGAGGCTGCGGTTCCCATGAAGTGGAAGACCCTACGGAATGGACGCTCGCTCGCAGTATGCGCGGGCGCCACCGCAATGGCAGGCTGAAATCCCCGAAGCCCAGCGTGGCCTCGAAGTCGTTTTCAAAGGCCGACCATTCGATGCGCTGTATTCCGGGCATGACAGCAGCTACGCCGCCAGTCCTGCTGGTTACTTCACTCGCCGCCGGGCAAGCGATCTGAACCTGCGGCGGCGCCTCAGCCGTGTAAAGAGTACGGTCGAATTCTTCCGCGGAAGGCGTGATGCGCGTCGCTGGCGCGAGATTGAACTCCACAGGCTGATATTGGGCGCTTTGCAAACCGCGAAGCAGTTTGAGACGAAAACGCCCGGCGGCGCCCTTCGGCAGAAGGACATCAAGTTGAATTTGTAATTGGCGCTTCGATTCCGACCAATTGGCGATCTCCGAATCCCTGAGGCTCTGAATCGAGTAAATCTGAGCGCCGCTTTCCTTTTCATTGGTCGCCGTCAGATCGCGCAATTGCAATTGAAGATTCTTGATCTCCTCCCATGATTGGGCGGGGACGAAGACATCGGGCGCAGCGCCAGTGAAAGTGGCCGCGCCTGTTGGGTCATCAGCTTCCGCCAACATCCGCCCTTCCAACCGAAGCGATCTTGAAGACTCTTCGGCGACGGGAATCCGTTCCAATTCCTCTCTCGGATGTTCGGATGCGAAGACGGTCACGGGAGGCGAAAGAACGACTGACAATGCCCGGTATTCTTCAAATCCTCGCGGGGCGTACCATTCGCGGCTCGCTTTGATCTCTCCGTCCGAATTGCGAAGACAGAGAGTCCGGCGAATAAGCGCAAGCCATTCGCCCGCGGGCAGCCCACTTTCAGATGAAACTAGCGTAGCGACCGTTCCGGAGCCTTCGAGCTTAAAGAACAGGATCCTTTCATTTAATGGACTCGCCGCATAGCGTCGCAACAGGACGCCATTCTCCGCGCGTAGTTCCACCGTAATGTCCTGGGCGTTGGGGCCGACGATGCGCATCTCCGCTAGACAGGTCGGTTCGATTTGCCAATATCCATCCTTATTCCCGGACTCGACGAGAAATCGTTCCTTTCCGATCACGAATGACGCGGGGCGTGGGCCTCCGGCGAGTCTCTGCCGGGGAAAGAAGAGCCGCAACTGTCGCGCCTTGATGTCCCACTGCCAGCGCGGAGCGACAAACAGCGATTTGCGTATGGTCGCGGCGCCATTACGCTCAGCCCCCAGCCCTATCAATTTGTCCCACACCTCGCGTTGCACCGGATGGTCTTCAAGTAAACTCTCGATTTCCTGTGTGCGGTAAATCCCGCTTTGATGAAGGTGAGCGGCCTCGCATAGATCGCAGACGAACTGAGCAGCGAGACGGCGCGAATGAGCAGTATTGACGAATCTCTTGAGCGACCTCGTCGCGCGAGCTTCTTCCACAACCATCGGAAGGCGCTTCTCGAGTTCCTCAATTTCCATTTCAGCGACGGTGTCCCAGCCGGAGTCCTGGCCGATCTCATGCAGCAGGCGAGCCATTTCCGGCACACAGACCTGTGGGATTACGGCGTGGTAGAGAATCGGCGTGACGTACTTGTACCCTCCGGCCGGGAAATAAAAACGCTCCAGATTGCTACGCGCCTCTTTGAACCGTTTGCGACAAACGTCCCGAACGCCGGCGTCGTTGCGCAATCCCAACCGTTCGAGAAAGACGGGCCAGTAGCCCGAAGTGGATGTGTCTTCGTAGCGGGCGCAGAAGACCAGCAGCGCAAGGAACACTCGTTCGGGAATCTTTTCGAGATTTTCCGGTTTTTTATTCAACGCCTCTTTGACAGAGCGAGCGACGCGCAGATAGTCATCATGCGTAAACCTGAGCTGGCCGAGCAATTCCACTTTGCCGAATGAGTGGTCGAGAATCTTCTCAACTTTGGCAAGATCGATTTTGTCGGTATTCTCAAACATGACGCTTACCTGCTGGTCACTCACCAGTCTGGAATGATTCAAAAGGACTGGCCTGAGGGCCGGGGAAAAACCGCATGCCAGGTAATACTCAGGCCAAGGCTGCGCGACACGGCGCTTTGCTGCGGAAATGGCTGGGACACCGCCACAGCCTATTCCAGCGCCTATCCGATTGCAATAAATTTCTGAGCGACTACGCTTCGATCCGTTACTTCGCTTTTGATTCATCTTGACCTCGAATTTTCAGACGGCGGCCAGTACCGGAGGCGTCGCTCGCGTTGAAGCGGTCTCAACCATAAGGCTTTCATATGAAGCCAGCGGCAAGGCCATTTCATATTGCAGGCGATAAAACACCTCGCGCGCGCACTTCACATCTCGCATGCAGTATTGCGCGATCTCTTCATGCCGGCCTTGCTGATAAAGATTGTAGATGCTCAAACCATTCATGCCGGACTCTTTCGGCGATGGAATTCCCAGCGCCTGAGCCAGGTCATGCAGCGAAATCCGGTTATGCCACTTCGTCCATTCCCACATCGTGTCGAAGACTGGATGTGACTGATAGCGGCGGAACGATAGATTTACGCTGGGTCTGACTCGGTGAATACAGGATCGTTTGTAAAGAAAGAGCAGGTCGAAATCGAGAATGTTATGGCCGATGAACAAGTCCTGCCCCTCGCGAAATCCCGCGACCAGACTCCAGAAGGACCTCAGTGTGCGCGCTTCGTCCAGATGGAATCGCCGAGTCTCGCGGTCGCGCCCCAACACGCCGCAATGCCTGACGGCGCCGTTCTCTTCGATCACAAGGCCGACGCATAACAAACGTCCCAATTCCCCCTGCAAGGCGAGGTCGCGGAATCGGTCTTCGGCCTCCGCTTCGATCTCCGCTTCATTGACTCCCAATTCGCCAAAGCCTCGTTCGACGTACAACTCACGCGCCAACTTTTCTCGAACGGATTCTTCAGGGGGCAGCGTTTCGATGTCCATATAGATTCGTTTACCCACGGCGTTCCTCCTCGTCTCCCATTTTTCTGTCCGATCAGGATCGGACAGAAAAATGGGATCTTTTATCATTTGACCAGGCAAGATCGATGAACCCAGGCCCCGTTCCGCTCCTGATCACAGGTGTCTTGCAGGATGGTCTTGTCCGTCTCCTGGGTGATCAATCGGATGCGCGGCGTGACCTGCTTCTCGACGGCCTTATCTCGCGCGGCGTCGTTCAGGTACGCTTTAACATCGTCCGCCGTCACGGCGCCGAATTTCTTGCCCTTCTCGAATTCGGCGACCGCTTCGACCGCGCTGGCTTTGAGCAGCTTCGGCCAGAGCTTTCCGAAGAGCGTCTTCGAGCCGTAGAGATCGGCGCTGTTGACCTGGCCGTTGATGGCGAAGGCGTAGCCGATCACGGCGCCTTGCGAGTCAGCGCCGTCGATAATGGGCGACAGCTCCCGCACGTATCGCTCCACTCGTTGATCGACCTTCTCGTCCTCCAGCGTCAATTGGAGGCTTGTCGCGGAACGTCGCTCTCTCACTGATGCGCCCAATTTCTCGCTCAGCTTATCCTGCGCTTCCGACACTTTGTCCCAGACTTCTCTCTGCGAGTGACGAACAAACGCCGCGACTCTCAGGTCCCTGGAATGTACGCGGTGTTCCGAGGACTCGAACAGAACAGGCGATTCCACTTCTCCCGTCTTCTCTCTCCTCGGACGCCACCTTCCTTCCTCAACGCAGAAGGCGCCGATCGGAAGCTTCCCAGAGCCGGCGGGCACGATTACGTCATAGGCAAAGACGCGGTCCTGCAATCCGCCTTTGACGATGTCACCAGCCTGCGCGTAGACCTCCTCTAACGACAAGTTTTCAATCGCCAGTTCATTGACCTGCCTTGTCTCGTGGACGATCAATTTCTTCTGCTCTAAAGCTTCTTGCAGGGTCAGCATCAATGCTTCAGGCAGCGTCTCTTCTCCGTGAATCAGAAAGATGGTGAGGTTGTCGCAGGTATATGGCTGCGAGACGATGTAGTTTTCAGCGAGCATAAAGTCTCCTTATTCACAGGCTATTCCAGCGCCTTTCGGCGCGTGGCATGGCATTGAGTTCGAAGTATGATGAGGCCGAAAAGGACAGGGCGCGCGCTGAGAGGCTCGCGCCCCTCTCGGTCATTTGAAGAGATCTTTCTTCATTTTGTTGACGATGCGATCCGCGACCTTACGCTGACCTCCACGGCTCCAGCTGCCCCACCAGATTGACCGGTCTCCGGCTTCTCCGGCCCAGACCATCGTCTTGTCCTTGACGCTGATCAATTGCACGCTTCCTTCGTTCTTGTCCTTCCCTCCGAAGACGCTGTGATACCACTTGTCATCGCCTTTTATCGAAGCGCCGGCAAGGACAAAGTCCGCATCCTTTTCCTCAGTCACGACGACGACGGGCAGTTTCTTTTTCACAATCTCTGCGGCGATGAACGGATGGAGATCGCCTTCCATTGGCGCGATGAACAATTTTGCGCCTTCGGGAATTTTTTTAGTTTTGTCTTTGGCGTCAGCGCGATTGACAGTGAAGGCGAGGAACGCGAGGAGGATAAACAAACAATACTTCATGAGGAGTCCTTTCTATAGGGGATGAAATTGATTCATCGCCCATTGATCGTGGTGGTTAGTTAAGATGATGTCCTCGGGACATTCATCGCTCTTTCCGCGTTGGGGGGAACGAAGCAATATCAAGCCGCGTGCCAATCCCGAAAACGGCGCTATTGCCCCTTTTTTCGTATTTTTTCTCTTTGAGTAGCTCCCGGTGAATAAATATCCTTGTGCTGACACAAATGTTTTTGTAGATTGAGGGCATGAAAATCTTACTGGCCTGGATTGGCGCCACAGACCTCAAAGCGGCGTCGGGGAATGGCAAAACTGGTTCCGGTCCGATCTGCGCGGCCGTCACTGAAACCAAATATGACCGAGTTATCCTTCTAAACAACTATCCTGCGAAGGATGGCGGCAATTATGTCAAATGGCTGCGGCAGCAGACTGACAGTGAGGTAGAGCATAATCACATCTCCATGTCCTCGCCGACCGATTTTGGCGAAATCTATAAAGCGGTAATAAAAACGCTCGAGCAGATGCGGGCCAAATATGGCGACGACGCCAAGGCGACTTTTCATGTCAGCCCCGGCACGCCAGCCATGGGAGCGGTTTGGATCATCGTTGCCAAGACGCGTTTTCCGGCGGAATTGATCGAATCCCATATAGAAACGGGTGTCCGCAGGGTCTCGCTGCCCTTCGATATATCAGCCGAATTCATCCCCGATCTTCTGCGTCATCCCGAAGAAGAGCTGAAACGATTGGCTCCGGGGGCGCCGCCTGAAGCTCCCGCATTCGATGACATCATTCACCGCAGCGGACAGATGAAAGAAGTTATTCGCCACGCGCGCCTTATGGCATTACATAAATTACCGGTTCTGATTGAAGGCGAATCGGGCACGGGCAAGGAGCTGATGGCCCGCGCCATACACATTTCCAGCCTGCGAAGCGACAAGCCTTTTATAGCGGTCAATTGCGGCGCCATTCCGGCCGAGCTGGTCGAATCCGAACTGTTTGGGCATGAAAAAGGCGCATTTACCAACGCCGTTCAGAAACGCGACGGCCATTTTGTCAAAGCCAACGGCGGGACGATTTTTTTGGATGAAGTCGGCGAATTGCCACTGCCCGCGCAGGTCAAGCTCCTCAGAGTCCTGCAAGAACAGGAAGTCACTCCCCTCGGTTCCAGCCAAGCTAAAAAGATTGATGTGCGAGTGATCAGCGCCACCAACCGCACGCTCATCAACGAGGTCGCGCAAGGGAATTTCCGCGAAGACCTCTTCTACCGGCTGGCCGTCTTCATCCTGCGCCTTCCTCCGCTGCGCGAACGCGAGGGCGACGTCGGTTTGCTACTGGACAGCATTTTGGCCGATCTGAAAAAAGAGACCCCCGCTCTGATATCCGATCGCAAAAAACTTTCTCCCGGAGCAAGAAATTTTCTGCTAAATTACGCTTGGCCCGGCAACGTCCGCGAAATGAGAAATACACTCCTGCGGGCTGCTGTACTATCATCCGGGCCGCAGATCACAGAGGCAGAAATTCGCCAGGCCATCTTTACTGCCCCATCACAAAATAAAGATGGAATTCTAAACCGTCCTCTTGGCAACGGTTTCACCCTGCAACAAGCGCTCACCGAAGTCACGCAACACTATCTTCGCAAGGCTCTGGAACAGGCGCACGGCAATAAATCGGAGGCGGCGAAGTTGGTCGGATTGCCGAGCTACCAGACGCTTACCAATTGGCTGAAGAAGTACGACATTGAGATTGGCGCCTAAATTGCCAATCTCCATAGCGAAGACACCGTGGATACTGCGTTTCAAAAGCATGTGAACGCCGCCCCCTATAACTTGAGTTTTACCGCGGCCTCGTTGCGCCCGGAGTTGGCGAGGATCGTGGTGGAGCATTTCCTGGCTGTGAGGGATTGGGAGAAAACGAAAGAACACATTCTTTCCACAAATGCGCTCCAATGCCGAAGCGCCAGCAGCGCGGAGCGTTTGGAGCTAGAGCTTCGCAAGCGGTTGGAGACATTGAGTGATGAGCAACTCACGCTGCTGGCTCAGGCCACTGCGGAAGATCGGGTGGCGATGGCATGGCTTGCGGCCTGCAAGCGCATCAGCTTTGCTTTTGAATTCGTCGCGGAAACGCTGAGGGACAAACTTGCGGCGCGCGACAACATCTTACGCCCGTCCGATTACGAAACCTACGTCGAAACCAAAGCGATAGCGCATCCGGAACTGATGAAATTGTCCGCTTCGACGAAGATCAAAATCCGGCAGGTCCTCCTAAAGATGCTGTCAGAGGCGGGTTTACTTGGAGCCGGCATCGAATTGGGAACGATTCAACGTCCTGTTTTATCCCCGGCTGCGCGTCACGCCATTACTTCCGACGATCCGCGATGGCTGGCGGGTTTTCTCGTTCCCGATCAAGAAATTGGAGGTCTGGGCCATTCATGAGCAATCTCGGCGAACGTCTCTTTCAAATTTTTAGACATCCGGATTTCCTGGCGATGAAGGGATTGGCCAACGAGCTGCCTATTTTTATCCAGACGTACGAGCCGGCGCGGGAAGACGCGACCAGACGCATGATCGAGAGCCTTGCCCAGCGGTTGCGAAACACAGGGATCACATTGAAAACGCTGGATCTCTTCAATCTGGTGCTGGAGGAGTTGGAGGAGCATCAAATCCTGGATGACTTGCTGCGGGATGAGGCGACCTTTGAGAAGGCTGACCTTTTCGATACGTTGAGGAATTATTCCGATCCCAAAACCCATCTGATTCCGCGCCTGATCCGATCCATAGGAGATGGGGGCGGAGATGATGGAACGCAATTGACCTTCGTGACCGGCTCCGGACGCGTCTATCCGTTTCTGCGCACCCATACCATCCTGGAATCCTTACAACCCGCGATGCTGCGCCATCCGGTAGTCATCTTTTTTCCGGGAGAGTATGTACAGGAGCCGGGTGGCGGTTCACATCTGAGGCTATTCGGCTCGATCCCCAGCCCCAAGATCAACAATCCATACTATCGAGCGACAAACCTCGACCATTACAGACGGGACTTAATCAAGGCATGAAGATACACGAACTATTCGTCAAACCTGTCGAGCGTCCGATTGATGGCGTCATCAAAGCGGATGACCTGCGCAATCTCCAGATCGAACTGGAGGAGTATGTCGTCACGCGCGACGTCGCCAAGGGGCTTGGCGTTTTCACTGACCGTTACCTGAATGAATTGTCAGCCAACGGGGTGTGGATCTCAGGATTCTTTGGCTCGGGCAAATCGCATTTGCTCAAAATCCTTTCGCTCGCCCTGGACGGCCAGCCATT
>Ga0187894_10004374_pt1 | contig 15197 bp, 10 predicted proteins | sample GBC1701081metaG_FD_136650 | JGI IMG/M metagenome (GOLD analysis project Ga0187894, IMG submission 136650) | White microbial mat communities from a lava cave in the Kipuka Kanohina Cave System on the Island of Hawaii, USA - GBC170108-1 metaG ... | reverse complement strand
CGCGCATGATGGGCTCGTGGCTGAGGTGCCGGATGCGGTCGCGGAGCAGTTGGCGTCGCTGCAGAAGGTCCTGGCGCTGCGACTTCACGTCTGAATCTGTAACACATAACCAGATACCGGCGCGAGCATTTTCTCGCCCGGCAGGCGGCTTGGGCCGCCCCACTCACCCTCGGTCAGCCGGCATTTCGAGCGGAGTTATGGGTTCCGTTCCCGCGCTTCGATCATCGGCAGGGCGAAGGACCGGGCGAACGCGTCCGCCACGCGCGGCGCCCAGTCCGCAGGTTGCACCGTGGCGCGGCCGCGGACCTTGCCCACGGAGGTCACTCCACCGCTGGTGAGCCCGCAGGGGACGATGGTTCGGAACCCCTCCAGGTCGGGGGAGATGTTGAGAGCAAATCCGTGAATCGCCACGCGCCGGTGGACGTTCACGCCGAACGCGCAGATCTTGTCGTCGCCCACCCAGACGCCGGGGCACGCGCGGCGCCAGGTTGCGGCGATCCCTTCATCAGCCAGCACGGCGATGATGCCAGCCGCCATCGCTTCGAGATGGGCCAGCACGCCGCGGCGCAAGCGAAAGATGGGGTAGCCCACGAGCTGCCCGGGGCCGTGATAGGTGACGTCCCCGCCGCGCGAGGCGGAGACGACCGTGATGCCGTGCTCGCGAAGCTGGGTCTCCGACGCCACGACGTGCTTCGCCTCCGCGGAGCGGCCTAGGGAGATGACCGGATCGTGCTCGCACAGCAGCAGCACGTCCGAGCGGACGCCGGCGAGAATCTCGGCGCGAAGCCGCTCTTGCAGGGCCGCGGCGGCGGCGAAGGGAACACGTCCCAGCCACGCCCAGGACGCCGGGGGCGGCTCCGATCGCGAACCGGGTATCGGAGGATCCTGATGCGCTTGCGGCACGAGCTCGACGGAAATTATTCTTCCCCGGGTCCTAACCTTCGGCCAGCTCGGCGAAGAAGTCGGCGTCGACGAAATCCACGCTGACGGTGGCGTTGACGACACCGACGCCGTGGCGCATGCAGGTCTCCGCCAGCGCCGGCCCGTCGGCGATCTCCACCGGCGCGCCGGCCTGCTTCCATTCGGCGATGCCATCATCCGCGAGACGGCCCGCCAGCATCAGGACGCCTTCGTCCTGGTTGCGCGCGCGAACGCCGACGCGCAGCTCGCCGATGGCGCGGCGGCCCGCGGAGCCGCCGCCTGATCGCAGGGCGATGAGGCTGCGCGACGGCCGCGACCCGCGTCCGCGCAGGGCCTCGACGTAGATAGTGCCCTCCACGCGTTTGACGAAGGTGGTGGGCCCGAAACCCTCGCGCTGCAAAAGCACCCGCGCCAGCGCCTCGAAGGCCGAGGCCGGTAGCTCGGCGAGCCGCCGCTCGAGGGCCGCCACCGTGCGCTCGCGCAAAGCGCGCCGCGCTTCGCCGAAGACGTGCTCGGCGCGCTCCAGATCGACGTCCGGAGGGCGGCGGGAAAGGGCGAAGAGCCCCGCGCCGGCGGCGCGGACACGCGGCCGCTGGCCCGCCCGCAGCCGTTCACGCGGCTCCGCGGCCAGGGCAGCGCGCACCACGCGCCACGCCTCGTTCGGCTCGCCGTGAATCAACCGTCGACGCACGGCCGCGTCGGCGATCTGACGGACGTGCACGCCGCGCCCGGGGGGTTGCTGCCTCAGGATCTCGATGGCCGCGTCCACCGGCGTCATGATGCGGCGAACCGCGCCGCCGTCTCCCGATGCGTCCGCCGACGGGCCGCGCGACGCGCTCGGAGGACCGGCGTCTGCCGGTGCCGCCGGATCACCTGTCGCTTCGCGTGCCGGTGGCTCCGCCACGGCCACGACATCGCTGCCGCCGGCACCACTGCCGCCGCCGCTTCCGCTGCCGCCGTCACTTTCGCTGGATCGGGCGGCGCTTTCACCCGCACCGGACGCCGCCGCATGATCTTCGTGGGAGTCGGCCGCCGGCCCATGGGGCGAGCGCTCTCGCTCCGCGTCTTCGCTTGTAGGTGGTCCGAAGCTGCTGCCAGACATACCGCTGCTTCCTCCTCGGCGCCGACGTCTTCGCCGTCGCCGTCGTGCTTGTCCGAGCTCTTCGTCCGCGGCGCCCGGGGGCGCGGAGCGATCGGCGGATGATGCCGCCATGTCTTCTTCGTCGCCGTCCTCGCTCGAGTCCTCGTCGTCGCTTCGATCGCTCTCGCCGTTGACCCGACCGCCTTCGGGTGCATCGTCAGCGTCGTCGTCTCCCTCCAGGACCCCGGTCTCCGCCAGCGCGGCCGCGCGCGCGGCGGCTGACATCTGGCCCAGGCTGGGCTCGTCCGGTACATCGTGTCCCTCATCGCCCGGCGATACCGCCACCCCCTCGGAGCCCGCCGTCGGCGCGCGCTGCGGATCGCCGCCGCGCGATGAGCCGCGACCGCCCCGCCGACGCCGCCGCCGGCCCCGGCCAGCGCCTCCCGATTCGGTCTGACCGTCCTCGCCCCCCGGCCGCGCCGCGATCGCGTCGGGCTGCGGCTGGCCGGGCGACATCTCGGGCTCGGGCTCAGGCTCCGGAGCTCCTTCGGGATAGCGCAGCAGCCCGAACACGCCCGGCTTCACGCGGACGAACGGGCTGCCAGGAGCCTTCTTCACCGCCGCGGTGAGCTGCGTCTGCATCGTCACCTCGGGCGTGCGCCCGACGAAGGTGAGCATCTTCTTCGTGATCGCCCGCTCGGTGAGATCCTTGTAGTGGAGCGGCTTGCGCTCTCGCTGGAGAATCGCATGCGCGGCTTCGAGGAACGTCATGGGGTGCTGGTGTTTACCATGGAATGCACCGATACGAGCGTCCTGGCGACGGTAACCTGGAGCCGGCCGCGGGCGGATGCACCCGATTCCCTGCACGATTTTTTGACGCTTCCGGCGGCGGGGGTTACCCGTGGAGCATGCAAGGCAACCGACGAATCGGTGTCCTCTTGGGTGGGCTGTCAGGCGAGCGGGAGGTATCGCTGCGGTCGGGCGAGGCCATCCTCGCGTCCCTGGCCGAGCGCGGACATGACGCTTGCCCGGTTTTCGTGGATCGCGACCTGGACCTCATCCTTCGCCAGACGGGCATCGACGTGGCCTTCATTGCACTGCACGGGCGCTACGGTGAGGACGGATGCATCCAGGGGCTCCTCGAGATGCTCGGGATTCCATACACGGGCTCGGGCGTGCTCGCATCGGCGCTGGCCATGCACAAGGGAAAAACCAAGGAGATCCTGCGGCTGCACAACCTGCCGACGGCGCCCGGCTACCTCGTTCAATCTGAGTCCCACGAGACCGGCGCCGACGCGATCGCGCGGCATGACGGCTTCGGCTACCCGGCGATCGTCAAGCCGGCCGGCGAGGGGTCCTCCTTGGGCGTCGCGCTGGTGCGCGACGAGATGGAGCTCGAGGCCGCGCTCGAGGAAGCGCTTCGCTTCGACGACGACGTCCTGGTCGAGCGCTTCATCGAAGGACGCGAGATCTCGGTGGGCGTGCTCGACGGCCGGCCGCTCGGCGCCGTGGAGATCGTGCCCAGGAGCCCGAGCGGCATCTACGACTATCAGACGAAATACGCATCGGGCGGAAAGTCGGACTGCTATTTCCCGGCGCGGTTGACGACCGAGCGCTATCGGTCGGCCCTGCGCCTCGGCGTGCTGGCCTGTGAGGCGATCGGCTGCGAGGGCGCTGCGCGCGTGGACCTCATCCTGAGCGAGCGCGGCAACGAGGTCATCCTGGAGGTCAACACGCTGCCGGGCATGACTCCCGGGAGCCTGATGCCCAAGATCGCGCACGGCGCCGGGCTTTCGTTCGACGACCTGGTGGACGAGATCCTCAAGGGCGCGCGGCTGCGTGCCCACGGCCATCGCCGCGATCGCCGCGCGCTGCAGCTCGACCTGGAAGGTCCCGAGCGACGCGCCGGCATCATGCCCAGCGCTCATTGAAGACAAGCGGTACGCTGGAGGCGTGAGCCCACGGTCCCGGCCCCGTACGACGAGCGCCCGGGCGGCGGTCATGGTGCTGGGGGCCGCGGTCGCGTCAGGTGTCGCGGCGCCGCTGGCCTGGCGCGCGGCGGTCGTCGGGCCGGTCGAACGACGGCTGGGCACGATGCTTGGCCGGCCCGTGACGCTGGGCAGCCTGCGACCGACCTGGCGCGGGCTGGTGGCGAGCGACGTCCGGATCTTCGGCGCGCCGCCCTTCCGTGACGGCGTGTTGGCGCGGGCGGCGCGCGTACACATCCGGCTGGGAGGCGCGGACGGATTCTGGTCGCCATCGTCGGTCGTGGTCGACCGACTGGATGTGGACTACGTCCGCGCCGGAGGCAGCGACAACCTCCGCGGCGTGGTCGACGGCAAAGAATCCGGGGGCGGCGACGGGCACGCGCCGGGCGGACCGGTGCCGGGAGGACGTTCGAGTGTCTTGCCATGGATGCCGCACATCCACGTGCGCGACGGCCGAGCGCGGGGGTTCATCCAGCCGGCGGTGGGCCCTCGGGTGGCCTTCCGCGTCGGGTCGTTCACCGTCGATGCGGTCGCGCGCGGCACGGGGACGGATGCGCGAACCACGCGGCTGGCCGCTACCGGCAACGTCCGCGCGGCGGTACTGGAGGTGGCCGGCCGCCTCACCGCGGAGATCCCGGCGCTGGCGGTCGAGCGATCTCCGGACGGCGCTGTCGCTCTGCGAGCGAACGACGCGATCCTGCGTCTGCCGGGCGCCGCTCCCATCGGGGGGGCGATGCGCGTCGAAGGCAACTACAGCCAACAAAGCGGGCTCAACCTCGTCGCGCGCGGCTCGACAGCGCGGCCCGGCGCTCCGGACGCGGGAACCGTGGCCCTCGAGCTCGACGCAAACAGCGAGGGCGCCCGGCTCACCCTCGACGCGGTCGACCTGGCGCTCGCGCCCCTCGGCCCGCTCGCGCGGCGCGCCGGCGTGGGCCTGGCGGAGGCGGTCGCCACGGTGCGCGGGCGCGCCGAGTTGGCGGTGGCGACCGGCGCCGCCGCCCGTTACGAGATGGACCTGGACGTCCGCGGCATCGACCTCGCGAGCTCCGCGATCGATCGCCGCCCCTGGACAGGGATCGCCGTCAAGGCGCGCCTGCCTGGTGTGCTTTCGCTGGCCGCGGCCCCCACGATTCACGTGCAGGACGGGACACTGGAAGCGTTCGGGATCGGCGCCTCGGTGTCGGGCTCGCTCTCCGTCGGGGCGCCCGCGCGCGGACGCCTCACTCTCGCGACCCGGACGGTTGACGGGGCCGTCGACATCGACTGCCGGCTGCTGCTGGCGCGCCAGCCACCGCCGGTGCGCGACATGCTCGGCGGCATGGTGCTCGGCGGCAAGCTGGCGGCCTCGCTGGCGATGAGCTTCGATGCGGCCGACTGGGACACGCTGACCCTGTCCGTGGACATCGCGCGCGTGTGCACGGTCTCAGCCGACGCCAACGTCCTGGCGCGCGTGGGGCTCGGCGGCAGGCGGACCGTCGACTATGCGATCCGTCAGGCCGGCGGCGCCGCCCGTCCGTTCCCGCTGGGCCCATCGAATCCGGCGTTCACACGCCTGGCAGACATGCCGCCGCACCTGCCGGCGGCGTTCGTGACGGCGGAGGACGCGCACTTCTTTTCGCACGGTGGATTCGATCTGGAGATGATCCGCCGCGCGCTGATCTTCGACCTGCGGGTCGGCGCCTTCGCCAAAGGCGCCAGCACGATCACCCAGCAGCTCGCCAAGAACCTGTTCCTGGATCACGACCGCACGGTTGCGCGCAAGTTGACCGAGGCGGTGCTCGCGTGGCGTCTGGAGGCTTTGCTGCCCAAGAACCGAATCCTCGAACTCTATCTCAACGCCATCGAGCTCGGGCCCGGCCTATACGGCGTCAAGGAGGCGGCGCGTGCCTACTTCGGCAAAGACGTCGCGCAATTGACACCGCTCGAGTCGGCTCACCTCGCGTCCGTGGCCCCCAATCCCCGCGGGTTGGCGCGCCGGTTCCGCGAGGGTCGCATCGACGAGGGCTGGCTGCACCGCCTGTACGACCTGCTGGCCATGATGAAGCGCAGCGGCCGCCTGTCCGCCACGGAGCTCGCGGCGGCCACCCAAGGATCGCTGGTGCTGCGAAAGATATGAACCCGCACTCGCGCGCGCCTTCTGGGCGGCTTTGCTTCACCCCCGCGCGGGGATCTTCCACGCCTGGTACAGGGCGAAGGCGGCTATCAGGAGATCGAACCCGTCCAAGGTGCCGCGCAGAACAAAAGCCAAATCGACCGGGCTCAGGAGGACATCGTGGACCGCGCGCACGGCGAGGGTGAAGCCGAGAGCGACGCCCGCCACCGCGGCGCCGACGGCCGCGATCTGGTTGCTGCGCCCCACCCCGCCCCCTTTCCGCGCCCCGATCCCGGCGAGCACCCCGACGACGATCACCATCATGTCCAACCGCGTACCGGCGAGGCGCGCAACCATCCCCCACCCTAGGGCCGCGACCGCCGCTCCGACCGCCGCGCCCGCCACCGCTCCCAGCAGCCGTCCGGGTGGCGGCGCTGGCGCCGCGCGCGACTCGATGGCGCGCGCCAGCTCCGCGGCCTCGTTCTGATCCACCACGAGCTCGGCGCGCCGTGCGTCGCCTTTCAGAGCCTGCGCCACGGCGCTTGCCTACCGCGTCCGGCGCCGCGCCGCAAAGCCGGTGGCCGGCCCCCCGATCAGCGCACCGACGAGAGCGGCAGGGTGACGAAAAAGGTGCTGCCTTGGCCCGAGGTGGATTCGGCCCACGCCCGGCCACCCATGACGCGAACGAAGTTGCGCACCAACGCCAGACCGATACCGGCGCCTGGGTACTCGCGCGTGGTCGTGCCATCCACCTGGTAGAAGGGCTCGAAAACCTTCTCCAGGTGCTCTTTGTCCATACCGATGCCGGTGTCCCGGACCGCCAGGCGGATGGCGTCGTCCGGAGAGAAGGGACCCGCGGATCGATCGCGGTCGTCGAGGCGCCCCACCTGCGCGCTGACGACCACGGTCCCGCCCTCGGGGGTGAACTTGACCGCGTTGCCGAGGAGGTTCAGCAACACCTGACGGAGCTTGTCCCGGTCGGCCAGCACGCGCGGCAGACCGGGCTCGACCTCCGACGTCAGGCGCAGCTTGCGGCGATCGGCCAGCGGCCTGACGGCTATCAGGGCCCGCGTCACCAGCTCTCCGAGGTCGAGAGCGTCGCCTCGGACGCGCAGCGTGCCCGACCCGGCGCGAGCCGTGTCGATGAGGCTGCTGATCAGCCCGAGGAGCTCCTCGCCCTTTCCCATGATGGTCTGGATGTACTCGCGCTGCTCGGACGCGACCGGGCCGGCCAGCCCGCCCAGCAGCATTTCCGAGTAGCCGATGACCGACGTCAGCGGCGTGCGCAGCTCGTGCGTCATGGTGGCGAGAAAGCTGGCCTTGAGCCGATCCGTTTCCTTTAGACGCTCGGTCAACGCCGCAACCTTGGTGGTCTGCTCGGCGATCTCGCGGCTCGACTCCTTGACGCTTTCGGCATGCACGGCGGACGTGAAAAAGCGAGCGACCCCGGCGTGGATCAGGGCGCCCAAGACGGCCCGCGCGTGCTCCACCAGACGGCGCGCGCGCTCGTCGCTGGTGGCGCGCGCCTTTACCAGCTGCGCCAAAGCACGCGCCCGCCGCGGCGCGGAGACAAGCGACACCAGCGCCGCCGGCAAAGCCTCGATGGTTCGGGGCGCGGGCGTCCCCGGCAGATACGGCCCGACGATCACGGTGCCCAGCCGGCTGCCGTCGTGGGTCAGCGCCGCCGCGGCGTAGCGAAAGCCGGTGAAGCAGTCCGCGGTCACGGGCGCGCCGCCGATCTCGGGCGTCGCCGCGCGCACGATCGCCAGCGTCGCGGCGCAGGCCTGGGCCCCCGCCGGCTCACGGTTTACGAACCGGCAAAGGGCGCGCCTGGATGCCGCCGCCTCCGCTCCGACGAGGACGTTGCCGGCCGCATCCACCAGCTGGAATCCCAGGCCGCAAAGGACCGTGAAGCTCTCCGCCACCTGACGGACCGTCGCGAGATCGACCAGGTCGGTGAACCCCGGCGTCTGGTCGACGACCGACGCGCTCATCGCCCGGCTCGACCCGATGGAGCGGCCAGCCGAGCACGCAGCTCGCTCATGATGGCGGCCCGCGCGATGCCGTGGCTGCGGCCGATCTGGTGACGCCGATCGAGACCCGCCAGCACGGCGTCCATCAGGCCCACGAATGTCTCGACGACGCCCTCGCCGCGGATGGCGACGGCGGGGAAGATAGGCTCGTCACCGCGGGCCGCGATGCGCGTCAGCTCGTCCGGTGTGCGGCTGCCTGGCAAGTCCAGCTTGTTCAGCTGGACCACGATGGGAGTGGTCGTGGGGTCGATGCCGCTGGCAGCCATGTTCGCCTTGAGGTTCGCCCACGATTCGTTGCTGGCGGGCGTCTCCGTGCGGCGTCCGTCGGCGACGAAGGCGACCCCGTCGGCGCCGGCGAGCACCAGCTTGCGCGTCGAGTTGTGCATCACCTGACCCGGCACCGTGTACACCTTGAGACGCAGCTTCATGGTCCCGGTGGTGAAGAAGACGGGCAGGAGATCGAAGAACAGCGTGCGGTCCTCGCGCGTCTCCAGGGTGAGGAGCTGCCCGCGCGCCGCCGGCGAGATGCGCCGGTGAAGCTCCTGCAAATTGGTGGTCTTCCCCGATAGGGCCGGCCCGTAATAGACCAGCTTCACCGTCATCTCGCGATTCTGCGCGTCTATCTGCATCGCGTCGCGAGGACCGGTCGGCCGGCCGCGATCATGCCGTTCCGCGCCCCACCGTCACGGGCGCCGCCTCGCCGCGTCGTCGGGCGCGGGCGGCGGAGGAGCGAGCTGGCCGGGCGAGGGCGACGGCCAGAACGTCGGTCATCACGCGCGCGGGCACCACGCTGAGCTTGCGCAGCACCTGCTCGGGAAGGTCTTCCAGCTCCGGCAGATTGGGCGCCGGTACGATCACCGTCGACATGCCGGCGCCCACCGCCGCCAACAGCTTCTCTTTGAGCCCGCCGACCGGCAAGACGCGGCCGCGCAGCGTGAGCTCGCCGGTCATGGCCACGTCGCGGCGAATCGGCGTACCCGCCAGCAGGGAGACCAGCGCGCACGCCATCGTGACACCCGCCGACGGCCCGTCCTTGGGCACAGAGCCACAGGGGACGTGAATATGAATCTCTCGGTCGGCGTAGAAATCCGCCCGCATGCCCAAGGCCAGCGCGTGCGCGCGCGCGAAGGACAGCGCGGCCTGCGCTGATTCCTTCATCACGTCGCCGAGCTGGCCGGTCAGGATGAGCGAGCCCTTGCCCGCCATGGCCTGCGCCTCCACCAGCAGCACCTCGCCCCCGTACGGCGTCCACGCCAGCCCATTCGCCGTCCCTATCTCGTCGGCGTCGCGGCGCTGATCCGAGAGAAAGCGGGGCGGACCCAGGTACTTCTGCACCGCCTCTCGCGTGAGCACGGCGTCGCCGCGGCCGGCCGCCGCCGGGCTCGCCCGACGCGCAGGCGCCGACCTTCGCTCCCCGCCGCCGGCGCTGGCTGCGTCGCCCCCGCGGGCTCGGCCCGCCTGCTCCTCCACCACGCGGCGAGCCACCTTGCGCGCCAGGCGGGCTATCACCCGCTCCAGCTCGCGCAGCCCGGCCTCACGCGTGTATTCGGCGATGATCTTGCGCAGCAACGGCGCCGCGACGACCAGGTCGCGCGGAAGCAGGCCCGCTTCTGCGATCTGCTTGGGAACCAGGAACCGCCGCGCGATCACCAGTTTTTCTTCCTCGCTGTAGCTGGTCAGGTGCAGCATCTCCATCCGGTCACGCAGCGGCGGCAAGATGGCGTCAGGAATGTTCGCGGTGGCGATGAAGAGCACCTTCGAAAGGTCGTACGGCACGCCCAGATAGTGGTCGCGGAAGGTGTGGTTCTGCTCGGGATCCAGGACCTCCAGCAGCGCCGCCGACGGATCACCGCGCACGTCCGATCCCAGCTTGTCGATCTCGTCGAGCATGAGCACCGGATTGCAAGTCCCGGCTTGCTTGATGCCCTGGATGATGCGCCCCGGGAGCGCTCCCACATAAGTGCGGCGGTGGCCGCGCACCTCCGCTTCGTCGCGCACTCCACCCAGGGAGATGCGCACGAACTTGCGACCCATAGCCCGCGCGATGGAGCGCCCCAGCGACGTCTTGCCCACGCCCGGAGGGCCGGCGAAGCACAGGATGGGCCCGTGCGATCCGCCGCGCAGCTTGCGCACCGCCAGGTAATCGAGGATGCGCTCCTTGATAGGCGCCAGGTTGTAGTGGTCGGCGTCCAGGATCGCGCGCGCGGCCGGGATGTCGAGGCTGTCGGTGCTGGCGGCGGTCCAAGGTATGTCGATCAGCCAATCGATGTAGGTCCGCAGCACGGACGCTTCGGCGCTCTCGGCGTTCATCTGTTCCAGCCGCCGGATCTGCTTGGAGGCCTCGGTCTTCGCCTCCGCGGGCATCCCGGCGCGCTCGATCTTGCGGCGCAGGTCGTCCATCTCCTCGCCCGCGCCGTCGCCATCACCCAGCTCGTTACGAATCTGGCGGAGTTGCTCGCGCAGGTAGTAGTCGCGCTGGGTCTTCGACATCTCCTCCTTCGCGCGGCTCTGGATCCGTGTCTGCACCTCCAGGACGCCGATCTCCTTTTCCACGTATTGGTTGACCTTGGCCAGGCGATCGCCGGAGCGCTCCGTCTCCAGGATGGCCTGCGCCTCGGGCACCTTGAGGGTCAGGTTCGAAGCCACCAGATCGGCGATGCGCCCGGGATCGTCCACGCTCTGCACCACCATCGCCAGCTCGGGTTGCAGCGTCTTGCCCAGCTCCGCCAGCCGGTCGATGTTCCCGCGCACCGAGCGCACCAACCCGTCCAGCTCGACCGACGCCAGCGACGGTAAATCCTCGGTGCGGTCGACGCGCACCTTGTAGCTCGGCTGCTCTGCTAGGAAACGAACGATGCGGGCGCGGCAAAGCCCCTGCACCAGAATCTTCAAGCCGCCTTCGGACAGCTTGCGCATCCGCATGATCATGGCGATGGTGCCGGTGCGGTACAGCGATTCGGCGGCGGGGTCCTCATCGGATGGCTCGCGCTGCGCAACCAGGAAGCAGAGCCGGTCGGGCGTCTCCAACGCCCGATTCACCGCGTCGACCGAGACCGCGCGCGACACGCGCAGCGGAACAATCATGTACGGAAAGACCACCAGATCGCGGATGGGCAGCAGCGGCAGGACGCTGGGAATCTCCTGCTCGGGCACCGGCGGAGTCTTCGAGTCAGGTTCCACGCCCCCAGCACTTTATCACGGCAGCTTCCCTGTGGGCTGTTCGGGCAGTGGGGGGGGGCGGCCGGCCGCCTCGCGATCGAGAAGCGCGCGCTTGCGTTCGACGCCCCATCGATATCCCGAGAGCTCTCCGTCGGTGCGGACCACGCGATGGCAAGGAATGGCCACGGCCAAGGTGTTGGCGGCGCAGGCGCGGGCGACGGCACGCACGGAACGCGGCGAGCCGATGCGCCCGGCCAGCTCGGTGTAGCTGAGGGTTCGACCGGGAGGGATCTCGCGCAAGGCCTGCCAGACGCGCTGCTGAAACGCGGTGCCGCGCACATCGAGTGGCAGGTTTTGCCTCGACCCCGGCCGTTCCACCAGGCCGACCACCCGCGCCACGAGCCGCTCGAACTTTGCGTCACCCCCGATCAATTCAGCCTGCGGGAAACGATCCTGCAGGTCGCGCACGAGGCGGTTCGGATCGCCCCCCAGGAGGATCGCGCAGACGCCCCGAGTGGTGGCGGCGACCAGGATCGACCCCAGCGAGCACGCCCCGACCGCGAAACGGATGACGGCATCGCGGCCTCCGTCGCGGTATTTCGTCGGTGTCATGCCCAGGACGCGGTGCGATTCCTCGTAGAACCGGCCGGCAGATTGGTAGCCCGCATTGTAGATGGCGGTAGTCACCGAATCGCTGCGGCCGAGCTCGTCGCGAAGGCTGCGCGCCCGGTGCGCGGCGGCGTACGCCCGCGGCGTGACACCCGTGACGTCGCGGAACACGCGATGAACATGGTGCGGGCTCAACCGCGCACGCCGCGCGAGCTCGTCCAGCGTGGGCACGCGCGCGGCGGCGCCGATGAACCGACAAAGATCGGCGACCAGGTCCGCGCGCCGCGCGGCGAGCGAAGGCCTTTCAGGCTGGCAGCGTCGGCACGGGCGAAACCCTGCGCGTTCGGCCTCGACGGCGGTGGCATAGAAGACGACGTTCTCGGACCGGGGCGCTCGCGCGCCGCAGGAAGGGCGGCAATACACCCCGGTCGTCCGGACGGCGTAAAAAAAGGCGCCGTCTGCGCGCGGGTCGCGCGTGCGCAGCGCCGTCCATCGTGGATCGTCAGCCGCGATCGCTTCGGTGGCCGGCGCTTCGGTCGCCGTCGTGGTGATCATGCCACGAACGTACCGCCGCCCGGGCCCTGCCGCCCTCCGATCTTTGCTCCCGAACTTTGCTGCCGCCGCCGAGCCTGTCAATGACGACGGACACGAAGTCAGCCCACGACCGCAGGGGCAGGCTGGCTCCGCAGTCGCGCCGGGCCAGGTCCACCGCAATCTGCCGCTCTTCCACCAGGAGAACGCGGGGCCGCGGGCTGGCTCGCCGAGATGCGCGCGGCAGCGCCTTTCGGCCATCGCCCCCGCCGCCGTTCAGGCTGGCGAATGTCGCCCGGTACACGCCGTAGAGATCGTCCACCATCTCGCCCGCCCGAAAATTAAGACCGCGACCGTGCGTGTCAATGGGTCGCTGACAGCGCGCGTTTCGCTCTTCTCCCCTGGTGGCTCGGTTCGCCATTGCGGCCGAGGCCGTCGTGATTACCTTGGGTCGGCTCTCGGTGGCAGGGGTGTCACGTTTCCCGATGCCGCAGATCTTCCACCGCAGCACCAACACCATCTCGAAGGTGAGCCTGTTCGGGGCGTTGCTATTCATCGTGGCTGTGGCCGGCATTTCCTGGAAGGTCTATCGGTCCCCGTGGATGACCGAGGCGCTGGTTGCCAAAGAGCAGCCCATCCCGTTCAGCCACGAGCACCACGTCGGCGCGCTCGGGATCGACTGCCGTTTCTGCCACACCTCCGTCGAGGACGCGCCCTTCGCCGGCATGCCCGCCACCAAGACGTGCATGGGCTGTCATTCCCGAATTTGGATCGACAGCCCGATGCTGGAACCGGTGCGGCAGAGCGCTCGCACTGGTGAGCCCATCCGATGGGTCCGCGTCCACGACGTGCCCGACTTCGCCGTGTTCGATCACAGCGCTCACGTGGCCGGCGGTGTGGGCTGCTCGACGTGCCACGGCCGCATCGACGCCATGCCGCTGACCTGGCAGACGAGCTCGCTGCACATGCGGTGGTGCCTGGATTGCCACCGCCAGCCGCAGCGCCACATCCGCCCACGCGCGCAGGTGTTCGACATGGCGTGGAGCCCGCCGCCCGCATCCGACGGGCCCGACGCCGCCGCGGCGCCGGCTCACCTGATGGACTGCAACACGTGCCACCGATGACATCGGATCTCCCGCTGCCCCCGCTTCCACACACGCCGGAGGCGGCCGACGCCACCGCGGCGGAGCCGGGCGACGATCAGGGATTCGACCGGCGGCGCTTCCTCGAGCTGATGGGCGCGTCGTTCGCGTTCGGCGGCGGTCTGGGCGCCGGCTGCGCCCGGCAACCCGACGAGCAGATCGTCCCGTACGTCGTCCAACCGGAAGAGATCGTTCCGGGCAAGCCGCTCTTTTACGCCACCGCCATGCCCTTCGATGGCTACGCGCGCGGCCTGCTGGTCGAAAGCCACATGGGCCGACCCACCAAAGCCGAAGGCAACCCGCTGCACCCTGCCAGTCGCGGCGCGACACACGTCTTCGATCAGGCGTCGCTGTTGACGCTTTACGATCCGGATCGATCACGGGTGGTCACGCGCAAGGGGGAGATCAGCACATGGGTGGCCTTCGTCGATGCCGTCGGGCGCGCGGTCGAGAGCCGGCGCGGCCAGCAGGGGGCGGGCATACGCATTTTGACCGAGGCGGTGACGTCCCCCACCTTGGCCGCCCAAATCCGATCATTGCAAGCACGGATGCCGGGGCTGCGCTGGCACGCCTATCAGACGGTGAACCAGGACCATGAGCGGGCGGGCGCGCGCCTGGCTTTCGGGCAAGACGTGGACACGCTGTATCGCTTCGATCGGGCGTCGGTGATCGTGTCGCTGGACGCCAACTTCCTGAGCGACGGTCCGGGCGCGATCCGCGCGCAGCGTGACTTCGCGGAGCGGCGGCGGGTGCGCTCGACGCCCGCCTCGATGAGCCGCCTTTACGTCGCGGAACCCATGCCGACACTGACGGGGGCCATGGCGGACCACCGTTTGCCGTTGCGCGCGCGGCAGGTCGAAGGGCTGGCGCGCCGGCTTTGGCGCACGGTGACAGGATCGCCGCAGGAGAGCACAGAATCTGGCGGGCCGCCCGGCGATAACGGCGGCGCCCGCGACTGGATCGCCGCCGCGGCGACGGACCTGCGCCAACACCGCGGCGCCGGGATCGTCGTTCCCGGGCGCTTCCAGCCGCCGGCGGTCCACGCGCTGGCGCACGCGATGAATCTCTACCTGGGCAACGTGGGCCACACGATGGTCTTCGTCCCCCCCGCCGACGCGGCGGCGACCGTTCACGAAGAATCTTTGCGCGAGTTGACGGCGGACATGGCGGCCGGTCGCGTCGATTTGCTGATCATCATCGGAGGCAACCCCGTCTACACCGCCCCCGTCGACCTCCGGTTCAGCGAGCGGATGGGACGCGTGCGCACGGCGATCCACCTGAGCCTCTACGACGACGAGACGTCGCAGGCTTGCGAGTGGCACCTGCCGCAGAGCCACTATCTGGAGTCGTGGAGCGACGCCCGGGCTTTCGACGGCACGGCGTCGATCATCCAGCCATTGATCGCGGCGCTTTACCACGGCCGCACCGCGCACCAGGTGGTGGCGGCTCTGGCCGGCGAGGCCACACGATCAAGTCACGACATCGTCCGCGCGCACTGGCAAGCGCGTCGCTCGGAGCTGTCCCGCGACGACTTCGAACGGTTCTGGCGCCGCGCCCTGCACGACGGCGTCATCCCGGGAACCGAGGCTCAGCCCGCGAGCGTCGTCCTGCGCTCGGAGGCCATCCCGGAAGCGGTGGCGG
>Ga0187894_10004373_pt1 | contig 15199 bp, 12 predicted proteins | sample GBC1701081metaG_FD_136650 | JGI IMG/M metagenome (GOLD analysis project Ga0187894, IMG submission 136650) | White microbial mat communities from a lava cave in the Kipuka Kanohina Cave System on the Island of Hawaii, USA - GBC170108-1 metaG ... | reverse complement strand
TTGCCCGCTCAAAACGATCTGGCGCGCTCGCCGTCCCGACATCGCAGCCTCCTTCGCTTGCCGCGAAGAACCTGCCATCATCAGCCGCGCATAACCCTGTGAACTTTTGACTCAGGACACTAGATGCATGCGGCAATAGCAGTATCAGTGGTGCAAAAACTTTTGATCGGCGCATTGCCTAGAATGCAGGCGAGATTTAATGTTGCATCACAACCATGCAATTATCCGCCATCCTTGCACTCCTAATCCTGCTCACCACTGCGGGGACGGCGGCGGCGGCGCCCGATCTCACGGGCAAGCGACTTTCCGTCGAGTGGCTCGACCCCAAGAATGAAATAACTACCCATGTGCGGCCCGGGGTCTACCGCATCACGGAGATCGTCATCGAAGCCGGCGTCCCGGACAAGCCGGTTCGGGCCCGGCTGCTCACGCCGTCGGACGGCGACGTCAGGGCCTGCGGCGCAGATGCGAGCTATATCGGGACCTACACGGGTGGTGAGATCGAGCTCAAGCTCAAGAAGCCAGGGCAGGATCCCAAGTACACATGCCCGGGCGGCTACCATCACCAGCTCAACCTCAAGATCGCCCGCAACGGCGCAGTGAGTGGCCGTTGGCACATGGCCAGCGCCGGATGGGCGTGGGGCGACGGGCGACCTGTGTCAGGCCGTTGCGGCAATTGCGAGCCTGGCGCCGCCAACTGGACCACCGAGATGATTGTCGCGGCGGTCGTGGCCTTGCTCATCTGGTTGGGTTACCGGGGCAAGCAGATCGAGGCGGCGAAACGGGCCGCTGTCCAGCCGCCCGCCCGCCCGCCGTCGCCGCCTGTACGACGTGACGACGGTCCGTCCTTCGACGGCCTGGAGCTCACGGAAGCAGGCGCTCGCCAGCGCCGGTTGGAAGACGCGCGGCGGCGCGAGGCCGAAGACGCCGCACGCCGCAAACGGGAGGACGCCGAGGAAGCCGCTCGGCAGCGGGCGCGCCAGCTGGCGGCACGCACCAGCGCCGCCGAAGACGCCAAGCGCAAGGCCAGGGCGGAACTGGAACGACGCAAGGCGGCGGCGGATGCCGACGCCAAGAAGGCGCAGCAGCGCAAAGCGCTGGAAGAGGAGCGCGAGCAGCTGCGCCAGCGTCTGGTCAAAGCCAGCCGATCATTGGTGTCCAGGGTTGCAGATCCCGAGCGCCGACGCTTCTACGACAGCTTCCTGAAACGTCACGAGGGCGATCCCCTGAAGCTGCGGGCAGCGATTGACGCCGTGCGCACCCAGATGTCCGCCGAGGGTGAGCGCGCTGCGAGTGACGCCGAATGGTGGGGCGGTTTCGAGAAGGCCGCCACCGACATCCGGGACTGGAGCATGCGGGCGAACCGCGTGCTTGCTCTCGGGGTGCCGGGCGGCGGCCAGATCCTCGGGCTGCAGGGCCTCGCGACGAGCACGGCCGCTGCCGCGGAAGATGGCGCACGGAGCACGGGCAAGCACATTCTGCGCACCGGCGTGGACATGATCACCGGTGGCATGGCGACCAAGATTTACGACCACAACGGCAACGTCATCAAGGCGGTCGGCGAAAAGGCGGCAGAGTACGATCCGCGCGAATATCTGAAGCGGCTCAAGGAGGCCAAGAAGAAGTTCGACAAGGGCCAATGGGCGGAGGCTGCGGGTGAGGCGCTCGACACGGCGCTCGACGCTTCCGACAGTGGCAGCGATGTGAAGAACCGCCTCAAGCAGCGGTCGGCCAGCAATGTCCACGCGACCGGCGCGGGAGCCACCAGCACCGCTGGTACCGCGAGTAAGGGGGGCGTGGGCATCGTCAAGACCGTCCAGGATGCGATCATGCCCGGGCGCCGCAAGAAGAAGCAGGATCCCGCGGCGCAGCGCAAGGCGGCAGAGGCCGAACGCAGGGCCGCTGCACGCACCATCATCGCGGGCCCGGGAGATCCCCAACAGCGAAAGCTTGGTGAGGAGTACGCGCGCAAGCAGTTCGACGCCGACCAGGAACGGCAGCGCCGCGCGCGCGCCGATGCAGGTCGACGCCGCGCTGTCGACGAGGAGAAGTGGCGCAAGAAGGCCGCGAAGGTCCAGGGTGGCACCGAGATCGGCAACGAGTTCGAGAAGGGCTTCAAGGGCTGGGACCGCGACAAGCCGCACATCTGGGTCGAGGATCTCGACAGCACCTTCAAGGAAAACCTCAACATCCTCGACATTACGAAGAAGCAGGGCGGCGAAAGCCCCTTGATCGACAAGCGGCTATATGTCGGCGCGGAGGCGGCCAATCCGCGCGCCAAGGACAGGAACCAGGCGGGCTTCGCCTCCGTGACCGCGAGCAACGAGGACAGCGGCACGACCAACTACACGAAAAAGTTCAAGAGGCTCCTCCAGGAGCCGTTCAATGATACGGAGAAGGGGAAGGCGACGCAGAAGCTGCTCGAGTTCCTGGGGCACAAGGGCGATCCTGGTGGCTTCATCGACAAGTCGTCGCTGTGGGTTCCGGCCGCTGACCAGGCCAAGGCGCGTCAGGCTGTCGCGCGAATGATCTTCAAGAACGGCTCTTACAATTTCACGGCCTTCAGCGAATATGTAGCGCATCTTGAGGCCACGCGCCCCGATCTCGACAATCCAACCAAGATCGCCCGGGAGCTGTTGAGCAAAATCGAGGGCCGCACGCCCTGGGACCTTTGAGTGAGCCGCTTTCCCTCATAGAAGAATTCGGCCTGAAGCGATGCTCGGTCCCGTCTCCCTCAGGCGAAGGCGAAGCCCATGGTGCGGCCATAGTAGTAGAGGCCACCATCCTGGACGATCAAGGCGAGGGCAATGTCGTCATCCGTCACGGCGCCGCTCGTCTTCGCATTGCGATGATCGTGCTCGGCGCCGGCCGGCGTCAGCAGTGTCACGTACCGGGTCCAGGGGAACGTCTTGCCGCCGATCGTCGACGCGCACCGGGCCTCGTGCAGCGCGAGCACGATCGCGGCGGCGTTGTGGCGATGCAGGCGCTGGGCTTCGCCGGGTCGCACTGCGTTGAGGGTGAGGGTCATCGACGGCAGGCAGGTGCCGAGCCTTTCGGTGCGCTCGGTTGCCATGAACAGCGCGCGTCCCGGCGTGTCTGGCGCCATCGGCCGGTCATAGAGCATGCGCAGCTCGCGGGCGATGTCGTCCGCCCGGTAGTGCGTCGCCTCGATGGGCGTGCGTGCGGCGACTTCGGGGCGCACACCTTCGAAAGAGAGCGTCGGTTCGTCGGTCGCGACCCACAGGACGGAGTCCTCGTGCGCCTGCCAGGAGGAAGCGACGCCGCCCGGGAGCGCGAACATATCCCTCTCCTGCCAGTCGAGCCCTTCGTCACCCCGCCTCAGCGTTCCCTTGCCGCGCAGGACTGCCCACATCTCGCCGCTGGCGGCAAAGGTGTAGTCAAGTCGCTCGTCTTTGCGCACGCGGGCGTAGCGCGCCAGCATGAACGGCGTTGTCGCGGCATAGTCGGTACCGAGTGCGCCTGCGAGGTCCAGTGGCGTGAAGCCGGTCGGCGCGTCGTCGGCAAAGGCGCGCGCCATTTCCGCCACGAAGGCGTGTGGCTCCAGCGGTGGCCGCTTGATGTTGAAACCCTTTTCGACCGGCACGTATCGGGCGCGGTCCGCGTAGATCGACATGGCAGATCCTCTTGCTCGATTTATTTGCGTCGGCGGGGCTCACAGCGCCATGAAGCCGCCGTCGGTGCACAGCACATGCCCGACGACGAACGAGGAGGCATCTGACGCCAGCCAGACCACGGCCTCGGCGACTTCTTCAGGCTGGCCCATGCGGCGCAGTGGCAGGCCGGCGGCGACGGCGCCCATGTCCATGATCCTGGAGGCCAGCATCATGTCGGTGACCACCCGTCCCGGCGCCACGGCATTGATGCGGACGTTCTTCTCCGCATACTCCATCGCGGCGGAACGGGTCAGTGAGACGAGGGCTGCCTTGGAGGCCGAGTAAAGCGCGAGGCCGGGGTTCGGATTGCGCAAGCCGCTCACCGAAGTGTTGACGACGATGGCGCCACCGCCCTGCTGCGCCATGATGCGGACCTGGTGCTGCAGCGACAGGTAGACCGACCTGACATTGGTATCGAATACGCGGTCGTAGAGTGTCGCGTCCTGATCTGCCAGCGGTGCGCGCGGCTCCTGATAACCGGCGTTATTGAAGGCGACGTCGAGACGTCCGTTCTCCTCGAGGATCGTGCGGTGCAGGCCCGCGAGGTCCTCCGCCTTCGTGACGTCCGCCGGGATGAAGCGGCCGTTGCCGCCGATCTCGGTCAGTGCCGCGACGGCCTTCTCACCCTCGCTCTGTCGACGTCCCGCTATCACCACGCACGCGCCACGGCGTGCGAAGGCCAGCGCGGTGGCGCGCCCGATCCCGGTGGCGCCGCCGGTGACGAGGACGACCTTGTCCTTAAAGTCCTGCATCGGCCGCTCCAGCGGAAGGTGTCATCCGCGCGCGCTCGACGATGGCGCGCTGGTCGAGGCCGGCCGGCAGGCTGCCATAGGTGCCATAGACCCCGCCATCGTCGCCCAGGCGCGTCGCACAGAAGGCGTCAGCGATGGCGTGGGGCGAATGGCGGATCAGCAGGCTCGCCTGTATCGCGGTGGCCATTTTCTCGACGATGCGGCGTGCCCGCGCCTCCTGCTCGTCCGGTTGGCGCAGCTCGGCGTCGAGACGGTTGATCATCCGGTCGAGGCGTCGGTCGCCGCCCCTGGCCGCCCGCACTTCGTCGAGGAAGACGGGGACGCTTTCCGGCGACTTGGCGGCGGCGCGCAGGACGTCGAGCGCGATGATATTGCCGCTGCCCTCCCAGATGCCGTTCAGCGGCGCTTCGCGATAGAGCCGCGCCATCGGGCCTTCCTCGATGAAGCCGTTGCCGCCATGGCACTCGAGGGCCTCGTGGACGACGCCGACGACGCGCTTGCAGTTGAAATACTTGCCGACCGGCGTGCCGATGCGCACCAGTAGCGCGGCGTCGGCGTTGCCAGCCTGCTCGTCGTCGACCGCGCGCGCCAGCCGGAAGGCGAGAAGCGTTGCGGCTTCGACCTCCAGCGCAAGGTCGGCGATCACGTTCCGCATCAGCGGCTGGTCAATCAGAGATCGCTGGAAGGCCCGCCGTCCGGTCGTGTGGTGGATCGCCTCGGAGAGCGCTCGGCGCATCAGGCCGGCGGAGCCGATGGCGAAATCAAGCCGCGTCAGATGGGTCATGGCCAGCGCCGCCTTGATGCCTTGGCCTTCCTCGCCCACGAGCCAGCCGTGCGCGCCGCGATACTCTATCTCGCCGGAGGCGTTCGACTTGTTGCCGCACTTGTCCTTCAGGCGTTGGATCAGCAGGCGATTGCGCGCGCCGTCAGGTAGCCATCCGGGCAGCAGGAAGCAGCTGAGGCCGCGATCGGTGTGGGCCAGGGTGACGAAGACGTCGCTGTGGGGCACCGAGAAGAACCACTTGTGGCCGTCGATCAGGTAGGCCTCGCCCGGCCCGCGTCGCGTCGCGGCAGGGCGGGCGGTGGTCTGCGTCGCTCGCAGATCCGACCCCGCCTGCTTTTCGGTAAGCGTCATGCCGACCGTGCCGCCGGACTTGTTCTGCATCGGGCCGGCCGTCGGATCGTAGCGCGTCGATAGGATGAAGGGTTCCCAGACCGCGGCAAGCTCGGGCTGCAGGCGCAACGCCGGCACCGCCGAGTAGGTCATGCCGAGCGGACAGCAGATGCCGTTCTCGCCCTGGTTCCAGAGGTAGGACAGAACGCCCCGGGCGACGTGCGCGCCGGGCTGTTTGGCCGTCCACGACAGCGCATGCGTGCCGTGGCCGATCGCCAGCGACATCAGCTCGTGCCACGCCGGGTGGAACTCGATCTCGTCGATGCGGTTGCCGAAGCGGTCGTGGCTTCTGAGTTCGGGCAGGTTGCGATTGGCGTCGCGTGCCAGCTTGGCCACGCGTCCGCTCGCCACCGTCGCTCCGGCTTCGGCCAGCAGCCCGTCGGCCCAGGCGATCTTCTCGCGGCGGGCAATCTCGGTCAGCAGCCGGTCGTCGGCGAAGGCATTGTGGCCGGTGAACGGTGTCGCCTGATTCATCACCTCGTGCGTGGCATAGGCGTCCGACGCCGAATGGCTCATGGTTTTTCCTCCGGGGCGCCGACGCTGGCGCGCAGGCAGAATTGGGTGATCTGCTCGATCAGGTGCCGATCAGCGCGCGGGCCCGTGCCCTTGGCGGGCGCCAGCGGCCCGATGAGTGCCTCCATGAAGGCGCCGACGATGCAGGCTGCGGCCACCGCAGGATCGAGCCGTGGGAAGGCGCCGCGCATGATGCCCTCGCGCAGGATGCGTTCGAAGCAGTGCGCGAGCTGCGCCCGATAGTCGAGACGCACGGCCTCGACTTCCGGATCGACGGGTTCGGCGATCAGGGCATAGGCCAGCCGGCGGCCGCTCAGGGCCCGGCTGGCGAAGGCGCGGATGGCCGATTGCAGCTTCTCGACGGGTGAACCGTCGGCGTCGGCCACCGCCTTCACGATCCCGACCTCGCGCGCCGAGACGGTCGCCACGATCTCCGCGCACAGCTCGGCCTTCGAGGGCCAGTAGCGATAGACGGTTCCGGTCGCCACGTTCGCCTTCGCGGCGACATGATCGATCTGGCCCGCCGACCATCCACCGTCGGCCACGAGATCGCGTGCCGCCTTCAGGATGCGTGCGCGTTTGTCGGCCAGCCGCCGCGTCGCGCTCTCGGTCCGCCGGTAAGCCATGTTCCTTCGACTCACGCAAAAGAATGAACTTGGGTTCACTGCGAAAGAGTGAACCTCAGTTCACCACTTGATGTCAAGGATGCCGTCTCAAGGCCTCCTATGCCGTCTCTCTTGTGCGCGAAGCACCGAACAGTTCGTAGATGGCGGCGCGGAACCACCGGTGGCCGCGATCCTGATGGACTCGCTCGTGCCAAAGCTGGCTGATCTCGAGGCGCGGCAGGTCGATCGGTGTGCGGAAGGCCACGAGGCCAAGGTCGCCTACCAGGTAGTCGGCCAGCCGCGCCGGCATGCTGGCGATAGCATCGGTCCGGCTGGCCACGAAGGCGGCCGTGACGAAGCTTGGCACTCGAACCAGTACCCGATCGGACGCAAGGGCGGCCGCAAAGGCCTGCTCGATCATGCGGTGCGCTGCGTGCCCGGTGTTGGAGGACGTCACCATGACGTGGCGCTCGTTGAGAAACGCGTCCGGTTTCGCCAGCTTGTCCCAGCGCGGATGCCCCTTGCGAACGACACTCACATACTTGTCGACATAGAGCCGCTGACGCCGAATGGTCGACGCCGCGCCGGGAAAGACGCCAATGGCGACGTCGGCTTCGCCGGTTTCAAGACGTGCACCGAGTTCCCGGGAGTCCAGCGGAATTGCCCTGAGCCGCAATCCGCGTCCCATCTTCTCGAGGTGACTGATGAGGGGCGGCACGAACCGCACCATGCCGACTTCGGTGACCAGCAGGGAAAACTCCCGGCGCGCGGATGCGGAATCGAAGGCCACGGCAGCGGACCGCATGGCGTCGGAGGTGGCGAGCAGCTCCCGCAGCGGCTGAGCGAGTTCGATCGCCTTGGGCGTGGGGTGCATCGCCAGGCCGACTCGCACCAGAAGCGGGTCGCCGAAATGAGTCCGTAGCTTGCCGAGGATTTTGCTAATCGATGACTGGGTGGTGCCGAGGATTTCGGCGGCACGGGTCAGGCTGCCCACCTCGAGCAGCAAGGCGAGAATTCGCAGATGTCGAAGGCCGATATCGTCTTCGTTCATAAACTGCATTCCATTCCAGAATTCAATCTATTCCAGTTGATCTGTGGCGTCGAGCACGGGTCCTCTTCAGAATCCTTGCTGCTCGCGCTGTGGGATCGGCGTCTCGCAAGGAGGAGGTCCTCATGAAGAACCAGAAGTTCGTCATCCAGCCGCACTTTCGCCTCCAGGAATGGGTCGCGCAGGAGAAGGGTTACTTCGCCGCCGAAGGTCTCGACTACGTATTCCAGGAAACGATTCGATCGACCGACGGCAAATCGCACGATCAGGCCGGCCAGAAGTCAGGCGCTTACCAGCAATTTGAGCAGGGCCGGACGTCCGACGTGAACTGCGCCTGCCACTGGACCGTGAATGTCGCGGCGTCAAACGGCCATGGCAAGCTTTGGGCCGACATCTATTCGGTGGCGCCGGCCGGCATATTCGTCCCGGCCGATTCGCCCATCCGTCGTCCGGAAGATCTTGCTGGCGTGCCGATCTCCGTCGGCTATCAGTCCGGAAGCCACTATGCGACCATCCAGGCGCTCGAACAGTATCTGGCGCCGGACAGGATCAACCTGTCTTTCACGGAAGGCATGTTGTTCAAGCGATTGGACAATCTGCTCGACGGCAAATCACAAGCATCGACGCTGTTCAGCGGTCCCTACTATCTCGCCGAGCAACTGGGGTATCGCAAGATCATCGACACCACCTTCATGATCGCGTCCATGATCACCGGCAGCCCGGCCGAAGATGACCTCAAACGGTTTTTCCGGGCCCTCAAGAGCGCACAACGCGACATCGACCTGCGGCCGGAGCGCTATACGCATTACTACAAGAACGAATTCCCCGAGCGCTACCATGCCATCATGGACACACGCCGCTGGGGGCCTGGTGAGAGAATCGTGTTCGAACCCTACACGGAGGAGGCGTTTGCGCAGTCACGTGACTGGATTGCCGAACGGCAGATCTTCGAGGGCGGTCGATCGCGCATGGGCACGGATCGCTACGACGAGGCAGTGATAAGGTTGACCTGATTTACGTCATCCCATCCCGATGCGCTTGGCGCCGACTCGGAACAGAGCTGCATCGTCGGGCGCGAAGCGCATCGCCGTGAGGAAGTCGTCGACGTGATAGCTGGGCGCCATCTCACGGATGGCGACTCCATAAGCCCGCGCTTCGTCGAGACGGCCGGCGAGCGCCAGGCAATAGGCGGCAATCGCCAGGATGTGGGCATGAGCGTTCGGCCGCGCGGCGGCCCGGATGCCCCAGCCGGCGGCCTCGTCGAACTGCTTGAGGCGCACCAGCGCCATCGCGCGGGCACCGAGCATGCCGAAAAGCAGCGGATCGAACGGGCTGAGGTGGCGCGAATGGTCGGCGAACGTGATCGCGGCCCGCGGATCGCCGCCCTGCGCATGGACAAACGCCAGCGTGTAGTGTCCGAGTGCGAAATTCGGACTGAGGTCGATCGCCCTTTCCAGTTCGACCACCGACTGGTCCTGCCGGCCGCGCAGCCACAGCGCCCTGCCCAGGGCCCAGTGCGCCGAGGGATCGCGATCGTCGACCATGACGCTTTGGCCGGCGGCAGCCATCGCCCGGTCGATTTCAGCCGCGCGATCAGCCCAGCCCTGGAAGGCGTTCTGGAAGTGCGTAAAGGAGAGGCCCGCATACGCCCGCGCGAAGGTCGGGTCCAGACGCACAGCGGTTTCGAAAAAATGCCGGGCGTGCTCATTGTCGAGCCGGTTGAACCGGTACATGTGCCACAGGCCGCGGTGGTGCGCCTCCCACGCATTGAGTGAATTGGGGGGGCGCAGGATCGCGCGGTTGCGCTCGAGTGTCTCGATTTCATGGGCGATGGAGGCGACGATCCGGTCGCCAATCTCGTCGAAGACGGACAGCGCATCGTCGGCCGCCTGGTCGAAGACCTCGGCCCAGACGATGCGTGCCGTGCGCGTTTCGGCGAGCTCGACCGAGACCGTGACTCGCTTGCCGCGGCGCAACGATCCGCTGACGACATAGTCGACATTCAGCATCCGGCCGGCTTCTTCCGGCGCGATGCTGCGTTCCCGCAGCGCGAAGACGGTACCCTGCGCGATCACGAAAAGGCTGCGCAGCTTGGCAAGGCGCGTGATCACGTCATGGGCCAGACCGTCGGCAGGGCCGCCGGGAACGGTCGTCGCTGAGGCGTGATCGATGAAAGGCATCACGGCGATCGAGGCGCGCCGCGCTTCGGCCTGGACGCTTTGCGTACCGCAATCCGTCGCTGTGACCTCAAGAATCGAGCCCGTGGCGCGCGGCGAACTGGCTTCCTTGGCCCTGGCTGCTTGCCACAGGATGCGAAGGGGCGCTGGATCCAGTCCCTCGGTTTCGAACAGCCGGACGGTTGCCGTCAGATGCTCCTCGCCCTCGCGCATTCGGCCGCGTCGCGCCAGCGCGTTCAGGAGCGTCTCGTGGACATGGCGATCAAAGGGGGCAAGCTGGCGCCAGGTTTCGAGATGCTCGAAGGCCTCGTTATCGGAAACGCTTTTGACGAGCTGCTCCAACACTGCGGCGTGGCAGCTGCGAAAACGTCGGCGTTGCGCGGCGAGCCACGCGGCGAATAGCGGACTGCGGTCGATCTCCAGCCCTTCGAGGAAATCCTGCGCCAGCAGTGCCGACAGCGTTCGCAACCGCTCCGGCGCGAGGGCCTCGATGCCGGTTTGGATGGCGCGGTTGATCTCGATCACATCGACGAAGCAGTCCGCGAGGTCGAGCCTGATCGTATCGGCATGGCTGGTGACTCGGCGGTGGCCGGGCTCGTCGATAACGCTTCTGATCTTGCTCAGGCACCAGCGAAGCTCGCCGCGCGGATCGTTGGGCACATCCCACAGCAGTTCACAGAGCTGGGTCCGGGTGGCGGCGTGGGGAGAAAGTAACAGATAGGCGAACAAGGCGCGCACCTTGCGCGATGCCGGCAGCGCCAACGCAACGCCGTCGCGGCTGATCGCCAGCCGGCCCAGAAGGCGAGCCTGCAGTGACGGGACGCCGTCGGTCCGTTTGGAATGATGCGATTCCACGGGCACTTCCATGCCGCCTTCCACGCTTGCCTCTACGGGAGCCCGTTACGCTTGAAAAACGAGGTCATGGCGCGCTGGGGGTGCCAGGCCGGCTGTCGTTGCACGGGCAGGCCGACAGCATAGCTGGAACAGCTGCCCAAAAGGAGAACGATCATGGTGTCATCCGTCGCCGCTGCCGGTGTAGAACGTGCACCCGAAACCGTCGATCTGGGGGCGCTCAAGGCGCGCCAGCAAGGCGCTTGGTCCTCCGGCGACTATGCGGTCGTCGGAGCCACCCTGCAGATCGTCGGCGAGGCGCTGTGCGAGGCGCTCGACGTTCGCTCGGGGCAGAAGGTATTGGATGTCGCAGCTGGCAACGGCAACGTCACGCTCGCTGCGGCCCGGCGCTGGTGCGACGTGGTCGCTACCGACTATGTACCGGCGTTGCTTGACCGCGCCCGCGAACGCGCCGAGGCCGAGCGTTTCGATATCGAGTTCCGCGAGGCTGACGCCGAGGCGCTGCCGTTCCGGGATGGCAGCTTCGACGTCGTCGTCTCGACTTTCGGAGTGATGTTCACCGCCGACCATGATCGCGCCGCCGCCGAATTGGCGCGCGTCTGCAAGTCCGGCGGCAAGATCGGCATGGCCAACTGGACGCCCGAAGGCTTCATCGGCCAGCTGTTCAAGACGATCGGCAAGCACCTGCCGCCGCCGCCCGGCGCCAAGTCGCCGGCCCTGTGGGGCACGCCGGCACGGATCACCGAGATGTTCGGTTCGCAGGCGGCTTCGATCAAGGCGGAGCGGCGGCATTTCGTCTTCCGCTATCGTTCACCGGCACATTGGCTGGACGTCTTCAAGAACTACTATGGACCGGTCCTCAAGACGTTTGCGGCACTGCAGCCGGCGGCGCAGGCGGCGCTTCAGCAGGATCTCCTGTCGCTCATCGAGCAGTTCAACCGCTCGGGTGACGACACCATGGTCGTACCCGGCGAGTACCTCGAGATCGTCATCACCCGCCGCTAGGTGTCGCACAAGTAATCGACACCGATCCATTCCCAAATGGGAGTAGCGCTCGGGGCGAGAGGCGTGCATGAGGCCGGCCGCCCGTGTCGGCCTCGTTCTTCTATCAGTGCCCAGGACGCCAATGTCATGATCGACGATGAACATGGATGCATCGACTACGAGGAGGGCGGCGACGGTCCGACCATCGTCTTCGTGGCGGGATCATGCAGCACGGGTGCCGCGTGGCGGCCCATCGTCTCGCATTGGGAGAACGGCTTTCGCTGGGTGACGACCAGCCTGCTGGGCTATGGCCGGACGGCGGAGCGCCGGTCGGCGTCGGACGTCGACATTGCCCATGAGGCCGATGTCCTTGAAGCCGTCATCCGGCGCGCAGCCCGTCCGGTGCATCTCGTGGGCCATTCGTTTGGCGGTCTGGTTTCGCTCGCCGTCGCCCTGAGGCGCAGAGTACCGCTGCGCAGTTTGACCATCATCGAGGCACCTGCGGCCGAGATACTGCGGCATATGGGCGAGGAAGGGCACTATCGCGCCTTCCGCAGGATGACCGACATCTACTTCAACAGGTTCAACGCCGGCGAGAGTGGTGCGATCGAAGCGATGATCGACTTCTATGGCGGTGCCGGCACCTTTGCGGCTTGGCCGCAGCGGGTTCGCCAGTACGCGATCGATACGACGGCGGTCAATATCCTCGACTGGGCCAGTGCCTACGCCTTCCCGCTGACACCCGCGTCGCTCGCGACCATCGAGATTCCGACTCTCGTCGTGCGTGGCGGCGAAAGCCATCCGGCAGTCCAGCGCGCGAACGAACTGCTGGCAGTGTGCATGGCCGACGCTTCCGTCGTCACCATCGCCGATGCTGCCCATTTCGTGATTGCGACTCATGCCAAGGAGATGGCCGGTGTGATCGCCGAGCACGTGGCGCGGGCGGCTTTTACCGGCGAAGTGCCTTCAATCCGTCGGTTGTCCGACTGCATATCGGCGCTGTAGCTCAGGTCCCGCAGAACGTCTGCTGCACGACTTCGTGCGGCTCGGGCGGCTGCGCGTAGTGCGCGAATGGCGACTGGTCGTCGTAGGGTGTGGCGAGAAGCTGGACGAGCTCTTCCAACAGCGTGAAATCCGCCTCGTTTTGCGCCGCGACGATCACTGTTTCGATCCGATGGTTGCGCGGGATGAAAGCAGGATTGGCGGCGCGCATATCGGCTCGGCTCTCGGCCGCGGTGCGGCCTTCCTGGGCCAACCGCTGCCGCCATGGCACGGCCCAGGCATCGAACGCCGTGGGATCGTCGAACAGGCTGCGCACCGCGGCACTCGCCGCCGGGTCTTCGCCCACCGCGTCGCTCAGCTGGCGGAAGGTCAGCGTAAAGTCGGCCGAATTTGCCGCCATGCGGTTCAGAAGATCCTGGGCCAGCGCCAGGTCGCCGTCTTGTGCCTGCGTCAGGCCGAGCTTGCGCCGCAGGCCGGCCAGCCAGGCCGCCTCGAAGCGGGCGGGGAAGGCGTCGATCGCTTCCTGTGCCGTGGCGACGGCAGCCGCCTCGTCATCGCCCAACAGCGGCAGCAGTGCCTGCGCCAGGCGCACGAGGTTCCAGTGCGCGATGCGCGGCTGGTTGCCGTAGGCGTAGCGGCCACCGGCGTCGATCGAGCTGTAGACGGTGCCCGGATGGTAGGTATCCATGAAGGCACAGGGACCGTAGTCGATGGTCTCGCCCGCGATCGACATGTTGTCGGTGTTCATCACGCCATGGATGAAGCCGATCAGTTGCCAGCTGGCGACAAGTGCCGCCGTGCGCTCGATCACGGCGTCGAGCAGGGCGCGATAGGGCTGGGGTGCCTGGGCCGCCTGCGGATAGAGCCGGTCGATCACATAATCGGCGAGCAGGCGTACGCCGTCCACATCGCCCCGGCTGGCGAAGAACTGGAACGTGCCGATCCGCACATGACTGCGGGCGACGCGCGTGAGCACGGCGCCCGGCAGCAGCCCCTGACGGAAGATCTGTTCACCGGTGGTCACGGCGGCGAGCGACCGGGTCGTCTGGATCCCCAGCGCCGCCATCGCCTCGCTGACGATGTACTCGCGCAGCACGGGGCCGAGCACGGCGCGGCCGTCGCCCGAGCGGGAGAACGGTGTCCGTCCTGCGCCCTTGAGCTGGATGTCGCGGCGGACGCCCTGGCGGTCGATCACTTCGCCCAGCAACAGCGCGCGGCCATCGCCCAGCTGCGGCACCCAGTTGCCGAACTGATGCCCGGCATAAGCCATGGCCAGCGGCTCGGCGCCGACCGGCACCCGGTTGCCGGCGAGGATCTCCGCGCCCTGCGGCGTGGCAAGTTGCTCCGGATCGAGGTTCAGTGCCCGGGCCAGCGCGTGGTTCAGTTTGACCAATCGAGGCTCTGGCACCGGCGTTGGTGCCAGCCGTGCGAAGAACCTGTCCGGCAGACGGGCATAGCTGTTGTCGAACGGGAACGCCGCGACGGGAACCGGGCCGGCCGGGGCTACTGGCGCAATGGTGGAGACGTCAGCCATGAGGAAGACCTAGTACCGCGGCATGTCGGTTTCAACCAGCCGCGCCCACGCATCGATGCCGCCTTCGAGGTTCAGGGCGTTGGTGAAGCCGTTCTGCTGCAGATAAGCCGTCACCGTCGCGCTGCGCACGCCGTGGTGACAGAGCACAACGAGCGGGTTGCCCTGCGGCAGTTTCTCCAGCTGCCGCGGGATCTGCTGCATGGGGATGCACAGGCTTCCCGGAATGACACAGATCGCCACTTCCTGCGGCTCGCGCACATCGAGGATGGTGTGCGGCGTGCCGTCGCGGCGCATGTGCGCCAGGGTGGCGATGTCGATCTCGCTCACGGTCCACCCGGTTGGGGCTGGGGCGCGGTTGGCTCGGGGTCGGTGGTTGTCGCCGTATCGCGATCCGGCGGGGTGGCCTTCGGCGGTCGTTTGGCGACGAGGCCGCGCACCACGACGTAGAAGACCGGGGTGAAGATCAGGCCGAAGATCGTCACGCCCAGCATGCCGAAGAACACCGCGGTGCCCAGCGACTGGCGCATTTCGGCACCGGCGCCGGTGGCGATCGCCAAAGGCACGACACCGAGGATGAAGGCAAAGGACGTCATGAGGATGGGCCGCAGCCGGGTGCGCGCCGCCTCGACCGCGGCATTGAAGCGGTCCTGTCCCTCAGCTTCAGCCTGACGTGCGAACTCGACGATGAGAATGGCGTTCTTGGCCGCCAGACCCACCAGCACGACGAAGCCGACCTGGACCAGGATGTTGACGTCCATGCCACGCAGGAGAATGCCGCTGACCGCTGCCAGCAGGCACATCGGCACGATCAGGATCACCGCCAGCGGCAGGGACCAGCTTTCGTACTGCGCCGCCAGCAGCAGGAAGACGAAGACCGCGGCGGC
>Ga0187894_10004372_pt1 | contig 15200 bp, 13 predicted proteins | sample GBC1701081metaG_FD_136650 | JGI IMG/M metagenome (GOLD analysis project Ga0187894, IMG submission 136650) | White microbial mat communities from a lava cave in the Kipuka Kanohina Cave System on the Island of Hawaii, USA - GBC170108-1 metaG ... | reverse complement strand
TCGAGGCGCAGCCTCTCACTATCTTGATGAAATCTGACGGAAAGGCAAACCTTTCCGCACATCAGCGGGCATAGCCCCAAGACTATTTTTTGCGGCATTCATTTTTCAAAGACCATTAGGCGGCTGTTTCTAAACATTAGCCGCCTAAAGGCGGGACTCAAAACTCTTGCCAAATGTTAAAGAACTTAGATTACAGAGTATTACTCAGAATCACTTATTACGAACTCTTTTTACCAGCCAAACGATTCCTGCTATGAGCAGCAATACGGCATGCCTGCACCGATAATCTCACCCATTCGTTCGTTCATGACATCGTTGTCGTCAAAACCGGGTAATAAAATTGTTAGTATGTTCATAAGTTGCTTTTAGTATTTGTAAGATTATCAAAGTAGATATTATTGGCATTAAATCGACGATTTGAGTTTATAAAATTGAATCGTCTATTAGCAATACATTTTTTTCGGTTGGTTTGGAAATGTCAGGCTTTTAATAATTCTTCGAGTCGTTGTTCTTTCACACAGTAAAAATTTTTTAGCTCTTCAATTTGTTTTGAATAATGTTCAATATCAACAGTGCGTTCGTGTCGTGCGCCGACAATCATCAGGTTCATAGGCGTATGTTCGGTTGCGACAAATTCAAACATCTTTGTCGTGTAGCCGTTTTGTTCCAATAACAAGCCGCGAATGCCGTCGGTTGCCATGATTGCTTCGCGCCCCAACATGACACTGTGACGCATGATTCCTTTTAGCACTTCAGGGGGTTTTATTTGAGACCGTAGTTCGTGATGACAACACGGAGCGCAGATTATCAATCCGGCTTTTGCTTTTAATCCTTGAAAAATTGCATCGTCAGTTGCTGTGTTGCAGGCATGAAGTGCTATCAAAATATCAACACCCTTTAAGTCGAAATCCTGTATAAACCCACGCTCAAAACTAAGATTTTCAAAATCTGCGGCGCGTGCAACGTCATTGCAAAGACCAACAAGTTCTTCGCGCAAATCAACGCCCATTACCTTTGCCTTTATTCCAAGAAGGTTGTTGAAATAATCATAAGTTACAAAGGTTAAATAGCCCTTGCCAGAACCCATATCAACAATGGAAATTTCTTTTTTGTCTTTGAGTAAAGAGGCATCAAAAAGCCCGCCGATAATCTCTACAAATTTATTTATCTGTTTCCATTTATCAGCCATGCGGTCTTTGACTGCGCCGCTATCATCCGTGATGCCAAGAGCCTTCAAATAAAAACTGTGACGGTCAATTTGATACTGCTTCTCTTTGTTGTGTTGTTCGGAAGGTTTTGTTTTGAAGGTAGGCTTACTTTTAATAAATCGAGTTCGACCGTTTTTGCTGTATTCAATCTGAAAATCGTTCTTTGTTGTAAACAAGTGTGCTGTTAAAAAATCTTCACCGACAAGGTTAAAAACGATTCGCACACCTTCATCGAAAGAATGATTTTTCGCAGTATCCCGTGTGTTGTAGCGATAAAGAAAAAACATACGCTCGCCTTTTTTTGTTTCGATAAGGCGAATCATCAGTTTATTGAGATGTTGGTCAGTGCCCGCATATTTCCCGAGCGTCATCTTTACAAAAGTATCTTCCTCAAGGCTTTGAATAAGCGCGTTGACGAAGTCGTCTTTATGGTTACCGATTAACATAGCCGACATAAATCTTGAGATTTGGACATTTTGAAACGTCATTTGAAGCAGGACGTTTTCTCAAATGCGGGCGCAGTTATTGTTTTTGTAATCAAGTAAAATTTTGCTTAAAACGTAACGCATCAATTTTATGAACATTTTTTTTTAGCCGCTGATTTGCGCCGATAAACGCGGATTCTTTTTCTTATTAAAATCCGTGACATTCGCGTTAATCCGCGGCTGAAATAATTCTCTGTTCACATAACTGACAGATTACCTTAAAACGCCCCTGCCCCTGCTTCTGCAACTGTGTGGTCTTGTTCACCGCTACCGCCGCTGACACCGATTGCACCGACAACTTTGCCGTCACGTTTTAGCGGAATACCGCCGGCAAAAATCATTATGCGTCCGTTGTTTGAAGCGTGAATCCCGAAGAACTGACTGCCCGATTGGCTATGTTCTGCCAAATCTTTGGTGGCAATGTCAAAAGCGCGGGATGTATATGCCTTCTTGATTGAAATATCAATACTGCCAATCCACGCCCCGTCCATACGAACATGAGCAACAAGGTTTCCGCCGGCATCTGCGACGGCAATGTTTATGGGTTGACCGATTTCTTCCGCTTTCTTTTCAGCGGCGGCAATTACTCTTCGTGCCTCTTCAAGTGTTACCATTTTATTCCTCTTTCCATTTTGTATTTTATGAACTTAATGAGAGTGTTTGTAGCTCAAATTTGTTTCAAAAGTAAATTAGACCACATTAACTTCTTCGATTGTTCAAAATCTTAACGAACGAAGCAGAACGCAATTCATCAATAGTTAATGTTGTAAGTTTTGTTGTTTCTTCTTCTGTAATTGCGCCGCAGTTTATAGCGCGTAAGAAATAGTTCAAAAGTCCTTGTCCGGTAGCGGCGTCGTCGAAAACATCCCCGACAAGTGTTGCCTGTGCGGCTTTCTCAACGAAATTTCGCAGACGTTCTGCTGCCGCATCAAGACTTTCGAGAAAGAAAGAATAGACAGCGGCGTAGCGCGTCGGCAATTGCGCCGGGTGCAAATCCCAACCTTGATAGTATGCGTTTGTCAGCGAGTGTTGAATATGGTCGAAATGTAATTTCCATGCGCGATGAACCGATTCGATATTTTCAGTAATTTGTTCGGGAGTAAGGTCTTCACCTTCTTTTGCTCTGTGCGGAGCAACGGGCATGATGTTTGTCGCACCGTCGGAAAGCCAGATTCCCGTACCTCCAAATGCGACCTGCATCATGCTGCGTGCGAAATCACAGGCAGGATGCGTCATGTGTTGGTGTGCGGCTGTGATACTGCAACTTGCCGTGTAATCGTAAGTCCCGAAATGCGCGGCAATACAACGTCCGCGTGATGCCGCCAGCATTAAAGGTAAATTTGACTCGCCTTTGTGATTGATGATGCTCTGTGTAGTTTCAATCATCAACTCAAATTTCAAATCGTTTTGTTGAAGATTAAAAACCGGTTCAAGCAAATCGAATAAATCCGCAAGCGTTGAGACCTGTTCGGGCGTTACGACTTTCGGCAAGGTGACCACGAAATTATCCGGCAAAGTGCCATTTGTTTTTTCCAAAAGTGTTGAAATGAAAATATCAAGTGTGCGAAAACTTCTTTCGCATAATTCTTCTGTGAATGGTTTTATGCGAATGCCTATGAAAGGCGAAATCGTTTTATCCGTGATTCCTTTTGCGACTTCTGTTGCGGCTGACTCTGCGTGTCCGTCTTCTTCATTGTCAGGACGGTTGCCGTAACCGTCTTCAAAATCAATGCGAAAGTCCTCAACAGCCTCATGTTTTAATTTCTCTATAACGCGGTCATAAATTGATTCAGCCAAACTGTCTTTCAATCCGATTGCCGTGGCAAATAGTTTTGCGTCGGGTGCATACAGACCAAGAGAACGCAAAGCCAGTTCGCCCAAGCGTTGTGTTGTGTTTGACTTAAAAAGATGTGCCCCGCCGTAAACGGTGTGAACAGGCTGACGCTTTCCGCTTTCGCCACGATAAATGTTTGCAAAATCGTTATTGGCTTTTTGAAGCCTTTCGATAATTTCTTTTGTCGAATCGTTTGTTAGAGAAGTTTTCATAGTTTGAATTTCAAATGGTTTTGTCGCAAATTGCATAAGTTATGGAGTGCGATGACAAGGCAATCGCTTTGTTTTGCGGCGACTTGTCGCCGTTTTGTTTAATATCTTATTTTACGCTTAGCGATGACAAGTCATCGCAATTGAAAGCTACGACAAGTCGTAGCACTCCAAATTATTTACGGGCTAGAATGCCAAATTGTAAGTCTCAAATCAATCATCAAGGAAAAATATGGGAAAGAACAATTATTGGTTAGTAAAACAAGAGCCGGAAGCTTATTCATTTGCGGATTTAGAAAAGGACGGTAAGACTGATTGGACAGGCGTTCGTAATTTCCAGGCTCGAAATAATTTGAGAGCCATGAAAAAAGGCGATCAAGTTTTGTTTTATCACACGGGTTCGGAGAAACAGGTTGTGGGAGTTGCAGAAGTCGCAAAAGAATTTTACCCAGACCCGACTGCGAGTGAAGGGGACTGGAGCGCGGTTGAAATCAAACCTGTTAAGACGTTGAAAACTTCAGTGACACTCAGCATTATAAAACAGAGCGAGAAACTTCAAAACATCGCTTTGATTCGGCAATCACGTTTATCTGTTATTCCTCTATCGAAAGAAGAATTTGACGAGATTGTGAGGCTTGGAAAATGAGCGATTCGCCAATCTCATGGCAAGTTACAGCGCAAGAAGGCGAAGCGCGTGCGGGGATTTTGAAAACACGGCGAAGCACAATTGAAACGCCCGTATTTATGCCTGTCGGAACACAAGGTACTGTAAAAGGTGTTCGTTTTGAACCGCTTGAAGACGAACTGGATGCAAGAATTATTTTAGGCAACACATATCATCTTTGGCTTCGTCCCGGAACAGAAATAATACGCGATTGCGGCGGGCTTCATCGTTTTATTGGTTGGGACAGAAGCATCTTGACTGATTCAGGCGGTTTTCAGGTTTGGAGTCTGACGGATTTACGAAAGCTTAACGAAGAAGGAGTTGAGTTTCGTTCTCATGTTGATGGCAGTTTGAAATTTCTTTCGCCGGAAGTTTCCATGGAAATTCAATCGGCTTTAGGGTCTGAAATCGTGATGGTCTTTGACGAGTGCCCGCCCGGTAAAGCTTCGCGCGAATTTGCAAAACAAAGCTTGGAATTGACTGCTCGTTGGGCTGCGCGTTCGCGTGTACGTTTTGACGAATTGCAAAATGAAGGTGCAGATTCAGGACGCAAAGAATCTGAAAATAATCTGAGCGGAAAACAGGCTTTATTCGGTATTGTTCAAGGCGCATCTTATTTGGAGTTGAGAAAAGAGAGCCTGGAAAGAACCGTCGAGGTCGGATTTGACGGTTATGCCCTTGGCGGTTTAAGTGTCGGCGAAGAAAAAAGTGTCATGTATGAAGTCATCGAACATATCGCTCCGCAGATGCCGAAAGATAAGCCGCGTTACTTAATGGGAGTCGGAACGCCCGAAGATTTAATCGAATCCGTTGCACGCGGCATAGATATGTTTGATTGCGTAATGCCGACGCGAAACGGAAGAACGGGACAGGCTTTTACATCGCACGGGAAACTCAATATAAAAAATGCACGTTACTCACGCGACACACGCCCGCTTGATGAAAACTGCGGCTGTTCTGTTTGTAAGCGGCACTCGCGGGCTTATTTGCGCCACCTTTATAACACGGGCGAAATGCTTGCAAGTATGCTTTTGACTCATCACAATTTGGCTTGCTTCCTTGACACTATGCGGGCTGTGAGGCAAGCTATCCGTTCTGGCTACTTCCAGAAATTTCGACAAGAGTACATAGAGCGATTGAAGTCAGGTGTTGATTAAGTTTATTGACGGATTTCGCCATTAAAAACTCTGTGTTGAATTCTGAAATGCGGAAAGGGTTCGTCTCCTACTTGCCGCGCTGTAAGCTAAATCACATCAAAATGAGAAAGTGTTTTCAATGTTGGCTATGATTTTTAGTCTTGCCATGTTTTTTCAGGGTGGAGCGGGAAGTTTGTTTACAGGCATTCTCCCGATTCTTTTAGTTTTTGCGGTCTTTTATTTTTTGGTAATTATGCCGCAAAGAAAACGTCAACAACAACTTCAACAGCTGATTTCGAGTTTGAAACCCGGCGACAGAATTGTGACAAGCGGCGGTATCATCGGTGTTGTTATGACCGTTAAAGATGACAGCGTCACAATCAAAAGTGCTGATAAATCAATATTGGAAATAGCACGTTCATCAATTGCCGGAAAGGACGTTGAAGACGTGAAAGAGAAGTAGGGTTTGTATATGCGGGCTTTCTCATCCGCAAATTGATTTCATTGAAAATTTTGAATTTGTTTTTCTGCGCGTTTTGGCGCAAATGCGTACAAGAAAGTTCGCATTTCATTGCTTGAACTATGAATACTAAGAATTTCAAATGGCGCGTGATAATTATCGCTGCTGTTACATTGTTGGGCATCTATGGCGTGGTTGGTCCGCGTCGCATGCCAACCAAACAGGATTTCACATGGACTGGAATCAAGGCTAATGTCAAAAACAACATAAAACTCGGTCTTGACTTAAAGGGCGGCACACACTTGGTAATGCGCGTTAAAGTTGAAGATGCGCTGAAAACGCTGTGTGAAAACAACGCGGCAGAAGTTTTGAGGATTGGGAAAGAAAAGGGGCTTCCTATCACAAATGCTGTGGCAGAAGTTTCAGGAGGTAATTTTGCTTTCAAGGTCGAAACCAACGATGCGTCAAAGATACAAGCAATCCAAGATGCGGTTAAAGAAAAGATAGATTTAAACGACTGGACGATTTCTCTGTCAGGTAACACCATCACTTACACCTATCCGACTTCAGCAGTTAAAACTTTTAGTGAAAAGGCTGTTGAACATTCCTTGAAAATTATTGATAGTCGTCTCAACGCAACAGGTGTAATAGAGCCTACGCTTCAAAGACACGGTGCAGCCGGTTCAAATCAGATTCTCCTTCAAATGCCGGGACTTCAAGACCCTGAACGTATCAAAAAAATGCTGGCGGGTGAATCCAAACTTGAACTTGTTCATGTTATAAGTCCGCCGAGTCCGTCGCCCGTTCAAAAATATACAACAAAAGAAGAAGCAATTGCGTCGCTTGGCGGAACTGTCCCGCCAAACCGCCGTGTTCTGCCTTATGTTGAACGCGAGGACCCTACAACAGGAGAGTCCACAGACCCGAATGTAAAGAAAGAACCTTCCTGGGTAGTGATTGAAATGCCAGCGGAGGTTGACGGTAACGAATTGCGCGACGCACAAGCCGTTTCACGTTCGGGGCAAGATAACGATTATCAAATTTCTTTCTCTTTGAAAAAAGCAGGCGCAGACAAATTCGGTACTTGGACAGGTGCAAACATAAACCAATACATGGGCGTTGTTCTTAACGAAGAAGTTAAATCAATTGCTTACATTAAATCGCAAATTACAGATAGCGGTGAAATCAGCGGTAAATTTACAAAACAATCTGCTGAAGATTTAGCCTTAACCTTGCGTTCGGGTGCTTTGCCTGCACCTATCGAATATCAGGAAGAGAGAACCGTCGGACCAAGTCTTGGCGAAGATTCAATTCGTGCAGGGCTTCAGGCTTCTCTCGCAGGTCTCATATTCGTAATTATTTTTGTAGGTATCTATTATCGTCTGTCAGGCATAAATGCGATTCTTGCTTTGATTATAAACATGCTTCTGACCATCGCAGGTTTGATTGCATTAGGCGCGACTCTGACATTGCCGGGTATTGCGGGAATCATTTTAACAATCGGTATGGCTGTTGACTCGAATGTGCTTGTTTTTGAGCGTATCCGCGAAGAACTAAGAGAAGGAAAGAACGTAATTTCATCGGTTTGGGGCGGCTTTGATCACGCATTTATCACAATCATTGATACCCACATCACTACGATTATTTCTTCGTTGTTTTTGTTTGTATTCGGCACAGGTCCCATACGCGGTTTCGCTGTAACACTTATTTTGGGTTTGGTGATAAACCTTTTCACTGCCATCTATGTGTCGCGCACAATTTTTATGTGGGTATTGAGTAGAAAACAAAAGGCAGAAAGTTTGAGCATCTAGCGGATTACCGATTGCCGACAATTACATTTTCAAATCGGCAACCGGCAATTCAGCATCACCTTCGGTGGGCAATTTTTATGTTTCAGTTATTCACAAAATTAGATTTTGATTGGTTGGGCAATCGTAAGTACTTCATTATGGTTTCGGCAGCCCTTATGTTGGCTGGTTTGGCTTCGGCTATCATACGCCAAGCGGCACCGGGCGGAACAGAACCGTTTAACTTGGGCGTAGATTTCAAAGGCGGGACGGTTTTGATTGCTAAATTCAAAACACCACCGACCGCACAGGATTTGCGAACAGCATTGAGTAATGCAGGGGTGAGAGACGCAACGATTCAGCCGTCAACAAGCAAACCTGATGAATTTTTAATCAAACTGCCATTGGAAGGTCCGTCTGCGAAAGTCGAAGGCGCGGACAAAGCGCAAGTTGACGCGGGACGTACAAGAGTCATAAAGGCTCTGAATACTTTCGGAAAAGAAGCCACTACGAATACTTTAGCCGAAGACCCGAATGCGGCTTATAAAATCATAGGAACAGAGGCAGTAGGTCCGATTGCAGGTAGTGAACTTCGTAAACAAGCCGTTGCGGTTACATTACTCGCTCTTGTCGGCATCCTGTTGTACATAGCTTTTCGTTTCCAGTGGACATATGGTGCAGGGGCTGTCATTGCAGTTTTCCACGATGTGCTTGTGACGCTGGCACTTTTTTCAATCTTTCAGTGGGAAGTAAACCTGACAGTTGTAGCTGCTTTATTGACGATTGTGGGTTTTTCCGTTAATGACTCAATCGTTATCTTTGACCGCATACGCGAGAACTTAAAACTCCGTCGTCATGAAACCCTTTACGACATCACAAACGAATCGGTGAATCAAACCATGTCGCGGACGGTTATTACAGGCGGTCTGGTCTTTTTATCAACCCTGGCTTTGGTCTTATTTGGGGGCGAAGTATTAAGAAGTTTTTCGATAGCACTGTTAATCGGTGTTGTGTTCGGTACATATTCGACCATCGCAATCGCAAGTCCGATTATGGTCTGGTGGCAACAAAAGGTTGATGCTGCTAGTGCGAAAGCTAAGGTTGTAACCCAAAACCGCCCGTCAACCGCCAGAAAAACAGACAGACGGACACGTACGGCAAAGCAGGTCTAAAGAAATCAAAAGGTTAAAAACTAAAGGCGAAAACAGATAGTTTCTGTTTTCGCCTTTAGTTCTCTAAGTTCTGAACCTGCTGCAATCAATTCTGTATTTGCTGATTTTGTAACCGATAATTCTTTCGGTTGAATCAAGCAATTTTGCCGCCTTAGCTTTATTTCCCCTTGTTGTTTTTAACGCATCTTGTATTAAATCTCTTTCATATCCTTCGACCGAGGATATAAGCGTAAGTCTGGTAATTGTATCCGAACCTTCAGCAGTTTGAAGAGTCGGAGGCAGGTGATGTCCGTGCAGAACATTTGTGTCACAGACAAGAACAGAACGCTCAATAACATTTTCAAGTTCGCGCACATTTCCTGGAAAGTGATAACTCATCAACATATCAATTGCGGGTGTTGATATGCGACGTATCCGTTTATTGTGTTTTCGTTCATACTTTTCAAGGAAATGTTCAGCCAGAAGCAGAATGTCTGATTTACGCTCACGCAACGAAGGAATAAAAATCGAAAAGACATTGAGGCGATAATAAAGGTCTTCTCTGAATTGTCCTTCCTGAATTGCTTTCTCCAAATCTTTGTTTGTCGCAGTTATAACGCGAACATCAACCTTAATTGTTTCAGTTCCGCCAAGCCGTTCAAACTCTCTTTCCTGAAGTGCACGAAGAAGTTTTACCTGTGTGGCAAAACTTAAATCTCCGATTTCATCCAGAAAAAGCGTACCACCGTTTGCCAGTTCAAAACGACCTTTCTTTCTGCCGTGCGCTCCTGTAAAAGCACCTTTTTCGTGACCGAACAATTCTGCTTCAAGCAGTGTTTCGGGAATCGCCGCACAATTAACCTTGATAAACGGAGCGTTTGAACGATGGGAATTGTAATGAATCGCATGAGCTATAAGCTCTTTGCCTGTGCCGGATTCGCCACGAAGAATGACGGTTGTATCGGTTCTGGCAACCTTCGTAACCTGCTCAAAAACTTGTCGCATCTGATTCGATGTGCCGATAATGTGGCTGAAATCATAACGCTCACGTAACTCTTGTTTGAGGTGAATATTCTCGTCCAAGAGCCTCTGTTTTTCAGCGGCGATTAAATGTTCTACTTTTAACGCCTGTGCAATCATCGAAGCCGCAACAGCCAAAAATTTTGAGTGTCGTTCGTAGTTTCTTTCGGTCTTATAAGCCATTTCAACGCCGAATGCGCCTACGGGTTTGCGTCCTACAATTATCGGAACACAAATAAAACTTTGTTCGCGCGAACGTGAAGTGATTTGTTGTTTGAAAAAAGGAATTTGAAGCGATGGTTCGCGGCTGGTTTTTGGAATGATTACGGATTTGCCGCTTTTTACGACCTGCCCGATAATCCCATCGCCTACACGGAAAATTGCATGACGGGCTGAATTTGAACTAAAGCCAAAAATTGCCTCAATATGAAGCCTGTCAGTTTCTTTGTCATAAAGAAATATAAAACTCCTTGTGTGGCGATGTTGTTGTTCAAGAAGCTCAAGAACTCTTGCCAAAGCTCCTTTAAGATTTTTTGTGTCAGCCAGAAGCTGACCGATTTCAAGCAGCGTTGTCAGCTTTCTCATTTCTGCGCGTTCACGCGCTAAGGCTTCGTTATTAACGGTTTTGTTTGTTGATTGCATTATTGTTGAAAGGTATCTACAAAATTGTCTATTGGTTGACTGTTTCCTACAAATTTGTAATACAGAAATAGATTAAAACTTAATTGAGAAAAAATGTCACTCAGCAAACCGTAAAATTGTTGAGAGCGAAAGAGAGTAAAGGCAAATAAAGAGGCAAACCTGAATTAATCCGAATGAATAAATCAATCAACAAACACAGACTGAATACTCTTTCAATAAAATAAAGATTTTCAAGTTAATACTTTAACCGGCTCATAACAAATTTGTCTTACAAATGAGTAAAACTTACAAAATTGTCGCATTGTTAAATGTTGCAAAAATACGAAATCGTTAAAATTCTGAGTAAAATGGCTGTAAAAATTAAAAGATATAATAAATCAATCTAGCGGCACAGATATTGTTATGCAGATGAGTGCTGGAATTTCCCAGTGGTTTCAAGTCAAAACACAAGGTGGCTTCTTTTATGGTTTAATTGCCATAAAAGAAGCCGCTGTGTGATTTGCAAGCTTTTATTACTGAAAAATTTTAAGAAGGAAAATTTAATGAGCGCGAAAAATGTATTGAAATTTGCAGAAGAAAACGGGGCGAAGTTCGTAAATGTTCGCTTTACGGATTTGGTTGGAGCTTGGCACCACCTGTCATATCCGATTACGGAGCTTTCCGAGAGTTCATTTGAAGATGGTTTTGGTTTTGACGCTTCGAGTTTACGCGGTTGGGCGGCGATTAACGAATCGGACATGCTATTGATTCCTGATACTTCGCGTTACTGGATGGATTCGTTTACACAAGCACCCACGCTTTGTTTGATTGCGGACGTTGTTGAACCGATTACAAGAGAAGGTTATTGGTTAGACCCGCGAGCAATTGCAAAACGCGCGGAGAGTTATTTGAAATTTACAGGTCTTGCCGATACGGCTTATTTCGGACCTGAGGCAGAATTTTTTATTTTTGATGAAGTTCGTTTTCAAAACGACCCGCATTCATCTGGCTATTCAATAGACAGCGCAGAAGCGATTTGGAACACAGGCGAAGGTTCAAACGGCGGTTACCACATTCGCAGCAAAGAGGGTTATGTTCCGCTTCCGCCGCTTGATACTTTAGTTGATATTCGTTCTGAGATTTCTGAAATTTTAGGAGAAGTCGGTATCCATGTTGAATGTCACCACCACGAAGTTGCAACTGCCGGACAGTGCGAGATAGATTTTCGTTTTTCCAACTTGGTACATACAGCAGACAATTTGATGTTGTTCAAATATACGGTCAAAAATGTTGCGGCACGCCACGGCAAAGCTGCTACGTTTATGCCCAAACCGCTTTACGGAGACAATGGTTCGGGTATGCACTGTCACCAATCATTGTGGAAAGATGAGAAACCATTGTTTGGCGGTGATGGTTACGCGGGGCTTTCCGATATGGCTAAGTATTACATAGGCGGTTTGCTTAAACACGCTCCCGCGATTGTTGCATTTGCTTCGCCCACAACAAACAGTTACAAACGCTTGGTTCCGGGGTTTGAAGCACCTGTAAACCTGGCTTATTCGGCACGTAACCGTTCTGCGGCAGTGCGTATCCCTATGTTCTCGCCGAGTCCGAAAGCTAAACGCTTGGAGTTTCGTCCGCCGGACCCGTCGTGCAACCCCTACATAGCATTTTCTGCTATGTTGCTTGCAGGTCTTGATGGTATTCAAAACCGCATTGACCCGGGCGAACCTCTCGATAAAGACATTTATGATTTGTCGCCTGAAGAACTAAAGAATGTTCCAAGCCTTCCGGGGTCGCTTGATGAATCCTTAAAAGCTTTGGAAGCAGACCACGACTTTCTGTTGAAAGGTGATGTTTTCACCCCGCAACTGATTGAGCGTTGGATTAACTACAAACGCGAGAAAGAAATCAATGTTATGCGGTTACGCCCTCATCCGATTGAATATGCTTTGTACTATGACATTTAATCGGAATAATTAAGTTAAAAACAACAAACATTGAGTTCGCATCCATGCTCAATGAAAGGTCAAGAGAACTTGCGGCTTACTTTTGAAAATAAAGAGAGCCGCAAGTTATTTTATGCGATTAAAAATCCAGGTCTGATATTTCGACTGAGACAAAATAATCAATAATCGGGGTTCCGGAATGGCTAAGATTATCAACTGCGGCTATGTCTTCTGCTGCTAATGAAAGATTGGCTCTGTCGCCTTTGCCTTCGGCATCTAGAGTTTCGCCTATAACAACTACGGCAACATCCGCCCCGCTGAGCGTTTGCGCCGTCAAGTGAAAATGTTATTTGTGTATTTGGCAAGACTGAATTTCTGATAGCCTGAAGAATCATTGTTCCGTCAGGAATTATCTTCCCGTTTTTTTCCTTGCTAATCAACTGTCCAACCGCCGCATTGATTGCCAATATCATCTGCGGTTTTACCCGCAGCATGAGTACGTTTGGCTTGCTTTGAAAGGGGTAAAATCTTCTTTTGGTTTTTAAGTAAGACTAACGATTCCCGAACACATTGTCGTGCGACTTGTTTGTGAACCGCCGTGCCAAAACTTGCGTGCAGACTTTTGTCTGCGAGTGGCAAACGAGCTTTATTCATCAAACCCATAACAATTTTCACTTGAAGATTAGCCTGCGAAAAACGCGAAATGACGCGAAAAGTTTTTTGAACAGTTCGCGTCATCTCAATTTGCCGAAATAACTTCTGTTTAATTTCCTTTCAATATCTGATTAATCGAACCTAAATTATCTTTTAGAACAAATCCGATTGCTCCGGCTTCAGTCGCGGCTTGCCGTAAATCCGTTTCGTCATAGCTTGTAACGATGATAATTTTGGCACAAAAATCAAACGCCCTGATTTGTCGGGTGGCGACGATGCCGTTGGTTTCGCCCAAATTTACATCCATCAAAACAAAATCAGGTTTTTCGGCGCGGTAGATTTTTACGGATTCGTCTCCGTCTGCACATTCGAGGATTTCATCCGCAAGTGATGCAACAACCGTTTTTAAGATACGGCGCACCGACGGGTTATTTTCGACAATTAATAATTTCATTGCGCCGTACATAATTTAAACTGAGAAATTTAATAAAAGAGTAGAGGGTTGTAAAAACCCTCTCATTGCAATAGTGCGTAAGAAAACCGGGTTTCAATTTTAGAGAGTTTATGACGGCAAGCTTCTTGGCTTTAGGCGATACAATCTTGTTACATTCACCAGCCTAAAAATGTCATGCGATCAATAACACCTTGCGGAACCATTTTGCCCGGTCCATTTTGGGGACGCATTCCCGGAATGACAACATTTGTCTGAAGTCTTGCTTGTCCGGCGGCTTTATAATCGCGGACTTTGCGTTGTAAATAGATTTTCAAATCATCAGCCCCTTGGGAAAGTCCAGATACAAAACTTTCTAAAAACAATTCGAAGAAAATGTTTCCGATGTTGTCAGCGGATATTACCAAAGGCAACATTTGATTCTCCCCTTTAATAATAAAGGTAATTGAGTTCAAACTACCTTTGTCAAAAACCCTTTTGAACTCTGTTCCAACACTTTTTAGACACTTTTCGGCAAATGATTGACGCTCTGCCAGATTTTTCAGTGGAAGTAGTTCTGTGTAGGTTCCTCTCTTGTTCAAATTTGAGTTCAACCCGGATCTATTCAAGCCCTGAGTGTCAAAAGTATCCAGACCAATAACAGATGTTTGTCCGTTTGCGAGAAACATCATATTACCTTTATTGATCCATTCGCCTGTCTGAATAAAAAAACGGTCGCTATTGCCGTTGAAAAGGTCAACCGCAACTACCTTACCAATGTCCACCCAGACCTTTTCACTGAGGAGTTTGGATATAGTTTCTTTAGTCTTTTTTTGGTCATAAAGGTTTACAACTTTCCCTTTAACTTTGTGTAAATTGTCATTTGCAGTAAAGAAATCGGCATCAGAAAGACCCTCGACCATAGGCATCTTGACCCAAACCATGGGTGTTGGGGATGTGAGGAATCTGTACTCAGCTGAATTGTTAGCAAAGGAACTTTGTGCAACTCTTTTGAACTCTGCAATTTCGGCATGGGTCATAATTTTGGTGTTCACCAATTTGTTTTGGACATTATTCATTAACTTACTGCTCCATTTAATTGAAACTGCCGCGTCTTCCACTGCTTTTTCGTTCAAACCCGTAGAGAGTTTTTCTCCTTTGACAACCAGATTGGGGTCATTTGAATTGTTGAGCCATAGAAAGTAAACAGGTCTATCCGATTTTCCCCTCATCCCACTTATAGATCCCGGTGTAATCATTGGTACTGTGTTCACAAATAAATTCCTCCAGAAATAGTTTTTCAAGTTCCGATACCACAAAGCATCAGAAATAAGCATTCAAAAGCGAATCTCTTATTTTCATTTCACAGGGCGTAATTTAAGAGATGTCGAAGCAATTGGAAATAGAGTCAACTACAGAAATTAACTGTGTAGTTCTACGGAATTTTCTAAGTAGTTCTACTGAGATTTTCTTTGACATCCTCCCCGCGCTAAAAGCGCGAGGATTCCCTATCGAGTAGGGTAGGTACTTGGTTCACACGGAGAAGGTTGCTTCTCCATCCCCAAACGCGATGCCCTCGCGTTGATATTGAT
>Ga0187894_10004371_pt1 | contig 15202 bp, 11 predicted proteins | sample GBC1701081metaG_FD_136650 | JGI IMG/M metagenome (GOLD analysis project Ga0187894, IMG submission 136650) | White microbial mat communities from a lava cave in the Kipuka Kanohina Cave System on the Island of Hawaii, USA - GBC170108-1 metaG ... | reverse complement strand
GGCGATGAACGCCGCGCGATCCATGAGGTGCTGTGACTGCGTGTTGGCGTAGTCGTTCTCGACTTCGTGGTCGTCCCAGATCGCCAGCCAGGGCGCGGCGGCGTGCGCCGCCTGCAGGTCGGGATCGGACTTGTAGAGCGCATAACGCAGGCGAAAATCGTCGAGCGTGACCGGATTGTCCTCGACATTGTGCTGCCGACCGGGCCGCCCGCCGCCGGGGCTTTCATAGATGTAGTCGCCCAGGAACAGGATCGCGTCGAGCGGCCGGTCGCGCTCCCGGATCGCATCACGCCAGGCGCCGTAGTAGCCGCCCTCGTAGTGCTGGCAGGAGGCGACCACGATATCGAGCTGGTCCATGGCAGCATCGGGCACTGGCGTGGTACGTGCGCGGCCCGTGGCGCTGACATGGCCAGGATGGACAAGGAAGCGATACCAGTAGTCGCGCCCGGGCTGCAGATCGCGCAATTCGATATGCACGCTGTGCGCGTCCTGCGGCAGGGCGAGAGTCTCGGCGCTGCGCACGATGCGCTTGAAGTCAGGATCCTCGGCGACATGGTAAGTCACGGGATAAGCGTCGCTGACCGCGGGCTGTGGTGACGTCGGGTCGGCCAGCACGCGCGTCCAGATCACGAATCCGTCCGGCGTCGGCTCGCCCGAGGCGACGCCCAGGCCGAACGGGCTGCGGTCGAACACCGGTTGCGCCAGCACGCGGCCGCCGATGGCCGTTGTGGCGAGCACAGCTCCGCCGCCGATCAGCAGGTGGTGGCGCGAGAGAGACGGTGTGGGGAAGCGCCTCAGGTTTGTTCCCCCGCGGCGACCGTTGGGGTCAGTGATACGGATCGGCCGCGTCGCGCAGGCCGTCGCCGAAGAACTGGAACGACAGGATCACCATGATCACCGGCACGACCGGCAGGATTAGCCACCAGTTGACGGCAACGACGTTGATGTCGGTGGCCTCATTGAGCAGCACGCCCCAGGACGTGATCGGCGGCCGCAGGCCCAGCCCCAGGAACGAGAGCGCGGTCTCGGCCAGGATCATCGACGGGATCGACAGGGTTGCCGATGCGATCAGGTGGCTCATGAAGCTCGGGATCAGGTGGCGTCCGATGATGCGCTGGGGCGAGGCGCCCATCAGGGCCGCCGCCGTGGCGAAATCCTCCTCGCGCAGCGACAGCAGCTTGGAGCGCACGGCGCGCGCCAGCCCCGGCCAGTCGAGCAGGGCGAGGATGATGGTAATGCCGAAATAGACCAGCAGCGGCGACCACGTCACCGGCAGTGCCGCAGACAGCGCGAGCCATAGCGGCAGATGGGGGAAGCTCTTGATGATTTCGATGGCGCGCTGGATGACATTGTCGATCCAGCCGCCGTAGTAGCCGGCGATGCCGCCGATCACCAGGCCCAGCACGAAGCTGAGCGCGATGCCGAACAGGCCGACGGTGAGCGAGATGCGTGCCGCGTAGACGATGCGCGAGAACATGTCCCGGCCCAGCCGGTCGGTCCCCAGCAAGAACAGCGTCCCGTTGTTGCCGGGGCAGACCAGGTGGAAGCTGCCCTCGAACAGGCCCCAGAACTCGTAGGTTTCGCCCAGGCAGAAGAAGCGGATCGGGTTGATCTGGGTTTTGTCGGGCGTATAGACACGCTGCAGCGTGTCGGAATCGCGCGCCATCTTGTAGCCGTAGGTGAACGGCCCAACGAAACTGCCGTTGTGGAACAGATGGATGCCCTGCGGCGGCGCGAAGATGTGCTTGATGTGGCGGGTGTGCTGATCGTACGGCGCGATGATCTCGCTGATCAGCGTTACGAAGTACATGAACAGGAGGAAACCGCCGCAAATCACTGCCGGCTTGTGGCGGCGCAAGCGCCACCACATCAGCTTCCACTGACCGGCCATGTAGAAGCGTTCCTGCTCGACCGTCAGTTTTTCCGCAACGTACGGATCCCACGGCTCCTTCGAGACGAAGTGGGGCGGCGGCGTGGCAGTGGCCGCGTCTGCCCGGTTGACTTGTCTCGCGTCGTCCATCGCCGTCACTTCTCCCGGCCGCCCTGCAAGCGGATGCGTGGGTCGAGCACCGCCAGCAGCAGGTCGGAAATCAGCGTTCCGATCACCGTCAGCACCGCGACGAACAGCAGGAACGTGGCCGCAAGGTTGGTGTCCTGCGTCTTCAGCGCGTTCAGCAGCATCGGCCCGGTCGTCGGCAGCGACAGCACGACCGACACGATCACCGAACCCGAGATCACCTCGGGCAGGATGTGGCCGATGTCGGAAACGAAGGGGTTGAGCGCGTGCCGTAGCGGGTACTTGATCAGCAGCTTGAGCGGTGGCAGGCCCTTGGCCCGGCCTGTCGTCACGTACTGCTTCTGCAGCTCGTCCAGCAGATTGGCGCGCAGGCGGCGGATCATGCCGGCCGTACCGGCGGTGCCGATCACGATCACCGGGATGATCAGGTGTTCCAGCACGGATCTCACCTTGTCCCAGCTCCAGGGCTGGTCGATGTACTGCGGATCCATCAAGCCGCCGACCGAGACGCCGAAATAGCGCTTGCCGACATAGAGCAGCACCAGTGCCAGCAGGAAGTTGGGTGTCGCAAGACCAATGAAGCCGATGAAGGAGGCGACATAGTCGCCGGGCCGGTACTGGTGGGTGGCGGCATAGACGCCGATGATGAACGACACCACCCAGATGAAGATGATGGTCGAGATCTCCATTACCATGGTCAGCGCGATGCGTTCGCCGATCAGCTGCGAGACCGGCTGGTTGTCCTGGCACGACAGGCCGAAATCCCAGGTCAATGCGCCGCTGGCCCAGATCGCGTAGCGCTGCCACCAGGATTTATCGAGGTCGTAGAGCTGCTCGAGCTGCTTCACCTTCTCCATGGCGTTGGAGCCGCCGCTCGAGAGGATCTCGTCGATCTGAGCCGTCACGCAGTTGCCGGGCGGCAGGGTGATGATGAAAAACACCAAAAAGCTGATGATGACCAGGGTGGGCACCATGATCAGGAACCGCTTGGCGACGTAGCGCAGCACTAGCGCTGCTCCTTGCGCACGATTGAAGCCGTCGGCACCATCACTTCTTCTCCTCCAGCCAGAAGCTATCGGGCCGGTAGGCACCAAAAAAGGCGTAGGGCTCCCAACTATAGACCGCTTCGGTAGGCACGTTCTTCAGTCTCGATGACACCACGACCGGCTGCTTGACGCCGGTGACGACGCCGATCGTGTACTGGAAGTCGGTATGGATCTGCAGCATGCGATGCCAGATGCGCTCCTGCTCGCGACAGTCGGCCGTCTGGCTCCAGCGTTCGGCGAGGTCGCTCAGCTCCTGCACCACGGCGAGGCTCGCCGGGATCGGCTCACCCGACTTGCCGCCGGTTTCGCGATACTGGCCGAATTTGGGGCACCACAGCACCGACTGCGACAGGCACGCGAGCTCGGCCGGATTGGAACGGGCATCGGGCAGGCTGTTCTCCAGCCCGCTCCAGATGGTCATCATCGTCTCGCCGCTATAGATGCGCCCGCGCAGGATCTCGCGGGTTTGCGGCCGGGTCACCAGCTCGACGCCGATCTTCTTCCAGCTGTCGGCGACCAGGCGCAGCACGTCGGTTTCCTCGGTGCTTTCGCCGGCCGTCTCCAGCACGATGATCATCGGCCGTCCGTCGGGCAGCAGGCGTACGCCGCGGCCGTTGCGCTTGTTCAGGCCACCCTCTTTGCCGTCGGGCATCGTGAAGCGCACCTTGTCGAGGATGCGGTTGGCTTCCTTGTAGTCGAGATGCGTGTACTTGGTCCGGTATTCGCCTTTGTAGAGCGGTGACTCCGGCCTCACCGTGTTGTTCGACGGTGTCGCCATGCCGACATAGAGGATTTCGTTGATCTCCTCGCGGTCGATGGCCATCGACAGCGCGCGGCGCACATTCGGCTCGCGCAGCACCGCCTGCCAGACGGGCTCGGCATAGTTGAGGTTGGGATAGAGCGCGAGATGAGCGCCCAGCCCGGTCTCCCACAGCCGCACCTCGAAGCCGAACTGCTTGGCGCCCTGGCGCAGGAACGTGTAGTTGTCGAAGCGCAAGTAGCGCGCCTGCAGGTCGCTCTCGCCCGAACCGGCCTTCAGCGGAATGAGACTGGGCGACACCAGGTTCATGTGGACCCGGTCGATGTAGGGCAGTTGCGTGCCCTGTACGTCGATGCGGTGGTAGTAGGGGTTGCGCACGAACGTGATGCGGTGCTGATACGGCGGCCGCGTTTCCACGATCCAGGGATGCAGCGACGGCAGGTCGGGATTCTCGTTGCGGTACATGTCATCCACGCGATTGTGCAACGAGGCCCAATTGCGCTGGCGCATGGCGTCGATCTTCTTCTTCAGCTCGGTCGGATCGGCATATTTGGCGTGGAAGTGCTTCAGGTAGCGCGCCGGCCGGAAGATGAACAGCGGTGCCGGCCGCGCCTGCGCCGGCAAGAAATACGGGTTGGGCTTGTCCCAGCTGTAGCGGATCGTGGTTTCATCGATGATGTCGATCTTGGGTGGCTTGCCGTCGACCAGCATCTCCAGCGGCGGCCCGGTCGGCGTCAGCTCTGCGTTGTTGGCCACGTCCTCCCAGAAGTAACGGAAATCCTCGGTGGTGAATGGCGCGCCATCAGACCATTTGTGACCGGCCCGTAATTTCAGCGTAAAGATCCGACCGTCCTGGACATCGACGTCCTGCAGCAGGTCGGGCACCAGGTGGCGCCGGTCGTCGAACACAACCAGACGGGCATAGCCGTACACCACCATCATCCGGACTTCGCGGGCGATGGCCATCAACGTGACGAGTTCGCCACCCGATTTGCCGGGGCCGTCCTTGCCGGCGAAGCGGTCGACCACGAGCGGCTCGCGCGGCAGACGGTCCGCGACCGCCGGGAGCTTGCCCGTTTTCACGCGATCGATCAGAAGCGGCGTTTCCCTCAGATCGGGCAGGCGCGCGGCGCTGTCGATCACGTCTTTGATCGCCGGGCAGGCATCATCGGCGAGAGCCGCCGGCGAGACCATCGCAAGGCCGACAGCCATCGGAACGACCAGGCGCCGCAGCCAGCGGGCCGGCGATGGCCGACGCACCGTCATGCCGCCTTCTCCGCACCGAGCAGGCTCGGCGCGGCGCGTACGAAATGTCCGTTGCCGAGATCGAGCCAGTCGAGCGGCTCGGTGCCGTTGTCGCGGAAGGGGCCTGGCCATTCGGCCGGGATCGATGCCTTGCCTTCCATCAGGGCGGTCAGGTCGAGCTTCTTTGACGGATCGGGCTCGGGGACGGCCGTCACCAGCGCCTGTGTGTAGGGATGCACGGGATTGCGGAACAGCTCGTTGCCGGGCGCCAGCTCGACCAGCCGCCCGGCGCACATCACCGCGATACGGTCGGCGATGTAGTCGACGACCGCCAGGTTGTGGGAGATGAACAGATAGGTCAGGCCAAGCCGCTCCTGCAGGTCGCGCAGCAGATTGAGGATCTGGGCCTGGATCGAGACATCCAGCGCCGACACCGGCTCGTCGCAGATGACCATGTCGGGCCGCAGTGCCAGCGCGCGCGCAATGCCCAGGCGCTGACGCTGGCCGCCGGAGAAGGAGTGCGGATAGCGGTTGAGATGCCGGCGATCGAGGCCGACCAGCTCCATCAGCTCGCCGACCATCTCGCGGCGGTGCGCGGCATCGCCCACGCCATGGATCACCAGCGGCTCGCTGATGATGTCGAACACGGTCATGCGCGGATTAAGCGAGCTGAACGGATCCTGGAAGATGAACTGCAGCTTGCGGCGGAACGCGATCAGCTTGTGATTGCGCAGCGCCAGCACGTCGATCTTGCGGCCCCAATCGTCGTACACCACGCCGCCGCCCTGGTCGGACATCGTCTGATCGGCGGTAATGGCCCGCATCAGGATTTTGCTCAGCGTGGTCTTGCCGCAGCCGCTTTCGCCGACCAGGCCCAGGCACTCGCCGCGCCGCACATCGAAGCTGACGTCGTTGACGGCGTGCACGGTGCGCGTACGACCGACGCCCCACAGCGCTTCGAAGAGCGTATCGGCCTTCTTGATGCTGTAGGTCTTGTGCAGGTGCCGGACCGACAGTACAGGCGCGGCCGGGTCGTAGCCGTTCGTCGGTTCGACGGGTTTCTTCTCGGCCAGAAGATGGCCGGTCGCCGGCTTGATTTCGCGGATCGGCACCAGCCGTTCGTTGTCCGCCATACCGAAGCGAGGCACGGCGTTGAGCAGCGCCTTCAGGTAGGGATGCTCGGCCTGGCGGAAGATGTCGCCAATACCGCCGCTTTCCACCACACGGCCGCGATACATGACCACGACTTCCTCGGCGACATTGGCCACCACGCCCAGATCGTGCGTGATCATCAGCATGGCCATGCCGAGCTCGGCCTGCAGATCCTTCATCAATTTCAGGATCTGCGCCTGGATGGTGACATCAAGCGCCGTCGTCGGCTCGTCGGCAATCAGCAGCGCCGGCTTGCACACCAGCGCCATGGCGATCATGGCGCGCTGGCGCAGGCCGCCCGACAGCTCGAAAGGAAACGTGCGCAACGCGCGCTTGGGATCGGGGAAGCCGACCATGCGCAGCATCTGCTCGGTGACCTCCAGGGCCTGCTTGCGATCGAGCTTCTTGCCCGCCGGCGTGCGCAGCCGCTCGGTCATCTCCTCCATCTGATCGCCGATGGAATGCATGTCAGACAGCCGGGTACCGTGCAGCTGCACCGCCTCGCCGATCTGGTCGCCGACCGTGTGCAGCGCCGACAGCGAGGTCATCGGCTCCTGGAAAATGATGGAAATGCGCCCGCCGCGGATGCGCCGCATCTCCGGGCCGTTGCGGTCGAGCCGCGCGATATCGATCGGCGGCGCACCATTGTTGCCCGGGTCCTGGAACAGGATCGAGCCGCCCGCGATCTTGGCCGCCTTCGGCAGCAGCCCCATGATGGCCTGGCTGCACACCGACTTGCCGGAGCCGGACTCACCCACCAGGGCGACCGTGCCGCCTGGCTTGATGGTGAAGTCGACGCCGTCGACAGCCTTCAGGATGCCGTCGTGTACACGGAAGTAGACTTTGAGGTTCTCGACCCGCAGCAACGCGCTCATGCGGCCGTCTCCACGGCGGCCGCGGGAAAGGAAATGTCCAGCGCGGCAAAGTTCGCGCGAGTCGCGTCGCTCACCTCAAGACTGTTGGCGACGCCGGCGCGGGCGGCCATGCGAGCAACATCAGCAAAACCGTCGAGGGACGAATCGAGCCGCAGGGTTCGGCCCTCGCCCGCCAACGTCATGTGCATCCACCCTCCCTTCCGGTCGCGCCGAGTCGCATAGTAGGCGAGCTTCAGTCGCTCCAGCCTGTCCCACGCGATCCTGCCGCCGAACGGGCCCCGCGCCGCTACGCCCGATTCGTCGGCCACGATCTCTGTCGAATGCCGAAGAGCGGTTCGGGCGCCGAACAAAAGAAACAGCACACCGAGCGCGGCAAGGACCACTGTGACAGTATTGCGGGCCACGAACAACATCGGCAGGAAGCAGACCGCAACACCAACGGCGGCGCGCGCATAATCGGCATACAGTGCCGGACGGGCATAGCGCAGTGTCGTGCTCATGAGAGAGACAGTGTCAGAAGTAATGAAATAAGGCGCAAAACCATATCAGGACCCGAAAATCTCCGTTGGCGGCACTATGCGGACTGCCGGATGAGCCCGCAATCGCTTCCATAGCCGATCAAGAAACGTCCAGATATCCTCGTCATGCACCAGATGGTGGGTGAGCACCCCGGTGGGCTCGTCGGCGACGGGCGATGTCGGTGCTGCGGTGCGGCGGTCGCGCAACGCGTCAACCAGGATCGTCAGGATCTGCTCGTCGCCCAGGAAGCCGCGTGTGGGGCGCCAGCGGATCGGGCCGACATGCGTGTTGACCTGCAGCAGGCCGCGGACGGGTTCTACGCGTGTTCGCGCGGTGTAAGTGGAGAGGCCACGGAAGCCGATTTCGGGCAGCACCGGGATCAGCGCAGGCGAAATGCGGTTCCAGGGCGGCGCCATCACGGGCAGAAAGCGGGGGCCGAACGTTTGCGTCATCGCCAGCAGGCCGGTGCCGAGTTCGCCGACCACGATCTGTGCCGGTCGGTGCGGACCGAGTTCGACACTCTTCTCGCCGACAGAGGCGTAGTTCTGGTGAGCGTAGCCGTGCTGGAGGACGGCGACGTCAGGCGGTTCGTTGCCTAATCGTTCCGCCAGTGAGGCCTCCATGACCGCCGGAATGACGGCCAGCGCCAGGCCGAGATCATAAGTGCGGCGCATCGCCAGCAGGCGGTCGAGCGCCGCCGTTGCCGCGATCGCATCGTCATCGCGCCACCAGACCGTCGCCACGCGGCCGGCATCCACCCAGCGCGCCAGTTCATCGTCGAGGAGTGCCCAGGTGGTCATGCGTCAGCCGCCTTGCGTCATGGCCGGTCCCTCAGCCAGCGTTCCACCAGCGACAAGGTCTTCGCGATACCGCCGGCATCGATTCGAGGGAACGTGCGGATGGACGGTCCATCCAGCGCACTGTCGATGGCTGCGGCCAGCGCCTGTGGCGACAGCTTGGACTCCGGAACCATCTGGAACACGCCGCGTTCGGCCAAAAGTTCCGCGCGCAACTCCTGCTCGGTTTCCAGTCCGCTGGCGTAAGGAACGATGACGGCCCGGTCCGCCACCGACAGTGTCTCGATCATCGTGTTGTAGCCACCCTGGGAGATCGAGAGCGTGCAGTTGCGCAGCAGGGTGGTGAAATCGCGCCGGGCCGGCTCGATGACGACGACGTCGCCGGCCGGTTGCGCCGATGCCCTCAGCGCCGCGACGTCGGCGGCCGGCATCGACGGACCGCACAGGAAGCGCCAGCGCCGGTCGCGCAGCCGGCTCAGCGGCCGTGCATCGAGCGCCGCCTGCAGCAGCAGCGCGCCGACGGCACCGCCGCCCGCCGACACCAGGACCTCGTCGTGTCCGCTCTGCGTCGACGCGTCGGTCGCCGGCAAGCCGTCGATGACATAGCCGGTATGGAACGTACGGTCTTCGATCTCGCGCCAGCGCGGGAATGTCCGGGCGAACGGAATGAAGGCCGGGTCGCCATGCACCATGACGAGATCGAAACAGCGGCCGAACAGATCGATCATTTCGTCGACCCGTTCCGGCTTGGGCGAGCGCACCAGGATGTCACGGACGGACGACACGGTCAGCGGCCGGTGCGGCAATGCACGCGCGGCCTCTACCAGTGGCACCAGTTCGAAGCGCAACTGCCGGCGACCGAACGGAAACAGCTCGGTGATCAGCATGTCCGGCTGATGTTGGTGCAAGGTATCCAGCAGCGCTGCCAACCGGTGCTGCTTGAAGGCGTCGTCAATCACCGTATCGGTGCTGTCGACCAGTACCTTGAAGCGCTTGTCGGTAGCGCGCACCGGCGGCAGCTGTACCAGCCGGGCACCGCCGAGATCGAGACCCGGCACCGGCATGCCGCCCGACGTCAGGACCGTATCGTGGCCCGCAGCCGCGAAATGGCGCGCCAAGGTGGCGGCACGACGCAGATGGCCGATGCCCAGCAGGTGCTGCACATGAAAGAGAATGCGGCCCGTCATGGACACGTCCTCCCCCAACGCAGTTGGGGGAGGTGGCCGAAGGCCGGAGGGGGAGCTGACGTGGTCTTTGTTACCAAGATCACGTTGGCTCCCCTCCGCCCCTTCGGGGCACCTCCCCAGCAAAGCTGGGGAGGTCAACTCCGGTCAACGCCACGTTGAGCCGGTCGGTGACGACGGATCCATCGGCCTGGGCGCGGAAGAAATGCATCGATTGCCAATCCAGTTTCAACGGCTGTCGGCCCTTCATATCCCATCCCGTGGCCATGGCGAGCACAACGCGGATAACGCCTTTGTGCGTGACAGCCACGGTGCTGCGGCCATCCTGGGCCAATGCCGCAAGCCAGGGCCGCAACCGTTCCATCACCTGGCGCGGGCTTTCGCCGCCCGGCGGCACCAGGTCGATGCCTTGGGCCTCGTTGCCCAGCATCTCGGCGCCGAACTGGCGGCGCAAATCCTCCAGCCGATAGCCCTCCCAGTCGCCGAAGCTCATCTCGCGCAGCGCCGGCACGGCCTCGGCATCGCGGCCGCCCTGCAGCAGACGCGCCGTGTCGCGCGCGCGCGCCAGCGGGCTGCACTGCCAGTGCCATGCTGTCACCTCGGCCGGCACCCTCCACGCCGACACCTGGGCGTACCCGGCATCCGACAGCGGCACATCGGTCATGCCTTGCAGCCGCTTGCTCTCGTTCCACGTGGTCGGGCCATGGCGCAGGAAGGCGACGATGGTCATGCGTCGATGCTCACAACAGTTTGGCGCGTCCGCATCGTATCGAGGGCATCGCCGATGAGGTGCGCGGCAGCGGCAAGATCATGGTTGCGTGCGATGCGTGCCGCCGCGGCAGCGCCCATCGCCGTTCGCTGCCGCGGATCATCCAACAGGCGGCGCAAACCGGCAGCAAACGCAGCTGCATCGCCCAACGGCACCAGGATGCCGGTTTCGCCGTCGGCGATGACTGCCGGCACGCCCCGCGTCCGACCGGCCACCACCGGCAGCCCGGCAGCCTGGGCTTCCAGCAAGCTGATGCCATAGGCTTCGTTGATGGCCGGCCAGACATAGAGATCGGCGCCGGCATAGAGAGCAGGCAGGTCATCAACGGCCTGGGCGCCGGCAAATGCGACGCGCGTTCCCAGCGGCGCGAACAGGCCTTCCACCGCGGCGCGCGCCTCGCCGTCGCCAACCAGCAGCAGCCGCCAGGCACGGTCCCGCAATGTCGTCGTTGCCTCTGCCAGCACGCGATACGACGCCACTTTGTCCGGCGGCCGCATCATGGCGACGGCCAGCAGCACGGGTGTGTCCACCGGCCACCGAAAGCGCTGTCGCAGGGCGCTGCGATGCGCGGCACGGTCGCCAGCGGCAGCGCGCCACGGCGTTGCGTCAAGGAACGGCGGCACGATCACCTGCGGCGAGGCCAGCAGGGGCGTCAGACATGCCGCATCATCCGGATTGAGCGTCAGGACCAGGTCGGCGGCCCGCACGGCTGCCGCCGTGGCACGGTGGCCAAGGTCCCACGGACCGTCGGCCCGCTTGGGTGCGTAGGATGCCTCGGCGATGACATAGGGGATGCCCAGCGCCCGGGCCACCGCCGGTCCGAGCCAGTCCGGTCGCTTGTACCAGACATGGTACGTGAACCAGCCCGTCGGTCGGCGCGGATCGTCTGGCGCCAACCGCGACCATCGGTCGATCAGCGTCTCGGCCCGGCGTTGCGCAGCGGCCTGCAGGTCCGGCAACGACGCTGCCGTTATCGGCATGTGCGCGGCACCGCCGTCATAGGTGTCCACCGCCTGCACCGTGTGTCCCAACCGCTCCAGCAGCGTCACCAGCGCGCGCGCCATGGCTCGATCACCCGACGGCGTCGGGTGATCGAGCGGCTTGAGCGGCGTGTGGAAGGCGAGGCGTAACATGGGCATGGCAGTTTATGCGCATACAAGACTATGAAACCCGGCGCACGCAAGGAAGAGGAACCGCCATGACCGACCCGGTCGCAGCGTCTCTGCAATCTGCGGCCCCCTGGTGGCATCCCCGTGTCGGACGTTCCCTGGTGATCCACGGCGGCCGGCCCCTGGTCGGCACGTACCCTGTCAGCGGTGCCAAGAACGCCGTGCTGCCGCTGATGGTGTCGGCTGTGCTGACCCCGCACCTGGTGACGTTGCACAACGTGCCGGCCAGCCTCGATGTCGCCGTTCTATCCGCTCTGTTGCAACGGCTCGGTGCCGACATGCGCTGGTCGACCGCGTCCGGCGGCCTCAGCGTTACGATCTGCGCTGATCGCATCCAGCCCGGCAATATCGAGCCGGACCTGGTGGCCCGCATGCGGGCATCGGTCCTGCTGCTGGGCACCTTGCTGGCGCGCAGCGGTGAGGCACGCCTGCCCATGCCCGGCGGCGACGCCATCGGCCTGCGCGGCATCGATTTCCATATTGCCGGTCTGCGGGCGATGGGTGCGCAGGTCGAGTTGGCAGGCGGCATGATCCATGCGCGAGCACCCACCGGCCTGAAGGGCGCTGATATCCGCCTGCCGATGCCGTCGGTCGGCGCCACCGAGAACCTGCTGCTGGCGGCCGTGCGCGCACGCGGCACCAGCGTGATCCGCAACGCCGCGCGTGAGCCCGAAATCGCCGATCTGGCTCGGTGCCTGATCGCCATGGGCGCACGGATTTCCGGCCTCGACACCCATACGCTCATCATCAATGGCGATGCGCCTCTGATGGGCGCCGTGCATACCGTCATGCCGGACCGCATCGAAATGGGTACGCTCGCCTGCGCGGCGGCGGTCACCGATGGCGAGATCCTGCTGCGACACACGCAGCCTGACCTTCTTGGCGCCGCCGGGCCGGTGCTGGCAGCGGCGGGCGTTGCGCTACATCCGGTCGACGGCGGTGTCGTGGCACGCCGTTCGCCCGCTGGACTGACGGGTACGGACTTCGTGACGCAACCCTATCCCGGCTTTGCCACCGATCTGCAGGCGCCGATGATGGCGCTGCTCACCGTGGCGACCGGTGCCAGCGCCATCACCGAAACGATCTTCGAGCAGCGGTTTCGGCATGTCGACGAGCTACGCAAGATGGGCGCCGATATCACCGTGCGCGGCAGGACCGCCTGGGTGCGTGGTGTGCCGACGCTCCGTGGCGGCGCCGTCTCCTGCACGGATGTCCGGGCCGCCGCGGCGCTGGTGATCGCGGCGCTGGGCGCCGTCGGCGAGACGACCATTGATGGTCTTGACCATCTCGACCGGGGTTACGACCAGATCGCCGAAAAGCTCACGGCGTGTGGTGCGGCAATGATCCGGGCGTAATCCGATACGCGGGGTTGTCAGGCGGGTGCGCTTCAGCTGCCGGTTTTGGGTGGCTCTGGCATCACCGGCATGCCGGGACCGATCTTTTGCAGATTGCCGCTGATGATCTGGTCGCTGTCCTTGATTCCCTTGATCACGGACACAAGCGCGCCTTGTGCCGGTCCCAGCTCGACCATGCGCATGGCGACCTTGCCTTGATCGATGACGTAGACAAACTTGCCGAGCTGGCTGGAGCCCAGCACGGTTTGCGGGATCAGGAGCGCGCTGGGCCGCTCGCCGACCAGGACGCGGATATTCACGTACTGGCCGGGCAGCAACGTGCGATCGGCGTTGGCGATCGTGGCGCGGGCGGTGATGGTGCCCGTCGCGCGATCGACCGTGTTGTCGATGAAGGTGACCGTTCCCGTTCGCGCCGGACCCGGATCGCCGGGTACGGCGACCTCCACCGTGATGGGGCCGGCGCTGGCGGCCTGGCGGATCAGCGTGAGATCGCCTTCGCTGGGCGTGAAGGTGACGTAGATGGGGCTGATCTGCACCAGGGTGTTGAGCGCCGAGCCGCCGACATTGACCAGGGTTCCGATCGGCGCTTGGTTGCGGCCGAGGCGGCCTGGAAACGGCGCCCGTATCTCGGTGTAGGCGAGATTGATTTCGGCGGCCTGGATGGCCGCGCGATCGGCAACGATGGCCGCTTCCGCCTGCTTGGCAGCGCTGAGGCTCTGCGCATACGTGTCCTTGGACAGCGCCCCCGCCTTGATCAGCTCGCTGTTCCGCTCCAGGCTGCCCCTGGTGTACTCCAGGCTGGCCATGTCGCGCTGCAGCTGCGCCTTTACCTGGTCGAGTGCCGCCCGATAGTCGCGCGGATCGATTCGGTAGAGAAGATCGCCCTCCTTGACGTCAGCACCATCGGCGACGTCCTGGCTGAGGATGTAACCGGATACCTTGGCCTGCAGGGTGATGCTGCTGATCGAGTCCGTGCGCGCCGTGTAGTCGAGATAGATCGGGATCGTCCGCTTGACCACGGATGTGACGGGCACCGGCATGCTTTGGGCTGCCGCCTGTGGTGCGGCGGCAGCCGTGTGGCCGAACACGCTGGAGAGGCGGTCGGGGTCGCCACGGACGGCGGCGGCGAGGGCAATGGCCACAAGGGCAAGGCCTGCGGCAACGATGGTCCAGGGCCAGCGGCGCATGATGGTTCCTCTAGTCGGCCGTGCCCGGGTGGGGCAGTGGTCCGGAAGGCGGCGTCCCGCCGGGTTTGTTGGTGTCTGCCGGTTCGTGGGTCTCGGTGCCCGCGCGGCCTTCCCGCCAACGTTCGATCAGGGCGTAGAACACCGGCACGAAGACGAGCGTGAGGATGGTGGCGGCGAGCATGCCGCCGAACACCGCCGTCCCCAGCGACTGGCGGCTGGCGGCGCCGGCGCCCGTCGCCAGCATCAGCGGGATCACGCCGAGGATGAAGGCGAACGCGGTCATCAGGATCGGCCGCAGGCGCAGTCGCGCGGCCTCCGTGGCGGCATCGATGATGCTTAGTCCGTCCTCGCGCCGCCGCCGCGCGAATTCGACGATCAGGATCGCGTTCTTCGCGGCGAGGCCGATCAGCATCACGAAGCCGATCTGCGAATAGACATCCATCTGCATGCCGCGCACCCAGATGGCGGTCAGCGCCCCGAACAGGGCGAGCGGCACCGACAGCAGGACCATGAACGGCATGGACCAGCTTTCGTACTGCATCGCCAGGATCAGGAACACGAAGACGATCGCGACGCCGAACACCAGGCCCGCGACCGAGCCGGCCTTGATCTCCTGATACGTGATTCCGGTCCATTCAAAACTGAAGTCGTTCGGCAGTGCGATCGCCGCGGCGCGTTGCATCGCCAGGATGGCCTGTCCGGAGCTGTATCCCGGCGCGGCATTGCCGTTGATCAGGGCCGCGCCGTAATTGTTGTAGTGGGTTACGGTTTCCGGCCCGATGACGGGCTTCAACGTACCGAGCGTGCTGAGGGGCACCATGCCGCCGGACGGATTGCGCACATAGAGGCGGGTCAGATCACCGGCGTCGGCGCGGGATCCTTTGTCGGCCTGCAGCGTGACGCGGAAGGTGCGGCCGAAGAGGTTGAAGTCATTGACGTAGAGAGAGCCGAGATAGATCTGCAATGTATTGAAGACATCAGGCAGGTTGAGGCCTAGCAGCTTTGCCTTGTTGCGGTCGAAGTCGTACGTGTATTGCGGCGTCGACGTCGAGAAGGTCGTGAACAATGTCTGCGGATTGAGCTCGGGCTGTTTGCGGGCTTCCGCCAGCAAGGCTTGCGTTGCGTCG
>Ga0187894_10004370_pt1 | contig 15204 bp, 22 predicted proteins | sample GBC1701081metaG_FD_136650 | JGI IMG/M metagenome (GOLD analysis project Ga0187894, IMG submission 136650) | White microbial mat communities from a lava cave in the Kipuka Kanohina Cave System on the Island of Hawaii, USA - GBC170108-1 metaG ... | reverse complement strand
GGTCAGCGTCGCGCGTCGCGACTGCCCACGACGATGCAGCGCCCAGCGCGATGAGGAGGCCCAGGCCGAGCGCGCCGCGCCTCAGCGTGGCGGCCCAACTCCATGAGCTTCCGATGTAGCGCTCGGCGACCCAGCGCGCGCCGAGCGCCGCCAATGCGACGCCCACTAACAGCTCGACGATCTCACCCGTGAAGTCCACCGGATAAAGGAGCTGGAGCGCCAAGGCCCCCAGGAACAGCGGAGCGAAGGGCAGTGGCGTAGAGAGACCGAAGCGATCGGCGAGTCGGCGGATCGTCGGCACACGGAGCGCGATCGGGAGCGCCAGGCCGAATCCTCCCAGCGCAAGCGCGACCGCGAGCTGACGCGTGCTCGATCCCGCGAGGTTGTGAAGGTTCACTTCCTGCTGGAAGTTTCGCGCGAGGAAGAACGCCGGCGGCTCGTAGCCGAAGACGCGCTGTCCCCACGAGATCTCTTCGCCCGCCACGAAGGCGCAGGCGATCGCCAGCAGCCCCGGCGCCACACGCCTCGCGCCGGTCTCCAGCGCCGCGCGCCACGCGAACGCTGCTGCCGCGCCCGCGAGCGTCCAGAAGGTCGTCCACTCGAGAACGCCGTCCTCCTGGACGAGCGTGTAGTAGCGATCGGGCTGCACGAAGCCGAGTCCGACGAGCGGGACCGCGATCGCGAGAGAGAGCAAGGCTGCGCCCGCGATCGAGTTCGAGCCCCGCGAGTCGGCGCCTTGGTAGTGAGGGTCGTTCGCGCCTGGCGCTAGTGCCGGCAATGGCGGTGATGGCGATGGCGGCGATCGCGATGGCGATCAGAGTCCGAGTCCGAGTCGCTGTCGCCGTGATCGCGACCGTAACATCCGTCGTCGTAGTACTCGTAGTCGTCGTAGGCCCGGTAGCCAGGGGCGACCACGACCCGCTCCGCAGGCACGAAGATCGGTGGCAAGCCAATGATCACTGAGACGCGGGGACTGCCGTGGTCGGCGCGCGCCGGGACGGCCGTCATCGAGCCGACGAGGCCGAGCCCGCACAGCCAAAGTGCCGACCGGAAGAGGCGAAGCCTTCGAACGAGGTGACTGAGCATACGAGCGGGCCCTTTCCAGTTTCGAGATGAAGGCAAAGACGCAGATCGGTGCGGGAGCATTCACGCCAACTGGCTGGGCAAACGTGATGCTCGACACAATTTGCGGACGGCTTCCCAGCCGATCCGGCCCGCATGGGGCGCGTCACGCCACTCGGCCGTGCTCTCCTGCTTTCCAGCGTCCTCGGGGTTACCGGCTGCATTGTCTACGCGCCGCCCGTGGAGCCGTCTCAGCGAGCGCGCCCGGCGCGGGCCGACGGTGAGCCCGGCGCGAGCTCTCCCGAACGGCGACACGCTCTCGACCCAGTGCCGCCAATGCAGCTCCCTCGCGAGCTGAGCTGGCCGCTCGACGGCCCGACCATCTCCGGTTTCGGTACTGCGCGCCGCGGTACGGCCCACCAAGGCATCGACATCCGAGCACCGCGGGGCTCGACCATCCGCGCTGCGGCCGCGGGCCGCGTGATTCAGAGCGGATGGATGAACGGCTACGGCAACGTCGTGTCGCTCGATCATGGTGACGGTGTCGAGACTCGCTATGCGCACACGGCCGAGAACTTCGTGCGTGTGGGCGCCTGGGTCGAGCGGGGCGAACGGATCGCCGCAGTCGGCGCGACGGGCAATGCGACCACGCCGCATCTGCACTTCGAGGTGCGCACGGGCGGGCGACCGAGGGATCCGGTCGCCTGGCTTCCCCGGGAAGCGCTGTCCCATCCGGCCGCCATCCCGTAACAGCTCGCGGACCTTCGAGCGCGCCGACTCAAGCGAGAGCGCTAGCTAAACAGAGCAGTCAGGCGTTCGTCGATTTGTGCGAACTCCACCGCAAAGCCCGACCCGAGCAGGCGCGCGACCCGCCCACGGATGGGTACGCCCGCGAGCGAGGGAAAGTCTGGGAGCACGAGCTGAACGGCTGCGCCGAGGGCGACCGCGGTCGATCCATCGACGATGCGAGCACCCGAGGCCGAGAGGTCGTACAGAAGGCCTCGCCCTTCGATTCGGCCTGATGAGTAGAAGACGACCGACGTAATCCGCGCAGCTTGGCGGCGGTCGACGGATGCGGCGTCGTTCGCTCGATCCACCTCGTCCAGCAGGAGCTCCTGCGGATCACAGAACATCAACTCGGTGTCGGCGATCCGAAAACGGTCGCCGTGCGCGAGTGGGCGCGAGGCGTCGCGGAGCACTCCACGCAAGAACGTTCCGTTCGTACTACCCAAGTCCCGCAACACGAACGCTCCGTCATCCATGAGCACTTCGGCGTGCCGCCGGCTGGCCGACTCGTCATCGAGCGAGATCGTGCACTCCGAGTCTCTGCCGATGGAGAGGGCCATTGCTCCGGCGAGATGAACCGCACCGCGTTGGCTTCCCGTGAGCACGACGACCCGCGGCTCGGAGCCCGAGAGCACGGTGACCGAGGCCGCCTGCCTGCGCGGCGGCACTGGATCTCCGAGGAATGGAGTCGGTTCTCGCTTGGGATCGGCTCCCTTCATTGCGAACTCCTCTAGGAACGGTGGCACGCTAGGCCCGGCTCGCTTCGGTCCGTGGAACGCCGTTGTCTCGCGCAAGCTCGGCGAGGGCCTCCGCGGCCACACGAAGCGTCGCGGGCCGCTCCTCGGGTTGTTTTGCAAGCAGAAAGTGCACGAGGCTCTCGAGACGCTCGGGCACATCGGCCCGCCAATGCCGCAAAGGAGGCGGCGGTTGCGAGAGGTGCTGCGCCAGGACCGCAGCAATCTCTCCTTCGAACGGGGTACGGCCAGCGAGCATTTCGTAGAGCGTGATCCCGAACGAGTAGATGTCGGAACGGGCATCGGTCGCGCGTCCCGCCGCCTGCTCAGGACTCATGTAGCGCGCCGAGCCGAGCAGCGTTCCCTCCTGCGTGTGCACGGAAGAGGCGACGTGCTTAGCGAGCCCGAAGTCGGTGATCTTCGCGGTGCCGCCCTCTTCCTGCGTGAGCAGCACATTGATCGGCTTGATATCGCGGTGGATCACGCCTTGGCTGTGCGCGTACGCGAGACCCGCCGCAATTTGTTGCGCGAGCTCCAACGCGCGGGGAACCGCAATCGATCCGCCCGAGCGCTCGATGGCATCCGCGAGCGTGCCGCCCTTCACGAGCTCCATCGCAATCCAGAGGCGCTCGCCATCCTCCACGAGGTCGTAAACCTGCACGATGTTCGGATGGCTCAAGCGACCCAGCATGCGCGCTTCCTGCTTGAAGCGGCGCGCGAATTCCGGCTGCGCGGTCAAGTGCGTCGGCAGCTCTTTGAGTGCGACCTCGCGTTCGAGAGCCGAGTCGAGCGCCTGATAGACGACACCCATCCCTCCGCGGCCGATCTCTTTGATCACGCGGTAACGCTGCTCGACGCCGACATGCTCGCGCTGGCTGCCTGGCGCGCGAACCGGCGCGATCATTGTCTCAGCGCCGCGGAGCGCGCGGAGCTCCGGGTCGGGTGTCGGCTGCGCTCGCACGCGACTCGTCGCCGCGTTGCGAAGTGTGCGCGCCTTGGCAAGCAACTCCGCTTCGACCGCCGAATCCACGCTCAGGTCGGCGGCCTCGCGGTAGAGGACGACACTCTCAACCGTTCGTGCGGGTGAAAGCGTATCGGCTCGCTCCTCGAGAGCCCGCGCCTTCTCGGCAGCTCTTGCAACGGTACGTGGGAGCGCGGCGAGTAAGAGCGCCGTGACTCCTGCCAATCCGCCAGTCCACGTGAGAGCCGTCAGCTGTCGCCGCCGGGCTTCGAGGCGCGGATCGGGCCGGTCGGCGACTCGGTCGAAGAGGCGAACCAGTGCATTGCGCGATTCGACCGGCGGATACACGTCCACGAGCGCCTCGAGCGCGATCGGCAAACCAAACATCGCGAACACCAGGAACAGCGATCCAGCGCATTGGGCGGCCCGGGCGCCGCCGAGCCAGCGCAATAGGATCGCCGGCTTACGCGCCACCGACGGAAGCAGCCGCGCGCCCGCTTGGACGGCTTCCAGCATGGACGGGCTCTCCTCGTTCGAGTCGGGGCCGCTCCGGCTCTTCGGCGCGTTGTGCGTCCGTCTGAACGCTCTCAAGACGGGCGAAAGACAAGGCGAAGAATCGACTCGGCAGGAGGAGAGAAGGTGCCGGGCAAGGGCGGCCGCGGTCAGAATCTGGGGACCGAGTTCGTCGGCGGAAGCCCGCGTCCGGCTGGGCGGCGCGACGATTCCTCGCTCCTCGAAACCGTTCGGCGCGAGCCCTACCTCGTCGTGACGACGGGCGCACGCCGCGGCGCCGAGTTCACGCTTCGCTCCGCCACGGTGACGATCGGGCGCGGCGAAGATGCAGAAGTGCAGATCGATGAGCCGGCCGCCAGCCGCCGGCACGCAGTAATCGAACGGAAGCGCGGAGCGTTCGTACTGCGAGATCTCGGCAGCACCAACGGGACGTACCTGCGTGGCCTCTTGCACGGGAGCGGGGCGGCGCTGCGCGACGGTGACTGCTTTCGCATCGGCCTCACCGAGTTCGTCTTCCGGGACAACGGTCCCAAGGACTGAACCATGGCCGAGGACGACCCGACGCTACCGGTCGGAGACGAAGCGCCAGGCGCTCCGGCGTCCACCACGAGCGAGCAATCGATCCTCTTCAACGACGCCAAGCGCCTGCTCGCATTCAAGCGACAGAACATCACGCGCCAGAACGAAACTCCCTGTCCCGAGTGCACCGAGCTCGTCTCGATCCACGCGAAGAAGTGCCGGCACTGCGGCTCGGAAATCGGGGAGTACACCGAAGCGGCGCGAGAATCCCTCGACGAGCTCCGCCACTTGACGGACGAGCTCTCGGCGATTCACGCCCGGGAGATGCAACGCCACGCGGAGGCAGCGCGTGTAACGCCGCTGCGAGAGCGCGCCCTTCGGCTGATGCGCGACGAATCGCTGCGAAGCGGCTTCAGGGCTCTCGCGCCGGCGGGGCTCCTGTTGTTCTCCGCTCTGCTGTGCCTGCGCATGACGGTGAGCGGCCTCGCGTTCTGGGCGGCGGTGCTCGGCGGCGGCGCGCTCTCACTCGCGCTGCTCAGGCGGGCGCGCCAGCGCCACTACCTAACTGTCGACCTCTTTCATCTCGCCCTGCTCATCGGCCTCGGGCTCTTCACCGCCAGTGCAGTCTTCCGACCAATGCCGTTTTGGCCGGAGTTCCTCTCCGCGACGGTGGAGGTCACCGTCGAGACGGCGAACGTCCGCGCGGGGCCGACGACCGAGGCGGAGATCGTCGTGAAGGCAGGGCAGGGCGACCGCTTGCGCGTCCTGGACCGCGACGGCAACTGGTTCGAGGTCCAGACGGATTCGGGTGACGCCGGCTGGGTTCACGCCGATCTCGTCCGCTGACGGGGATCCGCGCATTGCGAGCGCTACGCGCGGGTCCGCGGAGGTCGTAGAGCCGCGTCGACGCCGGGAGCTTCGCGTTCTCGAGCGCCGCCTTGAACGTCCGCCCAACGTTGCGAAGGATCAGCGGGCCGCCGAGCTCGGTCGCGAAGACCAGATCAGCCCCGACCTGATAAGCGGCGCCGTACCCGAGCCGACGTTCCGCCTGAGCCGCGCGGTGCGCGCGTAGGATCCCCGCCATGCGCTGATGGCGAGCGTACGCGCGGATCGATCCGTCTTTGGTGCCTCGAAGCGCCAAGCCTCGCCGCGGTGTTTCGGTGCGAGGGTGCGCTCGATGCGGATCGTCCGCTCATCGAGGCGGACGTCCGACCAGCGCAGCGCGAGCAGCTCGCTCGGCCGCGCGCCGGTGTGGACGGCGAGATGAAAGAAGGTCGCGAGCGGAGTGGCGTCGCCGGCCTTGAGCAGCGCCTGCACTTGGGTGCTCGTGAGCGCCTTCATCTCCTTCGAGTTCCCACGCGGAAGCTCGACGTCTTCGGCCGTGTTGCGTGACACGAGGCCCATGCGCTTCGCGGAAGTCAGCGCGTTGTGCAGGACGCCGATCGTCATGCGCACAGTTCGCGGCGAGAGCGGCTTTGTTCGCTGCGGCCCCAGGCGCGCGATTAGCCGCTGCACATCCGCCGGCGAGAGCTTGACGAGCTTGATCGCACCGAGGTCTGACTTCACGTAGCGGGCGATTAGGTGCTTGTAGAGGCGCAGCGTGCGATCCGGCGATTTCTGCGGCGCGACGTCGCGCAGCCAGCGCTCGAGGAACTCGCCTACCGTCTCGCGCGTCGCGGCGCCGAGGCCGCCCTCGTGCTTCCCGATCACGAGCTTCGCCCATTCGCCGCGTCAGCCTTCGTGCCCTTTACCGTCTGGGATCGGTAGACGCGCTTGCCGCCGGCATCGAAGCCGACGAACACGCGCATTCGCCACGAGGCGCCGCGCTTCTCGATCGTGCCGCTCGGTCGGATCATCGCTTCGCTCCCGGTTTCCAAACGAGCACGAGATCGAACGTGCCGTGCGCGCCGGAGTTGTGGCTCTTCACTGGGCGCTGCACCGCGTTCGCGTAGTCGCTTCGTGCTCCCAGGTGGCTGCATCGGCCGAGGATCAGTCGCTCCGCGGCTGCGCCCGCGAGCAGAACGGTCACCTCGTCGAGCAGCTTCTCGATCGGTGTCTCCTCCGAGAGGCGGCCCGCTGATTTGACGTGGCCGAGCAAGTTGTCGCGGGCGAGGATCGTCACTGTTCGCGCCTTCCTCGCATGCCGCTAGAAGTTCCGCGCGACGGCGTGCCCGGCTTCGTGAACAGCGGTGGCCCACAGCCGTTTTTCTTGCCGCGCCGTCACCTCGCACCTCGCGGGCGGCGTCAGGTCGCCTAGAACCTCACAACTATTCGTCCCTCGACATCGAAGAACGCGCGCACGCCGGAGAAGTGGCCAGCTGCCCAGGCTTCCGCGGTCGAAACGGGCTTCGACAGGCCGGCTTTGATGAGCGCGCTCTCGCCAGAGGTCCAGAACGCAGCGAACGGCGCCGCATAGCCTCGCGCAGACCGCATTGCGCGGGCTCGCGTGTCTCGCTTCTCCGCGTCGTTCACCGCTTTGCGCACACGCTCGGGAGTCTCGTCGCCGACAAATTCAGTAACAAGCGATGCGATGAGGATGCGCCGTTGGGAGCTCCCGAGCCCGTCGCGATCGAGTCTCAGGACTCGCTCGAGTTCGTAGACGACCCTCTTTTGCGGCGAGACGCAACGGCCAGAGCCGCGACGCGGAACGGTGTTGACGACTTTTCGACGCCTTTCGCGGATATCACGCAAGGTCCGGGTGCCCCATGTTCGCCAGGAGCCTCGCCACCTCCTCCAGCTTCGCGGCTTCAGAAAGCCGAGCACGCGCCACGGCGCTGCCGTTTCGGACGGGGTAGCCCGCGCGCTCGAGCGCGTGCCCCACTGAATCCAGGATCGCGTCGCGCAGTGCGAGGTCAGCGAGAACGGCCCGCATGTAACCTGCGAGCCCGTCTGCAACGAGCGTGCGAAGCACGGCGCTTGCCTCGACCCAAGCGATGTAATCGGCTGCTGGAGCTGCAGCGATTTCCCACTCGTCCCGATCGCGGGCGACATAGTTCCGGATGTCGGCGACGTAGTGGCGCCAGGTTCGCTGCTTGTTCACACCGCGGCGCTCCCTACGCGGCGCTCCGAGAGATCGGGGGCAGGCCGGCGGAGCGGCCGGCCCGTTCGGTGCCGAGGATCAGTTGGCGCCTATCCCCCACCTGCGATCATTCGTTTAGGGTGCGCAGCATGTCAAGTCGTCGACCAAGGCACAGACCGCACCGAAGGCGGATGCAAGCGCAATCCAGCGATCGGCGTTCCAAAGCACGCGTCGTGTCGGCGTCCCCCGGGTTGGTCTCCGCGCCGCGGTCGTGGCGAGTTACGCGATCTATGTCGAACACGACACTGCGAGGCGAGCGAACCGAGCGATGATGGGCGTGAACTTCTTCTGTCCTCGCTTGGCCAGACGGCGCCCGGGCGTAGGAAGCCGAAGGAACGGCGGGTTCGGGACTCCGAGTGATCCTCCCATCGCATCCCAACTGGGTTTGCGGTGTTCCGTTGACGAGTATCTGAAACAAGTGCAGGTATGCGATGCCAGGGCCGTTGCTTCCCATTTGAAACCCGGAGCCCTCAGAGATCCCCGTCGCCAGCGACAGCTTCGCGCGCTCGCAGTGCTTTCGGATCGCTTCCTCGGTATCGAGGATCGCGAGCGCCTGCTGCCGTGCAGTCTCCTCGTCGCACGCGCGGATCGCGGCCTCGAGCACCTTGATCCGGCTCCGCAACAGCACCACATAGCTCTCGAGGATGCGCGCCGCGGTCGTGACTGCGTCCACCTGAGAAGGTCGAGGAAGCGGGACGCCCTCGGGAAGCTCGAGGCTCGCCTGTACACACAGTCGCTGGATTCCCTCAACGATGCCGGCGAGCTCGCTCTCGATCGCGTACAGATGCACGCGCATACCGCCGTGCTCGCGCGCAACGCGCTGTTTCTCGACGCACGCGTCGCGAGCGCGCTTCATCGCGTGAACCCGTTCCGAACGGTCCGCTGGCGCGTAGTTGCCCATCGACGCTCCACGTAATCAACTCTCTACGGGACAGCCACGGGGAAAACGATCGAACCTCGTGATGGCGAGGGCGCTGCCGATCCGATTGTCCTCCGCGATTCCGCTCACATTGGGCGCGCTCGCCCTCACGGTCTTTGCGATCCCGAGCCTGCTGGATCTTCGCGATCCCGATCGACAAGCGAGATCGGCGCGAGCCACGCAAGAGGCCGAGGCGGCTCGGGTGTCGACGGCGAACTGTCAGCGATGGAACGCTCTGCCCTCCACAACGCGAGTCCACGAGATCACCCAGTGGATGCGCGGCAATCCGGGGTTCGGCGATCGGATCGAATGCGCGGTTCGAGAGGCCGAATACTTCGTCGCGAGTGTGAACGAGTTGTGTTCCATCCCCTACCAAGACGGCCCGCTTCTCTTCGAGTTCACGAGGCGGCTTCGGGAGAGGTGTCCGTAGGCGTCGCTCTTCGGCGACGTCGAAGAGGAGCGGGTTGACCGAGCCCGCTAGCGCATTGCCGCTTCCGACCGCGGCAACTTGCGGCGCGGATCGGGCACCTGTGGCATTCCGTGCTCGTCGAGCCGCGACCAGGCAGCGCGCAGCACAGCGGTCGACTTCGCGCTCGCCGCGGGCCTCGTGCTTCGCAATCAACCGCTCGAGGACCGCGAGCGCTCGCTCCGTCGTCACGCTCGCTCCCGCAGATCCAGGCGGCGCCCCGAGCCGTGGCTCCGACACGAGGAGCCGCGCTTCCGTCGGCGCTCGGGACGCCGCGAGCCACGAAACACGGTGCGCGCTCGCGCGTCAACGCAAGGACGATTGCGGCCGGTAACTCACTTCGAGCGCGGCGACGACGTTGTCAATCGCGGCGCCGATGTCCTCGAGCTCGGCGAGCTCGCCCAAGACGTGGACCGCGCCAGTAGGCGTTCGATGCAGGACCGCTCGCGGATCGACGCGATAGCCGACGAGCAGACCGTCGCCGGCGGCCGCGCAGATGGGCGCCAGCGGCACCGCGCCCGGCGCGAGTACGTACCCGAGCAGTTGAGCCAGCAGCGTTTGCAGCTCGCTGTTAGGGATCCTCGAGACGAGTGCCTGGCCTCCGCTGTCGCGTCGCTTCAGCAAGCCCTCGACGCGCGTCCACAGCGTGTGGCCATTCGGTGGAGCGACGCAGCGGTTCGCCATCAGCAGCAGCCTCGTCTTGTGAGGTGGCGAGGCGCTACGCGAAATGGCGCTCGCATTTCACCTACGAGATCGCGTGCCCCGCTTCCCGCGTTTGTCGTCCTGCGGCGTCCCGTCGCGGTTAGGCTCAGTGCCACATCCGGATCGCTGAGATCGCAAGTATTGCCGCTAAGGTCGGCACGAGAACGTCCGTGGGCACGATCCCCAGGAGACGCCCTCCTATCAAGGCGCCCGCGACGGATCCCGCGCCATGAGCAGCGCGAAGGTCCGGCGGCGCGCGATCACATCGAAACTCTGGTCCCGGCTGTATCGCGCGAAGCTGACGAGCATCGTCGGCAGGCTCACGGCAAGGGAGAGGCTGCCCGCGAGCTTGATCTCAACGCCGAAGATCAGGAGGAGGGTCGGGATCAGGAGCTCCCCGCCTGCGACGCCAAGCAGGGCAGCCGCCACGCCGATCGCGAATCCGGCAATCGCGCCGACACTCATTCGTGCCCAACCGGCATCCACGAGTCCCATCTCGTCGTGGCGGTGGCCTAACAGCAGAACCAACGCGATCGCCAGCAACAGGACCGCGATGACGCGATGTAGGAGATCCGAGCGCATTCGGACAGCCCAGCCCGCTCCCAGCCACGCCCCGGGGAGAGTTCCGACCCAGAGGTTCAGGATGACGGACCACTCGCGCGCGATCGCGTCAACCGGAACCTCGCGAGCCCGCGCGATAAGAGAAAATGCGACCACCACGAGGCTCATCGCCTTGTTCAGGACGACGGCCTCGAGCGCAGCAAATCGAAAAGGCCCGATGAGCATCGGCAACCTGAACTCGGCGCCTCCAAGGCCGATCAGCCCGCCGAGCACGCCCACGACGGTGCCGCCCCCAAATGCCCCAATTCGAGTGAAGGCTCCGACGCACAGCGAGGCGACACTAGCCCGCGGCGCGCTTCTTCCTCGCCGGCGCGCTCGGTCCCTCGTGCTCGCCCTCCGACGTGATCATGCGGGCGACGCGAGCCGCGCGGCGCGCAGCACGATGAGGACGTCGCGCCGGTGCTTTGCGTCGTACTCGTCGAGCACCTCGTCCAGAGGGTCGAGCGCTGACGCTGTCGTCACAGCTACTCCGCCACTGCGCGGTCAGAGCGGGCGGCTCGCCTTCGATCGCGCCGCTTCGCTGCGGGCGCTGGCAGGACCGGCACGCCGTACTCCTCCAGTCGCGCCCAAGCCGCGCGGAGCACCGCGGCGACATCGTGCTGGTCTTTCAACTCGTGCTCGAAGATCAGACGCTCGAGGATCGCGAGCGCGCTCTCCGTCGTCATGGGCACCTCACAACGGTTCAAACGCTGGCGACGGTAAACAAAACATCTGTTCTGTTTCCACCGGTGACGAGACGCCGTGACCGCACCCTGCGAAAGGCGGCGATCCGGCCGCGGCGGGTCGTCGCCGCTAAGCGGGGGGCTGCTTCCGCGCCGCCGTGCGCATGGGGGACGACAGAGCGGCGGCAAGGAGGAGGTCGAGCATTCGGTCGGGCAGGATGCGCGCCAAGCGGGTGAGCAGTGCGGCGTCGCGGCCGATCGTGTAGCGAGTGCGCGGCTTGCGCGCCGTCACTGCCTTGGCGATCACCTTGGCCGCGGCGTCAGCGGGTAGCCCCGACTTGGTGAACGACGCGGTTTGCGCGGTGATAGCTTGCACCAGCGGGCCGTAGCGCTGGCTTTGCTCGGGCGTCATGGTCGACGCCAGCTCATGCGCGCTGGCGATCGCCCGGCCGGCCATTTCCGTACGCACGGCGCCCGGTTCGACCACGACCACCTGGACGCCGAACGGCGCGATTTCGCGTCGCAAGGAGTCACTGACCGCTTCGAGCGCGAACTTTGTACCTGAGTAAGGGCCATAGGTGGCCATCGCGATCTTGCCGCCCACGGAGCTGATGTTGACCACGCGACCCTTGCTGCGGATAAGGGCTGGCAAGAGCATCTGGGTGACGGCGATGTGGCCGAAGAGGTTGACCTCGAAAAGGCGTCGCCACTCGTCGATCGCGAAGGCCTCGACCGGCGCATTAACCGCGATGGCGGCGTTGTTTACCAGCGCCCGCACTGCCCGGCCCTGTGGGTCCTCGTGCACCCGAGTAGCTAGAGCGCGGATGTGGTCCGAGTTGGTGATGTCGATGATCAGCGGTTCGATACCCGCCCCCCGGATTGCGTCGGCGTCCCGGGCGCGCCGAACACCCGCGAGGACGTGGAAGCCACGCCGGGCCAGTTCGCGTGCCGTAGCCGCGCCGATGCCGCTAGACGCACCGGTTATTACGGCGATTTCTTGGATTTCAGGCGACGCAGTCATGACCGCGTTCGTTTCTTCGACGAGCGAGGAGCGAAGCGCGCTGCGAGGAGCTGCGTCCGCTGCTCCAGCACCTCCATCGACGGTCGGTCCGCGAGCAATCCGTCGAGCGCGAGGAGGAAGACCTCGGCGCTCGCCTCATCGCCCAAGATGGCGGCCACGCACTCGAGACCGACCTTGCGATAAAGCGCCTCGCTCTTGGGATCGATTCGCTCGCACGCCTCGAGGAACTCGCTCCCCATCGGCGCCCCGACCATCTCAGCCCAGGGCTCGAACGCCATCAGACGGCAGACGCTGAGCAAGCGCTTATAGGCGCTGCCCGGGCCGTTCGCCGCTTCCTTCGCGGCGGGGTGCCGAGCGATCAGCCAATCCACGAAGACAGCTCGGTAGATGTCTTCCTTGTTCTTGAAGATCCGGTAGAGCAGCGTGCGTGAGAGGCCGGCGCGCCTGGCGATGTCCTCGAAGGACGTCTTCGCGAAGCCGAAGTTCAGGAAGCACCAGCGCGCGGCGGTCAGGATCCGCGCGCGGCGGGCGGGCGCGTGCCTGTCTGTCATCGTCGCGGGCACGAATACGTTATGACAACGAGCGCATCAATTGTCAATACGCTTCCGTCCGGCTTCAACAGGGGCTATCAGGGAGGTCTGTCCGCCGGCTGCCGACCTTGCCGATGTCGCGGGAACATCGACGGCGGTTCCGCCGAGCGCGCTTTGAACAGTGGATCCACTGTGCTCCGCGTGCCTCCATCTGGCGACTAAGCAGTTGGGAGGATCCGACGAATGCGTCGCCTGACTGTTTCGAACTCGAGGACAACACGGCCGAGGGGCGTGTTTTGTACGAAGGCCTCAGATCTGCCGCGAAACTTGAGCATGCTCTCCAAAACGGGCGCTTGTTGCGTGCGCCTTAGTGCGTCAAACGGCCGCAGCTCAACTCGCGGCGCCATCGCAGGCGCGGTTACCGCTTGTTACGTCCGTTCTCTGATCCTGAAACGACGTTGGCACCAAACCGTGCGCCGGAGCCGCCGATGGTGAGCCCGAGCACTAACGTCGAGATATGGACTCCGAGCTCAAAGGTCGCCGCGCGCTGGTGACAGGTGGGACCAAGGGAATCGGGCAGGCGGTCGCAGCACGGCTCCGCACGAGCGATGCGATCGTCCTGACGACCGCCCGGTCTCGGCCGCCGGGGTCTATGGCCGATGACCTCTTCGTATCCGCCGACGTCACGAGCGCGGACGGTTGCGCGGCGATTGTCGACGCGGTGCGGACACGTCTCGCCGGGCTCGACATCCTCGTGCACGTAGCCGGAGGCTCGTCAGCGCCGGCGGGCGGTTTCGCTGTTCTGGACGATGCTGAATGGCGGCGAGCGCTCGACCTCAGCCTTTTCCCCGCAGTTCGCCTCGATCGCGCGCTCTTGCCTGCGATGCTCGAGAAAGGGTCCGGTGTCATCGTTCACGTCACGTCGATCCAGCGAGAACTGCCGCTGCACGACGCGACGATCGCCTACGCCGCGGCGAAGGCGGCGCCTTCGAACTACAGCAAGGCGCTCTCGAAAGAAGTGAGCCCGAAAGGCGTTCGGGTGGTTCGCGTGTCGCCGGGTTGGGTGGAGACGGACGCCGCGATCGGGCTAGTCAACGAGCTCGCCGCCAAGACGGGCGTGGACTACGAGGGCGCCCGCAAGGCGTTGATGGCGTCCCTCGGCGGGACTCCGATCGGTCGCCCGGGAAGTCGCGGATCTCATCGCGTTCCTCGTCTCGCCGCGAGCGGGTTCGATCACCGGAACCGAGTACGTCATCGACGGGGGCACGTTGCCAGTCGCGTGATGCGTCGCGGAACGCTTCAATCACCGGATTGTTACCTCCCCTCGTCGGCAGCCGCACCGCGGATGACCACCATCGGCGCGCGTACGGGCTGCTCGGGGATCGCCGCGCCGCAGGTGGGGCAGCGATAGCGGACGATCCTGTTGCGTAGAACACTCTCGCGCTCGCAGGAACTCTCACTTGGCGCCGTCGGCAGCGGCGGCGATCAGCCCAGCGACTGCGTCTGGCTGAGAGACGTACACCGCGTGGCTTCCTGCGACCTCCACGACCGTCGCGCCGGCGCGCTTCGACATTAGGCGCTGCGCGGGGGGGCGGAATCATCTGGTCGTCGGTGGCGACCAGATACCAGCTCGGCTTTGCCTTCCAAGCCGGCGTGCTGTTCTTGCCGTCGAGCGCGGCGAATCCCCAAGGCACTTGGGAGTCAGCCATGAACTCCGCATCCGCGGAGTTCACGTCGGCGGCAAAGGAGGCGTGAAGTTTCCCCCTGTCGAGGAAGAGGAAACCATCGACCGGCGGAAGGATCGGCGGGACGGGTGCACCCGGCGGTGGGTTCTGAATCAGGCTGGAAACCGACTCACCTTCGTCGGGAGCGAACGCAGCGATGTAGACGAGGGCGGCCACCTTGGGATCGTTCCCTGCTTCTGTGATCACGACGCCGCCGTAGGAATGGCCAACGAGGATCACCGGGCCGCTCTGGGCAGCGATGGCGCGTTTCGTCACGCTGACGTCGTCGCTCAATGAGAGCGTCGGGTTCTGAACGATGCTTACGGCGAAGCCACGCGCTCGAAGGAGACGGTGGACCGCTGCCCAGCCTGAACCGTCCAGGAAGCCACCGTGTACAAGCACAACGTTCGAGGCCGACTTGGTTTTCGTAGCCATCACATCTCCCTTCATATGGCGTCACGGAAAGTACGATACCCCCGGATGCTGAACGCCCGATCGGGTTGGGTTCGGCGAGATGCGCCGCGCGGGGGCATCGCGCGCTTGGCGTCAGACAAGCTCGAGCGACCCAATCGAACGCGAGGCGCCCGATAGATGCTCGCTACTGCAGGTGAGAAGAAAGTATTGAGGCGAGCAACTCGATCTCTGCTCATCCCGGCCACCGCTGTCTTTGTCGCCTGTGGTAACGCGTGGAGCTCCTTCGAACGAGACACCCTGAACCCCGGCGTGCGGTCGGAGGCGACGCCAGCGGCGATCGGGCTTCCGTTCGAACGCGTCGCAATCCCGAGCGGCGAGCGTGTTCTCGACGCGTTCGTGGTCGGCGCCGAGCGTGGCTGCGGGAGTCGCGGGGCAGTCTTGATCTTCCACGGCCGCGGCGAGACGGTGGCCGACACGGCGCGCGTGCTGTC
>Ga0187894_10004369_pt1 | contig 15207 bp, 17 predicted proteins | sample GBC1701081metaG_FD_136650 | JGI IMG/M metagenome (GOLD analysis project Ga0187894, IMG submission 136650) | White microbial mat communities from a lava cave in the Kipuka Kanohina Cave System on the Island of Hawaii, USA - GBC170108-1 metaG ... | reverse complement strand
GTCGTGCGCTCGTTCGGCATCAACAGCGAGGCCGCCATGAAGGCCGCCGCCGACCTGATCAACAGCCAGGGCGGCGTCAAGCTGGGCGACGGCACCATGGGCAAGATCGAGGTCGAGTTCCTCGACGACCGCTGCACGGCCGAGGAAGGCATCTCGGTGGTGCGCCGCATCGCCGCCGGGCCGGCGCTGGTCGCCATCGGCCCGGGCTGCTCCAACGTCGCGGAGCCGCTGTTCGGCGTGCTGCAGAAGAAGGCCGGCGACGCCACCGACTCCGGCCTGCAGTTCCCGATCTTCACCGACGTCGCGATCAAGGGCGGCCTGGCCAAGATCTCGGAATGGGCGTTCCGCAACGTGCCCAGCGAAATCGAGATGTACAATGCGCTGTTCGCCTGGGTGAAGCAGACCAAGCCCGAGCTGAAGACCATCTTCGCCGGCGTCGAGGAGAATTTCGCCCACAGCCGCGCCAGCTGGTACGCCGTCATGAAGGACGCGGCGCCCAAGGTCGGCTTCGAGGTCAAGGGCGAAGCGAAGTGGCTGCTGGAGGACACCAACTTCGCCCAGCAGGTGCGTGAGATCAAGGCGGCGGCGCCGGACATCCTCGCCATCGCGGCGCACCCCTTCACCACCTGCGGCGTGCTCAAGGAGATGCGCCGCCAGGGCGTCAAGGTGAAGCTGCTGATCGGGCTCACCAGCTCGTCGAGCATGGAGACCCTGCAGGGCTGCGCCAGGGAAGCGGAGGGCATCATCATCCCGACCAGCTTCGCGCCGGTCACCCCGGCGGCCGAGGCCGCCGCCGCCCAGGCCGCCAAGTTCAACGGCAGTCTCGACCTGCATTCGGCCGGCGCCTACGAGAACATGTTCATCCTGAAGAGGGTGATCGAGGAGCAGGGCGTGATGGCCAAGCCCGACACGGTTCAGGCCGATCGCGAGAAGATCCGCAAGGGTCTGGCCGGCCTGAAGCAGACCGACGGACTGCTCGGCACGATCAAGCGCACCGAGGATCGCGAGGCGGTCAAGCCCTACATGTACGTCCACGCCAAGGACGGCAAGTGGGTGGTGCTGCACAACCCGCTGACGAACTGACAATCATCCTTCTCCCCGCGAATGCGGGGAGAAGGTGCCCGAAGGGCGGATGAGGGGCTTCGCGGTGTAGCGACCCGCAAGGCTACTCGTCACGACGCGCCACACCTCCCGAATGGACTCTTGCAACAACACCGCGAAGCCCCTCGTCCGGCGCTTCGCGCCACCTTCTCCCCGCCTTCGCGGGGAGAAGGCCTGACTCCCGGAGGCGCATGGGCTTCGTCGATTACGTGCAGGCGATCATCGACGGTCTGCTGTTCGGCACGACCTACTCGCTGATCGGCATCGGCTTCACGCTGGTCTTCGGCGTGATGCACAAGATCAACATGAGCTTCGCCGCCGCCTCGCTGGCCGGCGCCTATTGCGGCCTGGTCGGACCGCAGCTGCTGGGCCTGCCGCTGTGGACCGTCTTCCCGCTCTCCATCGCCGCGGCCGGGATCATCGGCTACCTGATCTACCTCGCCTGCTTCCGCTTCATCCCGCTGGCCTCCCCACTGGCGACGCTGATGTCGACGGTCGGCATGCTGCTGCTGGTCGACGAGATCGTGGTGCATGCCACGGCCGGCATGCCGCAGAACTACCCGGCGATCTACGACGGCGATCCGATCGAGATCGGCCCCTTCATCCTGCGCGGCGACCTGCTGGGCGTGTTCCTGGTTTCCGTCGTGGCCATGGTGGTGCTGCTGGTCCTGCTCTACCGCACGCGCCTGGGCATGGCGACACGCGCCGCGGCGCAACAACCGGTGGCGGCCCAGCTCTGCGGCATGCGCCTGCAGGCGGTCAACGCATTGACGTTCGTCCTGTCGGGATTGCTAGGGGGCGTCGCCGGCACCATGATCGGTGCCTCGGTCGGCATGCTCTCGCCGCTGATCTCCGGCACCATCACGGTGAAGGGCCTGATCGTCACCGTGATCGGCGGGCTGGGCAGCATCCCCGGCGCCATCGTCGCCGGCCTGCTGGTCGGCGCCGCCGAGAACCTGTTCCAGGCCATGCGCAATGTCACCGAGCGCGACATCTACGTGATGATGCTGCTGTTCGTCTTCCTGGTGCTGCGGCCCAACGGCCTGTTTGCCGCCGGGCGCGGCCGCGACTGAGGGAGGCGCGCGGTGGACTTCTACTACAGCCTCGCCCAGATCATCGGCTTCCATGCGCTGATCGGATTGTCGGCCTATGTCGTGATGCAAACCGGCCAGGTGTCGCTGGCGCAGGCCGGTTTCTTCGCCATCGGCGCCTATGTCGCGGCCATGCTCACCGTGCTGGCCGGCTGGCACCTCGTGCCGGCGATGCTGGCGGCCGGCCTGGCGGCAGCAATCATGGCCTGCATCGTGGGATTCCCCGCCTTGCGCGTGCGCGGCCTGATGCTGGTGATCGCCACGCTCGCCTTCGGCGAGGCGGTGCGGCTGTTCTTCTTCAACTTCGACTACCAGATCGCCAAGGGTGGCGTGAAGGTCGGCCCGCTGGGTGGCGAAGGCTTTCGCCAGATTCGCTGGTTTCCCGAGAACGGCTGGACCAGCTTCGACGTTATGCTGTTCGTCTGGGTCGTGGTAGCGCTGGTGGCAGGTGCGCTGTGGTGGCTGGACCGCAGCCGCTTCGGCGCCGTGATCCGTGCCGTCGGCGAGGACGAGCTGGCGGCGCAGAGCGTCGGCATCAATCTGACGGCGGTGAAGGTCGCGGCGATGACCATCGGCGGTTTCATCGCCGGCCTGGGCGGCGCCATCTACGCCCACTACACCACCCACATCGAGCACTCGAACTTCAACGTGCTGCTGGCGACCTTCGCCATTGCCTATCCGATCCTCGGCGGCCTGCGTACCGTGTTCGGCACCATCGTGGCGGTGATCTTCGTGCAGGGCTTCCTGGTCGAGGGCCTGCGCTTCATGGGTGACTGGCGCAACCTGCTGTTCGGCGCCCTGATCGTGCTGGCCATGAACCTGCGTCCCAACGGCCTGATCGATGCCGCCACGGCGCGGCGCCTGGCGCGGCTGTTCGGCCGGGAGACGCGACGTGCTTGAGGTGCGGGGCCTGGCCAAGCATTTCGGCGGCGTGCGTGCCGTCGACGGCATCGACTTCGCGGTCAAACCCGGCGAGGTGTTCGGCCTGATCGGGCCCAACGGCTCGGGCAAGAGCACCACCGTGAACCTCGTCTGCGGCCTCTACGAGCCGACGGCAGGCGAAATCCTGTTCGAAGGTCAGGACATCGCACGCGTGCCGACGCACCAGCGCCTGTCGCTGGGCCTGGCGCGCACCTTCCAGAACATCCGGCTGTTCGCCAACCTGACGGTCTGGGAGAACCTGTGGATGGCCGAGAACGCGCCGGCGCACCGCGGCGAGGCCAACTTCCTGCGGCGCTGGATCGGCGGCCGCGGCGATGCGCGCGAGCGCATCACCAGGGCATTGGAGTTCTCCGGCCTGGCGCACCGTGCCGACGACCTTGCCGGCAGCCTGGCCTTCGGCGAGCAGCGTCGGCTGGAGCTGGCCCGGGCGCTTGCCGCCAAACCCAAGCTGCTGCTGCTCGACGAGCCGGCCGCCGGCATGAACGCCGAGGAGATCGCCCAGCTCGACGAGCGCATCCGCGCCTTGCAGCAGCAGGGCTACACCATCCTGCTGATCGAGCATCACATGGAGCTGGTGATGGCCGTCACCGACCGGGTCTGCGTGCTGAACTTCGGCCGCAAGATCGCGGAGGGAACGCCGGCCGCGGTGCAGGCCGACCCCGCCGTGCGCGAAGCATACCTGGGGACGGCGGCGTGATGGGCGGACTTCGTTCTCGAACTTCATTTTCCTTCCCCATGCGCAGCATGGGGAAGGTGCCCGAAGGGCGGATGGAGAGCCGACGTGGTCTCAGCTACATAGACCTCGTCGGCTCCCCTCCGCCCCTTCGGGGCACCTCCCCACGCCGAGGCGTGGGGAGGAAAACGCACCTTGGAGCGTCGCCATGCTCGAGGTGAGCGACGTCGTCACCGCCTATGGCAAGATCGAGGCGCTGAAGGGCGTGTCGCTGTCGGTCGAGCCCGGCCGCATCACCTGCCTGCTCGGCCCCAATGGCGCCGGCAAGACCACCTTGATGTACACCATCGCCGGCATCCTGAAGCCGCGCCGCGGCTCGGTGCGCTTCGACGGCGCCGAGCTGGTGGGCCGGACGGCCGACCGCGTGGTCAGCAGCGGCATCGCCCTGGTGCCGGAAAACCGCCTGGTCTTCCCGCAGATGTCGGTAGCGGAGAACCTCGCCGCCGGCGCCTACCTGCGCCGCGACAGCGCCGGCATCGCCGCCGACATCGACCGGTTGCTCACGCGCTTCCCGGCGCTGAAGGAGCGCCAGGCGCAGGCGGCCGGCACGCTGTCGGGCGGCGAGCAGCAGATGCTGGCGGTGGCGCGCGCGCTGATGAGCCGGCCGAAGCTGCTGATGATGGACGAGCCGTCGATGGGGCTGGCACCGCTGATCGTCGCGGAGATCTTCCGCATCGTCGAGGAACTCAACCGCGACGGCATCACCATCTTCATGGTCGAGCAGAACGCCCACATGGCGCTGAAGGTGGCGCACAAGTTCTTCCTGATGGAACAGGGCAAGGTGACGTTCGCGGGCGCGCCCGGCGACGTGGCGCAGGACGAGGTCATCCGCCGCGCGTACCTGGGCAGCGCGAAGGTGTGAGAATTACGAACGGGTCATCCCGCCGGGAGCGCGCCACTCCAGGGCGCACCGGCGCCTAGCGCCGGATCATGTTCAGGAGCTCGACGATGCCCGACACCTCGCTCCTTCCAGCCATGATCCGGCCCTTCGGGCCGGTGCGCCACTGGAGTGGCGCGCTCCCGGCGAAAGATCCCTCGCTGCGCTCGGGATGACGGTGGTGAGATGATGCGTGACCGCTGATGATCGCCGACATCCTCCAGACACTGCTCAACGGCCTCGCCGCCGGCGCGGCCTATGCGGTGCTGGGTGTCGGCTTCACCCTGATGTTCGGCGTCATGCGCCGGCTCAACCTCAGCTACGGCGCCACCCTGATGTTCGGGGGCTATCTCGGGGCGCTGCTGGCGGCGCGGGTGGGCGACGTGCTGCCATCCGGCGTACTGGCGCTGCTGGGCGCGGTCGTCACGGTGGCCGGCGCGACGCTGGCCGGCCTCTATGTCGAGCGCCTGTGCTTCGCGCCGCTGCGCGGCCGCTCCGGCGTGGCGGCGATGGTGTCCAGCTTCGCCGTGTGGATGCAGATCGAGGAGCTGGCGAGCCTGCTGCTGCCCAAGCACACCAACCCCTACCCCGTGCCGTTCGACCTCGCGCCGCTGCAGCTGGGCGATCTGACCCTGCGGCCGGAGCACCTGCTGACCTTCGCCGTCGCGGCGCTGGCCGCACTCCTGCTGCACCGGCTGCTGACCGGCTCGCGTTTCGGCCTGGCGTTGCGCACGCTCAGCGACAGCCCGGCGGCGGCGCAGGCGGTCGGCATCGATGCCGGGCGCACTACGCTGCTGGCCTTCCTGCTGGCCTCGGCCCTGGGTGGCGTCGGCGCCTGGCTGGTACTGGTGGCCGACCAGCAGGTGACGCCGATGTTTGGCATGTGGTCGACGGCCAAGGGCCTGATCGTGATGATGCTGGGCGGGCTGGGCTCGATCCCCGGCGCCGTGATCGGCGGCCTCCTGCTGGGGGTGGTCGAGGCGACGGGCCAGACGCTGTTCGGGCCGCAGATCCGCGAGCTGATCGCCTATGGCCTTCTGTTCCTGGTGCTGGTGGCGCGGCCCGGCGGCCTCCTCGGCCACGCCACCGTCGACCTCGACGCCGCCGCCCGCGAGCGGCTGTAACATGCGCCGGATCGGCCCTGCGCATGTCCAACCGTCCCGCGATCGTAGCGCGATCGCAGGTTGCCGCGGCGCACCGCCGCGCGTGAAAAATGAAGAATTAACCACAGAGCACACAGAGCGCACAGAGAAGAGAAGAAGAGGAGCTCCTGGGAGAGCGACGTACGGCAATGAAGGTCGACTCGCCTGCGGCGCGCAATTCTCTCTTACCTCTGTGCCTCGCTGTCTCTGTGGTTGCCTTTCTTCCTCTGTGCGCTCTGTGTGCTCTGTGGTTCATCTTCTCCTCTATGCGCGCGATCACGCTGGCTTTTGCGCGGGGTCGAGATGAGCGACTTCGCGATCGGGTTGGCGAGCAATGTCGGGATGATCTCGTTCGTGGCGCTGTCGGCGTACCTGCTGCTGGTGTCCGGCTCGATCTCGTTCGGCCAGCAGGCGTATTTCGGGCTGGGGGCCTATGGCGCCGGGATCGCCACGACCCTGTGGGATTGGCCGCTGGCGGTGGCGCTCGGCTTCGGCGCGCTGGTCGGCGGCATCGGCGGCGGGTTGGTCGGCCTGCTGACCCGCAAGCTGCACGGGCTCTACTTCGCCATCGCCACCCTGGCCTTCGCCGAGATGACGCGCATCGCGTTGGACCTGTGGCGCTACCAGCGCCCGATCGATGGCGAGCTGATCGGGCCGGACGGGCCCAACGGCTTCAACGGCATCCGCCGCGCCTTCCAGGATGGCTGGGATCCGCTGGCGTTCATGGTCCTGATCTGGGCGCTGCTTCTCGCGACCCTTCTGGCGCTGCTCTTGTTCGAGCGTAGCCGGGCGGGTGTGACATTGCGCGCGGCAGGTGAGGATCCGCTGCTGGCGCGCCTGCTCGGCACCGACATGGCATTGCTACGCGTGGCGACCGCCGCCGTGGCCGGCGCCATTGCCGGGCTGGGCGGCGGGCTTTACGCCCACCTCAACACCTATATCGAGCCGCGCCTGTTCGACGTCATGCTGGGCGTGCACGCGCTCGCCTATGGCCTGATCGGCGGGCTGGGCACCGCCATCGGGCCGCTGATCGGCGTGCTGATCGATATCGGCATTCTCGAGTCGAGCCGCCTGTTCCACGGCTGGCGCATGATCGTGTTCGGCGGCCTGGTCGCCCTGCTGCTGATCTGGCGGCCGCGGGGCCTGCTCGACGAGGCGACCGTGCGCCGCCTGCGCACGCTGGTCGTCCCACGGGCGCGCCATGCTTGAGCTGCGCGATGTGACGGTACGGCACGGCCCGACGGCGGCGGCGCAGGGCGTATCGCTGAACGTCGCGGCGGGCGAGGTGGTGGCGCTGGTGGGGCCCAACGGCGCCGGCAAGAGCTCGCTGGCCCGTGCCGTCGCCGGCTCGCACCGCCCGGTCGAGGGCGCGATCCGGTTTGCCGGCGTCGACATCACGCGGCTCGACGCCCCGGCCATCGCCGCGCGCGGCATGACGCATCTGCCCGAGGGCCGACCGCTGGCGCTGACCCTGAGCGTGCGCGACAACCTGTTGTCGGGCGCGCATGTCCTGGGATCGCTCGGTCAGGCCCGGCAGCGGCTGGAAGCCGTGCTGCCCGCGTTCCCCGCACTCGCCGAGCGGCTCGACCTGCCGGCGGCGACATTGAGCGGCGGCGAGCGGCAGTGGCTGGTCGTGGCGCGCGCGATGATGGCGCGGCCGAAGCTGTTGCTGATCGACGAGCCGACCCTCGGGCTGGGCCCGCGCGCGGCGCGCGAGACGCTCGACCTCATCGCCGGCCTGCGCGCCGACGGTACCGCGATCCTGCTGATCGAGCAGAACGCGGTGGTGGCGTTGGCCGTGGCCGACCGGGCGCTGGCCATGGGCAACGGACGCATCGTGGCCCAGGGTCCGGCGCGCGCCCTGCTTGACGATCCGAGCCTGGCGCCCGCCTATTTGGGGCTGCCGCCACGGACGGCGAGGGAACTCCCGGAGGAACGACCATGAGACGCGTGCTGACGGCGGCATCGATGTGCCTGTTTGCAGTCACCGCCTCGGCGCAGGCACCGCGCCAGCGCGTCGACCTGGATTGCCGGCCGACCGAGAAGTCACTGGTCTACCTGTGCACGGTGAGCGTCTTCGACGCCGCCGGAAAACCGGTGGCCGGCGTCGACGTCACCCTGTCGGCCGACATGCCCTCGATGCCCATGGCGCACAACGTGAAGCCGGTGAAGGCGCAAGCCGTCGGCGGCAAGCTCGGGATCTATGAAAGTCGCATCGAGCTGGAGATGCCGGGCGAGTGGGCCGTGAAGCTGCAGTTCAAGGCGCCACGCCCGGACGTCGTGGTGCGCAAGCTCGACTTCCAGAGAGACAAGGTCACGCCCGCCGCCGCGCGCTGATGGTTCAGCGCACCGTATGCCAGGATCCGGTACAGCCGCCGTCGTCACCGCGGTTCCACCGGCCGCCGGTACGGTGATCGCCGGACAGCCGGAGCGGAGACTCACCCTCGGTCCGCAGCACGAGCATACCGTTGGGTGCCTCGACGCCCTCGTACTGGATGCCGTCAGCCTCGAAATAGATGACGCCGCCCTCGCCGACCGGCACATCCAGGCGCAGGCCGCCGCACGCGGTCGATGATGGGCCGCTCAGGGAGCGCCGGACAGGATCAGGGCAAGGATGTATTCGAACACGGCAACCCTCCATCCATCGTCCGCCGGCTTGCGGCTGGATCGTCGGGCACCCTCTCTGGCGTGAACCCGCGCCCGGGCCACGGCACGTACTCGCCCACATGCCGATCATGCCATCGACTGGTGGTACGGCACGTCAAGGTCGGCATGGCGGTGTGCGCTTCCGCCCGGGCTCGGAGGGACCCGACGAGCAGGCATACGCATGCAGCGGCGTCGGCATCCCCGCGGATGGATGGCGTGCCCTTCAGCCCTCCGGCTTCCAGACGCCGACGCACCGGCCGTCGTTGCCGACGCTCCAGCGCCCGCCGGTGGCCCTGTCGCCGGTCAGCGTGACGGGACGCGGACCCTGGCTGCGGACGACGAGGTTGCCGGTTTCGGCTTCGGTTCCCTCGTAGCGGACGCCGCGCTCCTCGAAGCGCAGCCTGCTGCCGTTCCGGGGTGGCAGGCTGATGGCCGGCGGACTGCAGTCGGCGCTCTGCTTGCCGATGACCTCGGTGCGCAGACGCATCGCCTGCGCCTGGTTGGAGGCCGGAACCGAATCGGCCCAGGTCGCTCCGGGCGTTGGCGCCAGGAACATGAACGACACGAGATATTCAAACATGACGAACCCCTTCCCCGCCCAACCGGGTCGGCGGGCGTATCGCGTTTGCTTCCCTCCGCACTTTCTTGTTCGTCGAGGCCAGCACGCATGCACTGTCGCGTTGGATTTCGCACACAAGTCCCTCGCCACTTGTATGATCGGCATTTACGCCTGACGCGTGATCAACGCGTGATCACGCCGCAATGGCCACGCGCAAAGCGAACGTGCGTATTTTTGCTGGCGCCGATTCTGGTCGCACGTTGGCGCAACTGGACCGCGCGGCTTCTGCCGCGCTTATGGTTTGCCCCGATAGAGGAAGAGCGCGGCAGGAGCCGCGCGGTCCAGTCGCGCCAACATGCGGCCAAGGTGTCGCCACGCGGCGTGTTCGTGCCGACAGCCGTCAGCGACTGACGCGCCAGGTACCCACGCAACGCCCGTCGACGCCGCGGCTCCAGCGGCCACCGGTCGTCTCGTCACCCGACAGGACCAACGGTCGGGACTCGTTGGTGCGCAGGACAAGCAGGTGACTGCTCGTTTCGCGTCCGTCATAAGCCACGCCACCGAACTCGGCGTGAATGATGCCGCCGCTGGGTGTGGGGATGGTCAGCACGCGCGAGGCACAATCGGCCGTTGCCGACCCGCTGACGTCGAGATGAAGCCGCATCGTGGCCTGCGCATTGGCCACTGGCAGGAGCGCGTTGTGCGCACCGGGCGCCGGGGGAACCCATGGCGTGCTCGCACCGGCCAGCAGGAGAAACACCCATCGGTCGAACATGGTTGACCTCCCTGCATCGCGCCGCGATGGCTGGCGCGGTCGTCGAACCTCCCCTGGATTTGTGCCGAGTTTCCGTGGCGCGCCGACGTCGGCGGCGGCGATCAGGCCGCGCAAGACCGCGCCACGCGCGGGGCCTGGTCAGAGGGAAGACTACCGAGGGGATGTGACCGCAGCTTGATGTCGCGGTGCGCCGGAACACGGCAGCCAGCACGATTTCGCGAGGTGCCCGGGTGCGTCGCGGCGGCTTGCCGGGGTGGTTGCCTCGCTTTGGCCCCTCTGATAGTTTCCGGCCGCTTTTCGGGGGCGGGGAACCGCCCCCGGACCGTTTTCACCCCTTTGTCAGCAAGATCACCGACCCGCAGCCATGAAGGTTTCCATCAACTCGATCCGCGTCGGCAACGTCATCGACTACAACGGCCGCCTCTACGCCGCGATCAAGGTCGAGCACATTCAGCCGGGCAAGGGCGGCGCCTTCGTGGCGCTGGAGGCCCGCGCCCTGAAGGAAGGCAACAAGCTGCAGGAGCGCTTTCGCAGCGGCGAGACCGTGGAGCTCGTGCGCATCGACGATCACGACTGCCAGTTCTTGTACAAGGATGCCGATGGCTTTCACTTCATGAACAAGGAAAGCTACGAGCAGTTCTCCATGCAGGAGGAACAGATCGGCGCGCAGCGCGCGCAGTTCCTGCAAGACGGCATGGAGGTCACGGTGTCGATGCACGAGACGACGCCGGTCGGCATCGAGATCCCGAAGTCGGTGACCCTGAAGATCGTCGAGGCCGACGCGGTGGTGAAGGGCCAGACGGCCTCGTCCTCGTACAAGCCGGCGCTGCTGGAGAACGGCGTGCGCGTCATGGTGCCGCCGCACGTCGCGGCCGGCACGCGCGTGGTGGTGAATACCGAGACCGGCGAATACGTCGAGCGCGCCAAGGACTGACGCGCCGCGGCCGATCCCTGACGCGTATACAGGATGGAGCGCCGCCTTGCGGTGGTGTCCGGCACCATCCCGGCCCGCTGGAGGCGCGTCACTCCAGTGACGCGTCATGTGCGTCTCAGATGAAGACGCGTCACTGGAGTGACGCGCCCCCAGCAGACCATGACCAGGATCACCATGAACCAACCTCCTTCTCATCGCTCCGGCGGCCCGCGTGGCGGGCCGCGCCCCCCCGACCGGCCGGTGGCGCGGGTCGGCCGCGCGCCGCTGGGCGGCCGCGAGCGTTCGGTCCCGCCATCGCGGCGCGCCGAGACACCGAAATCGCCGACCCTGACCATCATGATCCGGGCCGCGTTCGCCGCCACGCGCAGCCTGAAACGCGATTTCGGCGAGGTCGAGCATCTGCAGTTCACCGAAAAGGGACCGGGCGATTTCGTCACCAACGCCGACATCTATGCCCAGAAGGTGATCCGCGAGCATTTGCTCAAGGCACGACCCGACTACGGCTTCCTCGGCGAGGAGGGCGACCCGGCGGAGGGCGACGGCACCCATCGCTGGATCGTCGATCCGCTCGACGGCACCACCAACTTCATGCACGGCCTGCCGCACTTCGCGATCTCGATTGCACTGGAGCACCAAGGCGATATCGTCGCCGGCCTGGTTCTGAACCCGGCCACGGACGAGCTGTTCTGGGCCGAGAAGGGTTTCGGCGCGTTTCTCGAAACGCCGAACCTGATCCGCTCGCGCCGCCTGCGCGTGGCAGGCCGGAAAACTGTGGCAAACGCACTGGTCGCCACCGGCATCCCCACGCCCTCGAGGAGCCGCCACGACGAGTACCTGCGTTCGCTGCGGCCGGCGATGGCGGGAACCGCCGGAGTGCGCCGGTTCGGTGCTGCGTCCCTCGATTTCGCCTTCGTGGCCGCGGCCCGGTTCGACGCCTTCTGGGAATTCGACCTCTCGCCGTGGGACGTGGCCGCGGGCATCCTGCTGGTACGGGAAGCCGGCGGCACGGTCACGGACCTCGCGGGCGAACCCTATCGTCTGGGCGGCCCCTCGATCCTGGCGACCAATTTCGACCTGCACGAGCCGTTGTCCCGGTTGCTGCGAGAGGCCTGACAATCCACTAAATCTCCCCCGGCAACCGACGCGATGTGGTTGAGGTGGCTGGACCGATTGGCTAGTGTCTTGGTCGTTCTGGTTTTCGGGGGATGCCGGTCCAGGCTGGCGGGTTGACGTTGACGAGATGATGACGGCAGCGATCCGTGTCCGCTTTGCGCCGTGGCGGTTGGCGTCGACCGCCTGCGTGGTGGGCGGAGTCGCCTTCGTGACGACTTGGCCTGCACACGGCCAGTACCCGACGTATGGCGCCTATCCGCCGGCACCGCACGGTGCACGCCCGGGCGCGACCGTCCCGGCGATCGTTACCGCCTACAACCCCTACTACCAGCGGGCCGGCGCGCCGGCGCAGGGGCGTGGCCACGTGCAACCCGCGGCAGGGCCGTACCAACCGGTCAGCTATGCGCCGCCACCCGGCTACCCGCCCCACGTCGGCCCGGTACCGCCGGGGGGCCGGCCTCCGGCCCGGCTCGCCGTACCATCGGCCTACAATCCGACGCGCGGCGCTCCGCCTCCCGGACAGGGTGGTCCGCCCGGACCGCCGACGCGGACCGCCCGCTCTCCAGCGCCACCCCCGGCAGCGCCGTACGTTACCGCCTACAATCCTTGGCGCGGCCAACCCGCCGGTGGCGGTTATATCCCGCCTGCGGTGGCGTACGCACCATACGCGCCAGGCGCTGGACCCGGCGGCGCCTTGCCGCCACCACCGCCGGAGGCGCTCCGAAGCCGCCTGGTGGCCGTCACCGAACGCGGCTCGGCGCCTCGGGGCGGACAACCCTACGCGACGATCCCCTATGTGCCCGGCCAATCCGGTCGCATTGCACCATCGTCCAGACCCACGTCGACCGCCTCGCCGACAGGCGCAACGCCACCCACCGCCCGAGCCGACGCACAGCCGCCATCGCAACCTCCCGCTGCAGCGCCGGTGACGCCGCGAGGCGCTCTTGGCGCCGCCGGGACGCCGAGCTCGTCGCCGCAGGCAACAACCCCGCCGCCGCCAAAGCCCCAGGACGCGAGGCCGACACCGACGTCCAAACCAATGGCCAGCGGCGCGCCGACGGCGAAACCTGCGGACGGCCTACCCGCGCCCGCGGCGAAGCCGACGCCGCCAGTCACCGCAAAGCCTGCCGACACCAAGCCCGCGCCAACGCCCAAGCCCGTCGCCGATGCCGCTCCCACGGCAAAACCCACGGACGGCCAACCGACACCCGCCGCCAAGCCCACGCCGCCAGTCACCGCAAAGCCCGCCGACACCAAGCCCGCGCCGGCGCCCAAGCCCGTCGCCGATGCCGCTCCCACTGCAAAACCCACGGACGGCCACCCGACACCCGCCGCCAAGCCCACGCCGCCAGTCACCGCAAAGCCCGCCGACACCAAGCCCGCACCAACGCCCAAACCAGTCGCCGACGCCGCTCCCACGGCGAAACCAGCTGACGGCCAACCGACACCAGCCGCCAAGCCCACGCCGCCAGTCACCGCAAAGCCCGCCGACACCAAGCCCGCGCCGGCGCCCAAGCCCATCGCCGACGCCTCTCCCACGGCGAAACCAGTTGACGGCCAACCGACACCAGCCGCCAAGCCGGCGGCACCGACCACGGCAAAGCCCGCGGATACCAAGCCTGCACCGGCCGTCAAACCGACGGTCGATGGAACACCGACGGCAAAACCCGCCGATAGCGCACCGGCACCTTCCACCAGACCGGGGGCTCCGCCAGGGGCGAAGCCCGACGACACCAAACCCGCTGCCAAGCCCGGCGCGCCCGCCACCGCTGCGGTGAAGCCCGATACCGCCAAGCCGACGCTGCAGACCAAGCCGGGCGACGGCGCTCCGGCCGCTTCGAAACCTGCTGGCGACCCGCCGACCACGAAACCGCCGGCAGGTACCGAGCTTGCCCAGCGACCCACCAAACCGGGTGAGGCACCACCCCCGGCACCACCGCCACCCGCGGTCCAGCCCCGCGGCGGTGTCACGGAGCCGCCCAAGCCGAGCTCCGCCGAGCCGACTAGACCGGCGCCGACACCGTCGACCGCGATCGCGCCGGTGGCACCGTCGGTGCCGATCGGCCCGGTGCGTATCACCTTCGAGACGGACTCCACCTCGCTGACCGCGGAAGCGCGCGCGATGCTCGACACGGTGGTCTCGGTCCTGAAGGCCAACGCCACAGTGCGGGCGCTGCTCAAGGCCTACAGCAGCACCGGCACCAGCATCAGCGAGACCCGTCGCCTGTCGCTCAAGCGCGGGATGACGGTGCGCCTGTATCTCATCGACAAGGGCATACCGCCGGCACGCATCGACCTGCAGGCGCTGGGCAAGAGCCCCGACAGCGGCCCGGCTGATCGCGTCGATGTGATGTCGGGTAAGCCCTGACCTCAGAGCCGTCCCGCAACCAGTTGGCGTTGCTCGGAGTATTCGAAGTATCACGCGGCGGCCCCCGGGCCGCCGTTTGGGCGTCTCGGCCCCGGCGACAGCGCCATCCCACGGCCACTTTCACCGGCCATTTCGTCGGCGAATTGCGATGACAAAGCAGTTATTCTTGCAGCCCCGTATTGATCGTGGGAGTTCGCGATGACCCGGCCGCGCCGCTTTCTGGTGCGCATGCTGCTGTTCCTGGCGGCGGTCGGCGTCGTGGCCTGGATCCTGCGCGAACCGCTGAACCGCACCTTCTGGCACAACCCGGTGATCAACGGCGCCATCCTGGTGACCCTGGTCCTGGGCCTGCTGTTCATCTTCCGCCAGGTCTTCCTGCTCGGCCGCGAAGTGCGGTGGATGGAAGGCATGAGTCGCGACGAGCCGCAGACCGTCCGTGTCGACCGCCTGCGGCTGCTGGCACCGATGGCCACCATGCTGGGGGAGCGTGAGCGCCGGGACAAGCTCAAGCTGTCGCCCGTGGCCACGCGCTCCCTGCTCGACGGCATCAGCTCCCGCCTCGACGAGCAGCGCGAGATTTCGCGCTACGCCATCGGGCTGCTGATCTTCCTCGGCCTGCTCGGCACCTTCTGGGGCCTGCTCGACACCGTCTCCTCGGTCGGCGACGCCATCGCCAGGCTGCAGCCCGGCGGCGACAGCACCCAGATGTTCGGCCGGCTGAAGGAGAGCCTCGAAGGCCCGCTGCAGGGCATGGGCACCGCCTTCGGCGCCTCGCTGTTCGGCCTCTCCGGCTCGCTGGTGCTGGGTTTCATGGAGCTGCAGGCGGGCCAGGCACAGAACCGCTTCTTCAACGACCTGGAGGACTGGCTGGCGGCGCAGACCCGGCTCTCGGGCGGCACCTTGCAGGTCGACGGCGATCAGCCGCT
>Ga0187894_10004368_pt1 | contig 15208 bp, 12 predicted proteins | sample GBC1701081metaG_FD_136650 | JGI IMG/M metagenome (GOLD analysis project Ga0187894, IMG submission 136650) | White microbial mat communities from a lava cave in the Kipuka Kanohina Cave System on the Island of Hawaii, USA - GBC170108-1 metaG ... | reverse complement strand
CGGCGGGAACAGAAAGGCTGTATCACGATCGATCGGGCGGAAGTTGCTCATCTCGCTGCCTTGCCGAAGAAAGGTGACATGATTATCTCGCATCCACCCTCGTTAAGCCCGACAGGCTGCTAGTCGATCGTCTTCAGCACGTCGGCAATCATCGAGAAGATCTCGTCGATCTGCGCCTTCTCGATGATCAGCGGCGGCGACAGCGCGAGGATGTCGCCGGTGACTCGCGTCAGCATGCCGCGCTCGAAGCACTTCACGAACAGCTCGAACGCGCGCGTCATCGCGCGCCTCGGCACGGGCGCCAGCTCGATGCCGGCGATCAGCCCGTAGTTGCGCACGTCGATGACGTGCTTCACGCCCTTGAGCGCGTGGGCGGCATTTTCCCAGTGCGGCGCGAGCTCCTTGGCGCGCGTCAGCAGGCCTTCATGGTTGTAGATGTAGAGCGAGGCGAGCGCAGCGGCGCAGGCGACCGGGTGCGCGGAGTACGTGTAGCCGTGGAACAGCTCGATCATGTTCTCCGGGCCCTGCATGAACGCGTCGTAGATGCCCTTGCGCACGAACACGGCGCCCATCGGAATCGTGCCGTTGGTGAGGCCCTTGGCCGCCGTGATGATGTCCGGCGTCACGCCGAACTCCTGCAGCGCGAACGGCGCGCCGAGGCGCCCGAAGCCGGTGATGACCTCATCGAAGATCAACAGGATGCCGTGCTTGTCGCAGATCTCGCGCAGGCGCTGCAGGTAGCCGACCGGCGGCAGGATCACGCCCGCGGACCCGGAAATGGGCTCGACGATGACCGCGGCAATGGTCGAGGCGTCGTGCAGTGCGACCAGGCGTTCGAGCGCGTCGGCGAGCTGTACACCGTGCTGCGGCAGGCCGCGCGCAAAGGCGTTGCGCTCGATGTCGAGCGTATGCGGCAGGTGATCGACCCCGGCGAGCAGCGGGCCGAACGCCTTGCGGTTGTTGCCGATGCCGCCGAGCGCGGTGCCGCCGATGCCCACGCCGTGATAGGCCTTCTCGCGTGAGATGAAACGCGTGCGCTGGCCTTCGCCGCGGGCCCGGTGAAAGGCCAGCACGATCTTCATCGCCGTGTCGACGGATTCGGAGCCCGAGTTGGTGAAGAACACGTGGTCGAGGCCCGGCGTCAGCTTCGTCAGCCGGTTGGCGAGCTCGAACGCGGCCGGATGCGCCATCTGGAATGCCGGGGCGAAGTCGCACTGCTGCAGCTGCCGGTGTACGGCCTCGGCGATCTCGCGCCGTCCGTGTCCCGCGTTCACGCACCACAGGCCCGCGCACGCGTCGAGCACCTTGCGCCCGTCGTCGCTCCAGTAATGCATGCCTTCGGCTTTCGTCAGCAGGCGCGGCTTGGCCTTGAACGAGCGGTTCGGCGTGAACGGAATCCACAGGGCTTCGAGGTCGGCGCGACTGAGCTGCGGGGCGGACTGCGACATGTTCGGCTCCGGGACGGGGTTTTTGTCCTGACAGGGCGGCAAGGTTAAGAAAAATTGACAGTGGAGACAAACTTGGCACAAATAGCGCCCCGTTTGTCGAATATTTTAAACACCCCGCACGGACGGACGACAGCATGAACATCGACGTCGGTGCCCACCTGCGGGCGGTCCGCAGCATGTACGGCCTCTCGCAGCGCGAGCTCGCCAAGCGCGCGGGCGTCACCAACGGAATGATCTCGCTCATCGAGCAGAACCGCGTGAGCCCCTCGGTCAGCTCGCTCAAGCGCGTGCTCGACGGCATTCCGATGACGCTCGCGGAGTTCTTCACGCTCGATCTCGCCGCCGGCCCGCAGGTCTTCTACGCGCGCGACGAGCTCACCGACGTCGGTAGCGGCGACGTGCAGCTGCGCCTGGTCGCCGCCAAGCGCCCGAATCGCTCGCTCGCGATCCTGCACGAGCGCTATCCGGCCGGGGGCGACACCGGCGCCGACATGCTGAGCCACAAGGGGGAAGAGGGCGGCGTGGTGGTGAAGGGGCGGATCGAGCTGACCGTCGGCGCCGAGACGCGGCTCCTCGGCCCGGGCGACGCCTACTATTTCTCGAGCGCCGTCCCGCACCGGTTCCGAAATGCGGGCCGCGAGGAATGTGAAATAATCTCGGCCAGTTCCCCGCCGACCTTCTGAGTGGAGAAGGCCATGCCTGCCCAGCCTGCAACCGTCGATTGGCGCGAACGCGCGAAGGCCCTGAAGCCGCGTTCGCAGGCCTTCATCGCCGGCAAGTACGTCGATGCAAAGTCCGGTGAGACCTTCGACAACGTGAGCCCGATCGACGGTCGCGTCATCGGCAAGATCGCAGCGACCGACGGCCCGGATGTCGACGCCGCCGTCGCTGCGGCGCGCGCGGCGTTCCAGAAGGGCTCGTGGTCGAAGATGCCGCCGGCGAAGCGCAAGCGCGTGCTGCTCAAGCTCGCGGACCTGATCCGCAAGAACGCGGACGAGCTCGGGTTGCTCGAGACGCTCGACATGGGCAAGCCGATCTCGGACAGCGTGAGCGTCGACATGCGCGCCGCGGCCAACAGCATCGCCTGGTTCGGCGAAGCGATCGACAAGGTTTACGACGAGGTTGCGCCCACCGGGCACGACGCGCTGGCGCTGATCACGCGCGAGCCCGTGGGCGTGGTCGGTGCGATCGTGCCGTGGAACTTCCCGCTGCTGATGGCCTGCTGGAAGCTCGGCCCCGCACTGGCGGCCGGCAACTCGGTCGTGCTCAAACCCTCGGAAAAGTCGCCGCTCACCGCGATCCGCGTCGCCGAGCTCGCGATCGAGGCCGGGCTGCCTGAAGGCGTGCTCAACGTGCTGCCGGGATTCGGGCAGACCGCCGGAAAAGCGCTGGCACTGCACATGGACGTCGATTGCATCGCCTTCACCGGCTCCACCGCGACCGGCAAGCTGATGCTGCAGTTCGCCGGCCAGTCGAACATGAAGCGCGTGTGGCTGGAATGCGGCGGCAAGTCGCCGAATATCGTGATGGCGGACGCGGCGGACCTGGACAGCGCCGCGAATGCGGCCGCTGCCGCCATCTTTTTCAACCAGGGCGAGATGTGCTCGGCGGGCTCACGCCTGGTGGTGCACGAGTCGATCCGCGAGCCGCTGCTCGAGAAAATCGCGGCGCTGGCGCGCAAGTTCGTGCCCGGCGATCCCCTGGACCCGCAGACGCGCCTCGGCGCCATCGTCGATCAGACGCAGCTCGGCACGGTCATGCGCTACATCGAGTCGGGCAAGAGCGAGGGCGCGCGCCTGGCCCTCGGCGGGCGGCGCGTGCGCGAGGAAAGCGGCGGCTTCTACGTGGAGCCGACGATCTTCGACGGCGTGCAGCCGGCCATGAAGATCGCGCGCGAGGAGATCTTCGGGCCGGTGCTGTCGACGCTGACGTTCCGTACGGTCGAGGAGGCGGTGGAGATCGCCAACGGCGTGATCTACGGGCTCGCCGCGGCAGTCTGGACCCGTGACATCACGACGGCGCATCGCGTCGCCAAAGCGCTGCGCGCCGGCACCGTGTACGTGAACTGCTACGATGCCGACGACATCACCGTGCCGTTCGGCGGCTTCAAGCAGTCGGGCAACGGCCGCGACAAGTCGCTGCACGCGCTCGACAAGTACGTCGAGCTGAAGACCACGTGGGTCGATTTGAGTTGAGTCGGCCGCAGGCGCGTCGACCGGAGAGTGAGGCGATGAACAAAGTCACCTTCGCGGCCACGCAGATGGCGTGCACCTGGGACCGCGAGGCCAACGTCCGCAACGGCGAGCGACTGGTGCGCGAGGCGGCGCGCCGCGGCGCGAACCTCGTCCTGCTGCAGGAGCTGTTCGAGACGCCTTACTTCTGCAAGGACCATTTGGCGAGCCACTTTCAGCTCGCACATCCGATCGAGGGCCATCCCACGGTGGCGCGCTTCGCGGACCTGGCGCGCGAGCTCGGCGTGGTGCTCCCGCTCAGCGTCTTCGAGCGCGCCAACAACGCCTACTACAACTCGCTGGTCATGATCGACGCGGACGGCAGCGTTCTCGGCGTCTACCGCAAGTCGCACATTCCCGAGGGCCCCGGCTACCACGAGAAGTACTACTTCTCGCCCGGCGACACCGGCTTTCGCGTGTGGCCCACGCGTTTCGGCAATCTCGGTGCGGCGATCTGCTGGGACCAGTGGTTCCCCGAGAGCGCGCGCGCGATGGCGTTGCAGGGTGCCGACTTCCTCTTCTATCCGACCGCGATCGGCTCGGAGCCGCACGACCCCTCGATCGATTCGAAGGACCACTGGCAGCGCACGATGCAGGGTCACGCCGCGGCGAACGTCATGCCCCTGATCGCCTCGAACCGCATCGGCGAGGAGAAGGGCGAGCGGTACACGATGACGTTCTACGGCTCGTCGTTTATCGCCGATCACACCGGCGCCATGGTAGTGACGGCTGACCGCGGCACGGAGCAGGTCATCACTGCCACCTTCGACGTCGAAGCGATTCGCGCCTACCGCCACGCCTGGGGCGTGTTTCGCGATCGGCGTCCGGACCTCTACTACCCGCTGATGACGCTCGATGGCGGCGCCGGCGGCTAACGCTGCGGAGCCGCGAGCCTTCGCGTTCTTCGCCCCTGCTCCGCGCGGTCTCAGCGATCTGCTGGCCGCCGAACTGCGCGCGCTCGGCGCCGCGGACGTTCGCGAGCGCGCGAGCGGCGTGCACTTCGGCGGAACGCTCGAGGCCGCCTATCGCGCGTGCCTGTGGTCGCGCATCGCGAACCGCGTCCTGGTGCAGATCGGCGCGTTTGCGGCGGCATCGCCCGAGCAACTGTACGCCGGTACGCGCACCATCGACTGGCGAGAGCATCTCGCGCCGGAACGCACGCTCGCCTGCGAATTCACCGCGACGCAATCGCCGCTGACGCACACGCACTACGCGGCGCTCAAGATCAAGGACGCCATCGTCGACGGTCTGCGCGAATCGACCGGCGGGCGGCCCGACGTCGATACCGCGAATCCCGACCTGCTCGTGCACGCTCACGCCACGCGCGAGCAGGTCACGTTGTACGTCGATCTCGCCGGCGAGAGCCTGCATCGGCGCGGCTACCGCGAGCGCAGCGTCGCCGCGCCGCTCAAGGAGAACCTGGCGGCCGGAATCCTGATCCGCTGCGGATGGCCCGAGATCGCCGCTGCCGGCGGCGCCTTCATCGATCCGATGGCCGGCTCGGGTACTTTCGCGATCGAGGCCGCGCTGATTGCGCACGATGTCGCGCCGGGGCTCCTGCGCGAGCGCTTCGGACTGGAGGGCTGGCGCCAGTACGACGAAGAGACCTGGCAGCGCGTGCGGGATGAGGCAGTGCAGCGCCGCGAGCGTGGCGCTGCGTCGGTGCCGTACATACACGCGTACGATCGCGATGCCACTGCGATCCGCCACACATTGCAGAACATCGAGCAGGCGGACCTGCGCGGCAAGGTGCACGCCGAGCGCCGCGAGCTGGCGGCCCTCGAATCGGGCGGCGCGCCGCGCGGCCTGCTGGTCACGAATCCGCCGTATGGCGAACGCGTCGGCGAGGCAGCGACGCTCGAGCCCTTGTACGCGACGCTCGGCGAACGCCTGCGGAGCGGTTTCGTCGGCTGGGACGCCGCGGTCTTCACCGGCAATCCGCCGCTCGGTCGGCTCCTCGGCATCCGCGCCAGGCGCACGCACACTCTGTTCAACGGCCCGATCGAGGCGCGCCTGCTGCGTTTCGAGGTCTCGGAGCGCGCTTTCGAGCGGCCGCGCGAAGAGGGCGACGAACCGCGCGAAGGCGTGCTGTTGCGCGAGGCGGCCGCGGCCCGCGCGCGGCCGGGCGCGCAGATGTTCGCCAATCGGCTCACCAAGAATCGCGATGCGCTGCGCGCGTGGGCGACGAAGGAGGGCGTCGCCTGCTACCGCGTGTACGACGCGGACATGCCCGAGTACCCGTTCGCGATCGACCTCTACGAGGAATCCGCACAGACGCAGCCCGCGGCAAGCAGGCCAGCGCGGGAGCGCTGGCTCGTGGTGCAGGAGTACGCGGCGCCCCGCAGTATCGACGAGCGCGCCGTACGCCAGCGGCGCGACGAGGCCATGTCGGCGCTGCCCGAAGTATTCGGCGTGGACCTTACGCACGTCCACTTCCGCACGCGCCGGCGCAGCCGCGGCGGCGAGCAGTACGAGCGGCGCGCCGAGCAGGGCGAGTTTCACGTCGTGAGCGAAGGCGGCCTGGAGTTCCTGGTCAATTTCACGGACTATCTCGACACCGGCCTGTTCCTGGATCACCGCCCGACGCGGGCGATGCTGCGCGAGCTGGCGGCCGGCAAGCGCTTCCTCAACCTGTTTGCCTACACCGGAACGGCGACGGTGTACGCCGCGGCCGGCGGCGCGCGCGCCACGACGACCATCGACATGTCGCGCACCTACCTCGACTGGGCGCGCCGCAATCTCGATCGCAACGCGTTCACCGGTCCCGCTCACCAGCTCGTGCAGGCGGATTGCGTGGCATGGCTGCAGGAGCAGGCTGGCGCAGGCGAACGCGGGCCGCGGTACGGCCTGATCTTCCTCGATCCGCCGACCTTCTCGAATTCGAAGCGCATGAGCGACGTCCTCGACGTGCAGCGGGATCACGTCAACCTGATCTCACAGGCGGCAGGCCTGCTGACGCCGGACGGCGTGCTCGTGTTTTCGACCAACTACGAGCGCTTCAGGCTCGATACTGCGGCTCTCACGCAAGGCATTGGCGTGCGCGCGCTCGGGACGGCGCTCGCGATCGAGGACGTCACGGCGAAGTCGATTCCGCGCGACTTCCAGCGCCGCCCGAAAATCCATCAGTGCTTCGTAATCCGCCGCCGGGCGGGCGCCGGCACGTGATTGCGCACCGTCGATGCTCCCGAGGCACCTGAGCAGCGGCATCGCGCATTCGAGCCACGCGACCTTTACTCCGGCGCCGCTTTCAGTCCATCCTGTAGCCGGCCGTAGCGAAACCGGGCCAGCCGCACCCAGGAGGATGGGAGCAGGATCGGCGCGATCAGAAGAATACGGTCTGGTGGAATCAAGCTGTTCACGGAAATTCGACGGGCGGCGGCCGATGGCGCTGTATACCTATGTTGCGCTGTCAGAGAGCGGAGTCGCTCTGACAGAAGAGGCCGTGGCGGCTTCGGAGCAGGAGTTGCGGGCGGAACTGGCGAGCCGGGGCTTGCTGGTCGTGCGCGTGCGGCTGAAGCGCGGCGTCGTCGGCTGGCGCCCGCGCAAGGTCAAACCGGAGGATTTCGCACTTTTCAACCAGGAACTGACTGCCCTGGTGCGCGCCGGGCTCACCGTCCCTGACGCCTTGCGTCTCGCGGCGGATCGTCCGGACAGCCCGGCGCTCGGCGCGGTGCTGGAGCGCGTGCTTCACGACGTGCGCGAGGGAAAGTCACTGTCGGAGGCCTGCGCGCAGCACCCCGAAGTGTTCGGCCGCCTCTATCTGGCGGCGCTGCGCACCAGCGAGAAGACCGGCGACCTGGCCGCGGTGCTCGTGCGCCAGCAGGGCTACATGCGTCATCGCCTGGCCCTGCGCAAGAAAGTGTCCCAGGCGCTCACGTACCCACTCTTTCTTCTCTTTGCGCTGGTGACGATCCTCGCGGTGCTGTTCGTCTTCGTGCTGCCGCGATTCGTGGCGATGTACGCTGACCTCGGCGCGGAACTGCCGCTGCCCACGCGCGTCCTGCTCGGCATCGTCGAGAACCTGCACTTCGTCGCGCCCGCGTTGCTCGCGGCGACGGTGCTGTCGGTCTTCGGCTGGCGCAAGTGGCGCGAATCGGCGGCGGGACGCCAACGGCTGGACCGCTGGCGCGAATCGCTGCCTTACGTCGGCGAGCTGGCGCGCACACTGTCCGCGGCACATCTTAGTCGTGCGCTCTCGACACTGCTTGCCGGCGGAACACCGCTGGTCGAGGCGCTGCGCACCGCGGCGGACTCGGTCGCGAGCCAGGTCCATCTGGACAGGTTGCAGGAAGCGACCAGGCTGGTGACCGAAGGCAGCAGCCTGGGCCAGGCCGCGCGCCGCACCGATCTTGTGCCGCCGATGGCAGTGCGCATGATCGAAGTGGGCGAGGCCACCGGCGGCCTCGACGTGATGCTCGGCGAGGTCGCCCAGTTCTACGAAGAGCTGTTCGATACGAAGCTCACCCGCATCATGGGCCTGGTCGAGCCGCTGCTGATGCTGCTGATGGGCGTGCTGATCGGAGGAATCATCATCGTCATGTATCTGCCGATCTTCCACATGGCGGACATCATCAAATGAGACATCCGTTCCTGATGGCGGAGCTGCACGAGGTGCTCGCGGAGCGCGGCCTGCTGGGAGCGGAGGTGCGTCCCGCCGCGCAGGAGAGCGAGCAGCAGTTCGCGGCGCGCCTGGTGCGCGAAGCGCTCATCGATCCGGAACGTCTCGCGCAGGCGCTGGCCGAGCGGTTCTCATTCAGATACGTCGATCTCTCAGCGCACCGCATCACGCCGGAGCTGTTCGGCAAGCTGCCCGCGGCGCAGGCGTATCAGTTGAATGCCGTGCCGCACACGCTGAGCGACAACGGTCTCGAAGTCGCGATCGCGGATCCTTACGACCTTTCACTGTCGGCGCGCGTGGAAAGCGTCGTCGATGTGCCAGTGCGACTTGTGCTTGCGAGTGCACGGGCGATCCAGCAGGCGCTCAAGCGCTCGGAAGGCACCGCCGAGGTTCTCAAGGGCGTGTCGGAGGATTTCCGTCTCGTCATGGTGCGCGAGACGGAGGAGGGCCGCGAAGAAACGGTGTCGCTCGACACCGTCGAGGATGCGCAGAGCGCGGTCGTGCGGCTCATCAACACGCTGCTGCTCGACGCCCTCGCGCGCCGGGCCAGCGACATCCACGTCGAGGTGTACGACGCCGGGATCACGCTCAAGTACCGGGTCGACGGCGTGCTCTATCCGGCGATGGAGACGCTCGACCGCCGCCATCACGCCGCGCTCATCTCGCGCCTCAAGGTGATGGCCGAGCTCGACATCGCCGAGAAGCGCGTGCCGCAGGACGGCCGCTTCAAGCTGCGCATGCGCGAGCGCGACATCGACTTTCGCATCTCGGTGCTGCCGAGCGTGTTCGGCGAGGACATCGTCGTTCGCATCCTCGACAAGTCCTCGATCACGCAGGGCCTGCGCAGCCTGCGGCTCGAGAGCCTCGGCATGTCGACGGAAGTGCTGCGCCGGTTCCGCCGCGCCGTGCACGAGCCGTATGGCATGGTACTGATCACGGGGCCCACCGGGAGCGGCAAGACCACGACGCTGTACGCGGCGCTCTCCGAGCTGAACGCCGGCGAGGAGAAGATCATCACCATCGAAGACCCGGTCGAGTACCAGCTCGACGGCGTGGTGCAGATCCCCGTCAACGAGAAGAAGGGGCTCACGTTCGTGCGCGGACTGCGCTCGATCCTGCGTCACGACCCGGACAAGATCATGGTGGGCGAGATCCGCGACGCCGAGACCGCACAGATCGCCGTGCAGTCGGCTCTCACCGGTCACCTGGTCTTCACCACCGTGCACGCGAACAACGCGTTCGACGTCATCGGGCGCTTCAGCCACATGGGCATCGACGTGTACAGCTTCGTCTCGGCCCTCAACTGCGTGATGGCGCAGCGGCTGATCCGTCTCATCTGTCCGCAATGCCGCGGCACCACGCCGGTCGCCGCCGAGCTGCTCGAGTCCTCGGGGCTCGACCCGAAGGCGTATGCGAGCCACAAGTTCGCGGAGGGCGCCGGGTGCGGCAACTGCAACGGCACCGGATATCGCGGCCGTGCCGCGATCACCGAGCTGTTGAACCTGTCGCCTCGCGTGCGCCAGATGATTCTCGAGCGCCGACCCGCCATCGATCTGCAGCGCGCAGCGGTGGAGGAGGGGATGGTGACCCTGCGCCAGAGCGCGATCGCGAAGGCGGTGGCAGGCGAGACTACGCTGCGCGAGATCAACCGTGTCACGTTCGTCGAGTAAACCGATGCCTCGTCACCGTCGCGGGGATCCGCGTCGGCGCAGTCACCGTGAGCCAAGCCGATGAGCGCGCTCCTCAGGTCGCGTTCGCTGCAGCGTTGCGTCGCCGGAATCGTCATCGGCCGCGAGCGCGTTGCCGTTGCGCACCTGCGCGGCAACGGCAGCACCGGCTGGACGGCGTCCTCGCTCGCGGAGCGCACGCTGGGCACTCTTTTATTCTGTGCTCACACGACTCCCGAGACCGAGAGCGAGCTGGCTGCCGCGCTGGGTGCGCTCGCCGGCGAGCTGCGAACCCGGCATGCGCCCGCGCACGTGGTGCTTCCCGACCCGGTGTTCCGCAGCGCTGTGCTCGAGCTCGAGCAGCTGCCGAAGTCGCGCGAGCTGCAAGCGCAGCTCGTCGAGTTCAGGTTGCGCCGCTCGGTCGCGCGCCCCGTCGAGCTCTGCTGTGACAGTCAGCCGCTGGGCCGCATCGGCGAGCGGCACGTACTGCTCGCCATGGCGATCGAGCGTTCATGGCGCGACCTCGTCAGCGCGGCCCTGGCGCACGCCGGTATCGTGGCGTGGACCGTAACGTCCGCGGCGACGCAACCCTTCAACCTGTTTCACGATTCGCTCGCGCGTGAGAGCGGCGCGCTGGTCTCTCTGGCAGGGGATTCCTGGGCGCTGTGGCTCTGGGGGCGCGATGGCATCGTGCGCCACGTTCGCTCGCACTGGCGTCAGACGGGCGATGACCTCGTGCTCATCGCGGGCGAGGTAAGCCGCGCGATCGTCGCCTATGTCGACGCGGACCCCGGCAACGCCATCGCATCGCTCAGCGTGTTTGGCGGCAGCGAAGCGCAGGAACTGGCAGCGATTCTCGATCAGCGCTCGAGCCAGCCGTGCACGCGCCTTTCGGCCGAGGCGTTCCTCGCGAATGCGGATGCCCTGCCAGCGCGCAGTGAAGCAATGAGCTACGCGCTCGCGGCGGCCATGAGCACGTGAAGATCCGCCTCAGTTTCGTGCGGCCACCGTTGCCCTGGCAACCGGCGGCGCTGGTTCTGTGGGTCGTCGCCGCGCTCGCGACCGGCGCCGCCTTCACGTTCGCCGCCGGCGCCAGCGCGAACAGGATCGAACGCGGACAGCTCGAGTTGCGCCTCGAGCGCGCGAACGCACAGCTTGCACAACGCAAGCCGGTGCAGATGCCGTCGGCCGCAGAAACCGACGCGCTGCGCCGGCGCATCGGCGAGCTCAACGGTCTCGCCGGCGTGAAGGGCTGGAACACGCCGCGCCTGCTCGAATGGCTGGAACAGAACACGCCCGCGGACGTGCACCTGGTGAGCGTCCAGCACGAGCCGCGGGAGGGCGAAGTTCTGCTGGTCGCAGTTTCGGGCACGAGCGCGGCGCTCACGGCTTTCCTGCGTACGCTCGAGCGTGAACCGCAGTTTGCCGAAGTGCTCCTGAGCAAGCAGGGCGGCCGCGCGGGCAGCCCGCACACGGAGTTCGAGATCCAGCTGAGGCTGCGCGCATGACCGCGCTGAGCCAGGTCCGCTACGTGCTGCGACACCCCGCCGTGCGCTCGGGCGCGTGGGCGGCCGCGCTCGCCGGCGTTGGCGCCGCGATCACGGTCGCGACGTGGTTGCCGGCCCACCACCGGGTAGGGCAACTGACGCAGGAGCTGACCACGAAGTCGCGCGCGTTGCGCGAGGCGGACGCTTCCGAAAAGCTGCTCGCGACGTACGAACAGGCGCGCGCCGCCGTCGCGTTGCTCGAGAAGAAGCTCGAATACGCGGCCACGCAGGCGCAGCTCCTGGAAGATCTCGGCCGCCTGGCGCGACAACACGGGGTGCGCATCGTCAGCGAAGCCTACGAGGAGGGTAAGAAGGGCGGCGCGCAGGCAACGCTCAACGCGGAGCTGGCGATCCGCGGCAGCTATGCAGCGATCCGCGGCTTTCTGGCCGCGACGTCGGCGCTGCGCACCTGGAGCGAGATCGACGAGGTGGTGCTCGAGAAGGCGCGTGAGCCCGGCGTCGTGAACGGCAAGGTCCGCATCGTGACGTATCGCGGCACCGCGGAGAGTCGCAGCGCGGCTGCGAGCTCCCTGACCGGCGACCAGCGGACGGCGCAGGCACGGACGGGGGAGCAGCGATGAACCGTCGCTACGTCCTGTTCGGCGCGATCGCGGCTTTGCTGGTCCTGCTCAACGTCTGGCGCTGGATGCCGTTCGGAGCCGATGCGCGATCACAGGACGTGGACAGCACGGGAACGCTGCGGCTGGAGGACTTTGCGCTGCGCGTCACCTCCCTGCCGATCGAGCCGGGACCGATGCGCCGCGACCTCTTTCATGCACAGCCGTCCGCGCCGAAGCGCGCTGCCAATCGCGTGCCCGCCGCGCCCCCTGGTCCGCCGCCGAAGTCACCGGAGGAGATCGCAGCGGAGGAGGCGCGCTCGATGCTCGCCGACATCAAGGTGATCGGTATCGTGTTTCGCGACGGCGTCGGCCAGGCGTACGTGACCGTCGGCGGACAGTCGCAGCTCGTGCGGGTCGGTGACGTGGTCGGCGAGCGGTTTCGCGTCGAGGAAATACGCCAGGACGCCGTCGAGCTGGCGGACGGCGCCACGGACACGCGCGGGCGCGTGCCGCTGACCGGGACGTGAAGGACTGGTCCATGAAGTGCAGGCTGGCCGGGCATGCCGCGAAGACGCGCGCCGCCGACCCGGACTGCGCGCGTCGCTCAGACGTGCAATGATGGGAGCCGAGGGAGAGTCGGTGACAAGAAGAATTCTCTGGCCGGTCCTGGCGGCGGCAATGGTGCTTCTCGCGGCCTGCGCGTCCCCCGTGCAGCGCGCCGAGAAGTTCGCTGCGCAGGACGAATGGCTCAAGGCCGTGCTCGAGTATCGCAAGGCGTTCGCCGACCGGCCGCGCGACATCGAATACCGCTCGCGCCTGCGTCAGGCCGAGCTCAAGGCTGCCGATTTCTACTACCAGCGCGGTGTGCGCCAGATCGAGCTCGGCGACCTGGACGGCGCGATCGTCGAATTCCAGCAGGGCCTGGTCGCGATGCTGGACCATGCCAAGCTGCAGCAGGCGATGGCCGACGTGCTGGCGCGCAAGGAAGCGACGCGCCTCTACGGCGAAGGCCTGGCATTGCGCGAAACCAACGCCGAGGAAGCGCGCGCCCGACTGCGCGCGGCTGTCGGAGCTTACCCGGCGCACAAGGAGGCCGCGGCCGCGCTCGCGGCGCTGGAAGAGAAGGAGACAGAGGAGCTGACGCGCGGGCTCGCGCTCACTTCGCGCGCGCCGGTCACGCTCAACTTCCGCCAGACCGACCTGCGCCAGGCGTTCGAATTCCTGGCACGCTCCTTCGGCGTCAACATCATCTTCGACGAGGGCGTGAAGAGCGCGCCGGTGACGCTGTTCACCAAGGACGTGACCTTCGACCAGGGACTGAACCTGCTGCTCACCACCAGCCGCATGTTCCACAAACGCATCGGCCCCAACACCATCCTGATCGCGCCGGACTCGAAGGAGAAGCGCGGCCAGTACGAAGACCACCTGGTGCGCAATTTCCAGCTCAACGTGATCCGCGCCAAGGACCTGGCCGAGATCCTCAAGGGCGTGGTGACCGTGAAGAAGGTCACGGTGAACGAGGAGCTCAATACACTGGTGGTGCGCGACACCGAAGAGGTGCTGCGCCTGGTCGAGCGCATGATCGAAGCCAACGACCGCAAGCCCGCCGAGATCATCCTCGACGTGGAAATTCTCGAGGTGAACCGCACCAAGAGCGAGCGTCTCGGTCTCGATCTCGGCACGTACTCGGCAACCGTCGGCCTGCCGTCGCCGGGCACGGTGCCGATCAGCGGCTCGATCACGGATGCGCTGCAAGCCAACGCGCTGCTGACGCTGCCCTCGGCGACGCTCAACCTGTTCAAGCAGGACGTCGATGCGCAGATCCTCGCCAATCCCAAGGTGCGCGTGATCCACGGCAAGGCGGCCAAGATCCACATCGGCGACCGGGTGCCGCTGCGCGCCGCGACCATCATCGACGCCACGGGACAGACGCGCACCACCTTCGACTACAAGGACATCGGTATCCGTCTCACCGTCGAGCCGACCGTGCACCTCGACAACTCCTCGATGGTGAAACTGGGCCTGGAGGTCAGCTCGCTCGGCGAGAATCTCGGCACCACCGAGGAGCCGGCGTTTCGCATCGGCACGCGCAACGCCGACACCAGCATGCTGCTGCGCGACGGCGAAACCGCGATCCTCGGCGGCCTGATCCGCGACGAGGAACGCAACACGCGCGTCAAGGTGCCGGGCCTCGGCGATATTCCCGCGATCGGCCGCGCGTTCGCATCCTCCGACGATTCCAAGGGACGCACCGACGTGCTCCTCACCATCACGCCGCGAGTGGTTCGCGGCTGGCAGCCCGTCAGTCTCGCGAACCGCCAGTTCTACTCCGGAACCGAGAACGCCTATCGCGACACGCCGCTGTTCGCGGCGCTGGAGGTTTCGCGGCCCGCGCCGCCGGGTTCCGGGCCGACGCAGGATTCGGCTGCGGCGGCGGGCAACGCTCCGCAGCTGCCGGCAACCGGCGAGAATTCGGCCGATGCCGTGGCAGCACGGGCCGCTGCGGAAGAGGCGCGTCTCGCGACCGAGGCCGCACGCACGGCCGCCGCCGGCGGAGCGGACATTCCGACCACGCCCGCTGACGTTGGCGCCGTGAGCGAGCCTGCCGAACCCGGCGCGCGGGAAGACGCGGATGATCAGAATCGAGCGCAGGGCGAGGCGGCGGCGGCTGCGCCGCCGGAACCCGAACCGCGCGCGCCGCTCATCCTCACGTTCGGCGAGCCCATCTACCAGGTGGGCAACGGCCAGGAATTCGAAGTCACGGTCATCGGCAGCCACTTTCCGGCTGGTACCAGCATTCCGGTCGAGATCCTGTACAACCCGCAACTGCTCTCCTTCGTGAGCGGCACGCGCGGCAACGTCGAGCTGGCCTCGTTTGCCGCGTCGGCCGATCCTTCGCGCGGCCTGCTCACCATGACGATCGGCCTGCCGGCCAACGGTGTCGGCGCGCAGCAGGAGGATCTGCTGGCGCGCATCCGGCTGCGCGGCGCGAAGTCCGGCATCTCGTACCTCGTGTACCGCGCGCCGGTGATCAGTCTCCCGGAAGGAAGAAGCGTCAATGCGCAGGTGCGCGCGTCGCGCGTCGTGGTTCAGTAGCCGCGCCGCGTGGCGCAGCGCGGGGCCGCAGGGACGGCGCG
>Ga0187894_10004367_pt1 | contig 15215 bp, 9 predicted proteins | sample GBC1701081metaG_FD_136650 | JGI IMG/M metagenome (GOLD analysis project Ga0187894, IMG submission 136650) | White microbial mat communities from a lava cave in the Kipuka Kanohina Cave System on the Island of Hawaii, USA - GBC170108-1 metaG ... | reverse complement strand
GTACCGAAGAGTGGATACCGGTGAATTTTATAGTGACCCCTGGAGGATTTCAGAGATTTTCCGAAATCTCGTTTCTAACGCTATAAAATACCGCCAGATAAACGGCCCTACACCTGAAATCAGGATTGAAGTAAATGCCGGTCACCTGCAAACAGAAATTATTTTTGCAGATAACGGAATAGGTATTGACAAGAATAACCTGTCTAAAATTTTTGAAATGTTTTACCGGGCTACAGAGCAATCCGATGGCTCTGGTATTGGCCTGTATATCGTTAAAAATGCGGTTGAAAAATTAGGAGGAAGCATTTCTGTACACAGTGAAGCCGGAGTTGGTACTACATTTACTATTATATTGCCGAATCGTTCTGCAGAAGTAACAACGGAAAACCCCGTTCACTTTGCAGAGCAAAAGCAATGAGAATAATAGAAGTAAAAACCCCACAGCACGTCCGCCAGTTTATCATGTTTCCCCTGAAACTGTATAAGCACGAGCCCTGTTGGATCAGGCCGTTAGAAACTGATGTTGAATCAGTTTTCAATCCTGAGAAGAACAAGTTTTTTTCCCACGGTGAGTGCATTCGTTGGATTTTACAAAACGATTCTAATGAAACTGTCGGGCGGGTTGCAGCCTTCATAGATCATAAGACAGTAAATAAGGGAAACGAGCAACCCACAGGAGGCATGGGCTTTTTTGATTGCATCAACGATCAACAAGTTGCTTTTACATTATTTGACCTGTGTAAAAAATGGCTGCAGGAAAAAGGAATGGAGGCCATGGATGGCCCGATCAATTTTGGCCCACGCGACCGATGGTGGGGGTTGTTGGTAGAGGGATTTGATCGCGAACCGAATTATCAGTGCAACTATAATTTTCCATATTACCTTAAGTTTTTTGAAGCCTATGGATTCCAGGTGTATTTCTACCAGCTTACGTATGGTAGAAAGTTAATGGGGCCATTATCTGAAAAACTTTGGGATAAATCGAACCTGATAGGAGATGACCCTGATTATTCATTCGATTTTTTCCGCGGTAAAGATTTAAATAAACTGGCAGACGATATTCGCACCGTTTATAACAGGGCATGGGCTAAACGTGGAGAGATTGCGGAGCTGTCGCACGCACAGGCCCGTAACATGGTGAAGCAGATGAAGCCCGTCATGGATAAACATTTAGTTTGGTTTGGCTATTATAAAGGTGAACCCATATCATTTTTTATTTCCATACCCGAATTGAATCAAATTTTTAAGCACCTCAACGGAAAGCTCAACCTGCCTGGTAAAGTAAAATTTCTCTGGCATCAATGGCGCAAAACCAATAGAAAAGCATTTGGTATCCTGTTTGGTATCGTGCCTGAACACCATGGTAAAGGGGTAGATGGAGGCATGATTATGGGTTTTCGAAAATTGGTCCAGGAAGAATATTTACGGTACGAAGATTATGAATTTGGATGGATTGGTGACTTCAATCCTAAAATGATGCGCATATCGGAACAGGTACAAACGGGTACTGTAAAAAAACACGCTACCTATCGCAAACTATTTGATGAGTCAAAACCATTTAAGCGAATGCCGATTATTGGCTAATCCGACTCATTAAGAACTCGCTATTTTCAACACGGCATCCACAAACCTATCTAAGTCTTTAGTGGTTGTATACACATGTGGCGTAACACGAACCCCGCTGATGTTCTCCCACTTGATCGATACGGTATGGATCTGATGTTCGCTGAAGAGTGTTGAAGCAACATCTCCAGGGTCCATCCCATCTACAGAAAAATTACCGAGAGCACATGAATAGGCCGGCTTTAAGGATATGTTTAGCCTGATGCGTGGATGCGTGGTAACCTTTTCGCACCAATAGTTTTTTAAATAGCGCAAACGTTCTTCCTTGCGTTTAGTGCCAATAGCATTTTGGAAATCTATTGCCTGGCCGATGGCTTGTTCAGGTGCAAATGATCGCGTTCCCAGTGTTTCAAATTTCCGGATGTCGGCAATTTGTGGTTTATCGTTGGGAAAGAGCGGCCACAGTCCGGCAATATTTTCTTTCTTCACATACAACATACCGGTGCCAAAAGGAGCGCTGAGCCATTTATGCAGGCTGGTACCATAGTAATCCGGGTTAAAATCAGGTATCTTAAAATCCATGTGTGCGAACGTATGCGCACCATCTACAATCGATATAATGTTTCTTTTGCGTGCCTCCTCACAAAGTTTTTTAACCGGAAAGATTTGCCCGGTCCAGTTGATCATGTGCGTGATGTGCCAGATTTTTGTTTTGGACGTGGTGGCATTGATAAATTCATTCACGATGTGATCATCGTTTTCAATTGGCAGTGCAACACTCAGCCACTTGATTTTAATGCCATCGCGCATTTCTTTTTGTTTCCATGCCTGGATCATATTGGGATAATCCTGTTTGGTCATTATAATTTCATCGCCTTTGGCGAGTGTAAGCCCCCACGTTACAGTAGCCAATGCCTCTGTGGTGTTGCGATTAACAGCAAGCTCTTCAGCAGATGTTCCTGCCAGATCGGCTAATTTTCTCCGCAACGGTTCACGACCTTTGTCAAGAATTTGCCACATGTAATAGGATGGCGCTTCATTGCTCAAATGATAATACCGATCTACCGCATCCTGAACAACCTGAGGTTGCGGGCTCACACCTCCGTTGTTAAGATTCATGATCGTAGGTGAAACAGTATACGCCTGAGCCATACGTGCCCAAAGTTCTTCGTCCAATGCTGCGTCTAAGGGCGCAAGCTTATCCAACGATAGCAACGCATCTGAAACATCTTCAGCCAAAGCTTTTTGCATGATGGGTGCAAGGGTTAATGCACCGGCCATCCCAATTGATTTTTGAAAAAAAGATCTGCGGGTTGTCATATAAACAGGGAGTTGGTATAAAGAAAGTTAGAAATTCCTTTTCTAAAATGTGGGTTCTTTTAAAATTTTATCAAGTGCTTCAATCGCGGCATTTTTTCTTTCTTCGTGCAAGCCACTTATTTCAATGAAATGGATTTTGTTCTTTACCAGTTCGGCTTTATAGGTTTCATATAAAAGATCTCGCTTATCCGGATGTTCGCGTAGCGGATCGTCAACCCATGGAATATCGACAGAGGTTAGAAGATGTAGGTCATATCTTCGTGCAATCATTTTTTCAATGATCTCCACGGGACAATCACCATACTTAAATTCACTCCAGATTTTAATGACAACCAGGTTCGTGTCGCAGATGAGTATTTTATTGGCTTGAATAGCAAGCTCATCCTCAAGACGTAACTGGCCCCGTGCAATTGTTACCAGATCATTCTTTTCATACGGTCTGTTTAACTCATCCAAATATTTTCGGGCAAATTCAGGTACCCAGTTGGTATGATAGTGATCAGCAAGAAATCGGGCCAAATCAGTTTTTCCGGTACATTCGGGGCCAACAATGGCTATTCTTTTTACCTCCCCAACATTTTCTGTATACATAGGCCTAAAATGAGCATATTTCCTTAGAATTCTAACGATCGCTATCTTACCGCAGTGAAACGAAGAAAAGCATTAAAAACGATAGGACTTGGGGTTACAGCCGGGTTCACATTGCCGTGGTTAAGTTCCTGTACAGACGAGTCAGCCGGGCCAGAAGTTGAGTTTGATGGGGTAGTAGGTATAATTGGTGCTGGTGCTGCGGGGCTCTTCGCAGCAGATTATTTGCTGGCAAAAGGCATCCAGGTAAAAATATTTGAAGCCTCCAGCAGGATTGGTGGCAGGGTTCGCTCAATTAGAACTTCAGACCCTCTGTTTAACGACCTCATTGCTGATTTTCCGATTGAGTTGGGCGCTGATAGAATTCTGGGCACTGATTCAGAATGGGGAAACCTTGTCAAGTTGCTTAAGGTACCTACAGTTGATTTCCGTGGAAGTAATGTAAATGCTGTTGATAAATATATACTCGAAAATTTATACAGAACATCGTCAGATATTGCTTCGGATCCTGACTTTCAGGCGCTTATTAATTTTAGAGATAATATTCTTCCAACGTACCCCGGTACCGAATCAGTACAAGACGCTGCAGGATTAAATGCGAGAATGAATGGAATTCTGAATTCTATGCTGGGCAACGCGTACGGAACAAACAGTACCAATATTTCAGCGAAAGCCCTGGGAGAAGCACTTTCATTAATCGAACATGATGGTAAAGAACTATCGCTCAACATTAACCCCATGAGTGATGTGCTCCTCTCTCGCTTTAGCAGAGCGAGTACAAAAGTTCGCCTTAATCAAGCAGTTGAATTTGTTGACTACTCGGGTGAACTAATTACGCTTTCAGTAAGACGTACCGTTACCAATGAACTGACTGGCGAAATTACCACAACGGATGAAGTTACCAGTGAAACGGTAAACAAACTGATTGTTGCAGTGCCTGTATCGATTTTAAAAGCAGGCGATATTGGGTTTACCCCGGCACTGCCCGGTGATAAGGGTGCTGCATTAAGCCGCATTGGTATGGATGCGTCCATCCGCATTATTCTTGAGTTTAACCGGAATGATATTTTCGGTGCCGATACAGCTCTTATTTTTGGTGGCACTGAATCTCCATCCTCATTTTTAGCAGGCGCAGGTCGGAGTGTGGCTACGAATAACCGGACAATTAGCTTTACGATCAATGGATCAAAGGCAACGGAATTGTCAGCACTTCCGGATGCTGAAAAAGTTGAACATATATTGACTGAGTTAGATGCTGTCTCAAAATCATTGCCCCTGCCGGCATCGGCATCCTTATTTGCTACACGCGATGTGCGCCATAAGTTTGTGGAAGATCCTGATAATATTGGTGAACTTATTGACGAAGGGATAATATATGTTGTTCAGGACTGGACTAAAGAGCCTTACATTAAGGGAGGACAATCATATCCGTTAGTTGGAGGAACCAATGATGACCGTGTGACTTTAGCAGCACCGGTGGGAGAGAATTTATACTTTGCAGGTGAGGCTACTGATGTAACAGGTGAGTTTGGTACCATCAGCGGAGCCCTTAAATCGGGAAGGCGCGCAGCAGAAGAACTGATCGAATCAATTATTGGTTGAGCGATTCATTACTAACTGATGTTACGCAAAACACCCTCAGTATGACACTCAGGTAGGTGCTTTGCGTAAGCCCACTAACTAATCGTAAATAAAAATTTAATTAAACTTATAGCGCACAAACGCTTCGATGGCCTCGTATTCGGCTAACCCCAACTGGTTGTAGGCATGTGCGGTTGCATGGTTGCGGTCTTCAGCACGCACCCAAAATTCACGAGCATCATTTCCCGGAAACAAAGCGCTGTCTTTTTGTGACTGATGTTTAAAAATCGCTCTGCGTTTTTTGAACAACTCATCGGGGCTAAGCGGTACTGCCATTTCTATTTGGTCAATGTCCCATTCCTGCCACGCACCACGGTACAGCCACAGGTAACAATCTTTTGCCCAAGGCTTCTTTTTTAAACGATCCATAGCCTGAAAGATGGCACTCAAACAAACACGGTGTGTTCCGTGCGGATCAGAGAGGTCACCTGCAGCATATATCTGATGAGGCTTGATTTCCTCCAACAAGTCAACGATGATCCTGATGTCTTTTTCAGCAAGTGGTTTCTTTTTCACCAGCCCGGTTTCATAAAAGGGCATATCCAAAAAATGAATGTTCTTATCCGGAATACCAACGTACCGGCAACCGGCTTTTGCTTCGCCTCTTCTGATCAATCCCTTTATCCGCATTACTTCCTGACTGTCAATTTCACCAGGAGTCTTTTTTCTAAGTGATTGAACTACCTTTTTAAAAAGTCGTTCACTTTCTGATTTGTTTAGAGAATACTGTGTATTAAAGTCATTTACAAAATCGGTAAAGCGCACCACATCGTCATCAAATACTGCGATGTTACCCGAAGTCTGATAGGCCACATGCACATTGTGACCCTGGTCAACCAATCGGATGAATGTTCCGCCCATGGAGATTACATCATCATCGGGATGAGGGGAGAAGATCACGACACGCTTGGGAAATGGCTTTGCGCGTTCGGGCCGGTGTGTATCATCTGCCTTTGGTTTTCCACCCGGCCATCCGGTTATGGTGTGCTGAAGTTCATTGAACACTTTTATATTCACCTGATACGCTGAGCCCCACTCGGTAATAATATCACCCATGCCATGTTCGGCATAGTCATTATTGGTAAGTTTGAGAATTGGCTTGTTTAATGTTTGACATAACCAAACCACTGCTTTGCGGATTAATTTATCGCCCCACTCCTCAACGGTATCTAAAAGCCACGGAGTTTTTACTTTTGTTAATTGAGAGGAAGATGCCTCATCCAATACGACAATTGCATTACTATGATTTTGTAGAAACGTTGAAGGAATTTGATCTGTAACCGGGCCCTCAACAGCCTTTTGAATTATGGCAGCTTTGCCTTCACCCCACGCCAGCATGATTATTTTTTTTGCTTTCAAAATGGTGCCAACACCCATGGTAATGGCCTTGCTGGGTACATTTTCTTCACCAAAAAAATCACTGGCCGCATCTAAGCGGGTAACCTGGTCCAGTGTGATCAAACGGGTTATTGACTTTTCAGAGGATCCGGGTTCATTAAAACCAATGTGTCCGGTACGGCCTACACCCAGTAGCTGTATATCAATGCCTCCTAATAATTCAATTCTCTTTTCGTAATTGCGGCAAAAGTCCTGAATCTTTTCTTTTGGGATTGTGCCATCCGGAATGTGAATGTTTTTTTTGAGAATATCGATGTGATCAAATAAATGTTCGCGCATAAAACGAACATAACTTTGAATGGAGCCTGGCTCCATGGGGTAATATTCATCAAGGTTAAACGTATGAACGTGTTTGAAGCTTAATTTTTCTTTTTGGTGTAACCGTATCAACTCGGCATATACACGGGTAGGTGTAGAACCTGTGGCTAAGCCCAGTACACAGGGCTTACCCTCCAACTGGCGTATTTTAATAAGAGCTGCAATTTCTTTAGCGACAAAGACAGAACCTTCATCGGAGGAGCTAAAAATCTTGACAGGAATTTTTTCAGTTCTCGTGCGGGACTTGCTCATGGGTAAGGAATTTAACATTAAACTTCTTAATTGTGAGGTAAATTAATAAGTATTTACCTACTTCATTCTTAGCTTCTTTTATCATTAACTATTGAGAGGGAATAATCGGGGATTAAAGAAAAAGCTCCTTCACTAAAATCCAGCAACCCATTACTAGTACAAACCATCCAAAGGTTTTACGCAAGCTGTGGGTAGAAAATTTTTGAGATAGTTGATTGCCTATTAAAATGCCCAGAACAGCCAGCGCAGTTACAGAGAGCAGAAAAATCCACGGGATTGAGTAGTTGAGAACATCTCCGACAAATCCGATCAATGAATTAACGGCAATGATGAAAAGGGAAGTACCTACAGCGGTTTTAAATTTCAATCCGGTAAGTAAAACCAAGGCCGGTATAATCAAAAACCCGCCACCGGCACCCACAAATCCCGTCAGGAATCCGATGATCATTCCCTCGAGAACGATTAACACAACTCTGATTCGGTTATTTTCATTTTCGATTTCCTTTCTTTCTTTAATCATGGAAAAAGAAGCGAGGATCATAAGTATGGCGAACACACCAAGGATTAAAATTCTCTTGGTTAGTATAAACGACTCTGTTTGAAAAACCACATCGGGTATGGCTGGAACGATCCATTTGCGCGTAAAAAATATGGTGATGATAGAGGGCAATCCAAATAGAATTCCTGTTTTAACATTTACCAAATGATCTTTGTATTTAGGTATAGCGCCTACCAGGCTTGTTGCTCCAACAATAAAAAGTGAGTAAGCTGATGCCATCACGGCATCTACCTGTAGCAGATAGACTAAGATTGGAATAGATAAGATAGAGCCACCCCCACCGAGTATTCCTAAAATTACGCCAATAAAAATACACGCAACGTATCCTATTAACTCCATATCGAAAGGTAATCAGTTGTTGGTAATCAGTTCAATAATACCGTTTACGGTTTACTGATAACCGACTACAGTTTATTATACTCCACGATAAAGGCATCCGGGAATTTTTTTCGGAGTTCTTCTCTAAATATTTCAGCTTTTGTTCGGGTAGGAAACTGACCCAGAATAAGGCCATAGTATTTTATGCCGTTCACCACTTTAACCTGTACCGTAACTTTTTTCTGATATGAATTTTTAAGGTTATCGGCCAACCGCATCATGTTCACGAGTTCCTGATAGGTTCCAATTTGCACACCATACCCACTGGGGTTTAATCGTTCGATCTGAAAATCATAAAACTCTTTCTCATCAACTGAAACTTGTCCAATCACCTGAACCGGGTCGCTGGTTTTTCCTTCGCCTGCGTCAATCACCAAAACCTGAACATCGGCCAAGCCCTGATTTGTAAAGCCCAACTTTTCAGCTGCAGATTTTGACAGATCGATAATACGTCCGTCTACATAAGGACCCCGATCATTGATAACCACCTCTACAGTTAGATTATTAGAGAGGTTTGTCACAGTAACCTTTGTTCCGAAAGGAAGAGATTTGTGCGCAGCCGTAAGTTTATTGTGTCTATACTTTTCACCGCTGGCAGTAGGCCTCCCTTCAAACTTATCTGCGTAGAAGGAAGCTTTTCCCGTTTGTGTTTGTGCGATCGAACCAGTGAGTAAGAAAAGAAAGGCAGTCGAAAAAATAAGTGATTTCATAGTGGTAATTTATGGTCAAATTTAAGAGGAGTTACCCAATATAATTAGCTAATTAACCAATAAGCCTATACCTTTGCCCGGCAAATAATAGATCGTAAATTATTTGCCATGGCTCTAGATTCCTCCAAATTTCTATTCGAAGCGCTTACCTACGATGATGTACTCCTCGTTCCAGCGTATTCTGAAGTTCTACCCCGCGAAACCAACACTTCCAGCAGGCTAACGTCTAAGATTAAGCTCAATATCCCAATTATTTCAGCTGCAATGGATACGGTCACAGAGGCTGAATTAGCTATTGCCATGGCGTTAGAAGGCGGCCTGGGCTTTATTCATAAAAATATGACCATCAACCAGCAGGCCGAGCAGGTTAGAAAAGTAAAACGATCCCAAAGCGGTTTGATCCTTGATCCGGTAACGCTTTCAGTGAATTCAACTGTTCAGGATGCCGAAAATATTATGCGGGAATTCAAAATAGGAGGAATTCCCATTGTGGATGGAAACGGAAAATTATTGGGCATCATTACCAATCGTGATTTGCGTTTTCAAAAAAACATGAGCGTGGCCGTTGAAACCATTATGACCAAAGAGAACCTGGTGACAGCGCCTGACAGTATTACACTTGAAAAAGCAGAAACGATTTTGCAACAATATAAAATTGAAAAACTTCCCATCGTTAATAAGAAGGGAAAGCTTACCGGGCTTATCACGTTCAGGGATATCCAAAAGAAGAAAAACAAACCAAACGCTTGCAACGATTCATTTGGAAGACTGCGTGCGGGCGCTGCAGTTGGTGTTACACCCGATATACTGGAAAGAATTGAAGCGCTTAAGAATGCCGGAGTAGACGTGGTCAGCATCGATACTGCACATGGCCATTCAAAAGGTGTAATAGACGCTGCGAAGCGAGTGAAAAGAAAGTTTCCGGGTTTAGAAATAATTGTGGGAAATATTGCTACCGGAGAAGCAGCCAAGGCTTTGGCAAAGGCAGGTGCCGATGCAGTGAAAGTAGGAGTTGGCCCGGGAAGTATTTGTACAACACGCGTAGTTGCCGGTGTTGGATTGCCGCAATTATCTGCTGTGTATGAGGGCGCAAAAGCATTGAAGGGATCAGGTGTTCCGGTTATTGCCGATGGTGGAATTCGTTTCTCGGGAGATATTGTAAAAGCGCTGGCAGCCGGTGCTGATAGCGTTATGGTCGGATCGCTGTTAGCTGGAACCGATGAAGCTCCGGGAGAAATGATTATTTATGAGGGTAGAAAATTCAAATCGTACCGGGGAATGGGCTCATTGGAAGCGATGGAAGTAGGTTCAAAAGATCGATACTTTCAGGATGTAGAAGATGACATTAAGAAACTTGTTCCGGAGGGGATTTCGGGCAGGGTCCCCTTCAAAGGGTTGGTTTCCGAAGTGTTGTTTCAAATGGTAGGCGGCCTCCGAGCAGGAATGGGCTATTGCGGTGCGAAAAATATTGAGGCCCTAAAAAAGGCTCGGTTCGTGAAAATTACCGCTGCGGGAGTGACCGAAAGCCATCCGCATGATGTGGCCATTACAAGAGAAGCACCAAATTATAGCCGAAAATAGGTTACAAATACTGATTTACAGTCATTTATGCTTATTTTTGATGTTCCTCAATTACGAGAATTATGATGTTTAAAGTTGGTTTCAGGTCTGGGTTTCTATGCCTGGTGATGACAATTATTTGGGCCTCCTCATTTGGGCAAGCAACAGGAGATTATCGTTCGGTGGCAAACGGAAACTGGAGTACGCTTGCTACCTGGGAGAGGTTTAACGGTGCTACATGGGTCACTCCAACCGTGTTGCAGGGGTACCCTGGGCAATTTGCCGTGCCATCTGTAACTATCCAGCAAAGTAATGATGTTGTTTTAAACGTAGTAGGAGCTACCACACTTGCTGTCCTGACAATCGAAGCGGGTAGCTTGTTCGATCCAACAGTAGTTACCACCACAAATAATCCAAGCCTTACGCTTACAAGTTTGAATCAGGGATTGACAGGAGGAGGAGTTTTTACAAATAACAACACATTTACCTTTAGTGGTACGGGAAGTTTAACAATCAGCGGTAGTGCTGTTGTTGGCGGTGCTGGCATTGGTATTACGGGAGCAACCTTTACCTTCAGTAGTAGTGGCGTGTTAACGATCGGTGGAAACGCTTCAATCACCGTTGTCTCAGCATTTAATGTAACTGCGGGCACATTCTCTTTAGGTGGAAGTTTAAGCGCAACCGCTAATGCAGATATCACATTCAGTACGACAGGGAATGTTACAATTGGTGGAACCACAACCCTTACCCCCACAACATCTTCTTTAACTGATTCAAATAATACGGGTGTTTCCATATTTACAGGATTGGTTACGGTAGATGGCATTTGGACATCAACTGCTGTGACCACTCCTGGCAACATGATTTTCAGGGGAGGAATTAGTTGTTCAAATACGGCACCAGGTGTTTCAGCTGGAGCAGGCACCTTTAATACAAACAATCAATCCCTATCCGGAACAGGTAATATTGCGTTTGGTAATGATGTCAATATTCCATCGATAACGCTTACTAATACAAATACCGGAACTTTTTCGGTTGGTGGAGTAACCACACTTTCAACCAGCGGAGGGTTTACGGATTCTAATAACAATGGATTAACAATTTTTGCCGGCAACTTATCTGTGGGAGTTGGAACAACGTATCTGTCAACGACAGTGACCAGTACTGCAGCTGTTGTTTTCAGGGGAGGTATAGCACAGGGTGGAACATTTACTGCCGGGGGAGCCACGTTCAATACAAACAACCAGTCCATTACCGGGGCAAATAGCCTTTCTTTTGCTAATGATGTTGCAATCACCGCAGTAACGGTTACGAACTCGAACACGGCCAACCTCACCATCACAGGTACTACTACGCTTGCAACGAGTGGAGGATTCACCGATTCAAACAATACGGGCATAACTACACTTGTTGGCAACGTTAGTGTGGGAGCGGGGACTTCATTCATAACCACAGCCCTAACCACCACAGCCAACCTGGTTTTCAGAGGGGGCATTGCCAACTCAGGCACTGCTTTTACAGCAGGTGGCGCGACCTTTAATACAAACAACCAGTCTATTACGGGAGCAAGCAGTTTATCCTTTGCTAACGATGTTGCAATCACGGCAGTAACGGTTACGAACTCGAACACGGCCAACCTCACCATCACAGGTACTACCACGCTTGCAACGAGTGGAGGAGGAGGATTCACCGATTCAAACAATACGGGCATAACTACTCTTATTGGCAATGTTAGTGTGGGTGCGGGTACTTCATTTATAAGCACAGCAGTAACTACCACAGCGAACCTGGTTTTCAGAGGGGGCATTGCCAACTCAGGCACTGCTTTTACAGCAGGTGGCGCGACCTTTAATACAAACAATCAGTCTATTACGGGAGCAAGCAGTTTATCCTTTGCTAATGATGTTGCGATCACAGCAGTAACAGTTAATAACTCCAACACGGCCAACCTGACGATCACAGGTACTACTACGCTTGCAACGAGTGGTGGATTTACAGACTCTAACAACACGGGTATTACCACGTTAGTAGGAAATGTAAGTGTTGGGGCATCTACAGCATTTACGTCAACAGCTATTACCACTACGGCAAACTTAGTTTTCAGAGGAGGCATCGCCAATGCTGGTTCTTTTGTTGCAGGGGGGGCCACATTCAATACCAATAATCAGTCCATTACCGGAACAACCGGACTTTCGTTTGCCAACAACGTTGCGGTTACGGCTGTAACTGTTACAAATTCAAATACATCTACATTCACAGTATCAGGAACAACCACGCTTGCAACAAGTGGTGGATTAACGGATTCGGATAATACGGGAGCGACTACTTTTGTTGGAAATGTTATCGTGGGGACCTCCACCTCATTCATTTCAACAGCTGTAACGAGCACCGCTAATATGATTTTCAGGGGAGGGATTGCCAATGACGGTACCTTTACTGCAGGTGCTGCCACATTCAATACCAACAATCAAGGTATCACAGGGGGCAGTAATTTATCATTCGGAAATAATATTGTTATTGCATCGGTAACTGTTACGAATTCCAATACTGCGAACTTGACCGTTACGGGTACAACAGTTTTATTGACCAGTGGAGGATTTACGGACACAAATAATACGGGAATAACTACACTTGTTGGAAACCTCAGTGTTGGTGCCGGCACTTCGTTTTTAACAACAGTTGTTACCACTACGGCAAACTTAGTTTTCAGAGGAGGCATCGACAATTCCGCAACTGGCACCTTTTCAGCAGGAGGCGCCACGTTTAATACAAACGGTCAGTCATTAACGGGGGCCGGTGCGCTTTCATTTGCCAATGATGTCGCGATAACAGGGATAACCGTTACGAACTCCAATACGGGCGCCTTTACAATCACCGGAACCACTACACTTACCAATGGTGGCTTCACGGATAGCGATAATACGAGTGTAACTCTCTTTGTTGGCAATGTAAGTCAAACGGGTACTTCTGCATTTAATACCACGACCGTTACAACAAATCCTAATGTGACTTTCAGGGGGGGGATCACCAACAATGGTGGAACCTTTACGGCAGGCGCAGCTACTTTTAATACCAACAACCAATCGCTGGCTGGTAACAGCGATATTTCTTTTGCGAATTTTGTTGATGTGGCAGGGGTAATTGTTACAAACAACAACACGCTTTCAGTTTCACTTACCCGTATTCCTGGAGCCGCCACATTAACCGGAACCGGAACCTGGACGCAAGGCGCAAGCAGTACCTTAAATTATACGGGAACTTCCATTACAATCACCAACTTTAATTCGTCTGCTGCCGGTAATACCGTTAACTATAGCTGTAACAACGCAGCGGTTACAATCAGAAATTCTACCGGTTCAACCTATCACCATTTGACACTTTCTGGTACAGGTAGTCAAACAAAAACCCTCTCAGCTAATACGGTCGTTAATGGGAATCTCACGATTCAAAATACTGCGATATTCAGTGTGAGCACATTTACGCTTTCTGTTGCTGGTAACTGGTCAAACTCCAGTACGGATGCAGATCCGTTTGTACAGGGTGCACAAACAGTTACATTGAATGGAACAGCCGCTCAAACTATTACCAATACAGGTGATGCTCAGGGATCGGAATTTAACAACCTGATTGTACTTAACACGTTTGGCACCTCGCCACAAATCACGTTGAATAATGCTACAACTATTAATGGTGCTCTTACCTTAACACAAGGCATAGTGGCTACATCAGCTAGTGCCCTGCTTACTTTAATTGACAACGCAACCTCAAACGGAGGAGATGCAGATAGTTATGTTGACGGACCCATGAGGAAGATTGGCAATGATGCATTCATTTTCCCGACTGGTGACGGTATAATTTGGGCGCGCATTGGAATATCTGCCCCAGCAACAGCCACTACCGAATTTACAGCTGAGTATTTTGATGCATACTCAGGGAGTGTCGTAACGGATGGTACATTAAATGACCCCAGTGATGTGGAATACTGGATACTCAGCAGAGCTGTAACAGCCGATGGCGTAAGGGTCACTATTTTCTGGGAGAACAATGTTAGAAGTAAAATTAATGATGCTGTTTCAGGGGATCTTGTAGTGGCCCGTCACACCGGAACAGCCTGGACAAGTCATGGACAGTTTTCCATTTCTTCTGCTGGAGCTACGGGTAGTGTAACTTCAAATGTGATCACAACCTTTAGTCCGATTACGTTTGGCTCTCTTAGCGTAGCGTTAAATCCGTTACCAATTGAGTTAGTTGACTTTAGAGCGCAAGCCATAAATGATGCAGTTCATTTAACCTGGGAAACTGCTTCTGAACTGAACAACGACTTCTTTACAGTTGAACGATCTTTAACCGGTGAAACTTTTTCGAGTGTTGGTCAGGTGAACGGGAGCGGAACTACCAATCAGGGCCGCATTTACAGTTTAATAGACCTAAGCCCGGTACAGGGAACATCTTATTATCGTTTAAAGCAAACCGACTTTGATGGAACCTTTACGTATTCAAAAGTTATTTCTGTTGCATATGAAGGTTCACTCTTTAGTGTCTATCCTAATCCTTCTGCAGGTGATTATGTAACGATCGTAATAAATGGAATAAGCAACATGGAAACAGTTCCTGTGGTTATTTATGATCAATTAGGAAGGGAATGTATGAGACTTGTGTTAGAGGTTGATGAAAATTCGAACACAGCAACCAAAATAGTTAATTTTGAAAAAGTGCTCCCTCAGGGTATGTACCTGATCAAGGCGGGCCCATCACAAATGCTTGTAAAAAGGTTTGTCGTGACTGAAAAATAGCCTATCCAATTCGGGTGCATTTCAAATTGTCGCGGTTAGGCGGCAGCTTTAAATTCAGTTTTTACAAGTTTGATGACTTGGTCCCATTGTCCGTTCATGTGTGTTACGCGTAAGTTGAGCATATTCTGAGCTCCC
>Ga0187894_10004365_pt1 | contig 15219 bp, 17 predicted proteins | sample GBC1701081metaG_FD_136650 | JGI IMG/M metagenome (GOLD analysis project Ga0187894, IMG submission 136650) | White microbial mat communities from a lava cave in the Kipuka Kanohina Cave System on the Island of Hawaii, USA - GBC170108-1 metaG ... | reverse complement strand
CATAGCCTTTATACCTCTCGTACTCGCCCTGTTCCTGTTCTCGAGGTGGGCGGGCGGGCTCGTGATCAATTACGGGGCAAAGCCTCCGCTCATAATCGGCACGCTCCTAGCGGGGGCGGGGTTTTTCTTGTTCACTCTCCCAGGTATCGGGGGAAGCTACTGGACGACCTTTTTCCCCGCAATAGCAGTGCTCGGCATGGGCATGGCGATAACCATATCGCCTCTCACGACCGCTGTGATGAGCTCTATCGACCTCGAACACTCGGGCGTCGCCTCGGGAATTAATAACACCGTCGGAAGGATCGCGGGGCTGCTATCGGTAGCCATACTGGGGGTTTTTGCGCTCTCAGGGTTCAATAACAATCTCGATAAAGAACTCAGGATGTTAAATTTGAATGAGGAGACTATCGAGATTATAGATTCCCAGCGCATCAAGCTTGCCGCTATAGACATTCCGGAGTCCCTTCCGGAAACGACCAAGAATGAGATACGCGGTGCTATATCGGACTCCTTCCTGGGAGCTTTCAGGCGCATGATGAAGATCTCGGCCGGCCTCGTATTCCTGGGCGCACTTACTGCCTGGCTTACGATAGAAAAAATGCGGCCCGGTTAGTTCCACCCCCCTTAAGAATCCCTTTTATTGACCAACCCGTATAAAAATAAATTCGATGTTTTGAAACAGCAGGTCACAGGCGTCCGTGTTGAATAGGTTTTGACCGGTCTGTATCCTATAGCTATTGACGGGCGCTGTTTACAGGTAAATTCCCGAGGAGGCGTATATGACCGAGAAAATGAAGAAAACAGACGAGGAATGGAAGAAAGATCTCACGGAGGAGCAGTATTACGTCACGAGGCAGAAGGGCACTGAGAGGCCGTTTACAGGAAAATATCACGACAGCAAGGAAAAGGGGATGTACAAGTGCGTCTGCTGCGGGGAGGAGCTTTTCAGCTCCGATACGAAATTCGAATCGGGCACGGGATGGCCGAGCTTCCACACGCCCGCCAACGAAGATATGATCAAGGAGGAGGTCGACAGGAGCCACGGCATGACGAGGACCGAGGTGGTCTGCAGCAAGTGCGGCGCGCACCTGGGTCACGTTTTCCCCGACGGCCCCAAGCCTACCGGACTCCGTTACTGTATTAACTCCTGCGCGCTCGATTTCGAAAAGAGCAAAGGCGACAAAGATTGATCCGGTAAATGCCCGGAGGTTTTTTTATCACCCGCGGCCCCGAATAGGGGTTCACGGCAATCGAAGCCGTTTGAAATTGCCAAATTTTTATAATAAATTGAAGCTATTCGGAAATCTCCGCTTAAATAGAGGGACAGCAGGCAGTTGCAGGCTTATTCATCCGCTGATGGAGGAGAAAGCGTCAGACGCGTGACTCTAACGACATCCCTAAGGCTGGATGTCGCTCTGATCGTTCTATTCCTGATCTTCCTGACATCTACAAGTTACTTCCTGAGGGTGTATTACCGCGTCACCGTGACGGATATTCTGATTGTCTACACTTCCCCCGAGGGAACAGTCATAGATCTGCCCACGCCCGAAGTGTTCACGAAAAACGGACTGGCGGCGTCTTCACCCGCTGAGCTGCTAGGGGATTTCGAGGGGAAAATAAATAAATATATGCGGTCTTCGGGATGGTATTTTTATTTTCTTTATAAAAAACCCAAAGCTCGTATAGACTGGACTATACGTTACTCATTAAATTCTACCGATTTTGACCGGAAGAAGGTACTCAGCTTCGATCATGATTCAAAATTCTAATCGCGGATTGTCGGCGGAGGTCCTGAGAAAATTTTTATTTGCTCCGCTCGATCCGTACTATACGACTATATTACGTGTAATCCTGTCGGTCGCAGTTTTAGTAGTTTTCTGGAATATCTCGATACCTTTAATATTTATCAGGAACTCGCCTTCATTAAGCGTGCTCTACACGAATGTCTTCTTTACGCTGCCGTATTCGATTGCCGGAGTCATCGCGCTGATCCTTTTCTGTGTGGGGGTAAGACCGCGAATAGCAGGTTTGCTGCTCTCCGCGTTATTGCTCCCATTGGTTTTTGCTGAAGGGTATGAGAAGAGCAGACAGGTGATCACTTTCTCGATACTGGCTTTCTCCCTGATCCCGAGCTGCTCCCAATATAATTTGATCGGTTTCAAAGACAATTACGGAAAGATTCCGGCTCCCGTCTGGCCCGTCCGTCTTATACAGATTCAGCTGTCGCTTCTATATTTGGTGAATGCGGCTGCAAAGACGACTCCGGGTTATCTGAGCGGGGAGGTGCTTCAAGGTTTATCTGTCATGATGCCGAATTTTTTGATCGATATGTCGAGCGGATACTTTCATCTCGGTCCGTTCCAGATCCCGGTCTATATCGCCGCTATCTCGTCCGTTCTGATAGAGTACACGCTTGCAGTCGGATTCTGGTTTAGATCGACGCGCATACCGACGGCGGTGCTGGGAGTGGTTTTTCATGTTTCGTTAATGTACGTCGTCGCCATAGGCAAATTAGATTGGGCGAGCTTGTTTCTATACCCAGTTTTTCTTCTCCCCCTTACCGGGGATCATCAGTCGCCGTCACAAAACCCGGGTCTCTTTCACGCTAATAAATAATTGCGGTATATTTTATAAGCCCATCCTGTCCACAAAATTGCATTCGCCGAAGCCGCCTTTCTTGATTATAAATTCCATGTCGAGAGGGTCCTCTTCGCGCCCTTACAAAAGGATTGTACTCACGGACCCGGTCGGTTTACGGCCTAAGCTCGAACAGGAGCTCGGGCTCGAGGGTGCCTTCGACGTGCAGATGGAGCTCCGCCTTCGGCAGATCGTGTATGAATGCGTTTAGATCGTCCCCCACCGGCCCCCCCTTCGTCATCGCGTGTTTTAAGTATATATACGGACTTTAATCAACCGCCATTCCCTGCGAAACACGTGTGAGGAAAATATGGCGGTGCGGACACGATAGGCTTGTTTGAATAACTGTGGTGGCGACGGGTGGAATCGAACCACCGACACGGGCCTTATGAGAGCCCTGCTCTGCCCCTGAGCTACGTCGCCGGTTATGAGTTGAAATAAGGACTTAATTTAAAATCGGGCGCTTGTTACGATTAAATTAGCACGCCGGCAAGCTCAAACCAAAGTGGAGAATATATCACGGGCCGGTTAACTTTCAAGGTTTACGCTTATTCACGGCCGCTTAAGCCGTATAGATGCCTCATTTAAATACCGATATCCGGGAGAAATCTTTCCTGCCCGGCAGGATTTTCCACGCTATATTATTATGTCATGACAGGGTATTACGACTATTTTTCACTACTGCAAAATATCCCCTTGACATCTTAAGTAAAATACTTTATTTTTATTACTAATCTTAAACGCAAGGCTTAACAAGTCATCCTCCATCCTCCTTTAAAAGGGAATGCTCGCGACTAGGTCCGGGCATTCCCTTTTGTTTTGTTAAGCACTGTTTACATTTATTCCTGTCCTGTAATAATCCTGTCTGCAGCGCGTATCTGATAGCTCATTTCTCCCGTTACTTTTTTTACATGCGCGGCGCCCGAATAACGGGTAATATATTTAACGTTTTCGGATGTGATACCCCGCTTAATAAATCAGACCGATATGAAACGGAAAAAGATACTGATCGCTTCTGTTACCGTGTTGTCCCTCGTGCTCATAGTGTGGGCGGTAATCCTGTATCAGATATACGCGATCAAGAGCAAGTCCAGCTTCTACGGCAGCTCTTACGACATGAAAGCGCCCGACTTCACGCTCACCAGTCAGGACGGTGAGAAGGTGACGCTCGGTGATTTCAAGGGGAAAGCCGTATTCATGTTTTTCGGATATACGCACTGCCCGGATATTTGCCCGGTCACTTTATCGACTTTAAACAGCGTTACCAATGAGCTCGGGAGTGACAAGGATAAGGTGCAGGTCCTTTTCGTGTCGGTTGACCCCGAAAGAGACACGCAGGCGGAGCTGAAGAAGTACGTTACTTTTTTTAACAAAGACTTTATCGGGCTCACCGGCACGCCCGAAGAGATTAAAAACGTGTCCGACTCCTATCATGCGTTCTACATGAAGGAGGAAACCGGCTCGGAATCGGGATACCTGATGGGCCATACATCGTCCGTGTATCTGATTAACCCCGACGGCCGGATAGTTTTGAGATACCCTCAGAGCAAGATGGACCCCAAGGAAATAGCGAAGGATATTGAAAGGATTTTATGAACCGGCGACGCCTGTGTCGTAGGGGAGGGTTAGAGCTCTTTCGCTCTAATCTGCGGGTGTTCAAGCTCTATAGTCTCTGAAGCGGTCTTCTTCGATTCGATTGCGCCCGGTTCCGGTATGTATTGGCCGACGTGCTCGCTCATCCCGCACCTGCCGTTATAAATGCCGCCTTCTTCGATTACGAGCCTGTCAATGAATATGTCCCCGGTTACGACGCCGCTGCTTTTTATTTCGAGTCTCTCCGAATCGATAATGCCCTCGATCCTTCCGTAGACTATGACTTCGGAGGCTTTGACCTCTCCCAGTATTACCCCGCGCTCGCCTACGATTAATGTATTTTCCCCCGATATTTTCCCCTTGAGCTTACCGTCGATCCTGGTCGAGGAGGAGGTTGAGATGTTCCCTTCGAAAACACACTCTTCACCGATCGATGTGGTGAAATGGCTGGTTTCAGGCTTTACCGGCTTTGCGCTTTTTTTCTTGTCGAACATGCCCATTGTTATTTCAGCGATAGGAAATTAGAAGGGTTGACCCTCGTGCCGTCTTTTATCACTTCGTAATGCAGGTGCGTGCCGGTGGACCTTCCGGTATTTCCCGCCCTGCCTATCATTTCCCCCACTTTTATTTTCTGTCCTTCCTCCACGGAGATTTTCGAGAGGTGTCCGTAAATTGTCTCGAAACCTTCTTCGTGCTGAAGCACGATTGTTTTCCCGTAGCTTCCCTGCCATCCCGTCTTTTTTACAGTGCCGTCCGCGGTAGCAACCACGGGGTCTCCGAACTTCGCATCGATGTCCACGCCCGAATGGAAACCGACCCTCGATCGGAAGGGGTCTTTCCGGTAGCCGAATTCCGAATTTATTTTTCCTTCGAGCGGTGTCCCTACCGGCAGGTTCTTCATGGTGTTGAATAGTTCCTCGATATCCTTCTGCATATAATCGACATAAGAAATGCTCAGCCTGTCGGCGGGGATGAATTCACCCCCCACGGCAAGGTCTTTTTTGATGCCTTTCTTGTCGAGCATCTCCTGCATTTCAAGGAGCTTGTTTTCGATGTCTTTCATCCTGCCCCTGAGGTTAACTTCGGTAGACTTGTTTGCCATCAAATCCTGACTCATGGTATCGAGGGTATCGGCGAGGCGCTTTACGGACATTGTCTTCGATTCCGAAGCCTTATAGAAAGTGTAAGTGGATGCGAATGAAACCAGGGATACGACGGTAAAGAATACAAAAATGAAAGTTGCTATTTTGAGATGCGAAATTTTTAAGTTAAGCGCCTTGGGACCTTTACTGCCCGGGGTAATCAACATTATAGTAAGGTGGTCCTTATCCATATCCCTCCTCCTCTGGAACTGTCAGGCAACCAGACCCTTGGGTTGCCGGGCACAGAATGTCTCAATCCGTTAAGGATTTACAGGATTCCAATCATACATATATTCCCCGGTAAATTCAACCCCGTATTTAATTTCTTTTATAACTTCGAAAAACGCTGTTCTCATGGCGGGTTAGACGTGCTGCAGTTACTTCGGGCAAGGGAAGCCGCATTCGGACGATTATGGTCCCCCGTGCTTGCGGCTAAAGATGATAATGGATAATATGGTAATATTTATCTCGAATCGCGGGCCGCTCGAAATTGCAAACAGGAATTTTAGTTATAGAAATATCCGAAATAATCAGCATGAGAATATTTTTTTAAGCAGCCAGGGGAGAGGGATATGGGAAAGGTTATATGTGTGGCGAATCAGAAAGGCGGGGTAGGTAAGACTACTACGGTCATAAACCTCGCCGCGTCTCTCGCGGCCGCGCAAAAGAAGACCTTATTCATAGATTTCGACCCTCAAGCCAATGCGACGAGCGGCGTCGGAATCAATAAGGATGAAATCGAAAAGACCATCTACGATGCGATCATCGGGGACGCAGACATAAGGGACATTACAATTGAAATCGAGCCCGAATCTCTCAAGGGGTATTTGACCGTGGTCCCTGCAAGTCCCGATCTCACGGGGGCCGAAGTAGAGCTGATACATTTCGAGAACAGGGAATGGAAGTTGAAGGAGGCGATAAGCGAAATCACCCGCGAGTACGACTATATTTTTATTGACTGCCCCCCTTCGCTTAGTCTCCTTACGGTGAACGCGCTCACGGCCGCGGATTCCGTCCTCGTGCCCGTGCAGTGTGAATACTACGCGCTCGAAGGGCTCGGCCAGCTGAAACGCACGATATCGCTGATACGCCAGAGAATCAATCCCGAGCTCAAGGTCGAGGGCTATCTGCTCACCATGTTTGATTCGAGGAACAAGATCTGCCACGTCGTAGCGAACGAGCTCAAGACGTATTTCAGCGAAGAGGTATTCGAAACCATTATCTACAGGAACGTGCGGCTCGCCGAATCCCCGAGCCACGGCAAACCGATTTTGCTCTACGATGTAAAATCGATCGGGGCACAGACCTATATCTCGCTTGCGCAGGAAATAATCGCAAGGAACGGAGGGGATGCAATTGAAAAAAGCTACGCTGGGTAGAGGCCTCGATGCCCTGTTGCCGAAAGAGAACAGAGAGCCGGGTCTTACGCTCGTCAGCATCAACGAGATCAGGCCCAATTCGCGTCAGCCGAGGAAGGATTTCGGCGACGACACCATTGCCGAGCTAACGGCTTCTATTAAGGAGAAAGGCATCATTCAGCCGATAGTCGTGCGCCAGGCAGGGAGCGGGTACGAGATAATCGCGGGCGAAAGAAGGTGGAGGGCGGCGCAGAGGGCCGGTATCGTCAAGGTGCCGGTCGTTGTCAAGAACGCTACTGATATGGAGGCCCTCGAGCTCGCGCTCATAGAAAATCTCCAGAGGGAGGACCTGAACCCTATCGAAGAGGCTTCCGGATACCAGAATTTAATAGAGGTCTACGGACTCACGCATGAAGAGGTGTCCGTGCAGATAGGCAAAGACAGGTCGACGATTACGAACCAGCTCCGGCTGCTGAAGCTCACTGATGATGCGAAGCGCGCGCTTATCGCGGGGGAGATAACCGCGGGGCATGCGCGTGCGCTGCTCGGCCTCGAGTCGCTTTCTGACGCGAACCTCGTACTTCAGGTCATACGGAAGAAAAAGCTCTCGGTAAGAATGACCGAAAGCCTTATCCGGAGCATGTCGAGGGAAAAGCGGCAGGGTATAAAGCAAGCGGGCGCGGACCCGTATCTGGAGAGGGTCGCCGACGATCTGAAGGGGGCGCTCAGCACGCAGGTCAGGATTATATATAATAAAGGCAAGGGCAGGATCGAGATCGATTATTATTCCGACGACGAGCTCGAGAGGCTCCTGTCGGCTCTCCTGGGAAATAAATAAAGCAGGTATCGAACGGGATTCATATGAAGGAATTTAAAGTCAAAGTGGAAGTGAGGCTGAAACCGGTCGTCCTCGACCCCCAGGGAAAGTCGGTGCTGTCTGCGCTTATGAACCTCGGTTTCGAAGGAGTGCACGACGCCAGGGTGGGGAAACTCATCGAGCTCAGGATAAGGGACGGGAGCGCGGAGAGCGTGAGGAAGCGTGTCGACGAAATGTGCAGGAAGCTTCTCTCGAACCCCGTTATAGAGGACTTCGTCGTAAATATCGAGGAACAGCATGTATAAATTCGGCGTTATCGTGTTCCCGGGGTCCAATTGCGATCACGACAGCTACCACGTAATCAAACACGTGATGGGGCAGGGCTGCGAGTTCGTATGGCACGAGGACACGAACCTCGGAAGGTTCGACTGCATAATCATTCCCGGAGGCTTTTCCTACGGCGATTACCTGAGGACTGGCGCCATAGCGAGCCTGTCCCCGATTATGGACTCCGTTGAAAAATTCGCGTCGCGTGGCGGGCCGGTCCTCGGGACGTGCAACGGGTTTCAGATACTGGTCGAGGCGGGACTCCTTCCGGGCGTGCTGATAAGGAACTCCTCGCTCATGTTCGTATGCAGGTGGGTCAATATAAGGGTGGAGAATAATAAAACCGCATTTACAGGGAGACTGAAGGAGGGGGACGTGCTCAGAATCCCCGTCGCTCACGGCGAGGGCAGTTATTACTGCACCGGGGATGTTCTGAAATCGCTCGAAGAGAATTCGCAGGTCGTATTCAGGTACTCAAACGAGGACGGGAACGTGACCGGGGAGTCCAATCCGAACGGGTCTATCGGGAACATCGCGGGAATATGCAACAAAGCCGGGAACGTGCTCGGTATGATGCCCCACCCGGAGAGGTGCTCCGAGAGCGTCCTCGGGGGCACCGGCGGAAAATTCATATTCGAGTCGGTAATCTCGTGGCTCGGTCTCGGTAAAAAGGCGAAAAGCAAGGCATAAGGGGCGGAATGGGCGAAGAATGACCAATATACTATTAATAGTATTGATAATCCTTATCGCTTTCTGGCTCGGAAAGATGTCTGCCGAGGGGAAGCGGAAGAACCTGTCAAAGAGGAATTCCGAGCCTGAGAACCCGGTCATAGATATAAAAGCGGAGGACAAGTGACTCCATACTGTCCGGATGTGAGCGAATAGGGCCCCCGAAGAAATCCAAAGAGACACGGATTAATGTAAGGCCTTTCAAGGAGCGCGGGTTTGTGCAGGCTATACCCATATGGTACTCTTTTGAATGCAATTATTTAAATTTTAAAGGGGGATAGTGCGGGAGGTTCGTGAGAAATGGAGACCCGGAAAGTTGACACGCAGATAGATATTACCAAAGATATCTGCCCTATGACGTACGTGAAAACCAAGCTCAAGCTTGAAACCATGTCCTCGGGGCAGGTGCTCGAAGTCATACTCAGGGAAGGGGAGCCTTTAACCAACGTTCCCAAGAGCCTCATGGCCGAAGGGCATAAAATTCTCGATGTCAGGCAGGACGGAGAGTTTTACAAACTTCTTATCGAGCGTCGTTGATGGATTATTCTCTGGCAAGAAAAAAATCACTCGAAACGAGACTCAAGAAGGCGGATTCCGTAATAGATCTGGTGGGGGACACACCGCTTATCAGGCTCACTCACGTTACGGAGGATCTCTCCGCCGGTGTCGAGGTATACGCTAAGGCGGAATGGTTTAACCCGGGCGGCTCCGTTAAGGACAGGCCCGCGCTCTGGATGATACTCGACGGTATCCGCACCGGAAAGCTCACACCCGATAAAATTCTGATGGATTCCTCCTCCGGCAACACCGCTATCGCCTACGCCATGATAGGCGCCGCCCTCGGGTATAAGGTGGAGCTGGTGATACCTGAGAATATCAATATCGAGAGAAAAAAGACGCTCCAGGCTTTCGGATCGAAGATAATATACTCGGACCCGCTCGAGGGGTCTGACGGCGCGATAAGACTCGCCAGAAAGCTGAAGGCGGAAAACCCGGAAAAATATTTTATGCCCGATCAGTACAACAACCCTGAAAACCCGAAATCGCATTACGATTCCACTGCGGTGGAAATCTGGGAGCAGACGCAGGGGAGGGTAACCCACTTCGTTGCCGGGCTCGGCACGAGCGGGACTTTTATGGGCACGTCGAAGCGGTTAAAGGAGCTCAATCCCGAAATAGCGGCGATAGCGGTCGAGCCCGCAGAAGCCCTGCACGGATTAGAAGGCATGAAGCACATGCCTACCTCGATAGTACCCGGCATATACGATTCCGCGTTCCCCGACGAGCTCGTCAGGGTTGCCACGGAAGACGCCTATGATTTCATGAAGGAGCTTCTGAAAAAGGAAGGGATTTTCATAGGTCATTCAGGGGGCGCCGTAGCGTTCGCGGCGGTCGAGTACGCGAAGAAGCTGAAAGAGGGCGTGCTCGTCACCGTTTTCCCGGACGGCGGGTACAGGTATCTGAGCGGGGGTATCTGGTGGTAAGGATTCTCAAGCCGGTTTATGACGGGATCATCGGGCATGCCGAGTCGGGGTTCCCCCATGAGGTCTGCGGGGTGCTTATAGGATCTGACGGCACGATCACGCACTATAGGGAATGCAGGAACCTGAACACCGAGAGGGCGCACGACAGGTATGACCTCGACCCTGTATCGTTCAAGGAGGCCGACGAATGGGCCAGAGGGAAAGGTCTCGAGATAGTGGGTATATACCACTCGCACCCCGACCACCCCTCGATTGCCTCCGAAACCGACAGGCAGAGGGCGTGGCCCGAATGGGTGTACATGATTTTCTCTATAAACGGCGGTAAATATAACGACGCCCGGGCCTGGGTGCTCGAGGACTTCGATTCCAGGTTTATAGAAGATGCGGTAGAATTAGTCGAGGATTGAGAGGAAAGCGTTGCGGTTAACAGAAGACCAGATATACAGGTACAGCAGGCACATACTGCTCCCCGAGGTCGGGGGGGCGGGACAGGAGAAGCTCCTTATATCCAGGGTGTTTTGCCTGGGTATGGGAGGGCTCGGATCCCCCGATCGCCCTTTATCTGGCGGCAGCCGGCGTGGGCACTCTGGGGATCGCTGACTCCGACAATGTGGATATATCGAACCTCCACAGGCAGGTGCTTCATTACACTGAAGACATAGGCAAACCCAAAACGGAATCGGCCGGCGAGAAGCTTGAAAAGCTGAACCCGGACGTAAGCATTATCCTCCATGAAGGGCACGTGACGAAGGACAACATACGCGAGATCATAAGGGACTACGATATAGTCGTCGACGGTTCGGATAATTTCCCTACGAGGTACCTCGCGAACGACGCGTGCTATTTCGAGAAGAAGACGCTGGTGTCGGGCGCAATATTCCAGTTCGAAGGTCAGGTCGCCGTGTTCAAACCCCATGAGGGCGGGGCTTGTTACAGGTGTCTCTATCCGGAGCTGCCGCCCAGGGGGATGGTCCCGAGCTGCCAGGAGGCGGGAATACTCGGCGCCGCGGCGGGCACTATAGGCACGATGCAGGCTTTAGAGACGCTCAAACAGATACTCGGGATAGGCGAGCCGCTCACGGACCGCCTGCTCGTATTCAACGCCCTCAATATGTCGTTCAACACAGTCGCCATAAAGAAAGACCCTCACTGCCGACTCTGCGGCGAGAACCCTTCGATACACAGTGTCGAAGAGGTCTCCCAGCCCGACTGCGATATAGAAGATCCCTCTCTCTCCTGACGTCTTTCGAACTTGACAACCCCCCCTCGCTCCCACATACTAAACTCCCGAAAATCCACCTCGCTTTTTACGCACACTTAAGCCGGAGAATTCCTTAATGGATCTGAGCGAAGTTCTTAAAAGCACCCTGCTCATAGGCCCCGAAATCTCTTTAATTGTTGCCGGAATCGTGCTGATGGTCCTCGACCCTATAACCAGGGGCGAGGTGAAAAAGAACCTCTACTGGATTGCCCTTGGCGGGCTCGCGCTCGGCTTTGTCCTGAATTTAGGGAGGTTCGGCGGCGATATGTCCGCATTTTCAGGGGCGCTGTCGCTCGACCAGTTCGCCGCGTATTTCAACGTAATTTTCTTAATGGGCGCGGCAGCCGCGGTCGTTTTTTCGAAGGATTATTTGTCAGGCTTCATACATTACACGAGCGAATTCTATGCCCTCATACTTTTTTCCACTTCAGGGATGATGATCCTGGCCTCGGCCACGGAATTCATGTCCCTTTTCCTCGGCTTCGAGATAATGTCCATTTCCGTTTATGTGATGTCGGCCTTTAACAGGAGCTCCCCGCGCTCGACCGAGGCGGGTATCAAATATCTCGTTCTGGGCGGCTTCTCCTCGGCGATACTCCTTTACGGGATAGCGCTTCTTTACGGCGCGTCGGGCTCGATTTATCTCGGCGAAATATTCAAGAATTTCGACGTCGCGAACCCGCTCTTCGTAGCCGGAAGCGCACTCGTGCTAGTGGGATTCCTCTTCAAGATAGGCGCGTTCCCCCTCCACCAGTGGGTGCCCGACGTTTATGAAGGGGCCCCCATGACGGCTACCGCTTTTATGTCGGTCGGAGTGAAGGCCGCGGCCTTCGCGATTCTGCTGAGGGTGATTTTCGAGGGTTTCTACCAGCTCCAGGTGAGCATAATGCCCGTCCTCTGGATCGTCGCGATATTCACAATGATAGTCGGCAATATCGCTGCCATAACCCAGAAGAGCATAAAGCGCATGCTCGCATACTCGAGCATCGCGCACGCGGGATATGCACTCGTGGGAGTTGTAGCGGCTTACGGCGGGAAGGAGCTCGGCGTCGGGAGCGTTATTTACTACCTCTTCGCCTACACGTTCATGAACCTGGGGGCGTTCGGCGTATTGTCCTACCTCTCCCGCGACGGGCATGAGTGCGAGACGTTCGAGGACATTGCGGGGCTCTGGGGCAAGCGGCCGTTCCTCGCCCTGGCGCTCGGCGTATTCATGTTCTCGTTAGCCGGCATACCGCCCACAATAGGCTTCTTCGCAAAGTACAGGGTGTTCTTATCCGCCGTGCAGGCCGGATTTTACTGGCTCGCAGTAATCGGCATACTGAGCAGCGTAGTCTCCGCCTATTATTATCTGAGAGTGCTTGTGTACGCGTACATGAAGGAAGAGACAGTCGCCTTCCCGTCGTTCAAAATCGCGTCTTCGGTCGCGCTTGTCGTCCTTTCCCTGGGGACGCTCCTCCTGGGCGTGTTCCCGCTCGATTCCTGGGACCTGGCTATAAAGGCGGCGGGCTCCGTTCTGATGGCATTTCACGGCGGATAGGCGTTGCATAACCTTCACTAACGGTGAGGTATTTTATAAATCCCTGAGTTTAATTTGGGTATCAATTTTACACTTACGGTCTTTTTTCGATTCTTTCTATATTTCAACATTGCTACAATTACCATGCATTTTTGTTCGCAATAATTACCTATAAAGTATATACCTATGGAGTAACATAGGTGGCAACCTTAATGGTCCAGTATATTATTGTTTATTAATATACTTGATCTTATATACTTTGAGAGTGTATTATTAGAGCGTGACAAAGGTCGAATTGCGAGTATGGGGGCATAGATGCGAGCGTTGTGGGCATGAATGGATCCCTCGTGAACAGGGTCAAGAGCCAAGGGTGTGCCCAAAGTGTAAGAGTCCATATTGGAATGTCCCACGTAAAAAAAATAAGTCCAATGAGAAAAGAAGAAATAAGAATCTCGATAAGGTGTGAAAATGCCTAAATCAAAAAATACCGAAGTAGATGCTTATATCTTTATCAAAGAGAATCTTAAGACTTTGGGTTGGGATACTCGTAATCCCACAAGAAATTCCCTTGGAGAGGTTTATACACAGAATGAATGTTCGGGTCATCCAGAAATAAAAAAGTGCTTGGGTAATTTAAGACCCGAAAACATCGTTAAATTATCCGAAACTTGCTTTTGGGTGATTGAGGCTAAGAAAAAACATTCGGATTTAGACAAGGCACTATCAGAGGCAGAAGATTATGCCGAGTTGATAAATCATAGTAATCAGATAAAGGCTGTTTTAATTTCAGGTGTAGCTGGCAATCAGACTGATGGTTATCTTATCAAAGGTAGATATCTACAGAATTCAAAATTTGTGCCGATAACTATTAATGGGAGGGAGATTTCTAGTCTGGTCTCAAAAGAGATTGCTAAGTTAATCCTATATACGAACAATCCTTCAATAGACGATGTGCCAATCGACGAGAAATTATTTTTGGCAAAAGCTGAAAAGATCAATCAAATACTTCACCTAGGTGCAATTAACAAGAACCAACGCGCAAAAGTTATGGCTGCATTACTTTTAGCATTGATTGATGAAGTACCTCCTAATATTGATGCTGCACCTTCTGTTTTGATTGACGAAATAAACAGTAGGGCGAAAAGAGTCTTGAAAAAAGAAGGCAAGGGTGAATTTTATAATTTTATAAGTATATCTTTGCCTCCGACGGAAGATAACCATACTAAATATAAGAAAGCTCTGGTATCAACAATCCAAGAGCTCAACAATTTAAATATCAGATCTGCTATGAATTCTGGTCATGATGTGCTCGGTAAGTTCTACGAGGTTTTTCTAAAATATGGCAATGGGGCTAAAGAAATAGGAATAGTATTGACTCCGAGGCATATTACAAAATGGGCGGTTGAAATTCTCAATGTTAATAAACATGATTTTGTATATGATCCTACTTGTGGCACGGGAGGTTTTCTAGTAGCGGCATTTGATAGGGTAAGGAAAGATTCCAAAGAAAAATATCTCAATGAATTTAAGAAATATCATCTATTTGGTGTTGAGCAAGAGCCAGAGGTAGTAGCACTCGCCATTGTTAATATGATTTTTAGAGGCGATGGGAAGAATAATATTGTTGAAGGAAATTGTTTTCAGAAAAACTTGATAAAAGATATAATCAAAGATAAAGATAGCAATGAACATGTAACAGCAGTCTATTCAACTAAATCTAATATGGGTGAAAAAATTATAACAAAAGTTTTGATGAACCCACCCTTTGCTTTAAAAAGCGGGGATGAAAAGGAATATAGATTTGTACAACACGCACTAGAACAAATGGACGACGGTGGTTTGTTATTTAGTATTCTTCCAGCTTCCGCAATGTTTGAATCTGGGGAAGAGAAGCAATGGAGATTAAATTCACTATTAAAATATAATACATTATTATCGGTTATGACTTTTCCTCCTGACTTGTTTTATCCAATTGGGGTGCACACAATTGGCATATTCGTTAAAAAGGGTATTCCACATCCAACTCAACAAAATGTTTTCTGGGCAAGAATAATGCATGATGGTTTCTTGAAATTGAAGGGGAAGAGGTTGCCGAATAAAAAAGAACCAAACGAATTTGAAATAGTAACACCCTTGTTAAAGTCATTTATATTAAATCAAGATTTTTCAATCGAAAATGTTCCGGAGTTCTACAAAGCTGCGCCTATCAATTACTCTGATAATAATTTAGAGCTAGTTCCCGAAGCTGTAAGCTTCCCATTTAAGTAGACAGTTCTAAAGTAGAACTTTTGGATGTTACTTTTTCCCTGAACACGCTAGGCGGCAGCCCTCCGAGCGACTCATGGGGACGCT
>Ga0187894_10004364_pt1 | contig 15221 bp, 12 predicted proteins | sample GBC1701081metaG_FD_136650 | JGI IMG/M metagenome (GOLD analysis project Ga0187894, IMG submission 136650) | White microbial mat communities from a lava cave in the Kipuka Kanohina Cave System on the Island of Hawaii, USA - GBC170108-1 metaG ... | reverse complement strand
GGAGCCTGTGGCGTTCGGCGGCGCGGCGAATATCCGGAGTCGTAACAAATTTGTACCCATCGGCTCCACTGAGCGTAAATGAGTGGCTGTCGCCTTCTCCGAGGTCTTCCGGCGGCAGGAGCTTGAACCATTCCCGGCAGGTCTGGCACTCATATAAGCCGTGCGGATGGGGCGCGAGATCGCCGCCGCAAGTGTGGTACGGGCATTCGATAAGCCTTCGCGCGCTGACAGGCATGGGCCTCGATATTGAGCCGAGACGCGGCCGCGCGTCTATTTCGCGCGACGTTGGCGCAGGATCGTTTCCGGCGTCCGAATGGTGCGATGTGCTTTCGGTATCCTCGATACGGTCGCTTGCAGGCGCGGATGTCCGGATGGCGGCAGGTTCGGCGAGAAGCGCCAGCAATGCCGGTTTATGGGCGCGGATCGTAATCAGCAATTCGTCGGTCAGGGCCTCATCCGGCCCATCGACCGACAACTGATCGCCATCAGCCGACAGGTATACGCCGAGTGATGTGAGATTGGAGATGAGAAACTTTGCGGTCATAGGATAACCCTCCGCCGGTGTGTCGGGCCGGTCATCTCGATGATGGCATCGGAGAGCAGCTTCGCTCTCGTAAAAGGTGGGTTTTTGTTTGCATCGTCCGCATCGTTTGCAAAAGTCGTGCGCTCGCTATGATTTACATCGATGCGAACGCACGCCTGCGTCTCGACGCCATGCGAATCATTCGCATGTTCGCTTCCCTCCGGTTTTGATTCGCCACAGTCTAAATGTTGGGATTGCTCGACATTTGCAGATGATGCGGATGATGCGGATGATTTCCCGATTTTTACGAGAGAGCGCCCGCGAACCCGGGCCGGTACCACGTCTAGCCCGACAGCGCGCAGGTTCGGCGCCAGCATCTTCAGCGGAATCCTTAGAGACCGAACCGACAAAACCGTCAAAAGCCCGCCCCCCGCTCGCGCCTCTGCCTCTTCCCTGCTCAGTCCGCCGTCGTATTCGCGAATCGCCGCACGTTCATCGAGCGCGTACCGGCCTTCTTCGTCGGCTGCCGAATAGAGCGCGGCGAATGTTTCGGCGACTGTGAGTTTTTGCTGTGTGACTGTTGTTGGTGTCATCCCCTGCCCCTTTCCCGAATGATCGGCGCGTCGGTGTTTGAGAGCTTCCCGCCGATGGGCGCGCGCCAAGCGTCGAAGTGGCCAGGCGTCGGACACCACAAATGCCGAAAGTATCTGCCGCGTTCCTCCTGAACGGTGGCGCCGCAGATCGGACAGGTTTCAATCACTTCACCAATGACCAAGGCCGAATCGTGCATCTCGACGTTTTCGTTGGCGACAGCGGCCGGACTGGCAGCCGACCCTCTCTGAAAATCTGAAAATCCCTCAAGGGGTGAAGTATCAAAAGTATCAAAAGTACCTTTTGAGCCTTTTGAGCCTTTGCCCCTTTGGGTATTTTCAAAACTTGCGGGGGGTTCCGAAGCGGCAGAAAAAACAACGCGCTCTTGTAAAGGGTCACCGACACAACCGACAGAAGCCCCCTCTTGCCCCGTCTGAGTGGCTTCTGTCGGTTGTGTCGGTGCCGTTTTATAAGCGCCCGCGCGTTTTTTGCCGCCTGTCCCGTCTACCTTCTGTCGGTTTTGTCGGTTGCCCTCCGTAAGAGCGCCCACGTTTTTCGACGGCCCAGTCAGGAATTTGCCAAGGTAGTCTCTCATAGCGACGCCTCCGAACTCCGCGGGTTGATCTTGTATCGGGTAGCCGGGCGCCCCCCATCGCTTACCAGTCCGCCTCTTATCCAGCCAAGGTGTTCAAGCAGGTCTAGTGGTTCCTTAACGGATTCGGCCGTGGTCAGTCCTGACCATCCACGATAGTAGATGTCTCGCGCCGTGAAGCCCTTTAGTTTTCCTTTTTCATCTTTGTCCGTTAGGTCGCCCGCTTGCAGCCGGAAGGCGATCGCGCGCGCATATGTGGACGCGGAGGCCAGCCCTAGACCGTAAATCCGTTTCGCGTGAGACAGTAGAAAGTCGCACCACGCCGCCGCAATTTCAGCGGAATCCTTAGAGACCGAACCGACAAAACCGTCAAAAGCCCGCCCCCCGCTCGCGCCGTTGACTACCTCGAATATGAGCGCCAACGCAGGCATCAGTTTTGCGTACTTAGCGGCGTGCGCTTCGATCGCTGGGTGATCGAATGCGCCTGAAAGAATTTCCCGACGCAGGTCTGAGTACCACTCAACAAACAGTTCTTGAGCCTCTGGCGAGAATCGAAGATAGAGTTTTCCATCGTCGTCTTGCGCGGCGCCGCGAATCACTGGAATGTTGCTGATTCGCTCAAAGACTACGTAGGCCGTATTTTTCGCCTCCGTGTCCGGCCACCTATCAATGTATTTGAAATCGACGGGCAGGTCGGGAAATACCGCCATCTGAAAACGCTGAAGTAGCCCATCATCGCCTTCACCGCAGCCGAGAGCGCCCCGCAAATAGCTCTGTAGCGGCCCTGGCTGTATCCCGCCGAGAACGCTAGCCGTGGCGTTCTCGATCTTCAGCGTCCCGCGTTCGATCCGGTCATAGGTGTAACTGTTGTCACCGTTCCAACATTCGAGAAAGAAGGCGCGGTCATTTGCCCTGCGGTCATCATCGAGCGCCCGAAACCACCCGGTTAATTCATCGCGGAAGAGTAGTAGCCCGTTGGGATTTTCGTTGAGAAGTGCGCCGAACTTTTCGACGGTCGAGTCATTCACAACGTAACGGCGCTCGGTCGGTTCGTCCTGATCGTCGCTGGCCAGATCGTCTTTGAAGCGGTCGAGGTTTTCCCCCTTCCCAGCGGCTGTTTTCATCTTTTTTCGCGTAGCCTCCAGTCGGGCTTTCTGCGCCTCTTTCTGAAACTTCCACGCCTTCAAGGCTTCCTTGAATTTTTTCTCCGCATCCGCGCAAATCCGCCGCAGAGGCTTCAACGCCTCTGCGATTGCAGGCGACTTCATCACACCTGGGCGCCCCACAACGGCCCCCCACTCGTTTGGCGTGACGGCCCAATCATCGTGCGCCTTCGGCCTGATTCTGATTTGATTGCCAATGACAGATCCTGCCGCGACGATTGCAGGGACGGCCGGGAATTCGAGAGGGACTTGCAACCGGTCGGCGATGTCGTAAATCCACCCCCGAAACGCCGCGGGAATGAGCGCCACAGGCAATTGCGGGACGGGCAATAGGCCGTCCGGTATCGGCTGCGGTTCTGGCCAGTCGTCAACCGGAACGGTTTGTGAGTCGGCGGATGGCGCGGATTGCGGCGCCGCTGGCGCCGAGTCCGCAAACATCTCATTCATCCATTCCGGCATTTTCGGCGGGGGGCCGGAATCGAAATAGAGCGGCTCTGTATCGTTGACCGCTCTCAGATCGAGCCACTTGATCAGCGCGTCAACCGTCGCTTTTCCGAGAAGCGTGGAAAGCACGGGCAATCCCGTTGTGTTCTCTCCGGTCTGCAACGCCCGCTCTGTATCGGCAATGGCTTGGCGCCGATCGTTTATTTCGTCGTCTGCCGCCACATTTGCCGCCGACAATACGAACCCTTCGACCTCTGCGCGCGTCCATCCGTTGCGGAATAGTGCGCCTGACAGCGCTAGCGTCGAGTCGTGGCGTTTTCCCTCACGCCAATATCGAGCAACAAGAGCGCAAGCAGCGACCCGCGCAACAGCTCTTGAAAGTGTCGCTGGGTCGGTTTTCGGCGGTGTAAGATCACCATCCCACTCGTAAGCCTCCCCGGATGGATGGATTGACGGCGCCACGACCGTTTGACCGCCAGTGCCGCGTAGCTCGACAATCATCGCGCGGTCATCACCTTCCGCGCCATTCGGGTCAAAATACTTCTTGGTCGCGAGACCTTCGGCGAGATACCACCAATGCGACCGCGGCGCGCTCTTCCGCCCACTCTTCATTGAGGTCGCTGGCAGAAACTTCGGAGCCAGAGCAGCGGCCTCACGCCAATCAAGATCGACGTCGGTCAGCCCATCCGAGGGAGCGCCCAATAACAGCCCTGCATTCCCGTCGCCTCCAAAGTCTCTCTCCACTCTTCCGGCAGGTTTATATTTCTGCCACCTCTTGAAGCCTGGATTTTTTGACCTCGGCGGAATGGGGATCGGCGTCCAACCGCGCGCCATATAATCCTTTGCGGCCTCCAATCTGGTCATATACGCACCTCCTTCCCGCAGGCAACGCCCCACACCATCGACGCTATTGATGCGAGAGCGCCCCCGGCCTGGCTGAGCCAGGGGCGGGCGCATAAGCGCCAAACGGCGCAAATATTTTTGGCGATTTGGATCGCGGCTGTGGCAGGATTGTTTCGCACGATTGAAGGAATTTTTGGCCTCCGCAGATCGCCAGTCTGTCCGGGGCCTCTCAGTTTCCGGTCAGCCATTTTGCCCCCCCCCTTTCCTCCAGCCAGTCCGACCTCCAGAAGCCAGCCAATCCAGCAGATGTTTGCCGGAGTGTTTGATCAATCGCCCCTGGCGGTACCCTGATAAATATCCGGCGGCATAGGCCCGAATGAGTGTGACGGCTGAGCAGCCCACCATACTCGCAGCCTCTATGCGGCTATAGATTGCGGTCGGGTGGATCGGCTGCCTGCGTCCATTATTTTTTCGTGGCGCTCGTTTCCTTTTCCGAGACTTTTGTTCTGTTGCTATTTCATTCACAATAAACACGCTCCTTCCTGCGCTCGTCGCAGGGACGAGTCGCTCAAACGATTTGAGTGTATGGTTGGTCAGCCCTGCTACCGTCCAGTTGCCGGGGCTGACTGATCTCAAATACCCCTCTGATTATCAGCGGCCAAAGATTATTTCCCGCAGCACAGGCTGTCAAAAATTTGTTTTGATCCGTAAATCGAAGGGTACAAACACGGGAAATCAAAAGTGATTTTTGATTTCCCGTGCGCGCCATTCATTGCCGCTTTCCTTTCTGAGCCACCTTTTTCTTCAACGCCGCATAGGTATCACTCACACCCATTTCGAGCGCCGCGTGTTGAAGGGCGAAAGCCGCGGGGGATAAAGACTCGGGCATACGGTCTGTGAACTCCTTATTCCAGTACGTTTTTCTTTTCAAAACCTGCGGTACAAGAGCATTCAGAATGTGAGGCGAGGTGATGCTGTATTTGGCGCACTGCTCCTTAAACGGTTTTCGAGTTTTGATCCACTCCCAAACATCGTCTTCGTAATTATTGCTCTCGAATTGATTGATCAAAGCAGACCAAAAAGGCGTCAATGTGCTTTTCCTCTCAACTATCGCGACCCGCTCCGCCTCGGTCAGTTTGGCTCCGCTCCTCCGATCTCCGCCCCTCCCGTCCCTTATAAATCGCGGATCCACTACGCATTCAATTACCGCTTCCCAAACATCGGTCACTTGCTTTCGTGTAGGAAGTGCCTGCTTGAAGTTTCGGGCATCAGCGCCTTCAAACACGCTTTTCAAAAATGCCGGCATCATTTGATCCAGGTCGATGATCAGGGCTTGAATCGTCGCAGGCAGCGCCTTTGCAAACCGGGATTGAAAACGGGCGCTTGCGATATTCGCCAACAACGCGGCGAACTCCTCGCGCTTTTGGCTGTCCTCCTCGACGGTCTCGCCCTTTATCTCTGTGACCCATATCGCCATGTCGTAAGCTGCTCGATATTTGTTCAGTAGCCATTCGCGCATCGGATCGGGAATCGGCATTGGCGGATATTCGTCATAGAGAAATGCCGGATCAGCAAACATCTTGTTGTAAATCTCGTCATAGCGCTTTCTTTGCTCATCGGTAACATTCCCCAGAAACTCTGAAGTATCATGCTCTTTCACTTTCGACCTCCTTCCGGTCGTTCCTTCAAAAAATTGATTCGGCTCGCACCACGCGAAGGAAACGTAGCCGCACGGTTCATGACGCCGCGCGTTTGCGAGCCGAATTTTTGTCAATTAATCAACTCCGTTCTCTCCTCTTCATCGCCAACCGACGAACGCCACTCATCCGCCATTGCAACGCCGCTCCCACTGACGGCCAACTCCGCCAAGCTCGCGGCAAGCTCCCACTCGCGCAATTGCTCGCGCTGCTTCTGTTGAATCTCTTCGCACATCCGCACATATCGCATGAAAATGCGTGGGTCGGCGTGACCTGAGCGGTTCATTGCGAACGGAACAGCCATCCCGCGTAACAGCCAAGTGGTGACGGCCGTCGCTCTCAGATCGTGGAAGCGAGCGCCCGCGATCTCGGCATCTTCGAGCGCCGATTGCCACGCGCCGGCAAAGCTGGCCTTGATCCCGAAGACCAGCGCATCAGGAAAACCGCCGCTCTCTTTGGCCAGCTTCCGCAGCTCCATCAAGGTAATCGGCTCAAGGTCGATGATGCGCTTCCGATTGGTCTTCGCGTTCGTGGCTTCGACGGTCAGAGCGCCCTTCTCCAAATCAACGTCGCGCCATTTCAGCGCGAGCAATTCCCCGCGCCGACAACCTGAATCGAGCGCGGTCAACACGATCGGGTAGACGTGTTTTCTCTGACTGGTCTGGCAGGCTTGCAGTATCTTGCGCTGTTCCTCGGTCGAGAACACACGCTCACGCGGACGCTCCAGCGCCATCGAGATAATCGGCTCTCCCTTCGAGAATGGATGACGAAGCAGCCATTCTTTTTGAACGCCGAACGTGAGGACGGCGCGAAGGAGCGCAAGACCGCGTTGCACATCGGCAATGCTGCGTTCTTTCTTCGTGAGAACCGTGCGCGTGGCTAGGCGGCGGGTACGGTACTCCTCGATGTCGCTATATGTGATCGAGCGGATTTTGCGATGGCCAAAGTATTCGATCAGATGTTTTAGCCGAAAGCGTTGAAACTCCCAGGAGCGAAGCCCGCTGACCTTCTTCCCGTCGCGGTATTCCGGCGCCACAAGTTTTACCTCCTGGTACTTCTGGCCAGTTCCTTGAATGTGATCTTCTCAGCTTCGAGATACGCCGCGCCCTGTTCTTCGAGATCACGAAGCCATTTCTTGACGAGAATGTTTCCGGCGGTCTTGCTCTCGACCTGGCGCTTGCGGCAATGCTTTTTGCCGTCGTCGCTCTGCCAATCAAGCCGGGCGATCCAGGCTTTTCGCTTTTCGTTCCATTTAACGCTTCCCTCACGCGGTCTGGCCATATGCGTCCCCCCTCTTCGATGTTCCGTTTATTGTTCCGTTTTCGCTTGATATTGCGGGATAACTTGAGATGTATCAAGTATGGAGCATACTCAATCAATGGAAGGGTTTACGGAAAAGCTGAGAACTTAGGTGGGATAAGAGATTAGCTTGGGTTCTGGACATCGAATCCAAAAAGATCGCGGCTTCGCAGCGTCTCCAGCGTGCGGTAGTCGGTCATATCGGTCCGCAGCGGCGTGATCGATACCAGTCCCGCGCCAATCGCCGCATAATCGCTGCCGCGATCCTCCTTCCAGGAAACCTTCTGAACGCCGATCCAATAATACTCCCTGCCGCGCGGATCGACGCCTTCGATAATATCAGAAGTGGCCGAAACCACGCCCTGATGCGTCAGGCGCGCGCCACGAATCTCTCCGGGCGGCACGTTGACGTTGAGGATCGTGCCTGCGGGCAATCCTTCCTTCAAACTCTGGGCTTTCAAGACCTGTGCCGTCAGATCGGCGGCGAAATTCGCGGCGTGCGTGAAATCGCCTTCGCGCGCGGTCAGGCTGACGGCGATGCCCGGTAATTTGTAAACCGAGGCTTCCAGCGCGCCGGCGACCGTGCCCGAATAGGTCACGTCGTCACCGAGGTTGGCGCCGTGATTGATGCCCGATACGACAATGTCCGGCCGTTCCGGCAGAATCTTCGTCAGGGCCAGCAACACGCAATCGGTCGGGGTGCCGTCAACTGTGTAACGCCGCTCGGCGACTTTGCGTACGCGCAGCGGCCTCGTCAGCGTCAATGAATGCGCGGTCGCGCTCTGTTCCGAAGCGGGCGCGACTACTGTAACTTCGCCAACGGCTTCGAGCGCGCCGGCTAACGCCGCGATCCCCTCGGAAAAATATCCGTCGTCGTTCGTAACTAAAATCCTTGGCATAAGACATCGGCATCTTCACTCATCGACGCCGCCAAAGGCAATAGAGGCGCCCAAAATTAACGTGCGGTTGTATAATCGATGCGCTTATGGCTTTAAATGCAAGCTCACCGTTAACCGATCCCGCGCGCGTCCGCCGGATCGTAATGCAGGTCGTTCTGCTCGTCGCGGGAACAGTGGCTGTCATCTGGCTGCTCTTCACGCTGCGAATGATTCTGCTGCTGTTGGCTTTCACGGCCATCTTCTGCTACCTGGTCGCGCCGCTCGTGGATTTCCTTGAATCCTCGATCAAGATCGGCAGATACGTTCTGCGCGTTCCGCACACGATGGCAATCATTATCGTCTACCTGTTGCTGGGAGGCGCCGTTGCCATTGCGCTCGAAAAAGTCGTGCCGCTGCTTTCAGACCAGCTCAGCGCCTTCTTCGAGAACATGCCCAATTACGCAAAACAGCTCGACTTATACGCAAAGCAGCTTGCGGCGCTCCCCACCCGGTACCGTTTACCGATGAGTTGGCGGCAATCTCTGACTGACGGAGTGAACGTGACGATCGCCGGTCTGCTGAATTGGTTACAGGCAATCGCGCTCAGAACCGTGCGCCTAGCGCCTTATCTGCTCTGGTTCGTGTTGATCCCGGTTCTCGGATTCTTTTTTCTAAAAGACGGGAAGGCGATCAGTAACAAGTTCCTTTCGACGCTGCCTGCCGCCGACCTGCGCTACCGCGTGGCCATATTTCTGAAAGACGTGAGCGAAACCCTGGCGGCCTACATTCGCGCGCAATTGCTGGCCTGTCTGATAGTCGGGGGAATCGTGGGCGCGGGGCTATGGCTGCTGGGATTGCCGTATCCTCTGGTCTTTGCGGTTGGCGCAGGGATATTTGAATTTGTCCCGGTAGTCGGGCCGCTGGCGCTTGGCGTGGTGGCCATACTGGTGGCGAGTTTCCATTCCTGGCACAACGCGTTTCTGGTGTTCGCGTTCCTGGCGATCTACCGTGTGCTTCACGATTACGTCATCTATCCGCGTCTGATCAGCCAGGGCGTGGAGATTCATCCCGTCGTGGTGATCCTGGCGGTGCTCGGCGGCGCCGAGTTGGGCGGCGTGACCGGAGTCTTCCTGAGCGTTCCCGTGGCGGCATTGACGATCGTCTGCTGGCGACATTGGCGCGACCTGCAACGAGATCGCTCGCTGGCGCTGGTCGGCGCTAACGACGAGCCGCTGATCGAGGGCATCGTCACGGAGAACTACCTGAAAGATTGAGTCTATGCCTCAACATCCTACTGACCGGGAATCGCTCGAACGCGATTGCGATTTGGAATTTTTCGTGGCGGGCGGCCCCGGCGGACAGCATCGCAACAAAGTAGAAACCGGAGTCAGGCTGACGCACCGTCCCACCGGAATCGTCGTCACCGCGACCGAACGGCGCTCGCAATCGGCCAACCGCGACGCGGCCTACGAGCGGATGGCCGAGAAGCTTGAAAAAATGCAGCGCCCACGCAAGCCCCGCAAAGCGACAAAACCTTCAGCCGGATCGAAGCGCAAACGCGTCGAAGAGAAACGCAAACAAAGCGAGCGCAAACGCTCGCGCTCTAAGTGGGGAGTGGGGAGTGGGGAATAGGGAGTGGGGAGTGGGGAGTGGGGGAATAGGTTTCTTCTTTTCCCCACTCCCTATTCCCCACTCCCCACTCCCCACTCCCCACTCCCCACTCCCCATTCCCCATTCCCCATTCCCTACTCCCCACTCCCCACTCTCAGCTCGAAATTTATCACTCGAAAGACCAGCTCTCTAAAGTCGTTCGGCGGAAGCACTCGCCGCGCGTCGCTTGAAAAATCAATTGTGTGCTCTCCTGGGGGCAGTGTGAAGGCGCTGGTAAATGGTTGCCCTTTCCAATCAACCTTTACCTTCTCGTTGAAAAACCGGCTCTCCATCCGCACAATCCCGCTGTTGTCGGCGGCCAGGATCATATCCAACTTCACCTGCTGATCTCTCGAAGTCCGGTTGATCAATTTCATCACGCCCTTCGCGCCACACCATCGCCAGCTCTTGTCCTGGCCGAACTCCAGGTCGGAAAAACCTGTTTGCCAGACAGCGATGACCGGTTGCAAAGCCGCTTCACGCTTCGCCGCCCACTGCTCCTGCGGGTACTTCTCTTTCAGCCTTTGTTGATAGCCGGTCAGGTCGAAGAAGGCCTGACGCCCGTTTGGGCTGATGATTGGCGTCATTGACAACGCGCTGGACAGTTCATTTTCGATCTTCGCTCCGTTGTCCGTGTAACCGAAACGGTCGATGTAGACGCCGCCGAACCCCGCCCACGCCAGCGCCTCAGCCATCTCCTGCCCTGGCCGCGCCGCCACGTCGCGCGACCAGACGTAGGACTCGCGCCCCTTGATCGCGCCGTAACTCCACCGCAGGCGCCGGCTGTGCAGATAAGCGCGCGCCAGATCGTAATCGCTCATCCTGTGGATTTTGGGGTTTTCGGGAAACGACATCACCGGCAGTTGAAAGACCATCGTTCCCGGCGCCATCGCCGATTCGACTTTCTTCACGAAGACCTCGTCGCTCATGTACTCGTCGGTCAGCCGCCGATGATCAGGCCGGAACCGCGGGCTGATCTGATCCAGCATGGCCAGAATCAATATCAATCCGAGCGCCGCGTGAAAAATCATCCGCCGCCTCTGCGAAGTCAGGCGCTGCCTTGAGAACTCGTCCAGCCACAACGCCGCCGCCAGCAGCGCAAAGAAGGCGATGAAGATGCTGATCCGGTTGTAAGCCCTGATCTGCGGCAATCCGAAGAAGGCCACCAGCGAGCCGAATCCGCCGATCGTGCCCAGAAGGAGCGCCGCGCCCGTCAACAGGCTCAAGTGGTTGTACAGGCCTGTAACGCCGTCCGCGCCGAGCCTCCTCATTTCAGGCTTGCGGAAAAAGAGCCACCAGAGCAGGCCGAGAAAACCCAGGCTGCCGATGACGCCCAGCGACGCGTCGTCGTTCTCGTTGATCAGCGGCCGCATGTTGTAATCAACCTTTACTTCGGACAGCCATTCGACGCGATGCCACCTGACCGGGAGGATCAATTGCGCGATTCGCAGGCCGTAAACATCGGCCTCGCCCGCCAACCGCCGCACGAAATGGACTCCGCCCTGATCTGAAAACCGCGTAACGCTCGGCGCCAGGTTGACCGCCGTTACAGTGAAGATCAGCGCGACAAGAAAGACTGGTATTAGCAACGCGCGCGCGCCTTTTCCGCGCAAGGCAGCCAGTGACCCGGCCGCCAGCAAAAAGAAACACGAGAAGAAGGCGTAGTAATACCCCACCGATCCGACCAGCAGGCAAAGAATCAAGCTGAAGATAAGTTTCGGATTGCGCCGGAGCGCTCGCAGGCGGCCTGTCTCCCGGTCGAGCAAGGGCAACTCTCCTCTGCAAATCCACAACGAGACCATCACAACCAGCGGAACAAAATAATAAGCCGACAGAAACAGGTGATGCTGGCCGCGCGCGAAATGAAACGGCAGGAACGTGTAAAGCAGGCTCGCAAAGATCGCCACGCCCCACGAAACATCGAATCGCCGCAACACGTAGAGCGCGCTGACGACCGTCAGCGGGAAGCCGAGAAGGAAGAAAAAATTGAGAACGAGCGGATAATGCGACGTGACGAGCGTCATCAATTTCAGCAGCGCAAGATAGAAATTGTTGTCGGAAGTCGGCGCGTCGCGCAGGTCGAGTTTGTCGGGCGCGGCCAGCGATACGTTTTCAAGATACCATCCATGGTCGATCATCCCCTTGATCACCAGGTGGTAAAACATCGCGTCGCCCTGATAGGTGAATGGAATGCGGAAATGCGCGTGGCGCAAGTCCATCACCCAGACGAGTATCAACAGGCACAGCGCAAGCGCCACAGCGTATCCCAACAGGCTTTGCGCCATCGGCCGATTGCCCGGCTGCCTGATGACCTGCGTGATGATTTTCGATTTAATCGTGGAATTATCCGTGACGGTTTGCTCTTCGAGCGCCATCTCTCGTTCTCCCGGTTCTCTTTAGGTTGTTGATAAATTGGAGTGCGGTTGTGGGAGGCAGTCTACTCCCGGCTTAGCGTATTGCCAAGCCTTTCACTATCTCCGATTCTCGGCTAAATTCCCGCGGACTATGCAGACCGAAGATTACGAATACCTCTATCGCCTCGAAGAAGACTTCTGGTGGTTCGCCGGAATGCGCGAAATCACCGCCACGCTGCTCGACCCGTTTCTGCCGCCACGCGACCGCGTAATTCTGGACGCGGGCTGCGGGACCGGAGGCAATCTCGAATGGCTTGCGCGCTACGCCGGCGCCGGCCGCGTCGTCGGCATCGATCTGATCTCGACCGCGCTTGAATTCTGCCGCGAGCGAAAACACGAACGTCTGGCGCGAGCGTCAGCGACCGATCTGCCTTTCGCCGGCGAGTCGTTCGACCTGGTCACAAGCTTCGACGTGCTGGTGCAGATTCCAGGCCGCGGCGCCGACGACCAGGCGATCCGCGAGATGTTTCGAGTGTTGAAACCCGGCGCGGTCGCGTTCGTTCGCGGCGCGGCTTACGAATGGATGAAGAGCGGCCACGATCAGGCGCTCGACACCCAGCGGCGGTACAACCTCGATGAACTGCGGGAGAAATTGAAACGCGCCGGGTTCGAGATCCTGCGCGAGACTTACGCCAACAGCCTGCTCTTCCCCATCGCCGCGATCCGACGGTTGCTGCTCAAACGGCTGGGGCTCGCCGGCGAGGGGTCGGACGTCAAACCGCTGCCGCAAAGCCTGCAATGGATCAATCGCGTTATGACAAACGCTCTGTTGTGGGAGGCGAAAAGGCTGCGCGATCCGAACGCGAAGCTGCCGGTGGGTCTGTCGGCGATTTGCGTCGCGCGGAGACCGCATGGCGGCAAGGGGATGGAAAACAAACGAGGATGAAAGACTGAAGCGTTTTTTATTGCCTGTTTACCATGGAAGACCATCTCCTTCCTGAACCTCTAATCAGCCTGTTCCCGCCATATCCGGCGCCATATCCGGCGCCGGGTCCGCTCAGGATGCTTTGCGCGAGCGAGAGGCTCATCATCAACCGGAGTTCGTTCGACTGCCACCGTTTAAGCAGGGAGCTGGCGCGATCAAAATCCTTCCGCGCCAACGCGGCGAACAGCGGGACAATACGCCCCGAATACTCGCCCCAAACGCCCCCGCTCATGATCTTCATCTCACCCTCCTCCATCCCGCCGAATACCTGAAGCTCCATATTTGCGGCGATCACCCTGTTGAGCCGTTCAATGGCCGCTTCGGCGATTTCGAAGCTCGCGTCGGGATCGAGACCGACAGCCGCGTTGGCGACGGCCATCTGCGCTTCCAGTTGATCGTTCCTTTGCATTCGCGAGCCGATGAGCGCGCGGGCTTCCTGTAACAGTTCGCGCGCCGATTTTTGATCGCCTTTGCTTGCGGCGGCTGCGGCCCATCCGGCGATTGCCGAAGCGCGTTGTTCATCAGTGCGCATTCTGGCGAGCGATCTTCTTGCGTCGGCGTATTTGCCTTCGCTGACCGCGCGCTCCGAGTTTCTGCGCTCGAGGACGGAGAGCAGGTCGTTCGCCTGCCATTTATCGTGGATGTTCTCTTTGATGAGCTTGCGGGCCGTTTCTTCATCGCCCTGCTCGATGGCCTTGTTGACGGCCTGGTGATAGATGCCCTGGCGGATTTCCTGCGGCGCTTTCGCAGCCACCGCGAGCAGTTCTTGAAGCGGCTTGTTGTGCAGGTCATGCCCGTATTCCGCGTAAAACTTCTCATGCGGATTGGCGTATTTGGCCTTGTCGAATTGTGCGACCTTGGCGCGGACGGCGGCGATGCGCGAGGGGAGGAGCTTTTCGATGTCCGGCAGATAGCCCGGAAGCTGCATGAGCAGGTTGCGCGCTCTGTTGGCCTCATCCTGGTTGATCAGATTGTTGACCGTGAGCTTGAGCGCGGCGGCGGCGACGACCTCCAGCGCCTCGCGGTAAGCCTGTTGTGTCTGCGCCGAATTGATGTTCGTCGGACTTGGCGCGGCCGGGTTATTTTGCGCGTTGGCGCTCTCGTTGGCGCGCGATTTCAGAATGTCCAACACGTTGAACATGAAACCGGACGCCTCGTAATCGCTCAGGATGTCCTGCGATTTCAGGTAGCCGACAATCCTGTCGGTCAGCGGCGCGGCGGCCTTCGGGTCTTTTCCTTGCAGAGCGTTCCAGAGGTTGATGATCTGATAATCCAATTTGCCGTCGAGGTACTCCTCGGCGATCCGCAAAGCCGTTTGCGGATCGTTCGCCGCAATCTGCGAGGCCAACTGCAATTCCAGCGCTTTCTCCTGCTGTTCCTCTCCGGGGTTTTGCCGTTCGGCTGGCCGCAATGACCGCATTGTCTGCAAAAACTCCAGCGCCATTTTGGCGTCCCGCATCCCCAGGAAATTCAGGACCGCGAGGCGCAGGTGAGAGTTATCGTTGTGGCGGGCGTAGCGCGGGTCGAAGTATTGCCCGTCTTCCTGCGGCGCCTTCTCCTTCGCCTCGCGCATATGCGTGACAACCTGGTTCATCGCTTCGCGAATCAGCGCCCGCGCCCGCGCTTCGTCGTGTTTCCACAAAGCCTCGGCCGCCCCGGTCAGAATATGGACTTGATTCTCCGCCAACTTCAGCAGAATCGCCTCGGCGGCCAGATCTTCAACCAGAGCCAGCGCTTTCTTCTCAAGCTCCTTCGCGGCTTTCTTCTCTTCCTCCGTTTGCCGCGGCTCTTGCGGCGCTTGCTGGAGCCGGAGACGCTCGGCCGGCGCCTGCGCCAAAGGATATGAAACAAGCGGCATCATGATGATGAAGGAAATAGCTGTGTATATGGCTGAAAAAACTTCGCGAGAATTTCGAGTCATAACGACCTCTTTAGAAATCCATGGGATCCGGAGCTTTTCAATTGATCCTTTCGCCGAAAGCGGAAGGCGGATAAGCGCGGATCTCTTTCTTGTCGCCGAGAATTCCATCCAGGAGCGTCAGGCACATCGCCAGCCTGACCTCGTTGACCTGCCAGCGTCTGAGCAACGTCACCGTGCGGTCGAAATCTTTGCGCGCGAAGGACAGAAGCTGCTGGTCCAGATTTGTAGTGACGTTTACGAATTCGCCCGCGTTCAACCGCATCTCGCCATCCATAGCGTTG